>Ga0213869_10000455_pt1 | contig 33945 bp, 36 predicted proteins | sample PICome_10_FD_160083 | JGI IMG/M metagenome (GOLD analysis project Ga0213869, IMG submission 160083) | Coastal seawater microbial communities near Pivers Island, North Carolina, United States - PICO132 | ecosystem: Environmental > Aquatic > Marine > Coastal | place: USA: North Carolina...
GGGTGGCTCGGGCGTCTCCTAAAATTACCTCAAAGCGCAGATCGGGCAGGGTGATGCAGCTGCCCCACAAAGGCGCCAATTCCGCGGCTAGGTCTTGCAATGGTGCAAAGGCTTTGTGAGCTGTGATCATTTGATCGGGTGATAAGGGAAAGGCCTCAAAGCTTGTGTAGTGTAAAACGCCACCTTGTCCGGATCGGCGCCAAGCGGCCAAGGAGACCAAAAGGTTCAAACCCGTGCCAAACCCCAATTCGGCGATATGAAATCCATCGCAATAACGCTCAGGCAGATGATTGCCTGCAAGAAACACATGCTCCGTTTCTGCCAACCCATCGTCGAGCGAGTAATAAGGGTCATTAAATTTTGTGGAGAAGGGCGTGTCTGCGCGCCATTCAATGCTATTGGGCTGGTGGTTGAGCATGGTCTACCCTAAGTATTTTGACGACCATGCAGAAGGGCGATGATTTTGGCAACTGCTGATGTAACGATTCTTGGGGCTGGTGTGTTTGGCCTGTCGATTGCGTTTTGTGCCGCACAACGGGGCGCGCGGGTGCGGGTGATCGATCCGGCTGGTGTGGCACAGGGCGCCAGCGGTGGACTGGTTGGAGCATTAGCGCCCCATACGCCGGATCTATGGCTGCCCAAAAAGCAATTCCAGTTGGAAAGCCTCCTGCTTGCACGTGAATTCTGGCCGGAGGTGGAACGCCTATCAGGGCTTCCGACTGGCTATGCCAATCATGGGCGACTGCAACCGATCAATGAAGAAAGATTGATTGCGCTTGCGCTTTCACGCATTGCCGATGCTAAGTCAAATTGGGGAGATGCCGCAGTTTGGGAGGTCATTTCAACCAGCAAGGTGGGGCCTTGGGCGCCACCGTCTGCGACGGGGCAGCTGGTGCGCGATACGCTCTCGGCTCATATTCATCCGCGGCAGGCCACCAGAGCGCTGGGGCAGGCGGTGTTGGAGCTGGGCGGGGTGATCACAGCCGCAGGCGCGCGTCAGGGCGCGATTGTAGATGCGCGTGGTTGGAGCGGCTTGGTAGAGATGTCACAGACTTTGGGCAAAGAGATCGGCAATGGGGTTAAGGGGCAAGCGGCCTTGTTGGATCTGGCCCGCCCTGGCGCGGCGCAGCTGTTTGCCGAGGGGCTGCATGTGGTGCCGCATTTGGATGGCACTGTGGCCATTGGATCGACCAGTGAGCGGTACTTTAAATCGGTAGATCAGACGGATGGCCAGCTTGATGATTTGATAGCCAAGGCCAAGCGTTTGTTTCCTGAGTTGCGCGACGCTACCGTGATCGAGCGCTGGGCTGGCGTGAGGCCCCGAGCCTTTACCCGCGCACCCATGTTGGGCCGGCATCCGGTTCATCCCGATTGGTTTATCGCCAATGGTGGATTTAAGATCGGCTTTGGCATGGCCCCAAAGATAGCCAAAGTTATGACGGCGCTCATCCTAGATGGCGAGGATCACATCCCTGAAGATTTTCGAGCAGCGGCAAGTTTGAGGCGCAAAAATGATGGATAACCCCCACCCGATGATCACCAGCCTGGATCACCTGGTCCTGACGGTGACTGATATCCTGGCAAGCGTCGCGTTTTATCGGGACATTTTGGGAATGCAGGCGCTTGAATTTGAGACGGATGATGGCAGCAGGCGTTGGACTTTGGCCTTTGGCGCGCAAAAAATTAATTTGCACCCGGCACAGGCCCCTTTTACGCCCCATGCCGCAGAGCCGCGTGCCGGGTCGTCGGATCTGTGCTTTTTGTCTCCAACCCCGCTGGACGCGTGGGCTGCATATTTCGAGGACTGTGGTCAAGAGATGTTAGATGGGCCTGTGCAGCGCAGCGGGGCGCTTGGGCCGATTGTCTCGCTTTATATTCGTGATCCGGATGGGAACCTTCTGGAAATTGCCAACCAGATTTAGAAGGGCTCTTGGATCGGCCTCTATGTGCGGTCGCCTTGATAGGGCAAGAACGCCTCAATCGCTGCGCTGGCGATGATGATGACATTGCCAGTATCCGGATTGATGACATTTTGCCCGCCAAAAACTGCACGCACCTCCGCCCGGCCGCGCGGCAGGGTTGATGCCAGCGCTGCGGTGTCCACTTGCGCCGGATCTTGGACACCAATGGTCACCTGAACGCGCATCTCTTGCGGGGTGAGGCCAAGTGCGGGTTCGAGCGCTTGGAACATGGGAATGGCGGAGTGCCGAAAGGCGTCTTCAATCGCGCGGCCCGCGGCCTTGGTATAATCCTGGCCATATTGATCATTGCCCATGCCCATTTCGATGATGAATCTTTGATCGTTCATGAGGCCAACTCCAGATCAAATGACACAGAAATTGCGATATTCGCCATCACGGTGGGCAGGCCATCTGGCCGCGGCACATCCAAGCCACCAGGGACCACCGTGACCTGTACTTGGCCGTAAGGAAAGATTTCTACCACAGCGTTAATGTCCACCGCCTCAGGGTTTTGCACGGCCACTTCCACATCAATGAGCATATCGGTTTTGGCTTTGCCGAATAATTCCGCCAGGTTAATCGAATTGTGCCACAGGGCATCTTTGACCCCGCGCACTGCGGCTTGTGTGTAATCTTGCCGGCGCAGGGAGGCGCCCATGCCAAACTCTGTCAGCAATCGCTTTATGGCCATGGCTATGCCCTCACTTTAATTTTAAAATTCAACGCCGATTTGCGCCTTGATGCCCGAACGAAAGGGATGTTTGATCAGCTCCATTTCAGTCACCAAATCGGCCGCTTCAATCAAATCTGCATGGGCGTTGCGGCCGGTGAGTACCACATGGGTCATGGCAGGTTTTTCATCGCGTAAAAAGGCGATGACCTCTTGGATATCAAGATAGTCATACCGCAGAGCGATATTGATTTCATCCAACAGAACCATGTGATTGCTCTCATCAACAATCAGCTCTTTCGCTTTGGCCCAAGCGGCCTGCGCCATTTCGGTATCGCGGGTCTTGTCTTGGGTTTCCCAAGTGAAGCCCTCACCCATGGTGTGAAAGGCGCAGAGATCGGTGAAATGCGCTAAGATGAGATCCCGTTCGCCCGTGCTCATTCCACCTTTGATGAACTGTACCACAGCACATTTGCGCTTATGGGCAATGTGGCGAAAAATCATGTTGAAGGCCGCGGAGGATTTGCCTTTGCCCTTGCCTGTGTGAACGATCAATAAGCCTTTTTCGCCTGTCTTGGTTGCCATAATCTTGTCGCGCGCGGCTTTTTTCTTTGCCATTTTCATGGCATGTCGATCAACATCTTCACTCATGCTGCGCTCCTGTGGTTTCGCTTCAGTTTACCGCCTCGGGGCGCGGACGCAAGCAAGGCTTTGTTAACCAAGTTTGGGCGCTGTCTTTTATGCGCTTTCTTTGTATCCTTGTGCTGCTTTTGGTCTGCAATACGCCTTACTTTGAATTTTCTGGCGTGCCAGCACAGCGGGTGATTGTTGGTAAATCGGTTTTTGATGTGCGAATGGTCGGGGACCAGGCCGAAGCGATCGGTTCCCTCAAAGCCGCACGCTCGATTGCAGTATCTTTGACTCCGCCCTGGGGATTATGATTTGTGACGAAATTTATCCGCTGGTGGTGCCGGGTGGGTAGTTAGCGCCTTTGCGTGAAATATTTAGGACACTAAATTGCAAGCGGAGCGATGGCCGGTGTTGTCGTATACCAACGCGGGTTCCTGCCTATGGCAGAGCTCTTGCGCCATTGGGCAGCGATTGGCGAAGCGGCAGCCTTTGGGCAGGTTAACTGGGCTCTGCGATCACGAGCCAAGCTTCCATGCCTATGATTTTTCGACTGAATAGACCTCAGGAAAGCAGAGCTTTGACTCGAAAATATCTCGCCCAGCCGTCGCGTTAAGCTTGAGTTATGCATAGATTTGCCTTAGGAAGTTGCAGATACTGTGCACCTATCGAAAACGCCCGCGTCGCGCAGCTGTGTGCAGATCTTAATAAAGGAGCGTACGTTTTTAGGTTGGCGCAGGTTGCTTAGCGTCGCGATGCCGAAAACGGGGACGCTAGAGGTATCTGATATTGGTACGGCGCTAAATCGGCTATCTTTGTCACTATAGGTGCGTGGCCGGATATTTAATAAAGTATAGCCAAAATCTCCTTCGACCAAGGCTTGGGCAATTTCTGACGATCTTGTGGAATGGGCAAGTTCAGGCTCAAGCCCGCGGGTGCGAAACAACCCAAGAAAATAATCCCGCGTATAGGGCAAGTCGAGCATAACCATTGGTTTTTTACTGAGTTTCTCAAAGGTAATTGAAGGCAGCTGGCTCGCCGCGTCTGATTTGGAGATCAATGCATAGGGCGGAGCTGGAAAAAGTGGCTCAAAGGCCTGGACCGGAGGCACATGCCGGTCATAGGTGAAGACCAAATCCACTTCTCCGTTGTCCAGATAATCTACGATTGACATCATATTGCCCTCCATTACTTTCACGGAAATACCTGGAAAATTTTTGGTGATAGATTTCAAGATTGGTGGCAAAAATGTGGGTGCAGCGGTGGCATAGCAGGCAATACGCACCAAACCGGTGTTATCTCCGCCTTGTGATTGCAGTTCGGAATCGAACTGCCGGGTTTGGTTCAAATAGGTGCTGATCAGCTGCAAAGCCTCGCGGCCCGCAGATGTTGGGGTGATGCCCTTGGCGGGTGTGCGTACGAATAATGCATAGTCCAAGGAGGCTTCCAAGGCGTCAATTGACGCAGTTATTGATGATTGCGATATCGAAACTTCAACGGCGGCCTTGGCGATGGATCCAAGTCGCCCTGCTGCCTCGACATAGCGCAATTGTTTGAGTGTGAAATTCAACGGACTATTCCCCCAAAAAAAAGCTCATTAGTGACAGTTAAATCTATTTTTCCAAATAATAAAATCTCTTTACCTTTGCTATGGTAGTCAATTTTCAGGGTGAGCCATGTCCGAAACGATCGTTTATAACGCCAAAAAAATCATCACCATGAACCCCAGTCGTCCGGAGGCCACCCATGTGGCTGTGCGCGATGGGCGTATTTTAGGAGCGGGCAGCCTATCTGAATTGCAAACTTGGGGCGACGTCAGGCTCGATGAGCGTTTCGCCAACAAGGTCCTAATGCCCGGGTTCGTAGAGGGCCATGCACATGTTATGGAAGGTTCTTTGTGGAGCAAAGTGTATTGTGGCTGGTTTGATCGCTCCGACCCCGATGGCAGACTCTGGTCTGGGGCGAAAAGCGTTGATGCGGTCGTTGAACGTTTGCAGGTGGCGGAATCTGCTCTGGAAGATCCAGCCGTGGCCGTCTCGGGGTGGCAGTTAGACCCGATCTATATGAACAATATTACTGTGACCCGCGCCGATCTAGATCGTGTCTCAACCACCAGGCCTGTTGGGGTCCTGCATGCCTCTGGCCATATTATGAATGTGAATACCAAAGCACTTGAACTGGCTGGCATGCTCAAGACAGGGCACAATCACCCAGGTATTCCTTTAGGCGCCGATGGCTTGCCCACGGGCGAACTCAAAGGGCCGGAAGTGATGACACCCGTTGGCCCCTTTGTTGGTTTTGAGCGCAATCTTCTTGACGCCGATGAAGCAGGCCTGCGCAATTTTGCGAAACTCTGCGTTCGTACGGGCACAACCACGATCACGGACCTTGCCTCGCGCATGGATGAGGACATAGTTGACACGATGCTGCGCGTCACCAGCGAGCCACAATATCCCATTCGCCTCATACCGTTTCGCTTTTTTCTTGGCCTGTCTGCCTCCGAGCTGGTTGAAGCCGTCGTGGCGATGAAAAAAAGAGCCACCGATCGTTTGCGTTTGGGGCAGATCAAAATCGTGGTGGATGGTTCTATCCAAGGGTTTTCCGCCAGGCTGCGTTGGCCCGGTTATCACAATGGTGCGCCGAACGGGCTTTGGTATATAGTACCAGAGCATCTGTCAGAGCTATTTCACCTGGCCTTGGCGGCTGGGGTGCAGGTGCACATCCACACCAATGGTGATCAGGCCACACAATTGGTTTTGGAAAAATTGGCACCTGCTTTGCAAGCTCATCCCAATCCTGATCACCGGTTCACGTTGCAGCATTGCCAATTGGCTGATGCTGCGCAGTTCCGTTTGGCGGCAAAACTCGGCATGTGTGTGAACCTCTTCGCCAATCACCATTATTATTGGGGAGATGAGCATTATAGTCTTACTGTTGGGCCGGACAGGGCCATGCGCATGAATGCCTGCCGCACCGCGCTGGACAGCGGCGTGCCCATGGCAATCCATTCTGACGCGCCTGTGACCCCGCTGGGCCCGCTTTTCACCGCTTGGGCTGCAGTCAATCGCATCACCGCCTCTGGCCGGGTGCAGGGCGGCGAAGAGCGGATCGACGTGTTGGAAGCACTCTATGCCATCACCATGGGCGCGGCCTACACGCTGCATCTGGATGGGGAGATTGGCTCAATTGAAACTGGCAAAAAAGCGGATTTTGCCGTGCTTGAGGCAGACCCGACCGCCTGTGTTCCCATGGAGCTCAAGGATATCCCCGTTTGGGGCACCGTGCAGGGTGGCCGTATATTCCCGGCGGCAGAGCTTTGAAGGCAGATATCCCAGTCACTGTGATTGGGGGCTATCTGGGAGCTGGTAAAACCACGATGGTTAACCATCTGCTGCGCCATGCAGCGGGGCGCCGGATTGCAATTTTGGTCAATGAATTTGGCGACTTGCCGATTGACGAAGATTTAATCGAAGTGGAAGGAGAGGATATGATCGCCATTTCTGGCGGCTGTATCTGCTGCTCTTTCGGCTCAGATCTCACGGCGGCTTTGATCAAACTGTCCGAGCTTACACCGCCGCCCGACCATGTGGTGATTGAAGCCTCGGGGGTGGCGATGCCGGGCACTGTGGCACTCAGCATTTCGATATTGCCCGGATTTGCTTTGGGCGGGGTCGTGGTCTTGGCCGATGGTGAACGGGTACAGGCGCAGGCCGAGGATGATTACATCGGTGATACGATCTTGCGGCAATTGTCGGATGCGGATGTGATTATACACAGTAAAACAGACTTGCAGCCGAATGAGCGGGCCATTGAGGCGGTAGAGACCTGGCTGCAGGCCATGGCGCCACAGGCCAAGGTTGTGCCCACAGCCCAGGGTCGTGTGCCCACTGACATTATACTTGGCCTGACCGGTCCGAATGCTAAGCCGCAAGCCAGCCGCCATGCGGATGCTGGCTATGAAAGCCTTACCTTCAGAGAAATACCACCTTGCGTTCCAGAGTATTTGGCGCAAAAGTTGACGACCGGCACTTATGGCGTGATACGCGCGAAAGGTTTCCTGCGGGATTTTGAAGGGGGCAGTTGGGTTATTCAAACGGTCGGACGCCGTTTTGAGGCGCAGCGCAGTCACAAGCTGGAACCTGGTGGTGTGGTTTGCATCGGCCGGCGTGGCGAATTAGATAGTGCGGCGCTTGAGGCGTTGCTTGGTCTCGCCGGTTAGGGGCGCTGCCACAGCAGAATAACCATCGATAAACAGGCCTTGCGACAAAAAATTACTATCGCATAAAAATGCAATCAACCCATTATAAAAACAGAATTTTAGGCAATTTTATAAAAAATATAGAATGTAGGGCGCTCATATGGGCGCGCATGTTTCGGGTCGGCCAATTGAAGGCGGTTATATTACTATTGGCTGGCCACAGTATGGGTCGTTACTCATGTTAAAAAGATATTGATCCTCGAGTCTGTGCCTATGAATCGTTGATGCAGGTGTGTTAAACGCCTGCCCTCATCGGGCAAGCGCAGGCATTATGTTTGATTGGGTGTCTCTTCTCAATGATAGCGGGTGCCAGCTTCGGAGCTGGAGATGCGCGGCACCAAGGCTTTGACCAAATCGCGCATATCGAGGGTGCCGACGGCTTTATTGCTGCCATCCAAGACGCGGTAGCGAAGGGCTGTGTCGCCACCTGATGCGGCGATGAGGCTTTCGAGGTTATCATTGGCCTGCACATCGCCGGCAAATCGTCCTTCTGATAAGGGCTGCATGACCGACCGCACGCGCAAGACACGCGCCCGGTTGATGTCAGAGACAAAATCTTCGATATATGGGTCGGTTGGGTTCATCAAAATGTCCTGCGGCTCTCCCTGTTGCACCACAGCCCCATCTTTCAAAATTACCAGATGATCGGCCAATTTCAGCGCCTCATCGAGATCATGAGTGATAAAAATGATGGTCTTTTTCAACTCAACTTGCAATTCGAGAAGCAAATTTTGCATATCGGTACGGATCAGTGGATCGAGTGCCGAAAATGCCTCATCCATCAGCATGATGTCGGAATTCGAAGTCAGCGCGCGGGCAATACCCACCCGCTGCTGCATTCCACCGGACAATTGTGCTGGATAATGGTTTTCGAATCCGCCAAGCCCCACACGCGCCAACCAAGTTTTGGCTTCCTTCTCTTGCTCTTGTGTTGGAAGGCCTTTGACATCGAGTGCCATGGCGGCGTTCTGCAACACCGTCCGATGCGGTAGAAGCGCGAATTTTTGGAACACCATCGACATTTTGTCTTGGCGCATCTTCCGCAAATCGGTTGTCGAAAGGTTCATGACGTCAACGCCATCCACCAAGATTTCGCCATCTGTTGGCTCGATTAGGCGGTTGAGATGGCGGATCAAGGTGGATTTACCCGAGCCCGACAAGCCCATCACCACGGTGATTTCACCGGCCTGCATTTCGACGTTGATGTCTCGCAGACCTAAAACATGTTTGTGGGTGGTCAAGAGCTCCTCTTTGCCCATGCCAGCTTTTACATGCGGCAGCACAGATTTGTCGTCATGGCCGAAGATTTTGTACAATCCGCGCAGGCTGACTTTTGTTGTTTGAGTCATATCCTCACCCCTCACATTTCATTCTTGGTGCGGTCGATGCGCGAGAGGGCTGCTTTTGAGGTGCGGTCCAGCATGACCGCGAGTAGAACGATACAGACCCCGGCCATTAGCCCAACGCCGAGCTCCAGATTGCGAATGCCGCGCAGGACGAGAACCCCGAGACCTGGCGCGGTGACCATGGAGGCAATCACGACCATGGCAAGGCTCATCATGATGGTTTGGTTAAGCCCCGCCATGATATTGGGCAGCGCCAAAGGCAGCTCAACTTTAGTGAGTTTTTGCCCTGGGCTCATGCCAAAGGCGTTGCCTGCTTCGACCACATCTTTGTCGACCAACCGGACGCCAAGATCGGTAAGTCGGATCACGGGGACAATGGCATAGAGTATGATTGCAATGCCGTAGAGCCGCGATTCTCCAATGGGAAAGAGGAAGATCAGCGGGATCAGATAAACGAAGGTAGGTAGGGTTTGTAGCAGATCCAAAACCGGGATGATTGCTTTTTGCAATCGATTGTATTTGGACATGGCGATGCCAATTGGGATGCCGAAGAGTGCGGATATAATGGTACAGACCAATATGACCGCGAAGGTTTGCATCGCCGGTTCAAAGTGATCCACAAAGGCAAAAAACGAAAGGCAGAACGCATTAAAGAGTAAGACTGAAAGGGAGCGCGTCGAGAACCACACAGCCACCAAGATCATGGCCATAATCAAGAACCAAGGGGCCGTCATGAACAGATAGAGCGTGCCATCGAGCATCCAGGACAGCGGCTGAGTGATCGGGTCTAAAACTGTACGCAGCGCGGGGCGAATGGCGAGAAATCCATTCTCCAAGCCTTTAACCACGTCGCGGGTCTGGCTTATTTGGCCGCAGGCTTTGTTCAATTCATCCAATGATGGAAAAGCAAAATTGACGCCTGACTGAGGGGTGGCATTTCCGGTTTTAGCAAGCAGTTGTGCCATGGACATGGGGCCGTCTGAGGCGCCAGCATCGCACCATTTGCGCAAGCCAAGCACGTTAAAGAGCCAATCGTAAGTGGCCATAGAAATGTCTCCCTGAGGTCAAAATCCCGCGGACTGTGTCGGGTCCGCGGGATCGCTTTTTTATTAGTTAAGGATTGCGGCTAAATTGCCTTTTGCATCATTGCTCAACCAATTGCCCCACACGTCTTTATATGTGGTCAGGAAGTATACAGCTGCTTCGTCATAGGAGGCGTTGTTATCCAAGCGCCAAGCTAAAACATCCCCCATTTGTGCGTTTGTGAACGCTACATTTTTTAGCAGGGCTGCGACATCTGGTTCACGGTCCATAAAGGCGCCAGAGACCGCTGTTACAACTTTGGCAGAAGGATAGGCTGAAAAGCCAGGGTTGGCGCAATCAACGTCACCGTTACAGCTGTGCGCCTCTGCATCATAGGCCGGAACTTCAACCCGGACCATTGGGTATTTGCCGAGCACTGCGGTTGGTGCCCAATAGTAGCCAAACCAAGGCGCCTTATCTGCATATGCCGCAGCGATGGAGGTTTGCAGCGTTTCGCCAGAACCGTGTTGAAAACGCTCCAGCCCTCCAGCTTCCGCGCCGGCAGCTTTGAGATTGTTGTTGTTAATGATGTCACACGCCCAGCCAGATGGGCAGTCATGAAATTTTCCACCAACGGCTGCTGGATTGGCCATGATGCCGTCCCATGTCGTCAGCTCGGGATTTGATTCTGCCAGATAAGCTGGGATCCACCAGGCTTCAACGCCACCATCTGACAGAACGCTGGTCAGCTCAACCAATTTACCCTCGGCGAGCAAGCCTTCGTAGGCTGGGGTCGAGTTAGCCCATACTTCGGTCAAAATATCTGGCTCGCCAGTTTCGGCCAAAGAGGTCAGCGCCGGCACCGTTGAGGAGGGCACGACTTGCACATCGCAGCCATAGCCTTGGGTCATCAAGAAGTTTGCAACCGCAGTCACAACTGCGGATGAGGCCCAGTCCATTTCAGTGATAGATACTTTCCCGCAGCTTGCCGTGGCCGAAGTGGCGCCCAATGATAGTGCGAATGCGGCTGTTGCCGTCAACATTTTGAGTTTCATCTGTGTCTCCCTATTATTTTCTTTACGCATCGGCTGGTTCTCCAGCCCTTTGACCCATGCAGCAATGTCGCCAGCCTGTTGCTGTGATGTGCCATTGCCTTCAACATGGACTTAACTTGCGTAATGGACCACAGCCAAGCGACACATCCAAGCCCAAATTCGGCAGAATCTCCAAGTATTGTTGTTAAGGTCTCTTTTGTAGATCCGAGGACAGCAGCAGTACTTTCGCCATCGATCATGTAAATACAATGCGGCGCTTATGATGTTTGCCTTTGAAGGCATTCGGTTGACAATATTACGTACGAGCGCATCATTTTTTATTCGGCGGTGGCGAGACATGACTTATCCTCCTTTATCACAGGTCCGAGACACTCTGAATGTGCGGTGCTGCAGATCCCCGATGCCGCCGGAGGTGTTTCGCGCACTCTCGCAACGAAATGATCTTAAGGGATGGAAACAGGTGGGTGGCCATTTGGCGCTCTTTGCGGTGACAGGCAATTTTGTGTGGCTGTTTTGGGCGCAGGAGCAATGGGCGGCTTTTGCCCTAGCATTGTTTTTACATGGCACAGTTGGCAGCTTTTTCTCTGGCACGGCACCCACGAGTTGGGTCATGGCACGGTGTTTCAGACCAAGGCCTTAAATAAGATTTTCCTGTATATTTTTTGCCTGTTGAGCTGGTGGAATCCGTTTGATTATGCCGCCAGCCATACACATCATCACAGAGTCACGCTCCACCCTGAGGGGGATCGTGAGGATCTCTTGCCGCTGCATCCCAATACCGACAAGCTGTTTCTCCTGCAGCTTTTCACCATCAATATCATGACCCAGCTGGGCCGAACTTTCGGCAAGGGCGGGCTTATTTCGACCCTGCGAGAGACCGTTCTCCATGCTTTTGGCCGATTTGGTTGCACCGATATCTCGAGCAATGAGTGGCTCGACAGCCTCCATAAAGATCAACTCGATCAGCATAGGCGAGCGGGTTCAATGGTCGCGCTTTTTGCTCGTGTCTCACGGCGGGGTGTTTGTTCTGGCGTGGGTGACGGGCCTTTGGATCCTGCCGATTGTTCTGAGCCTCTTCAGCTTCATCGGCAATTGGCTGGGCCATTTTTTGGGTCTGCCGCAGCATTGCGGTTTGCGTGAAAATGTACTGGACTTTCGAAAAACAGCGCGCTCCAAGCGACTGCACCCGGTTCTGGGATTTCTGTATTGGCATATGAATTGGCATACCGAGCATCATATCTATGCTGGCGTGCCCTGCTAAAATCTCAAGCAGCTGCACTATGCGGTGAAAGATGACATGCCCAAGCCACGAAGCTTGTTTGCGGCTTGGCGCGAGATGCTAGAGATTTAGGAGCGGCAGAAACGTGAGCCAAGTTATCAATTCGACACACCGCTCCCAGCTACGGCGCAAACCGAGCGCAAACGCGCAGCTATGGCCGAAGAAGTCTCCATCGGGGATTTGGCGCCAGAGGGTTTGCGCTAAGATCTACATGCGCACCGAAAGCATGTTCAGACAAAGTGGACACCGGTTTGGCGGTTCGGACAGGTGGTATGTCAGGATTTAAGTTTCATCATGCTCGCCCAAACCGGGCGCGGCGCGCAGCAATTGCAGCTGAGCATCCGAAAATTTGATTGGGGTGCGCACGCCGGGGATGCCTTCGGGGGTGATGCGCATTTTTCGGTACAGCGTTTGCGGGTCTTCCAGCGCTTCGGCGATCGTGTTGATGGGGCCGGAAGGCACGCCGGCGCTCTCCAACACGGGCAAGACGTCTAATTTGCGCCAGTGGCTCAAAACTTCAGTAATCTGCCCAACGGCTTCAGCGCGATGGGCCAGCCGAGCGGCATTATCGGCGAATTTCGGATCAGTGATCCAATCCTCACGCTCCAACGCGCGTGCAAGATTGTGAAATTGTCGATTGTTGCCGCAAGCGATCACGATATGACCATCAGATACGGAAAATACCTGATAGGGCACAATGCTGGTATGGGCATTGCCCATCCGCTGCGGGCTTTGTCCTGTAGTGAGGTAATTGAGGTTCTGATTGGCTTGCGCGGCCAGCATGCAGTCAAATAATGCCATATCAATCTGCTGCCCCTTGCCCGTCCGAGCGCGCTGGGCCAGGGCGGCCTGGATGCCGATGACCCCGTACAGCCCAGTGAAGACATCGGCAAAAGCCACACCAACCTTCTGCGGCATGCCGTCGGGCTCGCCGGTGATCTCCATGATGCCGGTCATGCCCTGAATCATAAAGTCATAGCCTGCCTTTTGCGCCCGTGGGCCGTCCTGACCAAAACCGGTGACAGAGCAATAAACCAGCTGAGGATTTTGCGGCGCCAAGGATGCGTAGTCCAGACCGTATTTCGCCAGCCCGCCGACTTTAAAGTTCTCAATCAAAACATCTGTCGAGGCGATCAGGTCTTTGAGGTAGGCCAGCCGGGTGGGGTCATTGAAATCAACGGTAATCCCCTGCTTGCCGCGGTTGGCGCTGTGAAAATAGGCCGCGGAGCTGTCTGAGCCTTTGGTGACATAGTTGGGTCCCCAGTTGCGCGTGTCATCGCCCTCCGGACTTTCCACTTTGATGACCTCAGCCCCTAAATCCGCCAGAGTTTGCCCGATCCAAGGGCCGGCCAAGACGCGGGCCAATTCAACGACTTTCAAACCTTCAAGCGGATACATTTGGCTTCCTTTGGACTTGGACTATGTGCAATTTGGCGCTGGACTTTCCAAGGTATTTGGCATGGTTTCGGCGTCAGCGCATCCATTTTCTGGATTTTGGAGGCGAATGATGGGGAAGGAAGAGACAATGGGCCGTCCAATACGCTTTGCCATTAATGGATTTGGCCGAATTGGCCGAGCTGTGGCCCGACAATGGGTGGAGCGGCAGGCCGATGGCCGTTTCGATCTTGTGGCGATCAATGACATCGCCTCCTTGGAGACCTGCGCCTATTTATTGGAGTTTGACAGTGTCTATGGCCCTATGGCGGGCTGTATTGAGACCCGACCGGATCGTTTGACGATCAACGGACATGCCGTACGGTTTAGCCGGAGCCCAGATCTGGCGGCGGTTGACCTGTCAGATGTCGATGTCGTGTTTGAATGCACTGGCAAAGCCGTGAGCCCGCAATTTGCCAACGCGGGCTTGCGAGCAGGTGCGCTGCGTGTGTTGATCTCTGGCCCTTCTGATTGCGCCGATGTGACCGTGGTCTTAGGCGCGAACGATCATGTTTTGCGTGGGCAAAGTATTGTCTCAAACGCTTCTTGCACCACCAACGCTCTGGCCCCCCTGTTGCGGATTTTGCATGAGGCCTATGGGGTACGCGCCGGCCATATGACAACGATTCATTGTTATACGGGCAGCCAACCGACCGTTGATGCCCCCCGCGGCCCCGCGCTTGAGCGCAATCGCGCGGCCGCCCTTTCCATGGTGCCGACCAGCACCTCTGCAGCAGTGTTGATTGATAAAATTTTGCCCGAGTTGGCCGGGCGCGTGAAAGGCTGCGCGGTGCGCGTGCCGACCGCCAGCGTCTCTGCCGTTGATCTTACCTGTCAGGTGGCGCATCCTGCTCAGCGAGAAACGCTGATAGAGCTTTTGCGGCAAGCCCGTCCGGAGATCTTGGGAATTACCGATCGTCCGTTGGTCTCCTCAGATCTAAGGGCACGCCGCGAAAGTTTGGTTATTGCTGCTCCGCAGGTGCAGGTGATGGGACAAGACTTGCTGCGCATATTTGGATGGTATGACAATGAGTGGGGCTTTTCAGCACGAATGTTCGATGTGGCTGCAAAAATCACCTAAGAGTTGCTTCAAAATGAATCTAAAATTTCTGCGCCCCTTGTTCTACCCCGGGCGCAATACTAAGACTCAACTATCAAAGCGGCGTTATGCCAGAAGAGACACTAGCGGGGGCACCTCATGAAAGATCCAATCGAAACTTATATGAACCTCGTCCCTATGGTCGTTGAACAGACAAGTCGGGGCGAGCGGGCCTACGATATCTTTTCGCGCCTGCTCAAAGAACGGATCATCTTTGTGAATGGCCCGGTACACGACGGGATGAGCACATTGGTGATAGCTCAGCTTCTGCATCTGGAAGCGGAAAATCCCACCAAAGAAATCAGCATGTATATCAACTCCCCAGGCGGCGTCGTGACGGCTGGCCTGTCGATCTATGACACCATGCAATATATCAAACCAAAGGTGAGTACGCTCTGCGTCGGTCAAGCGGCGTCTATGGGCTCATTGCTGTTGACTGCGGGTGCCAAGGACATGCGGTTTTCTTTGCCAAATTCCTCCATCATGGTACACCAGCCCTCCGGTGGTTACCAAGGACAGGCAACAGATATCATGATCCATGCGGAATTTACGCAAAAGCTGAAGCGCCGTTTGAATGAGATTTATGTTACCCACACTGGACAGGACTACGAAACGGTTGAGGCCGCTTTAGAGCGGGATAATTTCATGTCTCCTGAGGAGTCGCAGGCCTGGGGTTTGATCGACAAAATCGTTACTAATCGTGAAAAAGAGGCCGAATAGGCAAGATTAACCACAAAATCGCGGTTGTGGCTCAATCTTTGCTGCCATAAGATTATCGCGATTTATAGACACTGCGATTGGGTTCGTCTCAACACGGCAACCCAAAAATATTGAAGGTGAGATATGGCTGATAAAGCAAACGGCGACGGGAAAAACACCCTATATTGCAGTTTTTGCGGTAAAAGTCAGCATGAGGTGCGCAAATTAATTGCGGGCCCCACCGTATTTATCTGCGATGAATGTGTTGAATTGTGCATGGATATTATCCGTGAGGAAACCAAAACCAGCGGATTGAAAACCTCGGAGGGTGTTCCGACACCTTTGGAAATTTGTCAGGTTTTGGATGATTACGTCATTGGCCAGAGCCATGCCAAACGAGTGCTCTCTGTTGCGGTGCACAATCACTATAAACGCCTAAACGTTGCAGAGAAGTCTGGCGAAATTGAATTGGCAAAATCCAATATCATGCTGATTGGACCGACCGGTTGTGGCAAGACTTTGCTGGCGCAAACCTTGGCGCGGATATTAGATGTGCCGTTCACCATGGCCGATGCCACCACATTGACGGAAGCAGGCTATGTGGGTGAGGATGTTGAAAATATTATCCTCAAACTGTTGCAGGCCAGTGAATACAATGTCGAGCGGGCACAGCGCGGCATCGTCTATATTGACGAGGTCGATAAAATTACGCGTAAGTCCGACAATCCCTCCATTACCCGCGATGTGTCGGGCGAAGGGGTGCAGCAGGCTTTGCTGAAAATCATGGAAGGCACTGTGGCCAGCGTACCTCCACAGGGCGGTCGAAAACATCCGCAGCAGGAATTCCTGCAAGTCGATACTACCAATATCCTATTTATCTGCGGCGGAGCTTTTGCTGGGCTTGAAAAAATTATTGCCGCACGCGGTAAGGGTACCTCGATCGGCTTTGGTGCGGATGTGAAAGAGAGTGACAGCCGCGGCGTGGGCGAAATGTTTGGTGAGTTGGAGCCCGAAGACCTGCTGAAATTTGGCCTGATCCCAGAATTTGTTGGCCGTTTGCCGGTTATCGCGACCCTGACCGATCTGGACGAAGAGTCTTTGGTGATCATTTTGACACAACCAAAGAATGCACTGATCAAACAATATCAACGGTTGTTCGAGCTGGAAGACGTGGCTTTGACATTCACCCCGGAAGCGTTGGCGGCCATTGCCAAGCGAGCGATTGATCGCAAAACCGGTGCGCGGGGGCTGCGCTCGATTTTGGAAGATATTCTGCTCGATACGATGTTTGACTTGCCGGGCATGGACAGTGTTGAGGAAGTTGTGGTGAATGAAGAGGCTGTCACATCCGACGCCGCACCTTTGATGATTCACGCTGACAAAAAACGCGAGCCCGCGACTGCTGGGTGAGTGGCCAAAAAATCGCAAAAGTGGCAGAATTTCGTTGAAAATTCCGCCGCTTTTCGTTTCAAAGACCAGTAGTACTGGACCCTCGACCACATCTGGGGCATAGCTAATTCGAATTCGTTTTGGAGGTTCCTATGGGCATCGTCTCAACCCTATTACGTGCCGCCACTTGGTGGAACGGACAAACGTTAAACACGCAGCTGTTCACGTGGCGCCGTGGCGTGAAAGTGGGCGAAGATGACGCGGGCAATATTTTTTATGAAACCAAGGATAGGGTCAAACGCTGGGTGATTTTCAATGGCGAAGCCGAGGCCTCTATGGTGAGCCCTGATTGGCATGGATGGTTGCATCATACATGGGACGAACCGCCCACTCACGCACCATTGGCTCATAAAACATGGGAAAAACCACACCAATCCAACCTCACAGGTACGGCAATGGCCCATGCCCCTGCAGGTTCTTTGCGCCACGCAACGCCGGAGTCGACGTCTGACTACGAGGCATGGGTTCCGGAGTGATCTGATGCGCGGTGCTTGGGCAGAATTCATCACGGGAACCTGTGTCTTGGTCTTGGCAATAGGCTTTGCCGTGGTTGGGTTTCAGCGTGGTGGCTTTGGAGCTTCTGACGAATCATATGTTTTAAACGCCAGCTTTAGATCCATCGAGGGGGTGACGGTCGGCACGGACGTGCGCTTGGCCGGTGTGAATGTGGGCAAAGTATCTGCTATTTCTTTAAATCAGGACAATTTCCGTGCGGATATGCAAATTTTTTTGGACCTGGGTGTGGAATTGCCTGATGACACAGCCATCATAATTGCGTCAGAGGGTTTGCTTGGTGGCAATTTTGTTGAGCTACAGCCGGGCGGGTCGCCGTTCAATTATGCCTCAGGTGATATGATTGTAGATACGCAGGGCTCAGTTAGCCTGTTAAATCTGCTAATGAAATTTGCTGCCGGCGGCGGCAAGTAATGTTGCGCCACTTTGCGGTCATTCTGTGTTTTCTGATGCCAGCTTTAGGAATGTCGCAGCAAGCGCGTGAAAGCGGTGCTGCGGAATTACGTTGGCTCGACCGGACCACAGGCGCTTTGCAAAATATCATCGTGGCGCAAGAGGCCCCAATAAAGCTGGGACCGCTTGAAATTCACCTGCACAGCTGTCGCACACCGCTAGGGGATGTGAGCCCAGATGCCTTTGCGCTGGTGCAAATCAAAGATTGGCCGCGCGATGAGACGCTCTTTGAAGGCTGGATGATGGCATCGTCGCCGGCGCTGAACGCCTTGGAACATCCGCGCTATGACGTTTGGGTTCTACGCTGCAAGACGCTGTGAACATTTGGTAGCGGTTGATCGGTGATGGCGACGGGCAATGCAATAGCTTCTGCCAGTCGGCTGCGATACTGAGCCCGGCTGATTTCAAGCGCACCCAGAGTTTGTAGGTGATCGGTAATAAATTGCGTGTCAAGCAAACCAAAGCCGCAGTTGTGCAGATGGGTGGTTAAAAAGGCCAAGGCTACTTTGGAGCCATTGGTTCGGTGGGAAAACATGCTCTCTCCGCAAAATACCCCGCCGATTGCAATGCCAAACACCCCGCCGAGCAGGTCCCCATTGTCCCAGACCTCTAGGCTGTGACAGCACCCCATTTCGTTAAGTGCGGTATAATTGGCGTGGAGCGTTGAGTTGATCCAAGTCTCGTCGCGGTCAGCACAATGTTGCAACACGCGATCAAAAACGCAGTTCAGCGTTGCTGTAATATCGTGGCTGTGGAGAAAGCGCCGTAGAGACCGCGAGATGTGGAATCCGCCCAGTGGCATGATCCCGCGCCGCTTGGGATCAACCCAAAACAGCTCGCTATCCTCAGCATTTTCGGCCATAGGAAAAATACCCTGGGCGTAGGCATGCAGCATTAACTGCGGACTAACCGCCCCAAAGCTCATTTGTCGTCGAACTTTTGCTCCAACCAACGTTCAAGCCAATGGATATTGTACTCGCCTGAATGCACTGCCGGTTCTTGCAGCAGGGCGTGAAATAGTGGAATGGTCGTTTCAATCCCATCAATGATCAATTCTCCCAAAGCGCGCTCTAAACGAGCCAGAGCGGCCTTGCGGTCGGGTGCGTGGACAATTAATTTGCCGATCAAACTGTCATAATGAGGTGGGACCGAATAGCCGTCATAGAGTGCAGAATCCATGCGCACCCCAAGCCCACCAGGGGCATGATAGGCGTTTATTTTACCCGGACGCGGGGCGAAACCTGGAAAAGTCTCCGCGTTAATCCGCACTTCAATCGCATGGCCGTTGATCACGAGATCTTCTTGAGTGAATGACAGGTCATGGCCTTCTGCGACGCGAATTTGTTCGCACACGAGATCTACACCAAAGATGGCCTCGGTGACTGGGTGCTCCACCTGCAGGCGGGTGTTCATTTCGATGAAATAAAACTCACCCTTCTCATACAGAAATTCGATCGTGCCGGCGCCAATGTAATTAATCTTTGCCACGGCATTGGCACAGACTTCCCCAATGCGTGAGCGCTCGTCTGCACTGATTGAGGGGCCTGGAGCTTCTTCGAACACTTTCTGGTGGCGGCGTTGCAAAGAGCAATCTCGCTCGCCCAAATGCACAGCACGCCCTTTACCATCGCCAAACACTTGAATTTCGATATGGCGCGGCGTGGTGAGGTATTTTTCGATATAGACTTCGTCATTGCCAAAGGCCGCCTTGCCCTCGGAGCGGGCGGAGCTAAAGGCCGTCGGCATTTCCTCAGCGGAATTGGCTACTTTCATCCCGCGTCCACCACCGCCCGCGGTGGCTTTGATGATGACGGGATAGCCAAATTCTTCACCGATTTTCAAGGCAGTGTCCAAATCCGGAACGCCGCCCTCAGAGCCTGGCACGCAGGGCACGCCAAGGGCGCGCATCGTGTCTTTCGCGCTGATCTTATCACCCATAACGCGGATATGTTCAGCGGTTGGGCCAATAAAATTGATGTCATGGTCTTGCAAGGCCTGTACGAAGGTAGCATTTTCTGACAGGAAGCCATAGCCCGGGTGAATGGCATCTGCACCGGTGATTTCTGCGGCTGCGATGATGGCGGGAATGCTCAAATAGCTCTCCGTGCTTGAGGCTGGGCCAATGCAAACGGATTCATCGGCCATGCGCACATGCATGGCATCGCTGTCGGCTGTGGAATGCACAGCAACGCTGCCAATTCCCATCTCACGGGCGGCACGGATCACGCGAAGGGCAATTTCGCCCCGATTGGCGACAAGGATTTTCTTGAACATTATTCGATGATTACCAAAGGAGACCCAAATTCGACAGCGGCGCTGTCTTCGACCAAAATACGCTTCACGGTTCCGGCCTTGGGTGCGGGGATTTGATTCATGGTTTTCATCGCTTCGATGATTAAAATCGTGTCACCTTCTGACACTTTGGCGCCGATGGTGATGAAAGGTGGGCTGCCCGGCTCGGCCTGAAGGTAGACGGTGCCGACCATGGGCGATGTCACCGCGCCAGGATGGGCGGCGGGATCTTCGGTCGCGGCCGGTGCTTCAGCAAGGGTAGCTGGCGCAGGAGCAGCAGGCGCTGCTGCGGCAAGGGGAGCTGCGGGCGCGGCAGCCATATGCACGACGTTTTGCGTCTTAGAAATACGGACATTGAGGCTGTTGTCTTCACCATAAAGGCGATTAACTTCGATTTCTGTCAAACCCTGCTCTGATAATAATTCTGCCAGGGCTTGAATAAATACAACATCATTCTCATTTGGTTTCTTAGTCATTTTATCCCTTTTCGCGTCGGTTGGGCGCCTGATGCCTCTTCATATATGGGAACTTGGGACAAAGTGGAAGAAGATCCTTATCTCAGACCCGCGAAAACCCACTATCGCAAGCTCAAAGGTTGGCCAATTTTTGTATTGGCCGGCCTTTGCGTTAACATTTCATTTGTCTTGATGTATCTGTTTAGCTGCAATTCATACGATTTTCGATCAAATTATCAACGACAGAGGGATCCGCCAGTGTAGAGGTGTCGCCCAGGGCGCCAAAATCATCCTCAGCCACTTTGCGCAGAATGCGTCGCATGATCTTGCCAGACCGGGTTTTTGGCAGGCCTGGGGCCCATTGGATCAGATCTGGAGAGGCAATGGGGCCAATTTCTTTGCGCACCCAATTGCGCAGTTCGACGCGCAGCTCGTCTGAGGGCTCTGCTCCGCTCATCAGGGTCACATAGCAATAAATCCCCTGACCTTTGATGTCATGAGGATAGCCTACCACTGCGGCCTCTGCGACTTTCGGATGAGCGACCAGAGCGCTTTCCACTTCCGCGGTGCCCATTCTATGACCAGAGACGTTGATGACATCATCCACGCGGCCTGTGATCCAGTAATAGCCATCCGCATCGCGGCGGCAGCCGTCGCCTGTAAAGTAGTATCCTTTGTAATCGCTGAAATAGGCAGAAACGAAGCGGTCATGATCGCCCCAGACTGTGCGCATTTGGCCTGGCCAGCTGTCTTTGATGCACAGCACGCCATCGGCTTCGGTGTCCAGAAGTTCTTTGCCGGTTGTTGGATCCAAAATTACTGGCTGCACGCCAAAAAATGGCAGGGTGCAAGAGCCGGGCTTGGTGGAGATGGCGCCGGGCAGCGGGGTCATCAAATGCCCGCCTGTTTCGGTTTGCCACCATGTGTCGACGATTGGCGCTTTGCCTTTACCAACCACATCGTTGTACCAGTTCCAAGCCTCTGGGTTGATTGGCTCGCCCACGGTGCCGAGCACTTTTATGGAAGAGAGGTCGTATTTCTGAACAAATGCTTCTCCCTGCCCCATCAGCGCACGAATGGCCGTTGGGGCAGTATAGAATTGATTGACCTTGTGTTTCTCACAAACGGCCCAGAATCGGCCTGCGTCCGGATAGGTTGGCACACCCTCGAACATCAAGGTTGTCGCGCCATTAGCCAAGGGGCCATAGACGATATAGCTGTGGCCAGTAACCCAGCCCACATCTGCGGTACACCAAAAAACGTCCTTTTCCTTATAGTCGAAAGTGTATTGATGGGTCATCGAGGCATAAACGAGATAGCCGCCGGTCGTATGCACGACGCCTTTCGGCGCACCGGTTGAGCCGGACGTGTACAGAATAAACAGCGGGTCTTCAGCATTCATCGGTTCTGGCGCACAGTCAGCTGAGGACTGCGCCATGGCTGCCGCATAGCTGTGATCTCGGCCAGCTTTGTTTGGGAGATCCGCACCGGTGCGCTCAACTACCAAGGTCGCGACATCACCGGCAATTTCCAGTGCCTTGTCCACATTGGCTTTGAGCGGTGTGGCCTTGCCACCGCGCGGCGCTTGATCAGCGGTGACGATCAGTTTGGCTTCGCAAGCGGTGATACGTGCCGCCAAAGCTTCTGGCGAAAATCCACCAAAGACAATGGAATGTACGGCGCCGATCCGGTTGCAGGCCAACATCGCGTAGGCGGCCTCTGGTATCATCGGCATATATAGCACGACGCGGTCGCCCTTGCTCACTCCTAGTGATTTATAGACATTGGCTAGCTTGCAAACCTCTGCGTGCAGCTGCGTGTAAGTGATATGCGCACTTTCCTCCGGGTTGTCGCCTTCCCAGATGATGGCGGTTTGATTGCCGCGGGTGGCGAGGTGGCGGTCAATGCAATTGGCACTGACGTTTAATACGCCGTCTTCATACCACTTAATAGAGACGCCCGAATGTTCGAAGGTGGTGTCTTTCACCTTTGAGTAAGGGGTGATCCAATCGAGGCGTTTGCCCTGCGCGTCCCAAAAGGATTCTGGATCTGCAATCGAGGCGGCATACATGACGTCATAGGACGCTTTGTCAGCATGGGCAGATGCCGCAAATGCTGCTGTGGGGGGGTAAATAGTATCAGACATAGGTGCAATCTTTCTGTAATATAGCGTCTAAGGGGGCAGAGGGGACAAACCCCTTGGCCGAGACCACTAGATGGCCAAATATTCAGCGCGTAATTTTTCATCGTCCAAAACAGCTTGCGCAGAGCCGTCATAGACAACTGTGCCGGTGTCCAGAATGACGGCACGATCCGCCAGCTTCAAGGCCGCCACGGCGTTTTGCTCCACAATCACCGTGGTTATACCCTGCCCGCGGATGTGGCTCAATGTTTTGGCAATCTCTTGCACAATCACCGGGGCGAGCCCCTCATAGGGTTCATCAAGTAGCAGGACTTTGACCTGCCGAGCCAAGGCGCGGGCGATAGCTAGCATTTGTTGTTCGCCGCCCGACAGGGTGACGCCCTCTTGTTTGCGGCGCTCTTCAAGCCTTGGAAAGAGCTCATAAATTTGATCTAAAGACCAACCAACTGGAGGGGCGATTTGGGCCAGTTTGATGTTTTCCTCAACCGTCAGGCCTTGGATGATACGACGATCCTCTGGCACGAGACCAAGCCCTGCGCGAGAGGCTTCGAAACTGGCCATCGCGTGCAGCCGATCCCCATCGAGCCAGATTTCGCCTTGGGTGACCTGTGGATCGCCGGTGCGTGCGATGGCGCGCAATGTAGAGGTTTTTCCGGCACCGTTTCGGCCCAGCAGAGCAAGGATTTCGCCTTCATTGATCTCAAAGCTGACGCCCTGCACGATATAACTTTCGCCATAGTAGGCATGAATGTCACGAACCGAGAAGTAGGCGGGTGTGTCTGAAAGTGTCATCGCGGCCACTCCTATACTTGGGCTTCGCCGAGGTACGCTTCGCGCACTTTCGGGTGGCCTTTGATATTTTCGGGCGTTTCTTCAACCAAAGGTGTACCCTGAGCCAAAACGGTGATGCGTTCCGCCAGCGAGAAGACTACATGCATATCATGCTCGATGATTGCAATGGTTATGTCGCGGGTATCGCGGATCTGTTTGAGAAGATCGATGGTGTTGTTTGTATCGGCGCGGGCCATGCCTGCGGTTGGCTCATCCAACAACAAGAGCCGTGGCTCTTGTGCAAGACACATTCCAATCTCAAGCCGGCGCTTATCGCCGCGTGACAGGCTGGCTGAATGCATGTGGCGTTTGTCAGCCATATTCATGTCTTCCAGCGCATGGATCGCGTGCTCAATAATGTCCTTTTGGTTGCGCACCGCTGCGAAGGCCGTCATGGAGAATGAACCGTCGCGTTTGGCAAAGCAGGGGATCATCATGTTTTCCATGACGGTTAGATCGCCAAATATTTCAGGGGTTTGAAACACCCGTGAAATTCCCATTTGGTTAATCTCATGGGGCGTGCGGCCAAGCACTGATTGCCCATCAAACATCACTGATCCCGTGTCAGGGACCAGCTTGCCAACTAGACAATTGAGCAGGGTGGATTTGCCAGCGCCATTTGGGCCAATAATGGCGTGAACTGATTGTTCCTGTACGCTGAGGTTTACATCTCCCAGGGCCTGCAGGCCTCCAAAGCGTTTGTTGACGCCTTTGACTTCAAGGATACCCATTCGTCTGTCTCCTATTCTGTCGGAGTTTCATCGGAAGGCGTATTGGCCTTCTTGCGATGAAACAGCTTGCCAATGCGTTGCCCACCTTCGACCAATCCGCCCGGAAGGAAGATTATCACCATCATAAACAACAAGCCCAAAGTAAGATGCCAGCCCTTGCCCACGAAGGGGTGGATAAGCGTAACCATTACGTCCTCAAAGCCATCAGGGAGGAAGGCCAGCCACTCATGCAAAACGCTGTCATTTATTTTGGACAGGATATTTTTGAAATACTCGTTGAACCCGGCGCCCAGTATGGGACCGATCAGCGTACCGATGCCGCCCAAGATTGACATAATGACGATTTCTCCGGACGCGGTCCAGTGCATGCGCTCTGCGCCAGCCAACGGATCCATACATGCCAGCAATCCGCCAGCAAGTCCGGCGTACATGCCGGAAATGACAAAAGCCATCAACGTATAGGGCCGTGTGTTCAGGCCAGTGTAGTTAAGTCGCTGTTGATTCGATTTGACTGCCCGCAGCATTAGCCCAAAGGGGGACCTAAAAATGCGAATAGAAACATAAAAGGCCAGCAGTAAGAACAATCCAGACAGGTAATAGCCGGCATTTAACGTGAAATCCCAATTTCCGATTAATAGGTGAGTTTCTGAGCGCATGGACAGGCCGAACAGATGCGGGAAATTCGGATCCGTGGTGCTCAAGAGTACCTGCGGATCAGAGTTGTAAACCTGTAAACCTGTTTCCCCATTGGTGAGGTTGTAGCTCGAAGATGGGTTGCCCAAGACGGAATAGGCCATATTGAACATCATTTGAGCCAGCGCGAGTGTAAGGATCGAAAAGTAGATCCCAGAGCGCCGAAGGCTGACGTAACCAACGGCCAGTGAGAAAAATCCGCTGACTGCGATGGACAAAAGAATGGCCGGTATGATGTCATAACCGAGCAATTTAAACATCCAGACTGCGGCATAGGACCCTGCGCCTAGAAAGGCTGCATGACCAAAAGAAAGGTAGCCCGTCAGGCCAAAAAGGATGTTAAATCCAATGACCAAGATGCCGAAAATAGCGAAGCGCTGCATCAGATCGGGATAACCTGCGTTGAACATTTGTGCCATGGCTGTGCCCTCGGGGAAGGGATTGAGCACGAAAGGAGCGAGGACCACCATCACTGCTACGATCAGCAATAGGGTAAAGTCTTTTTTTTCTAAACCGAGCATATTCTCAATCCTCCATCACGCCTTTGCGCCCCATGAGGCCGCGTGGACGTATTAGGATAACAATGATTGCCATTAAGTAGACAATGATTTGGTCGATGCCTGGAAGGATGTTTTTTACTTCGTTCATCGAAGCAAAGCTTTCCACAATACCTAGCAGAAAGCCGGCCAGAACCGCGCCAGGCAGCGAGCCCATGCCGCCCACAACAACAACCACAAAGGAGAGGACCAACAGTTCCACGCCGATATCATAGGTCGGAGGGGTGATCGGCGTATACATCACGCCCGCCAGTCCGGCCACCGTGGCGGCTATGGCGAAGGTGATGGTAAAACGTTTGTCGATATCGATGCCCAACAGGCCGACGGTTTCGCGATCTGCCATGCCAGCGCGCACAACCATTCCGAAGGTGGTAAATTGCAAGAAGGCAAACACCCCGCCGATGATCACGGTTGAGAAGAGAAAATAGACCATTCGCCAGTATGGATAGGCAATGGCATTGGCCTCAAATCCCAGCCAGACCCCCAGATCCATGGTCCCGATAAAAACATCAGGCGGGGCGGTTTGGATGGGGTTTGCGCCGTAGAAAAACTTGATAATTTCCTGCAACACAATGGCTAGGCCAAACGTCACCAGGATTTGATCCGCATGAGGGCGCTTGTAGAAATGCTTAATCAAGCCACGTTCCATGATCACGCCGACCAACAGCATGACGGGAATGGCCAGTAAGATTGCCAAAGGCACAGACCAATCGGTCATCCAGGCGGCCGGACCTACGCCGAACAAATGTTCCAAATACGTGGTTTTGATCGTGGCTGGATTACCAAGAAAATCCACTTTCGTCGGATCGATGGTTTCAAAGCTGACCGAAAAAATTCGGTTTAATGTAACGGCGCAAAATGCCCCAATTACAAATAGCGCACCGTGCGCGAAGTTCACAACACCGAGCGTGCCGAAAATCAAGGTCAGGCCAAGTGCGATAAGCGCATAGGCTGAACCTTTATCTAAGCCGTTCAGGATTTGAAGAATGATGGCGTCCATGGTCCCCACCTGCGGGTTATTTATCTATTAGAAAATAGGGTACGCTTTTTGCGTACCCTAAATGAGCGGCTGTGCAAAGATGACACGCACCTCTACGCGCTTTTACTTAAGCACCTGGGTTACATGCGCCCAAGTCACCACCGGCAAACATTGGGTGATCTGGAGCGTATTGTACTTGCTCCATTGGTGTCACTTCAACGATTTCCAGAAGGTCAAACTCGGATGTAGGGTTCTCTTTACCCTTAACAACCAACACGTCTTTGAAACACTGATGATCGTCGGCGCGATACAATGTTTTACCATTACCCAGACCGTCGAACTCAAAGCCTTCCAAGGCTTCACCGACACCACATGGATTGAATGTGCCAGCGCGGTTACATGCATCTGCATAGAGCAAAGTTTGGCAATATACGGTGTGTGCCGCCTGTGAAGGAGGGAAGCCGTATTTGGTGCCAAAGGACTTAACAAAGGCTTTGGAGCCTTCGTCTTGTAAGGACCAGTGCCAGTTCGTAGAACCAAAAATGCCCTTCACGTTGGCGCCCGCACCTTTAGCCATCAAGCGAGAATACAATGGGACGATGATTTCAAAGTTCTTGTTGTTCACAACTTTGTCACGCAGGCCAAACTGAACAGCGTTTGTCAAAGAGTTTACCATGTTCCCGCCGTAGTGGTTCAGAACCAAAACATCAGCACCAGAATTCAGTACTGGGGCAATGTAAGATGAGAAGTCTGTCGCTTTGAGCGGTGTGCGCACTTTGTTGACAGTGTTCCAGCCCATGGCCTCGGTGGCCGCAGCAATGGATTCTTCTTGTGTCCAACCCCAAGTGTAGTCAGCGGTCAGGTGATACGCGTTCCGGTCGCTGCCGTAACGAGCTTGAAGCACAGGTGCCAAAGCGGCCGCAGACATGTAACCGTTGAAAAAGTGACGGAATCCATTTGCTTTTTTGTCTTTACCCGTCGTGTCATTGGAGTGGGTGAGACCCGCCATAAAGATTACGCCAGCTTCTTGGCATAGACCTTGCACCGCAATAGCAACACCAGAAGAGGAGCCGCCTGTGATCATTACAGCGCCGTCTTTTTCGATCATGGATTTGGCAGAGGCGCGCGCCGCATCGGATTTGGTCTGCGTGTCACCTGTGACATATTCAACTTTTTTGCCCAGAATGCCGTTACCTTCCAGAGTTTTGGAAGAGAAAGTGCTAAGCATGCCTCCGTCGCCTTCACCATTGAGGTGCTCAACAGCCAGCATGTAAGCGCGCAGCTCGTCTGCGCCTTCGTCGGCATAGGCGCCGGTCTGTGGAACGTTGAAACCCAAGGTGACTGTGCTTCCAGTTGGCGCATTGGTGTAGCCACTGTGGCTTCCTGCGGTCAAAATCGTCGGTAGTGCCAATCCAGCGCCAGCAGCGGCTCCGGTTTGCAACACGTTACGACGGGTCAGAATTGATTTAGACATTGAAGTCCTCCCGATTGAATAAAGGGGCCCACCTTTAATATGCGGTTCCCCCGAAAACACACTTAACAGTGTTGGCATAGTGTCACTCTATGATGGATTGTTGTGCAACGTTGGTCTTGTTCGATTCAAAAATTTTGTAAATTATTGCACGAGTGCTTGATAAAAAATGTAAATAAATTTACAAAATCACAAGGTCCATGTTTGGGCTATGAAAAAATCACCAAGGAATCATGAGATGGAGCGTAGCGCATTTGCCGGCAGTCGAATACGTGAAAGACGCGTGGCGCTTGGCTTGCGTCAGGCCGAGGTGGCCCTGCGCGCGGGAATTTCCGGATCCTACCTCAACCTCATTGAGCACAATAGGCGCCGTATTGGCGGCAAAGTTCTGTTGGACATCGCTGCTGCGTTGGAAACTGAGCCTGGGGCGCTGGCGGAGGGGGCCGAAAAATGGCTCCTCACCAGCCTGCGCGACGCCGCCATTGCGCGGCCAGATGTGGAAGTTGACCTCAGTCAGACAGAGGATTTTGCTGATCGCTTTACAGATTGGGCGCGCCTAATTTCGGCCCAGCAGAGCCAAATTACTGCCCTGCAACAAACAGTCAGCAGTCTGTCGGACCGTCTTGCCCATGACCCATTTCTGTCGGAGGCGTTGCATGAGGTGCTCTCAACGGTCTCTGCCATCCGATCTACCGCGAGTATTTTGGCAGAGCCTGGGGAAATGGATCAAAATTGGCAGCGCAGGTTCCAGACTAATGTGTTCCAGGACAGTGTTCGCCTGGCCACTGCTAGCCAATCTCTTGCGGATTATCTGGATAGCGATTCAGATCGGGTGCTTGATACGCTGTCGCCACTGGATGAGCTGGATAGCCTATTGGCAAAAAAAGCCTATCATTTTAAAGAGCTTGAGGATTTGCCAGAATGGAATGCCCCTGTGGTGGACGCCCTGTTGGCAGAGGTTTCGGTGGCCGCAAAAATCTTGGGCTTGGAGTATTTTTGGCAATACTGGTGCGACGCGCAGAACTTCCGCCTGCCGAAATTACTACGGCTGGTGGCGGACTTTGGACTGAATCCTGTGCGAATTGCCAGGGAGACAGAGCTGTCACTACCCCTTATCTTTCGGCGCTTGGCTAGCCTCCCGCCTGATCCCAACCGCCCACCCGTTGGGTTGATGATTTGCGATGGCAGTGGCAGCTTGTTGTTCAAGCAGCCCTGCGATGATTTCCAAGCGCCGCGGGTTGGATCGGCCTGTGCTCTCTGGCCGCTCTATGGCGCGCTGACGCAGATTGGTGTTGCAGCGCGTCATCAGATTTTGTACGGTGGCCGGCTAGGAACTTTGGGCGAACCAAATCTCTTCGACACCTTCTCTATTGCAGAGCGCGTGACCTCCGCCAGTTTTGAGGGCGTGCCAGTCCTTCGCTCTACCATGTTGATTTTGCGTGCGGAAACGCCAAAATCTGACCAACCTTTGCCAATTGGCAGCACGTGCCGCTTGTGCAATATCCACGCCTGTCCAGCTCGGCGCGAGCCATCAATTTTTTCAGATGGGTTTTGACAAAGCAGGTTTAATTCGGCTCTATTGCCAAAGATGGTAACTTTGAAGGAAGGGAGGCTAAAATGCGGCATGTTTTGCTGATTGAAGATGAACCGAATATCATTGAAGCCCTCAGTTTCATATTTTTGCGCGACGGTTGGAAAGTTGATGCGCATTCCGACGGAGCGAATGCTGTGGCCACAACCGTGCAAACGGCCCCCAATGCGATTATCTTGGACGTCATGCTGCCCAATCGCTCTGGTTTTGAAATTCTCGAAGAGTTGCGCAGTCTGCCCGACTACAAAGACATCCCAATTTTGATGCTCACCGCAAGAGGTCAAACGAAAGATCGCGACATCGCGATAGCCCGCGGCGCATCACAGTATATGGTAAAGCCTTTTTCCAATGCAGAGGTGTTGAAAACTATGAATGCGTTGGTCGGACACGCACCGTGAGCGGCAAGCGTGATCAAACTCTGAAAAGAGTTGCGAATGCTGCCCGCAGGCAGCGTGTGACAGATTCCGCCCTGATCTTACCTTTCGTGGGGATGATCCTTTTTTTGCTTCCGATCATGTGGCCGCGCACCTCTGAGGTTGACCAAGCTGCGGGAACGGCGACCTCGACTGCTTTGATCTATCTGTTTGTCGTTTGGGCAGGATTGATCTGTTGCGCCCTTGGTCTGGCGCTTGTGATCAAACGATTTGGCGTGGGACGGAGCTGAATGCTGTCTCTTGATCTGCTGATTTTTGTTTCGCTTATTTATGTAGCTTTCTTGTTCAGCGTTGCCTTTTGGGCTGAACGGGCAAGTGATGCCGGGCGCGGCGGCTGGATGCGCACGCCGCTCATTTATACCCTGTCATTGTCGATTTACTGCACCGCTTGGACCTTTTACGGCGCTGTGGGATTTGCAGCGCGCTCGGGACTGGAGTTTTTGACCATCTATCTTGGCCCCACGGTGGTGCTCATCGGTTGGTGGTTGATCCTGCGCCGATTGGTGCGAATTGCCCGGGCTGAGCGGATTACCTCCATTGCGGATCTGGTGTCCTCGCGGTTTGGAAAATCTGCGCTTTTGGGCGGGTTGGTGACGGTGATGGCGGTGGTCGGCACAACGCCCTATATCGCCCTACAGTTGCAATCGGTGACATTGTCGATCTCGGTCTTCGCAAATGGCGCCCAAAACATTCTCAGCTCAACGAATATCGCGTTGTGGACTGCAGCGGGCCTTGCAGTGTTTACGATTGTGTTTGGTACCCGCAATCTTGATGTGAATGAGCGGCACAGCGGCGTTGTCATGGCCATTGCTGTTGAGGCAATTGTTAAGCTCTTGGCGCTGCTGGCAGTTGGGGTCTTTGTGGTCTGGGGCTTGGCCGACGGCGCGGGTGATGTTTTGGCGCGTATTGATGCCTCGCCCATCTCACAATGGGGGGTCAGCAACGGGCGCTGGATCGGACTCACCTTCCTTTCGGCGGCCGCATTTTTGTGCCTACCGCGCATGTTTCAGGTGATGGTGGTGGAAAACTCTGAAGAAAGCCACCTAGCGACAGCCAGTTGGGCTTTTCCACTTTATCTCCTGCTCATGTCATTATTTGTGATCCCCATCGCGGTGGTGGGGCTGGATATTTTACCTGCAGGGTCAAACCCGGATCTTTTCGTGCTCACCCTGCCGCTGTCTGCTGAGCAAAATGGTCTAGCGATGCTGGCCTTTTTGGGTGGCTTCTCTTCGGCGACCTCGATGGTGATTGTGGCGGCGATTGCCCTATCAACCATGATTTCAAACCACATCATCACCCCTATTTGGTTGCGCGCGCGCGGTCAGGGGGCGACCATTTCTGGCGATGTGCGCAATGTAGTTTTGACTTCGCGGCGCATTTCGATCATCGGCATTTTGACGCTTGGCTATCTATATTATCGCATTTCCGGTGGTGGGGCGGCCTTGGCTTCTATTGGGTTGATATCCTTCGCCGGTATCGCGCAGATCTTGCCTGTGATGCTGGGTGGGATCTTTTGGCAAGGGGCGACCAGAATTGGGGCCCTGGCTGGGTTGATTTGCGGGCTGGTCGTTTGGAGCTACACTATGTTCCTGCCGTCGTTTGGTCCGGAAGTGTTGATCTCTCAGGAATTAATCGACCACGGGCTTTGGGGGCTGCAATGGCTGCGACCGACCGCGCTATTTGGTATCCAAGGGCTTGATCCGTTGGTGCATGCGGTCTTGTGGTCGATTTTGCTGAACAGCTTCGCCTTTGTGGCCGGCTCTATCTTATCCAGACCGTCTCCTTTGGAGCGGGTGCAAGCGGTGCAATTTATCAGCGCTTTTGACAGCGGCCCGTCGGCACGCGGCTGGCAAAGAGGGGCCACAGATGCGGAGGATCTCTTGAGCATGGCACAGCGCATTATTGGCGCGGCTCAAGCACAAAACTTGTTTCGTACGGCGGCACAACGGCAGGGAAAACAGGGATATTTACCTGATCCAACACCGCAATTTCTTGAAACTCTTGAGCGGGGCTTGGCCGGCAGTGTTGGAGCGGCTACAGCGCATGCAATGTTGGGGCAAATGGCCGGTGGTTCTTCTGTCACGGTGGAGGATTTGATGGCAGTTGCAGATGAAACCGCTCAGATCATGGAATATTCCAACCAGTTAAAGGCCAAGTCTGGTGAATTGACCACAACCGCACGCAAATTGCGTGACGTCAATGATAAACTTACGAAGCTCTCGATTCAAAAGGATGCTTTCCTCAGTCAAATCAGCCATGAGCTGCGCACGCCTATGACATCGATTCGAGCGTTTTCGGAAATTCTGCAAGATCCAGATCTCTCGGACGGCGACCGGCCGAAATATGCGCGAATCATTGAAGATGAAACCCAAAGATTGACCCGGTTGTTGGATGATCTGTTAGACCTTTCAGTGTTAGAGAATGGTCAGGTCTCACTGGAGCTTCGCCAAGCACGGTTGCGCGATATATTGGACCGTGCACAGGTTTCGGCTAATGTGGATAAGCATTTAAGAATTCATCGCATTGCTGGGCGTGAGGATATTTTGATCCTCACAGACCCCGGTCGTTTGACCCAAGTATTTATTAATCTCATGTCGAATGCCGCGAAATATTGCAAGGCGCAGCAGCCAGAGTTGACTGTCATTGTAACCGAGACGCCCGCGGCTATAACCGTGGACTTTATCGACAATGGCGCAGGGGTAGATATGGCCAATCAGGATATGATTTTTGAGAAATTTGCCCGTGCGTCAGATCATTCTAAAGCCGGGGGCGCGGGGCTTGGTCTGGCGATTTGCCGGGAGATCATCAGTAATTTGGGAGGGCAAATTTCCTATCTGCCCGGCCAGCTTGGCGCGGCGTTTCGGGTCAGTCTTCCGCGCGATTAAGCGCCAGAATTTCGAGCTGAGGCCGCAGATGAGCCAACGGATACCCCGCTCGACTGGTGGCGTCCAAAATGTGATCGGTAGCGATACGCCCGGCTTGGGCAAAGGCCCAGACAATGGCGCAGCGATTGCCCGAGGCGCAATAGGCAAAGACGGGGCTCGGCAGTTGCGCCAAAAGTTCCGCTTGCTGCTCTATCTTATCCGGGCCAAAACTTGAGGGATCGAAAACATTTTCGGCGAACTCCATCCCCGCGGCTTGGACGGCGGCCTTGATGGCCCCGGTTTGGCGGGGTTCAGGATTTTCTTGATCTGGGCGATTGCATATCACAGATTTGAAACCTGCCTGCACGATGCTTGGCACATCTGAGACGTCGATTTGTGGTGATACGGAATAATCGTCGGAAAGAGTGTTAATCTGCATGGGTGCGGAGTCCTCGTTTTTATACGTCTTAAGTGGAGCGAGTGGTTACAGCATAATGCCAATCACCACCATCATCAGCCCAATTGCAGAGCACCCCATGGCGCCGAGGTTCCAAGCTACGGCCGATTGAAGGTTCACCTGCATTTCATCGTCGCTGAGACCTTGTTTCTTCGCCCGCATAATGCGTAAGATGGTGTAAAACAGCAGTCCAAGTCCAATAAATGTCACGATAACCCCCGGGATGATGAGCCAATCCATAGTCTACTCCGAAAACTTTAATTTTGAGCCACAGTCGCGAAGGAAGGCGGCTTGTGCAAGTCGAAAACGAAGGGTATCGCTGCACAATTACTTATTGCAACGGAGTTCCCTATGTCAGAAGTCGACAGCAGCTATCGCGTCACCGCCGATGAATTGCGGCAGTTTATAGAGCGCATTGAGCGTTTGGATGCCGAAAAAAAAGATCTGGCTGAACAACAAAAAGAAGTCATGGCAGAGGCCAAGGGCCGTGGGTATGACACGAAAGTCATGCGCAAACTCATCACCCTGCGCAAGCGGGACCAAAATGATATTGCCGAAGAAGAAGCTATTTTGGAAATGTA
>Ga0213869_10000456_pt1 | contig 33914 bp, 58 predicted proteins | sample PICome_10_FD_160083 | JGI IMG/M metagenome (GOLD analysis project Ga0213869, IMG submission 160083) | Coastal seawater microbial communities near Pivers Island, North Carolina, United States - PICO132 | ecosystem: Environmental > Aquatic > Marine > Coastal | place: USA: North Carolina...
TTTATACTTATAGGTATACCTCTTATACATCTTAGCGCATAGTCTGATCCATATCCTCCTAAGTAATAAAACATAAATTGACTTATTGGAAAACAATAACCAAAAGGAAATTGTACGTTGTAAACTAATTTTAACTCAGTTATATTATCAGCATGGTTTTGTCCTGTATTTATATTTCTATGCTTACGAAACAAATGTTGATTATCTTTAAAAAAGCTTATAAAAATATCATACATAATTAAAATCTTTTAAATCATTCCAATCTCTATAAGAATCTATAGTCTGTTTATCTATTGTTGGTTTATTAGCATTTCCTGCTACATTAAAAAACCAATCACCTTTTCTACCATATTTAACCATGTAGTCCCAACCTTTCGCATCGTATGAATCTTCACTATTAAAACCTATAGGAATTAAATCAGACTTAGAATTAAATGGTTTGTGATAAGAATAAAAATCAGATCTACCTAATTCTCCTTGTTGTATATTTCTAGCTACTGCAACTGCTCTAAATTTAGTATCAGGTAAAGCTATCTGTAAAGTCCTTGTTAAAACGCCAGTAGATATAACTGACCAAATAGTATTTGGTTTAACTCTATTTTTAAAATAATCATAAACACATCTTACTCCTCCAGCAATTACTAAAGGATGATTTAAACCTAAAGGTACATAATAAGAGTTAGTTGCTTTAGCATATTTTTTTGCTAAAGAGTTAGCATTAGGCATGGCTGCTATTCTAGCAAACAATGGCTTAGCTCCTAATTCTATACATAAAGCTTGGTGATCACTTATCTCTTTTGAAGATGGCATTACTAAAGTTAAATTTAAATTATACTTTTTACATAACCATGAAAGAGAAATACCAGCAAAACCTCTTCTTGGTTGTACGTAAACTATTTCTTTAACACCTTGATTAGCAATATGCTGTATAAAGTACTCACCGCTTCTAGCTTTATAACCCACCTCGCAAGATACAGATTCATCTATTATATTAAATCCATCTACTTGTTTTATATTAAATTCATTAAAAGATGACTTAAAGTTTTTAGTTTGTTCTAAATAATCGTTAAGACTATAATCTTTTAAATCATTATTAGCTTTTGTACTCTGTTTATTTAAGAACATTATTCCAGTATTTAATATTATTATTTTTTATTATATGATGATCACTTTGAAAATTATCTATATATCTAATAAAATCACAAGCAACATCCTCCATATCATAAGGCTTAGAGTAGTTTCCAGTTATTTCACAAAGATATCGTAAAGCTTTATTTTTATTCATCTTAGGTAATATCATCTTTAAACATTTAGACGCGTTAGAACCTACGTATACATCACTGTCTTGGTCTACAAGATCAGGATAATACTCAGCTAAATCCATAGCAAAAGCAGTTAAAACAAAATTTTGTCTTTTAAAACCTCTTGATCTTAGCCAATGATTTCCTAAATCAACTACATCAGTTATAGAGTAGCCACCTTGTTGTACTTCATTCATTATATCGTCAACTAAATTTAAAGAGTCTTCTACTATAAAATTCCTTAATCCTTTTTTTATCATAGGTAATAAATAACCTTTAACATCACAAAAACCTTTATCTGGTATATTATTAACCCAATCAACAATATCATATCTTTTTAATACTAACTCTTGTACAATCCAAAAGTTTCCAAAACCATGACTCCCGTAAGGTAAAAGGTCTTTTGGTCTATAGTTAATACCTGATCCGCATAGTCTAAACAAGTAAGATAAGTAAATAAAATTATCTTTGTTTATTTTATGATCTTTAAAGTAGTTTCCATTGCCTTTAGGATCTAATTCTTTTTTGTCTATTGCTTCTAACAAACTACTAAAAGCTGCATACTTTCTATTTACAACATCATATATAGGTACATGCCAAACTAAATCATCATTAATATCTTCTTTTGTCCAATTAAAGCCTTGATATAATCTTTGTTGATTCATTTTAGCTTTATTATAGTAATCTTTGAATTGCTCTAACATAACTGATCTATATATTTATATGACTTTGGTTTTAAATGTACGGATTGTCTTGATTCCATATCATCAAAAGATAATCCATTTTCATAATCTAAATCCCATTCTATTAAATTATAACCATAATGTAAACAACCTCTTTTTAATAGTTTATTAAACTCATTTACATAATATAATCTATCTAATTGACTACCGAAAAAAGGTTTGTCTTTATACAGTCCCGTACCTGGTATCTTTCTTGATTCATCTTCTATAGGTAATAAACAAACTAAAGTTATTTTATCTAAATACAATTTTCCTAGTTGCTCAAACAATTTTCTAATTAAATCAACTACTGCTTTTCTACCACCAAAACGATGTACATGAAATCTCATGTCTATGTTACCTGCATAAAATATAAGTTCTTTTACATTATCTTTTAAATACTTGTTTAAACCTATTTTTAAAAAACCATTTAATGTTTTACCATCATGTCTATCTATAGCGTAGCCATGTTTAAATATCGATACACTATGGCTATCTCCTAATATTAGTTTTGATGACACATCTTTAGTGTATATAATTTTAGGAATTTTATTACATGATAAACCTTTTAACTCTTTACGTTTATTACATACAACATTATAGTCTATCATTTCATTTATGCAAAACACATTACCATTATAATTGTTTAGCTTATCTAGTCTAGTATAAAAACCTTCTTGTACTCCACCAAAAAAATTAAACTTTCCTTCTTTATAATTAACTCCTTCGGATAAAATAATCTCATTGTATTGATTCCAATCGTCTTTTTCTGTAATTATATCAGCATTAAACATACTCTTTAAAACAAGAGTCCAACCACCATTGTGACTATTTAAACTTTTAACCGGGTTACTAACTACACCTACTATTGCTCTATCTTTTTTCATTTTCATATTTATTTAAAGCAGCTAAATATGCTACTGCATCTAGTAAATTATCTTCTTTGTGATTATATGACTCTCGTGATAGTTTAAGAGCTACCATAGCCATATACATATCTTTAGCAGTTAAATCTTTACCAGTACAAGCTGATGCAATTTTAGCTGCACGTTCCATACCTTTTGAAAAAGGGCCATATAATCTTTCTTTTTCTTGTGAACGTTCGTTAATTATTTTATTAGCTTCATCTAAAATATTCATACTTCTATACTATCTAATATTTCAATAAGCTCTTTTAACTTGTCGTCTGTGTTATCAGGGTTATTATGAAGTATGTACTTTGTTAACCCTATTGCATCGCCTATTTTACCAGCGTTTGTAAATCGTATTTTTTCGTCCATTGTTTTATATTTATTATTATTTTACTAATATAAACATTTTTTAAACAATAAACCTATAAGCCTAAACTTTTTTCTTTTTTAAATTTTTGTAATTTTTGTTCGAGTTCAATAATTTTCAATTCAGATCTTCTTGATCGTTCTACAGCTCTAATTTTATCAGCTCTATATTCATTTAATGACTGTTCATACAATCTTTCTTCAGTTATAAGATTATTTACATAAAAGCCAATATCCTGCAAAGCTAAATACATTTCATTTAAAGCTTTATTATTAGGTTTTGCTTTTCTATTTTTTACTATATAAGCGCCTAATAAATTAAAGTTTGTAATATATTCTATTTCTTTTAAATTATTTATCTTGTTAATTGTACTCATTAAATATTTTATTTAGTTTATCATATACACCATTTAAAAAACAACTACCACAACTTGTTGCAACTGCATTACCATTAAATACACGGTTGTATATTAATATTAATTGGTTTTGTTGTTCAGGTGTTACTGTTGATCTTTTTACACTAAAGAAAGTATTTAAATAGTTATACTCATCTTCTGTCAAACATTCAATCTTTTTACTTGGGAACATTTTGTTAAGCGTTTCTTTTCTTTCATCACATCCACAATCATCACCAAGTACAAATTTTGCAGCTTTATCAATACCTACCTTTTTAAATGCTTTCTCAACTTTATCCCCTAAACCTTTACTTGCTTTTGCATGGTTTTTTTTCCACTGTTTATACTCTTTTGATCTCTTATCTCCTTTAAATTCTTCCATAATTTTTATATTAATTCGTAGTCATTATTTTCATAATCATCCCAATCTTCTTGAAATTTGTTTTTAATTTTATTTTTAGCATTTTTTAAACTATTAAATATAGAAACCCAACTTATATTTGTTTCTTGCGCAATGCCTCTTATACTTAAATTAGAATCTCTATATAGCTTAAAAAGCTTTTTATTATACCATTCCCAAGATTCAACCTCGTTATCAATTAATTGACAAAGTTTATTAAAAGCTATTTGCTCATCCATTTGCGTATCGTCTGGAATTTCGTAGAAAAATTCTTCATTATCAATACTAATTTTCTTAACCTTTTTTTTAGAATTATAATACTGAAAATAAATAGACCTAAGAGTAAAATATATATAACCATTACTTACGATTCCATCTTTAATTATTTTTTCTTCTGATGAATATTTATATAGTGTAATGTACATTTGTTGTACAATATCTTCATAGTAAGATTTTTCGCCAAAGCTCTTTACTATATTAATCCATTCTTTATGTTTTTTAGCTACAATAGCTAACCACTCTGCCGATTTATCCATATAACAGTTATACTAATTACACCTAACAAACATTGTAAGGTGATCTCTTCTTCGTCTTCGTATAAATCTCTGTTATAAAGTGAACCTATAACAAATCCAATTATAGGACTTATTATAACTTCTGCTTTTTTTACTTGTGCAATAATAATAAAAATAAAAGCAATAACGACTAAAGTTATAGCTATTATCAAAATACTAATTTTTTATTTTCTTTACTTTCTAAAATATCTCTATTCATAAATTCAAAACCTGTATTATTAATTTTCATTTTTAATCTTATTGGTTCTTCATGAGGTGTTGGCCTGCCGCCAGTTTCATTCTCTTTAACTTTTAATACGTATAAATTACTATACATCCATTCACTTGAATGGCTAGTATATCTATGTATACAAATTACATCATCAGCTCGATTACCCCATTTACCTCCACCCTCTACATCAGCCATCGATAAAGGTTTAGATAAATTTGCATATTCATGATTTGCAGGATGTGTTCTTCTTAAAGCTTCAGTAACTCCGTGTGCATTTAAATATATAGTTATATTATTTTTTTTAGCAAACATTCTAAATTCTGATGCAACTTGATAATCGTACTCGTGTCCTCCTACTACTTTTAGTAAAGAATAGTCTTTAGATAAACTATTGTAAGGGTCAACTAATAAAGCGTTATAATCCCAAGCCTGTTTAATTGCTTCAGCCTCTTTAATTAATTGTTGATAATTATATAAGTCGTCTACATCTATAATTTTAAAATGGTTATCACACCAACTCATTGATTCTGTTATTTCTGTTTCAGATGCTTTTTGTATAGGTTTACCCATTTTAAACTCTATAATTTTTCTAACAATACTTTGTGGTGTATTTTCGCTAGACCAAATTAAAAATCTTAAATTATGCTTTAAAGCCCAAACAACAAACAAATAACATATAATCGAAGTCTTGCCAGTATTAGCATGGCCAATCAGTAAATTAAAGTTGCCCTGCTTGTATCTAAGATACTCATCAATACCTTGTATGCCTATACCAAGACCTTCTTTTACTCTACCATATTTAACATCAAGTATTTTATTTTTTATAGCTGCATATTGTGCTATCATCTTTTGTGGTATTTTCTTGCTACTTTATCGTTCTGTTCTTTACGTAGTTGTGGTTCTATATAATAACCTACAATTGGATTAATATTGTAATTCCAAAAATCGTAAGGTACTTTTTCACCATCTTTTAATTTTCTCATTAAATATAAACAACTTAAATATCATTAAAAATCAATTAAATCTTTTTGTCGATCTGGCTGATGATCGTTGTTAGTTATTTCATTTAGTCCTTTTGATATTTTCCAACCTTGAATAGAATTAAAGTATTTCGTTTGTCCTTCAGGATTAACCCATTCTCTACCTTTTACATTAATATTTATAGTAGCTTCATCTCCTTTATTATACATACTTAATTGATCTATTGATTTATTTATAAATTCAATTAATATTGTTTGTGGATAATCTGAATTGTGATCTGTTTTTAAAACAAGTTCTACTTTGTTAGTTTTACCAAAAGTTTTTTGTTCTCCTATTTTTAATATAATTCCTTTTAATTGCATAATTTTAATTTAATAAATTTTGTTCTACTTCTTTGTCTATAATATATTTAACTTTAACATTTTCAATACTTCCTCCTTGATTTTTAATATAATTTTTAGCTTTATTATAAGCTTCACTATTTAAAGTAAGTTTTGATTTTGTTTTATCTACTACTCTACTACTTGCTAAATTAGCATCATCATCTACAGCCTGCAAAGCTAATAAAGATGCTAAAGTGTATCTTCTATAGTATGTTATTGCAGATCCTAATTTTTGTGGATCATTTATTTCAGGTAATTTTAAAGCTGAAATAACTCCGCCTGTACTATCTAAACATATTAGTTTACTATAAACCATATCTTCTTCTATAGGTTGTAACAATAAAAGTCTATGTTTTTTTAGTAAAGGTTGTAATTGCTTTATTAGCGAATTTATATCAAAATATTTTGATTTATAAAAAGGGTTTTTAGTATCTTTGCTAATAGTACCTATCTCTTGTTGTAAATTAAATAGCTTTTGATTAATATTATTTTTTTTATCCGGCATGATTAACAATTTGATTTTTTAAATTTTCTAGATCTTGTTTTAATTCAACTATTGTTAGTTCTAATTGATTTATTTTAATATAAGGATCTCTCTCCTCATTCATTTTTTCGTAAAAAGTTTTTGTTTTTGACATAATATAATTTTTGTTTAAAGTAAAAATAAACATTTTTTTTATTATAAAGCAAAAAAAAGGGATAAAATAAAATTCTACCCCCTTTACAAAACAAAAAAAACGAAGACTAAAGAAATGCTTTTAATTTATTATTATATAAATTTATTAATTCTTGGAGTTCTAAACTTGTAAATTTAACTATACTTTTACTTAAATTATATAATAACTCTGATTCTTTAAAACCTAGTGCTTGAGAAAATTTATATTGCTCACCATATCTAAAAACATTGCATGCTAAACATTGTGGCTTTACATTACGTTCATCCCATCTAATACTATAATGTTTTCTACTCATAAAGTGGCCTGCTTGAATTTCTTTCCAAAAAAAAGTTTTATTACAAGTTACACATTTACAATTACCATTTTCATCTGCATTACTTAATCTTATATATTGGCTAAAAACAGTATCAAGTTTTTTTACAAGTTTACTTCTTGTAAGTTTTTTAGGCACTTGTTAAATCTTTTTCATTCATGTGTGCTTCTAATATATAACCATCTAAAGGACTTATAACAGATATAGCTTTATATATTTTTCTACTAATAGCTTTTACTTTTTTCTTCTCTGTAGTTGTTGAATCAATACCTAAATTAGTATACATAAAAGCATCTTCTTGTAGTAGTTCATCTACTTTTCTTTTTATACTCCAAGTTTTGTAACCTTGTATTTTTCTAATTTTATCATCTGTAATCATAGTATGATTTTTAATTACATTCCCACTACCCACCAAATTTACAATCTTTTTTAATAACATGTAAAGTTTTAATGCTATTAGTTTTTAACATCATCTTCCTTGTCCACGATATTTCTTAACGTAGTTTTTAGAAGATTTAAGTTTAGATTGTTTGTTTTTACTATGTACACCCTTACGTTTAACCTTAACTTTTTTATAGTTAATAACTATTTGCTTTGCCATTATTGATGTTTATTATTGCCAAATACTTTTTCCACACCACGACTACCAAAATATCCACCTATAACGATAGATAATAAGCCTGTAATACTATCTAATGGATAACCTAAATACCATCCTATAACATAGCTTATAGTTAAAAATACAAGTGTTAATGGACGTACATTAGAAGATAACCAAGAACCACTTCTAGCATCAGCTACCCACCTTCGTGTAGTACCATCTATTTCAGCACGTTCTATATCAAGTTTTTTAAGTGCTATTTCTTTGTCTGCATCGGACATATCAGAACCGCCTATAATAGCTTGTATTACACTACCGACTGCTGTGTTACCTGCAACTGCACCAACTACATCTGGTATTTTGTTTAGTAAGAATTTACCTACTTGTGTATCTTTAAATTTCTTTTTTTCAGCCATAATGTACTTCCTACAGTATTAGTATGTCCAGACTGAATTTGGTTTTGAGTTATCGGTATCGCAATGTATAAAGGTTTTAGCGATTCCCAACCGTTTGAATCCTGCTTTAATAAGGGCATTAAGAACAACGTATCTTTCTTGTCCTGATCCAATACTAATATCGGCTGCAAGTCCGTTAAGGTGTGATGAGTTTTGCACACCGCCAACTTTTTGGTTATGGTCGGCTGTTCTGTATCCACTTGTGATCTTAAATGGTATCCCTGCAATTTCACGTGCGTTGTTGAGCAACTCAAGAAAGTTACTATCCATATTAACACCACTTCCTTTGTGATCAGGTGAATCAAATTCATCTAACGTAAAGTATTTCATTTTTTAATCTTTTCAATTTCTTGTTTTATATCGCTTACTACTTGGTTAAATTTATCTTCTAAAGCATCAGGTATTCCATCCTTATCTTTATCTGTAAATATACCGTAAACTGTTAACGCCATCATTAAGGCAGTTAAAAACATTACTATTGAAATTATAATTATAAAAGTTTGCATATTTATTTATTTAAATGGCTACCATCGCAGTAACCTTCTGGGTTATTTGTGCATCCGCACTCACATTTAGGTTTATTTTCCATTTCTATTGTTTTTATCATCAAAGTCCATAGCTGCTTTTAATATAATTTTATCCATCATATTATCTTGGTTTTGTAGCATTTCTCTTTGTAGGTTTATTACCATTTCTTCTAACCTATCTTTTGCATCTACAAGCATTTGTATTTGGTGTTCTTTTTTCTCTAGTGTAGATTTTAAAGCATTTATATCATCTGGTCTTGTACCACTAATAGCAGAAATTAAAACAGGTATTGAAGCAGCAATAGAACCAATTAACATTAGAACAATTTCTTTGTTAGATTCTAAAACAGGAAACTGTACAAAAGTTATAATTATACCTACTATAAAAAAGAATATTAAAAGACTTCCCAAATAACTTCTTATCTCTTTTGCCACTCCATTTTTAGGTAATGCCATTATTTTAATTTTTTACTAATACTAATTATTGTATATGCTATGGCTAATAATAAAGAAACGGCTTGTAAAATAGGATTTATAGAACTAATTGAAAAAGCTAATGCTATTGCGTTAAAACCATAAATCTTTAGTTGTTCCATTATGCTATTGCTAAATAAGTGTAAACATTTCCATTTCCATTTACAGAACCATCTGTTGTGTTAACTTGAAACCCTGTCGCACTTGTAGTCGCTTGTGGATAATTGTTTCCTGTGCCTGTTTGTTGACCATTACTTGAATTTAACTTTAAATCATTTTCCATTGGATTGTTTGGTGTTCTTGATTTATCGAATACAATCCAATTATCTGCTGCTGAAGTATTTCTAATAATTAAAAATCTTGGTTCAAATCCCGTAGATACAGTTGTTCCTGTTGTGTTTCCATTTCCTGTATAAACTCCAACTTGTTGTACTCCTGCTACATCTGCAAAAAAGTAAACAACAGCAGAACCTGAACTAAAAGGGTCGCTATCTTGAAAGGTTAAATTTGTTGAACTAAAAGTAGGCACACCACTATTATCAAAAACTCCTGCTGACGGAAAATAACCTCTCCCTTTGCTTGGTACTACTGTATTATACCAAAACCAATCCGAAGTAGAGTTTGTTTTTTTAACGATAGCAAGTTTTGGAGTAGAACTTAATCCGTGAGGAATAGCTACGGCTGATGAACTCATTGTATAAGTAACAATGCTAAATCCTGCTGTTGGATTTGCAGAACGTGATGCTGCTGAAACACCTGTTGAAGAACTTGTTATATCGGTAGCTGAACCACCTGCTTTGAAATGATAGGATATATAATTTTCACCTGTATAATTATTATTACCTGTACTTACTTTAAATCCATCTGAAACTGCTGATGGTGTAACGTAAGCAGAACCTGTTTGTCCGTTAGTTAAATTTGAATAAAGTATATAACCTCCACCTCTAACTGTATCTCCCCAACCCCAACTTTCTCCTGCACCTTTATTTTTTACAATAGTTAAATCGGGGTTAAAACCTACTCCTGTTATATTTCTATCACTAGAATTGTTTCCTGCATATTCAACCATACTAAAGTTACCTGTATTGTCAATAGGAGCAGCACCTCCTTGTGAAAGTATTTTACTTTTTCCTAAACCCATTAGATAGAATTTGGAAGTTGATAATCTACAATAGAACTTTTTGTTGAAAGCGCTGAAATTTCTGCTTCTTTAGTTGCACATTCGGTTCTTAAATCACTTCTTTCTGTAGCTATATCACTTGGTACTGCTGTACCACCTTCTGCTGCTCTTACAACGTACCAATCTGTCTTTCCTAACTTACTTCCGTAAATATGTTTTAGGTTTTCTATTTTTTGTGTTTTAAGTTCAGCTACTGTTTGGCTATAAGTTTTATTTTGTACAGGATAAGTAAAAACACTATTATCTGCATCCCATTCAATATCACCTAATTCTTGACTTTGTTTAGTTGTTGGTGTTACTACATCGTAAAATCCAAGTGCTTCTAAATCGCTATCACTAGAATATTGTAAACCTAAAGCACCTCCAAAAGATTTAAGGTTACTATACGTTTTTATTGTACCATCTATATTAATTGCTTTCATATCTTATTTTTTAACTTGGTGTTGTATCACTTACATAGGTTAATACTGAATAATTGAAAACAGCATTTGCTGAATCACTAATACATTCTATCATTAAAGCGTTAGTTGCTGAACCATCATAATCATTACCACCTAGCTTGTTAAAGGTTTCACTTGTTGCAGCGTTAGAATCTAAAGTAATTGTTTGCGAACCTGTAAGGTTGTGAATAGTTAAAACTTGACCTGTTTTGAAGTTTGTAAAATCAAATTCTATTGCTCCTGTTAAACCACTTCCCATTACAAAGTTAGTAGCTGCTGACCAATCAACAGTTACTGCTCCTGTATAAGTTGTTATACTTCCACTTGCTGTATATCTGTTTTCTAGTTTAGCGTGTGTAACTCCATCATCTAAAAGAGATATGGTTACTGCTCCTGTTGCTGAATCTCTTGCTATCGGTGCTGTTGCTGTTATACTTCCAACATCTCCTGCATCGTCTGTATACAGTTCTGTAAAGTTATCGTTGCAAATATCAAATGCCGCGCGTAAGGTTGAGCCAGTACCGTCGTTGGCAGTAGTTCCTATATTTATTGTTTGTTTAGCCATAATTTAAAATTGTGTTGCGTCTGCTGTAAATTGTGTCGTATCCGATGTTATTTTTGTTGTATCTGCTGTAAAGGTTGAACCATCAGCATCAAAAGGATAAATAATACCCCATGCGTTTAATGCATTTACTGCGCCCCACCAACTAACAGGATATATTGATCCGTAACTCATATATATATAATTACTTTTTTACTTTTTTGTTATACATTTTTTTTAAATAGTTTTTTAACTTAACTATATTATGTTGTTTTGGTTTATAAGTCCTTTTAATCATAAAACCCATCCAGAAAAATTAGCATCCTTATCAGGGTATACATTATCATCATTATTAGTGTAATATTCCGCGTATCTTTCTGCTGCATAAAAACTAAAATGTTCTATCATTCTATCTGTATAGTATTGTGCTGTTGTACGTTCTTTTTCTATTAAAAAATCTACTTCTGTTTTAGATACGTTTTCAGCATTTTCACTACTATGTTTGTAAACACCTTTATTAGATACCGTGTAAGCAGCAAATGGTAAATACTCAACCATTGCCCAATGTACTAAACAAGGCTTAATATGTGTTTCAACTAATGTTGCATAATGTCCTGCTAAATTACCAGCTATAATATCTGTACTTATTTTATCATATAGCTTTGTACCTATATAATTTTGTATATGTATGTTTTGTGCAATCTTAACGTATTGTATAAATTTGTCCGTGTCTACTCCACCGGATACATTAGTGTATTTTACAATATCTTTACGAGTAACAAATAATGCTTCAGCCATAACTATCGTGGTGTTGTAAAGTTTTTAGGTTTTATAAATCCCCTATTTTTCATATCTCTTGGTCGTTTTGCAACTTTAGCATCATTAGTTTCAGGTTTAAAACCTTCTTTCTTTGCTTCATTTACACTTATTTCTGCATTTGGGTTATTAGCATCTGGTTTTACACCTTTAGCCATATACGTTTTTCTCATCCAAAAATGCTGACACGATCCACCACCTTTGTAAAGCCATATATCGTAAGTTGCAGCACCACCTTTACCCCAACCAGCATTTACAGGTTGTTTACTCATTTGCATTATATCTTCTTTTCGGTATATCTTTCTAGCTGATACCATTTTTCTACAAAACTCCCTGCTATTAGCAGAAACTGTTAATGGTGCATATTGATAACGTACTTTAAACTTCATATCATCTGCTTCACCATCTTGTTCACTTTTAGCATTTGATCTTGCTTTACCTGTAGATGCTAAACCTACCATTTTATCTAATGCTTCTTCTTGGTCGTAGTCTACTTTGCGTTCATCTACTAAATCCCAATTTTCTAAATCTTCATCTTCACCAAACTCATTAAGCAAATCAAATACTTTATCATCTGTTTCAGCACTTAAATTACTTTGCTTATGTTCTTCACAAGGCATAAACCATATCTTGCCTTCGTACTCGTGTTCGTGGTAACCTTCGCATCCTATGTTTTTAGCACCTTCTATTGCCATTTCTTTTGTTGCGTATGCTAACCTATCATCTATAATGGCAAAGTCTTTATCTACTACTTGGCTTTTTAGTGTTAACTCTTTTTTTACACCTGTTTCTTCTTCACGCGCTTCATCTGTTATTGCATTGTCTGTATCAATAAATGCTAAAGGCTGTAGTGTTTTAAAATATAGTTTTAAACTAATTTCATTAATAGCTAAAATATCATCTATACATTCACATATAAGATCTTGATAGGGTTTTATAGTAATATTGTCAAAAAGTAGCGCAGCGGTTTTTATTTCGTCTGCGTTTGATCCTAAACCATTGTTTTCGGTACGTATACCTAATAGTAAAGGTGAAGTAACCCTATGTGCTACAATTAACTTATTACTACATTCATTTGATAAATATTCATAATGTTGAGGTGCATCGTTTAATGGTATATCATCAACTGTTGTTTTGCTTTCTGCATTGTTATTAAATGCAATTACTACTTTTTCACCTCTTGCGCCTGTAAGTTTTGACATTACATCATTCTTAACTTGCATTTGTTTCTCGCGATCAGGGACGCCATTGTTAAAGTTTACTACTTTAGTCCCGCTAAAGCCATGTTGAACATCATTAATTAAATAATCAGAGATCTCACTTTCAAGCTCAGCATAAGACAAGCCTCCTTGGTAATCTACGGGACAGTAGTAATCGTAGCCGCTAACATATTTTTTTATTATTTTAATTTCTGGCTCTTTTCCGTTACCAAAACCAAATGCTGCTATACGTTCTGGTTTGTCTTTTGGCTTTATTTTTGTCCAGTCTGGTGCATAATAGTACCCTTCTATCTCGCCATCTTCATTCATTTTTTCAGCACGTAATGTTTGACGTGGAAAATGCTCAGCTTTAAATACTTTATTATCTTTGTAAAGTACTTGAAAAGAACCCTCACCTAATAGTTTTAAATCTAGTACAACCTTTTTTAAACATACATTGCTTATAATAGATCGCATTGCAGCATATTCGTTTGTTTTAGTATTACTATCTAAAGCATCTAACCCTTTACCGTATATCATATTACTAACTCCGTTAATAATTGCGTTATTAGTAGTTGAATCTGTATAAAGTTTAATTAAGTAAGAATAATAATCATTATCTTCTCCATAATTGACCCATTCTTTTTGCTTATCTTCGCTTATTTTAGGGCGGTTGTAAGAAGCTAATTTTACTATATGTAAGTTATCCATTATATTGTGATAAATTCGTTTGTAGTGGCATTAGAAGTATACTCACCGTTGTTTATTGAGTAAGCTGGTAAATCTGTTTGGTTTGTACAGTATATTTTATCTAAAAATACAACTGAACTACCTGAAAGTATTTTAAGCGTGTAATAAATATCTTGTTTTACAGGAAATACAGCATTATACCTATTAAAGTATAAGTTTTGTGATATACTTGTTGTTGCTTGACTGTACACTTCTTTGTTTTGCGTTTCATCTGTTATTTTAACCGTATAAGATGCGTTTGCAGTAAATTCTCTTGGTATAAAATCAATATTTTGTGCTGATCCACTTTCTTGTAGTACTATCATATATATACAATAAAAAAGTATGAAATTTGTTATTAATAAAGCAATAAAAAAGGGTAACATTTCTGCTACCCTATTAAACTATGGTCTTCTCCAAGTATTATATGGATACTTATACCTACAGTCCCAAAGATCTCTTACTAACCCTTGATCTAAACAGACCATATGATTAGCAAGATTAACTACATAAACTCCATTATCACTTACTGGATATTCACCTAAGCAATAACCATTAATTTTCTTTTCTTTTATAAAACCTCTTTTAATTAGAAAAGTATCAGTGGTTAATCTTCCATTTGGCATGTCTCCATTGTTTAATGATATATCCCAAAGTTCGTTTCTAACAGATAGATAATCTTCTTCTGTTGCTAAAGTTAATGCTCTTACAACACAATCTCCAACTCTATCTTTTTTATATTTCATTTGGAAATACTTATGACGACCACCGTCATCGTAAACATAATCATTTTTCATTTGATTCTTGTTTTAGTTAATACACAATGTCAATGAACTTAATCATTATGGTACAATATAAACATTTTATTAACAATATAAAAAAAAACATAGAAATATAACAAAATAATTAAAATTGTTATATATGTAACAAAAAAAAGGGTAACCGTTAAGTCACCCCTTAATTTACCAAATAAAAACCCTATTAAGAATTTGTTCCTAAAGTAATTGTTACTGTACCATCTAAACCAGCGTAATCTGTTACACTAAATGGGAAGTCTATATCTTTTGTATCAGAATCCATAAAGTTAGCAGGAGCAAGTTCTGTTGCTGCCATTGTTAATGTATATCCTGATAAATCACCCATTGCAGCACCTGTGGAAATAGTACCACCTGTTACTTCTGCACCGTGTTCTAATCCCATCATAAAGACATTACCGTTATAGTCTTCCACCGCTACGTGAGGTCTACCATAAGCTAACAGTTTTAACTCTTTATTATCTTCTTTAGTAAGTTTTTTCAAAGTTAAAGTTAAAGTTTGCTCAACAAAAGTTGTACCATTTTCACGTGAAGAAGTAATAGCTTGTTCAAAACTACTATTTCCTTTTAATTCGTATTTAAATGCTGTTAAACTACCAGAACTACCTGTCATATTTGTTATTTCATCATTTGTTAAAGTTACCGTACCTAAATCACCAAAATCTACGAAATAAACATTTTTTAATCCCCCTACAACATCTTTGCAAGGTTCTTTTCTACCAAGTGTTAAATCACAAGCCATATTTATATATTTTTAATAAAAAAAGGTGAGTAGGCACAATTGGCTTACCCACCTAATTTATTGGTTAATTATCTATTAAGAATAAAGTACGATATCACTACCGATGCCATATTGTACACCTGCTGTAAATCTCATTACTACTCTTACGTTCTGTGAACCATCAATATCAGCCATATCGATCACCTTCACTTCATTATGATCCGATAAAAGACCGGTTCCAAAATAAAGATTTGATTTTTCTGCTGCTACCATTGTGTTGTCAGCTAATCCATTTGCTACTGCAATTTTGATACCATCAAAAGATAGACCTCCACCGTTGTACCATTGTGTACCTTTATCATCTGTACCTGCGTTTGATGTTGCAGCTACTGAAAATCCTCCTAATGCTCTTACATACGCTCTTGCTACGTTTTGTGAAACATAGATAAACATATCTTCAGAAGTATAAAGTGAACTACCGATTCCATCGACTACAAGACCTAATTTTTCGACTGCATTTGCAGCAGTTACAGCAGCACCTGCTCCTACATCTGTTACATCAGCATCAGCTAAAAGTAATTCTTTAAATCCACCAAACTGACCTGCTGTTGCAGCAGCACCATTCCAGATAGATTGTTCTGTACGTTGTGCTACTTTAGAAGCTACGTGTCCAATTAAAAAGTCAGCAAATGATGGAGGTAGGCTATCAAAAGCACTATATCCCATTTGTACAGCTTCCCAATCGTTATGAAAGTCAGATTTACATAGTTGTAAATTTACTTGCTGATAGTCAGGTTGTAAAATACGCTCTGTAAGCGTTAAAGTTGAAGTAGGATCAAAATCACAAGTAGCATCTTTTACGATGTCATCACTTGATACTTTTTTAATCACTTCTTTAAATTTAATGTTTGGCTTAATGGTAATTAAACCATTGTCCAAAGTTGAACCACTAAGTAACGCGGCAGAAATGTACTGTCCAGCGAATTCTCCGGAATACGTAGTAGTTATAGAATTTGTTGTTGCCATTTTATTTTATTTATAAGTTTATTTATTAAGATTCACTTGCCCATACACCATCACCGCCTGTTAAATACCAGTCAGTAAGTGCTACAGCTTTAAGTGTACACCAATCGCCTTTATTTGCAGTTGCTTTTGTGTTAATCCAATCTTTATTATCTACACCGCCTGATGATATAGCAGCTACAGTACCGTGAATTGCATCAGTAGAAGCAGGTGAAAGTGTGATAATGTTGTTACCATCAGCACCTGTGTTTCTAAATGTAAATTCCATACCGATGTTATTTGCATCAATAGTTGGTAAAGTAATTACTAGTGCATCAGTAGCTACATTAAATTCGCCACCAGCTTGGTTTGCATCAACGCTTCCAGAAGTAGAAATCGTAGTTTGTTCCGATCTTGCTCTTAAAACGTCATTTGAAGTTGTTATTGTTGTTGACATTATTTATTTATTTAAAATTTGATATTTTATTTAAAACTCTATCTAGTGTTGTATTCATTCTTTTTTGAGAATACAAGTTTAAGTTAGGTTTGTTTTCTTTTTCAGGGTTATGAGTAACCTTTTGTACTTCGCTTAAATCTTCTTTTTCAGCGTATACAGTTTTTGTAGTTGTTTCTTCTGATTTAACAGAATTTTCGCTTATAGGTTCTTCAGCCATCTCTTCTTCTTTAGGCTCAAGCATTGATTTAATTTCTTCAACCATTTCTTTAACCTCTTGAAGTTCTTCTTTAGTAGCATAACCCATTTCTTCTTTAGGTTCTTCTTCTGCTTCTACTTCTTCTTCTGTAGTTTCTTCTGGGGCTTCTTCAACTGCACCAATAGAAGCTATAATACCTTCTTCTTCTACAATTAAAGTTTCTCCGTCTATAAGTTTATACTCGCCTACTGGTAGTGCTACTTTTTCATCTTCGGTAACAATAAAAACTTCTGCTCCAGCTTCAAAGTTTTCGCTTTCTATAATTGCACCGTTTTCAAGTTCAGCTTGTGCCAACTTTACTTCTACAGGTTCTTCGGATAATTCTACCCCAAGTACCTCTTTTACTTTGTTTAACATATCTGTTGCTTTCATATATATTACAATAAATTAGTATTTAGTTTGTTATATTTTTATTTAACATTACCTAGTTCGGTATAAATTCTTTTCCAATCAGATTCAGCTTTTGATAAACTTACAAAAGCACTTGTTAACTCATCTCTTCGTCTTTCAATACCGCTAACAGCTTGTGGAATATCAGAACCTATTGTTTTAATCATTTGGTCTACTTCCCTTATGGCTGCTCCTAGTTTTCTTTGATCTTGCTCAATTTCACTTATACCTTGTAAAAGCTGTTTACTAATTCTATTTAATTGACCTTTTAAATCTTTTGTTTCAGCTTCGTATTTATTAGCAAATTTTGTATAAGATTTAACTCCTTGTACTATTTTTTCAGCTTCTTTTAAACTTAATTCTATTTTATTAGAGGAAAATTTTTGTAATATTCTTTTTACGTCTGATTTCATTGTTGCTATTTTTTTTATAAAGACCTTATTCTTTTTTTATGTAAATCTACTACTTTTAACATTTCATTTATTTGTTGCCTATCTTTTGCTATTTGTTTTTCTTTTTGGTTTAAAGAAGAAGTATCAATATCATTTTCTTTCATCGTGTTTTTTAATTTTGAAATTTCTATTTCAGCTCTATCCGTTACGCTACGGGCTGATTTTAATTCTAATTCAAAATCATTTAACTTATTAAAAATTTTTTGACCTTTACTAATTATTTCGTTAATAATACTAGCATTATCTCTTTGTCTTCTAAAAAAATCAGTTATAGTTACTTTAGATGTATATCCTTTTAAACTTAAATCTATTTTTTTATTATTAAGCTTTTCAAATATTCTTTTAACTTCTGGTTTCATATTGTATTTTTTATTATAATAATATATTTAACTGTTTGTTATATTTTAGTTTGCTGCTTGACACGCTGCACAATCGTTATATAATGTTACAGCACTAAAATGATGACCGTGTGCAGTTTGGTCATTACTTAATACGGTATAACAACCATCGTGGTTATTGTGGTCTGCATTTATATAGTATACATTGCCTACTACTAATTGTGTAGAACCGTAAAAGTGTTTTTTTTGGCTATGGCCACACTTTTGTACTCTATATCCGTATTCACCTGCACTTGGTGTTTCTATTGTTGCTGTTACATTCCCTACTCCTTGTGCTTGAAAACTACCGTCGCAGCATTCTATAGAATATGTACCATTTTTACATAAGCAACCTCTACGGCCTGATTGTGGACTTGGTGCTTTACTCATTAAAAAGTGCTTTTAATTTGTTAATTTTAGCTTGTGCATCCATTTCTAAATCATCTTTCACAGGTTCGTTAGGTCTTTCTAATTTATCAGCAAAGTAACCTTCTATACTAAAGCCTTTTACTTCACCTGCTTTTACTTTTTTCCAAACATCATCATTGTTTACTTTCATAGATACCATCCAAGTACCAATAGGCACGTTTAAATCGTACATTCTGCTTTTATCTTGTTCGCTTTCTACTATCCAACTTTCTACAGCAGTTAAACCTTTAAGTTCTAATTGGTGTTCTAATGTTGAGTTGTTTTGGTTACCTTTTATAAAGAATAATTCACTTGCTTTTCTTACAGTTGCTTGACTAAAGTATATATAATACTCTTGCTCACCGTTTGTACGGTAGATAGGTTTGTTAGGTATCAAAGCAGCACCCATAAGGATTCGTTTTTCTTTGTCTACCTCTGCAAGTTTAAACTCTTGTGCTTTAAGTGCTATAAAGTTTTCTTCTATTGCTGGGTTTTCTACTACTGATATTGCTTCAATTCCAGAAACCTCATCATTTTCATCTATAAAAAGTTCTACTATGTCCATGTTAATACAATAATTATTTATCTATTTTGTTATCCAATTGAAGCACCTTCTACTATATTTCTGTCTAGTGATTGTGCTGTGCTTACATCACCACTTACTACAAATGCTTTTATAGGTTTATCTTGTTGATCACCTATTGTTTGTGCTAATTGGTTTTCAGGTGCTGCTCCTACTACGTTAAATGATGGAGGTGCTGGTGCTGTTGATCCCATTGATCCACTTCCTCCTGATGTTGGTGAAGATTTCATTTTAGCAATACTTACTCCTGCAAACCCTGCTGCTAATCCTGCTTGAATATATGGATATGCAGGAAAAACAGTAGTTATTGGTGAAGCATTAGCTGTTTGAAAAGCATTTATTGTTGATTGAATACCTGCTATTGTTGCTTGTGCTATAGCTGCTGCTTTACCTACTTTAGAACCTTCACCTGCTATTTCAGCAATAAGACCTAAACCTGCTTGTGCCATATCCATCTTGGCATTCATTACATCTTGATCTAATTGCTTTTCATCCTCTGCTGATTCATCATCAAGTTCTTTCTTTTTAGCTGCATAATGTTCAAGTATTTTTTGTTTTTCAGCTTCTGTTCCTTCAAGTAATTCTAATTCTTCTAAAGCAATTTGCTTATCTCTTTCTAATGCATCATAAGCGTTAAGTTCTTCAAAAGTTGTAAGTTCTTTTATTTTTTCTAAACGATCCGTTTCTAATTCATCTTTTTCTTTAATAAGATCATTTCTTTCACGTTCTAATGAATTAGTATTTATTAATTGTTCTGATCTAAAACCTTCTATTTGTGCTTCAATAGCAGCAACTTCATTTTTAGCTTCTTGTAATGCTATAAAATTTTCATCACTATCATTTTTGTCAAATTGTGCTTGTGCTGCTTTTTCTATTGATGCTGCATTAGCTAACATTTTTTCTTCTTGTAAATCAAGAATTTCACCTAATTTATTGTTTGCAGCAATACGTTCTTCAATGGTTTTAGTTTCATCATCTCGTATTTGTCTTTGTTGCTCTGCTTGTCTATCATACTTTTCTATTAACCCTTGATTAATAACAGCGGCTTTAGCAGCAGATTTATTTAATTCAACAACACCTGCTGCTGCTTCATAAGTACTTTTTCCATATTCTACAATACTACTTGTAATTTCTTTAGTGCCTTCAACAATTTTATCTACAGAATTATCTACACCTGTTAAAACATCTACATATTCTTTACCTGCATTTTTAGCAGCTTCCATTGCACCATCAAAATCACCTTCAAAAACTTTTTTTATGGCTGTACCTAAAAATCCAAGAACTTCTAAAGCACTATTAAAACGTTCTATTAAATTTTTCTTTATAGCTACACCAAAATCTACTATTGCTTGTTTTGGATCACTAAAAATAGCTTTAAAATAACCAACAATATTACCAATGTTTGAATCAAGAAATTTAAATAAATCATTAAATGCTAAACTTAATGTTTCCATTACAGTAGCAAATGTATCTGCTACCTTTTGGTTTTGCATAAATGTTTCTTTTAGAACATCAAACAGCTTTATAACAATACCTAAACCTAAAGCACCTTTAAAAAGGTTGCTTATGCCTTTTAGTATTTTATTAGTTTTCTTACCTTCTTTACCTGCTGCATCTAAACCTTTTTCAACACCTTTTAATCCATCTTGTATATCACCTAAATCATCTTTAGTTTTACCTGTTTTAAGTTCAAATTCTGCTGTTATCTTTTTCATAACTGACTTTTAAATTGTTTGTACGCTTCCCTTATTGATTCAGGGTATTTGTTTTTACCCATAGCTATATCTATATATTGTCCGTTCCATTTTTCGCTTCTTGCAAATTCTAATAAATCTAATATATTCTGTATCATAATGTAGATGTTGTGGTTGCTTGTTTTATATCACTTAAAACTGATGTAACCGTATATTGTGTATCTGTATTTGTAAACACATAAAATCTGTAAAATATTGTCTGATTTGAAGATAGAGATGTAATACCTGCTTGAACAGATGCAGGGTTAACTCTTTTATTTAATTGTGTTGTATCAAATTTAATTTCTGTTACTCCTGCTGTTGCTCTTATAACTGTTATATCATCTGGAATAATGTCGCTTTGTGTTGTTGAGTAAAAGAATCCGTATTGGTCTAATTGTTTTACTCTTCCAAGTGTTCCAAGTTCGTTAATTGTAGCACTTAAAATCATTGTGTTATTAGTTATTACAGTAGGGGTATTTATAGTTACTGTAGCTTTTGTAACAGGTAGTGTTGTACTATGGTCATCAACTAAAGGTTCGTTTCCTGTATCCAATAAAGTTGGTATAACCTCATTAGTAAATTTTATTTCTAACCCTTCAAAATTACAGTCTGCATCTGCTGTTATAATTGTGTTATCAGCAAAGTAAACAGTACTATCTGCTGTAATACAAACAGAATTAGGTGCAAACTTATCTGGTACAATAGGTGATATATCTATTGCTTCTCCTGCTGTTGGTTTTACGTTTATTAATTCTAATGTTGATTGATTAGTTTCAAAGTTTGTATTTATTTTATTTATCTTATATAGGTTTTCAAATATTCTAACTTTATCTGCTAAACTTAAATCAAGTGTTATAGAAATGGGTAAGTATGCTTTTACTGTTGTTAACCTTCTTTGTGCATCAAATATTTCTTTAATGTAGTTTATATAGTATTCTGCAAATAGTGTTTTCTTAAATGGTGTACCTAAATACTCATTTGGTTCTGCACTAAAGTTTAGGTTTTTAGAATCTGTTAACCTTACAGAATTACTTGGTATAAACACATCTGTTTGTTGTGATTTACTACCATCTGAATTTAACACACCAATATCTTGTGTAGATAAAATAGGATAAAATAATAATGGCTTACCTAAATTTGGTTCTTGTTTTATGTCTGCACTCCATCCCCATACTAAATCTTTAAAGCTACCACCGTTCTGATCTTTTAACCTTTCGTATTTAAAGTGTTCTAATGGTATGCTTACTTTATATGTTTCTCCTTCTATCTTATCTAAATCTTCTGCTGTGTAGTTTTCAGCACCCCACTTTCTATTAAATAACTCATCGTGGTTTTTAGCAAAAAAGTTATCTAAACCTTCATAACTAAAATCTACTTGTTTAAATGGTAATACTGTATCTACTGAAGATTCTGATTTATCTATAAATTCTGTTATATCCCAAATAGTTGTACTGCTAGAATAAAAACTATCAAGTGTTTTAACCTCAACAATACCATCACTATTTTGAAAACTCGTAAGGTTAAACATCTTAAATAAAGAAGTAAGAAAATCTAAAACCTTAATATCTGGTAATTGGTTTGATGCTCTTAATTGTACATCTGATAATACAGAAGCAGTACCACTAAAGTGTGCATTTCTATAACCACCTCCTATATTTTTTTTTCTTCTTACATCAAATTCTATAGCGTATGTTGATGCTGTACCTGTATCTACTGCAAAAGTATATGTACCTGCATCTATGTTTAAATCTCTTATTTCATATCTATTAGAAGTTGCGGTTACATCTTTATATTCTTCAAATACAATTCCATCTTTATAAATAATAAATGAAAATGGATCTGATAGGCTAGTAGAAATTGTAACATCTAATATTCTTTGTGCTTTTGCTTCTTTTCCTTTTTGGTCGGCTTGTGGTGTTGTAAAATAATTATCATATAAATCAATAACTGCTCCACTTGAATCAGATTGACTTAAAATAAAATTACCTACAGGACTTTCATTACCCTCATCTTCAAACAACCCACCTGTTTTATTATGTAACCATAAATACAAATTATAAAAAGGCTCGTTTGTATCACTAAAAAAATCTGTACTAAAAGTAATTCCGTATCTGTGTTCTATTGCTTTTATTATAGGGTAAACTCTTAATGCAGGTTTTAATTGTGATAGTTGTAAACCTGTATCTGTTGTACTTGCTTCATAAGCAATATTGTTTTGTTTATCTGAATTGTTGTTTGCAGTTGCAAAAGCAGAATCGTATATAAGTCTTTTACTGTGGCTTATTAATGGGAATAGTATTGCATCAGGATATGTTACACCATCAGCAGTTACATCTAAACCATTTTTTAAATAGGCTTTTATGTTTGTATCGTTGTATGTAAAATTAAAAGAATCTTTTAGTAACGGTAATGACTTTAGTTTATCATCTCCCATTATATCTTTTAGGTTTACACCATTGCCAAAGAAAGTTAGTTTGTATGTATGTGCTTTATTATCTTTTCTTGTTGCACCTTCAAATTTTACTTTACCTTCTTTAAACAACTCATAGTTAAGATATAGTTGTGCTGTTTTCTTCTTTCTTGCATCAAAAGCTGAATCACCTACAATATGATAATTATAAAAATGTCCGAAAATTTTATTGTTTGCTCTACTTGCAGGTACTGAAAAAGTCCTTGAAAAATCAGTAAACACCTTTTCAATATCTTTTACATCTTGCAAAGATTGTGTTAAGGTTACTGATTCATCTTTAAATAAATCAACTTCTTGACCTTCTATATATAGTTGTAAGTTTAACATTAACGTACATTGTTTATCTTGTTAAATGCAAATTCAAAGTCTACTGTGTAGTTTGCAAGTTTATCGTTTAAGCTAGTTTTAAGTGTTAATGATTTACTTTTAGGTATTATAGGTAATGTATCACTACCGTATCTTATCCAAACATTTTCTGATAAAAACAATTCTTCTATAGATGAGTTACTATCTTCATTTATAAAACCTGTATTAAGGGATATACTTTTAGTTGCGTTTGAGTTATATCTTTCTTGTTGCCCTGCATACTTGTTGTAAGTTGCTGTACTGTTGTCTATAGTATTGCGTTTAAACGTTTCATCTGTTACGTTAAATGATTCTGTTGTTTTCTTAAAAAAGTACAAGTCTTGGAATGCACCGTACTTATTTGTAAAGGTTACTTTGTATGGTGTAAACTTTGGTTCACATATATTATTTACTGTAATAGTTTTTCTTAATGTTGTATCATCCGTATCATATACTTTAATACTAGAACTGTCAGCAGGTATTGTAATGTATTGTATTTTTTGATTTGTATTACCACTATCTGTTACTTGTGTTGTAGTAGAATCTATTATGTATTTTCCCACACCTTCTGCAAATATTGGAAACTTTCCTGCTGTACCCTCTGGTAAGTAAATTGTGTTAGCAGTCATTAATGCGTTTCTTGATAATTCAGGACTTGCTCCATCTTCAAAAAAGCCATAACCCTCAACAGCTAAATAGGTATTTGTTATTGGTGATCCGTATGTAAATACATTATTGTTTTCATCTAATAAAGTTGCAATGGTTGTAACCCATACACATTTAGAAACGTAGTCATTATTAAATGTTAATGTTAGGTAATCTCTTACAAGTTCAGATATTTCAAATACTACATTTGTATCTTCTCCTATTAAAGAGTTTTGTAATGTATATTTTAAATCACTACTTGTATAAGAACCAGAAGTGCCTTCGTAAACGTAAACTTGTAATTGTACTGTCTTTAGTGCCATATTAAGCTATTTTAGTAAATGTTTTAAACGCATAATTAACAAACCAAACTTCTGTTATCATTCCTGCACTATTAATACCCACCCAATAATCCGCACCAACTTTGCTTGGGTTTGTATTATTTGAAAAAGTATTTCGTAAATCTTTAACTTTACTTATTCTACGATATGCAATTCCTACTTTATTTATAGATGGGTTTTTTTGACCAAAAAATTGTAAAGGGAAAGAACCTGTTATTAAACCTCTAAAAATAAACGTATTTATATTATTTTCTGCAACTGAATCTGTAAGCCTTATTGGATCAGATGTTGGTGTTAGCGTAGAAAAACTATTGTATCCGTGATATTCTAACCTTCCTTCCAAAGTACTTGCATTGTTTGGATTCCTTCTAAAACTTGTTGTTCCACTTGGATAAGCAGCATCTATTTGTGCGTATGTTATATATCCATAAAAAATACCACCTGCATACCATTGTTCATTTCCTGCTGTTGGTGTTAAGCCTGATTGTGTCATTGTAACAGGACAAGTAATATCTGAACCACCACTATTAGAGTATCCACTTGCAGGAGGTGTTATTGAATAAGTAACTGTTCTTGATGTATCACTTGTTACTGAATCAAAACCAATAGGCGAAAAACTTGTTATAGTTCCTTTGTTTGCTAAACCTTTAGAGATAGAACCAAAAGATGTTATTGATTGATTTGTTAAAGATGCAATACTACAAGTAAATGTAGGTAAAGAAGCTGTGGGTTGTGAAAATAATTTTGAAACTTCTACTGTTGCACCTGTGTTAGAATATCCTGCTGGAACAGTTACATTAAAAAACAAAGTTACATCTCTATTGCTTCCTGTTGTATTTGCTGGATAGCTTGTTATTGTACTACCACCACTTGAATCTTTTATTGCAGTTATAGTTCCGTTTACACTTGGGTTTACAATTACTCCTGCTTGTGATATTGAACCTCCAGACAAATAAGCATCTGATGAGGTATAGGCTTCTGCTGCTGTTGTTGTTACTTGTATTGTTTGTGTTGCTTTACAATGCGTTAAATCGCCATCTGTGGCTTCAACAAGTAATTTTTTATTTGTACCTGCTTTCCTAACTGATATAATTGTTAAAGTATCTCCTGAAACTGATGTTATAAAATGTTCTAAATTATTATTTGTAATTAAATAACCTGATACAGTTCCACCTGTAAAATAAGAAGATAGGTCTATGCTTACTGAATTACCCCCTGTATTTATTGATTGATTAGGAATTGATCCATTATTTGTTATTCCACCTGTACAAGATGTTGCAGGTTGTGTTGCTGTTGCATTACAATTTATTGTATCATCTCCTGCATTACTAAAGTTAGGTGGTATACTTAAAGTAAATGTTATTGTTCTACTTGTTGCAGTTCCTACTGCTGCAAACTTACCATCTGCAAAATCTCCTGCTGTTGAGGTGTAAGAAATTATTTCACCATAAACAGAAGTTGGTAGTGTTACATTTCCAAACTCATCTACTGATAAATTTTGTAAGTTAATAGTTGCACAATCTAATGCTACTGCTGGTAAAGCAGGTTCACCATACTTTAAATAAAATGGACTTCTTACGTTTATCTTTGTACTCATCTTAATCTATCTTCTTTTAATGTAAATGCTAAAAAATCTTCTACATCTAAACCAAAACTTTCTATTAGTTCATCTGGTAATTTTTTAAATGCGTTTTCAAATGGTTTAGTAAAAAACAAACTTGGTTTAATACCTTTATTCCAAATTGATCTTGTTATTAAATAAGCTGTACTATTGTAAGACATAAACTTACCTGTTTTTTTATCTCTAAACTGAAACCTTTTTGCTTTTACCCATTTTTTAATACCACCACTTAATCCACCTTTCTTTCCTTTGCCTGAACCAAATTTTGCTAATGTTCCATATTTACCTATTTCAGAATAAGTTGAGGTTTTACCTTTAACACCTCTGTCTTGATAATAACCATACTCTTCCATTTCAAATGAAACACTAATAGAATTAGGCATAGCTTTAACAACACCATCTAAACTTCTATAAAGGTCGTTAGAAACATTCTTTCCTTTCTTTGAAAGCATTGCTCTACTTTGATTTAGAACAACCTGCTTGAATACATCTAAAACCTTTTGTGTTTCTTTTAACTGCATATTGTCATATCGTTTTGTACTACTACATCAAATGTTGCTGCCCATCCTGCTAACTTGTTTTCAAACCTATCTACAAATGGTTCGCAACTTACATCACCCTGTACTTGGTAAAGTTCTGTATATAGATCACCACGTTGTAAGATGTTTATTATTCTTGTTAGTAATCCTAATTGTGTATTTAGCACATCTTGTTCGTTATCGTTTCCTACAAATATATCAGTAGTTGCTTCTTTGCTAATATCTACAATATCCATAGATAAGATAGAAATGTTAAATGTTAGTGTTTTAGTTCCTACTGTTGTGTTGTTTACTATGATATGTGATAATGGGAATATTGTTTGCTTGTTAAGGTCTACATCATCTAAACTACCAAATGTAACTGTATTAACAAATGGTTCTGCTGCAAGTGCTGTTTTTAATTGTTCTGTTACGTTGTAAAAACCTTTCATCGTTTTTTAATTAACTTCTTTTCTAATTCTACTTTATCTTTTTCAAATGCTAAATACATTAAACACTTGTGGACGTTAAGCTTGGTAACCGTGTCAAACTTGGTAGCATCTCCTTTAGCAATACCATAGACCGACTGATACCAGCCCCACTTTGATCCAAAGCTTCCTTCTGCTGAATAGTCAGTTTGTTCGGCAACTCCTTCTGTAAATAATTCAGGATAGTTTGTGTTAACTCGTTGCTTAAATGATAAAAAAAAACCATGGAACCAAATACAATATCTAAAGGCATACGTTTTAGCTTATCATTCATACCATCGTAATCTTCTATGTTGTACTTTTTATCTTTCTTAAATTTTATAGGTCTGTATAATACGCTCATTGCTTTGTGCATATTATCCCACTTACCCAAGTTCTCATCAAGGTCTATAAACTCACCTAATGACATATCATCTAGTACAGGTATAAATCCATACTCTACATTGCCTAAAGTAAACGTAGGTGTTAAACTATGCTTCTGGTCAAATATCTTGTTGAGGTGTACAACTATCTCTTGTACTGATTTGTATTTTATGTTTGCAACATCCTTTAAGTTAAGGTTACAAAATATCTCTACCATCTTTTGTAGTAAGAATGTAGATTCTTTATTTTCTTCGGTGTTTAACTTTTCAAATCTTTGGTATTGATCTAAAGTTATTTCTTTAAGTGAATCAGGTACATTTATTTCTACTTTCATATAAGTACAATAACTAAAACACTATTCTGTATAAAAGGAAAAGGTAACATCTCTGCTACCTAATCCCAAACCAAATCAAATGAAAAAAATTAAATGTAATTGTGATATAATATCCTATATAGATCTTCTATAGCTTTTTCTAATTCAATACTATTTTGATCATATATTTTTTTACCTTGTATATAGTTATAATCTATAGCTGCAATTAGTTTAACTACAGGTGGTTTATTATATCTACCTCTACCTAATGGCTTTTGAATAACTTTAATATTGTTATCCCAACACTTGTTTAATATTTTATAATATTCTATATCCATCCTAGATCATATCTTAAATATAAAAATAAATCTAATACGCCATACATAGTTGTGATCCATGTAGCATTAAATAATATACCTAATAATATGTTCTTCTTTGTAAATATTTGTTTTAATATCTGTAAATCTTTCATAATATAATTATTGGTTAATAAAAAAGAGAAGCTGCCTTTCGCTTGATGTTATTAGTCAGGGTTATAAACAACTAAACTGTACAACTTCTCTTATGTTTTTACTTTACTTCTAAATTAATGTATTTATACTCTGGACTTCCAGCATTTGTCCATTTGCCTGTTAAAGTATAAAATTCGTGACTGATAGTTACGAAAGAACCGTCACCAAATCCACCGTCGTCAGTTAAAGTTAATATACCTTTTTGAGATAAAGTACTAATTAAAGCTCTCAACTGTCTTGAGTCGATGTCTATTTCGTGAACATTACACCAAGCTGCTGAGTCTGAACCGAAATCTTCAGCTGTGAAGTTTTGTATTTGTTTTAAAACTTGATTTTCGTTTTTTGTAATCTTTTTTGTCATTTTATTTAATATTTATTTGTTTTGGTTAGTACAAATATACACATTTTTTTAATATATAAACAATTTATTAACTTTTTTAGTAAATATAGTATTCTCCTTTATTTGGATTCTCTAATATAGAGCTAAGGATATATCTTGCTGCGTCAATACAGTGATCACCGCTTGTAGGGTTTGGTTTTTGTAATGTATTGCCTTGTTTATCTTGCATCCATATATAACCATTTAGTTCTCTTATTAGGTTTTTACTTCGTTGAGTGACGTATATAACGTTCTGATTTATTAAGTTAATTCCATATACAATAGAGTCTCTTCCTTTGCTTACAGGATATATAGGATGGCCGTAGCTTAACAATTCGGCTATAGACTTTGGTTCAGCACTGTCAGCATAGATTATATCGTTAACTTGATTGTTTTTTAAGAATTGACTTATATCGCTGTTTAACATTCCTTTCTTGCATAAAACCTCATCAAATATATATGAATTATTATACTTATACAAAGCTACAAGAGTACTAGGGTCTACACTATATCCAAAGTCCATGCCATAACCTAATAATCTTGTTTCATCTGGTACTGATGGTATCTCTTTCCAATCTGGTATACATACACCTTCAAGAGATCCAGTCTCTCCTAGGCCATATACTTTCCACCAATTTGACCAGTAAGTTGAGGTCTTTGCTTTATCTTTAGCTTTTTCTATCTCGTCTACAATAGACTTAGGTAATACATTATTGTCTTTATAAGTTAGTGTAACGTAGTCTACTCCTGGCTGTCCTAATACTTCTTTGTCTACCCAAAACAAACTAGACGGGTTATAGTCTAACCATATATTACCTGATGTTCTTACTACTAATTGATTGTATGCATCAAATGGTACATTGTTACATTCGTTGATATATAAGTCTGTTCTTCTTGCTCCTCTTAATTTATCTGGCTGATCTGTACTAAAAAATTCTATATAGCTACCATTTGTAAATATATACTTTAAAGTACTCTTATTGAACTGATTTTCTTTATACCTATTTAATCCATTTAATATAGACAGAAAGTCCTTTAGAGCGCCTCTGCGTAAGTGTGGGACCGACTCTGATACTATACTTATCTCTCTACCTTCATTTTTTATAGCATAATCGATTAAAATAAGTATAATACATATTGTTTTACCAGCTGACGTACCTCCTCTTATAACCTTAATACGGTTGTTAAGTACACGTAATTTCGATAAAGCTTCGGTTTTTTTAACCTGCATACTAATCTACAAACAACGGAATATCCTCGTTGATTGTAATGTCTTTAGTCTCTCTAGGTTTACCAGCATAATAGTTATAAAATAGCTGTACATACTTAAACTCTGCACTTTCTAATCCTTTCTTTAATGCTTCAAAGGCCATAGGTTCTAACGGCGTAAGCTTCTCAATAAGTTCTACCTCATCAGCTTTAGACTTACGTCCTGCATTCTTATGACCTCCATTGTTTTTTCTACCATCCATAATTAAAAAACATTATTAATAATTATATAATAACAAATAAAGCTAACTGTTAAGTAGTAGCTGTCTTTTCTCGGATCTTTCTTTTCTAAGTTCTACAAGAGTAGTTGCATATTTATTTCTATAATAAACTCCAGGGTTTCGATCTCTTTCTCTTGTGCTATTTGCTCTTCTTATTATATTATCTATTTTTTCAAATATTTTATAATACTCATTAGCGTCTTTGTAAAAACTAATTTGTTGATCAAAAACTTTAACACCATGTAATACTGTAGCATGATCTCGTCTTACAGTTTTTCCTATTGTGCTTAACGATTCTCTTGTATGTTCTTTACATAGCTTATAGTATATAGATCTAGCGTATACAACTTCTCTTTTTCTATTTCTCATTCCTAATTTTATATTAGTATTATTTTCAACTAATTCTTTAATCTCTTGTATTTTCATTTTTTAGTATGTTTTTTATATCTCTTAATGTTAAATATTCACTTTCCTTTATAGCTTTTTGTATACCCGCACAAGCTTCGTATGCTTCTAGTTTTTCATATACCTTAATAGCTTCTTGTAATTCTTTTACTGGAGAACCATCTACTAAATCAACTAAAGCTAATAAATAGTATTCTTTTATTGTATTATTCAAGTGTACCAGTTACTACATATTCATTTATCTCTTCTGTTCTATCAATAAAGTAATTTTGAAATACTTTTAAACCATATTCAACTTTATCTTTACCAGAATTATAAAAACTTTCTTTTACATCATATATTCCTAAATCTCCTGATCCTTTATCAATAACAAAAAATTTAAAATCTTTATAATCTACTTTAAATAAATTACAATATATGTATACTTGAACATCATAACCAAACTTTTTAGCAGCCCATTTAAATCCTTTAATATCACTAGTAGTTTTTAAGTCTGCTATATAATCAAATCCTAATACATCTGCTTTAGCTCTGAAAGGAAAACCATTTAATATATCAAAACCAGGTACTTCAAATTTTGCGCCTCTTGTTAGCTCTTGCCAAACATTATTTTGTAATAAAGCGTCTGCAGTATACATAGCTTTATCATATTCTTTACGAGTAAAAACAAATTGTGCACTTCCTACTTCAGCTACTTTATCTTTAAACTTTTTTGTTACTGCTGATTGTACCTCAACAACGTGACATAAACTATCTAATTTTTCTGGCTCTAATGCTGCTAAGTGAATTAGTCTACCTATTTTAAATGCTCCTGTATCTGATTTAAAGTTTAATGACCTTTGATAGCTCTTAGGTGAATCTATTAATTGTTTTATAGCTGAGCTACTTAAAGCATATTTACCTAACTCTCCGTAATAAAAACTATCGCTATACATCTTTTTAATTAGCTCATCCTTATCCCATACTTTACCATTTAGTAGTTCTATCTTTTCCATTCTTTCTTTGCTTTTTACGTGTACTGATTTCATTTCATCTGGCGATATATAACATGTATCAGATCCTAAGTTCATAGTAGGGTTTATACTATACCTTAAAGCTTCTAACTCTTGTTGTGATTCAAACTTATAACTTTTATCAGATATTTTAATATTTATACCGCCATGCTTAATTGCCCAATCTAAAAAATTTAACTTAGTTGTTCTAAATGTGATATTTTTCCAATTAGGATGCTTTACTACGTCTTTCATTATTTATCTTTTATAAATGTTCCATTTTCCATTTTACCCTTACGGTTTTTTATTTCATGATAAGCTGATTCTATACAAGTTTCAATACTTAGATTACATAATCTAGCTAAGTTTGTTAATACAACTACCATATCTCCTATAGCATCTTCTATTTCAATCTTATCTTTATTAAGTATTGCTTGTGATAATTCGCCAGCCTCTTCCATTAATTTAAGGTATTGTGTCTTAGGATCTCCTTTTTGATATATACCTCTTTGATCAGCCCATTGTCTAATAGGCTCAAACTCGTTATTTAATCTCATGTTTTTTTATTTAAAAAATTATTATATAAATGTAAATTATGTGCAAAATGATAATAAGTTCCTAATGGTAATTTTAATTGAGTTGCTACTAAATTATGTAAATTACTAAAACAATATTGGTCATTACAAAATCCATACCATAAATCATTTGATCTCATTAAAATAGACATATGTAGTTTATTATTATAAATACTAAATTGTATAGCATAAGTACAAGGTGTATCTTTACTATATGTGTCTATTTCTTTACCATCATATATTGAAATAGTAGCCTGTCTAGTATTATTATCACTTTTTAGCTTATCTATAACTTTTATTATTTGATTGTTCCTATTCCACTGCCAACCATAATTAGATCTAACATTACCTTTTTCATCCATCATTGATTTCCATATAGGAGCATAGTTAGATATTTCTTCTGCATTTGGATCTCCTTCTAAATACCATTGCCATTCTCTTTGTGCATATTTACTTGAAAAATTACGCCATTTAGTATTTATAATATTATCTTTAGGGTTTAAAATAGTAAAACCTATATTAAATAAAGCTTTCGTTCCAGCAAAGTCTATTCCTTCTTTTATTATATAATCGTAATAATATTCAAAAGCCGATTGTGCGTTAGAAAAAGTCATAATGATTTATACTCTTTTAAATAAAACTCTAATGTTTTCGATTGTGAATTTAAATAAATTTTTCTAAACTGTTCATATAATTTTAATACAGTTTTAGATGGTACAGTGTTTTTATACCTTTTACCTCCTTTTTTTAAATAAGGGAAACCGAAATTAGCTTTTCTACCTTTTTTATAATACTTGTCTATATCTAATATTTTTTCAAACTGTTCTTTAGATAAATCTATTATTTCTGCTGTCAACTTATTTATAACAAACCAATGAGTTGTCATGTGTTTACATCCTTTTATACTTATAGGTATACCTCTTATACATCTTAGCTCATAGTCTGATCCATATCCTCCTAAGTAATAAAACATAAATTGACTTATTGGAAAACAATAACCAAAAGGAAATTGTACGTTGTAAACTAATTTTAACTCAGTTATATTATCAGCATGGTTTTGTCC
>Ga0213869_10000461_pt1 | contig 33676 bp, 41 predicted proteins | sample PICome_10_FD_160083 | JGI IMG/M metagenome (GOLD analysis project Ga0213869, IMG submission 160083) | Coastal seawater microbial communities near Pivers Island, North Carolina, United States - PICO132 | ecosystem: Environmental > Aquatic > Marine > Coastal | place: USA: North Carolina...
TAATTACTGATTTTAATTGAGTAGCGTATGTAGAAGTTTTCATTATAGTGTTTCCTAATATTTCAAAATGTCCCCAATAGTCTTCTGGTTCTATTTGAGTTTTGTCAATATTGTTAACAATATCCAATAAATCGTCTCTCTGTTTATTAGCGTATGCGTTCTTTATATAGTGATTCTTATTTGTTGTCAAGTAAAAAGAGCGCCGATGCGTCCTTTTATTTTCCTCTACCAAATCTATCTTTAGGTCTATAAAAAATCTTTTGATTATGAAATCTTCCTAGCAAATCACGAATTTCTTTCAACTCTTCTGCTAGTTTATCATCATGCTCTTCCATTAAACGTTTTGCCCTTCTGGAAACTTTTGCACTTAATGCGTTTTCTATAATTTCTAAATCCCTAACTGTTAATTTGAAATTTTCATTTGGTTTCATAGTGCTGCTACCTTGTGTTGTAGTGCATTGATCAAATTGCTAAGATCATTGCGTCTATTGCTGCGATTTTTATTCAGACGCGACAAGTTCTCTTTCCATTTCTAAAATTATTTGTTTCAATCTTAATTTTTGTAGTTTAAGTTCACTAACATCTAGACGCAGACTATAATCTTTTTGTATCTTAATATCAAGGTCTCTATGTTCAGTTTTTAGTTGTTCTAGTCTTGCTAATTTCTTATCAAATTTCATTTTCTATCTCCTTTATTAATATTACGTAATAAATTGTATCTATTTTGTTTGAATGTTCTGTTCAGTTTCAAATTCGCTGACACTATTATATGTTTTTAGTTTGAGACCATAATTATTTGTTTCTGTCGGTAATGTAATGCCATCTTTTAACTTTAGCATATTCTTTTTAAATGGCAAATAGTCTACGTAATGATGCCATCTTCCATATCTCCACACTACTTTCGCAACATCAGGATGCATATCTGCTAACATCTGTGATTTATTAATTGTTCCGTCACTGTTGTATTTGGTTTTTTGAAAGTCTTCATTATTCGTGTATTCAGCATGATAAAATTCTTCTGTATTACCGCCCTTAACAGTTTGAGTTGCACACTTTCCCTGTAAAAATGCATTAAACTGTATAGTACAATCACCATCTTTAAGAACACGAAGACAAATATCGGTATCCTCATTGTATCTGCCACGCCATCTATACTTACAATCATTTTCAATTAGAAGTGTTGAATATATTCGAGTGTTTTTTACATATGGAGGATATGATTGATCTGCTGCACAGAAAAAACGATACTGTGGTCCGGCAATTTTTACATTTTCATATCTATCGCAAAAGTCTTCCATTATCTTAAAGAATAATCCAGACTCCACACGAATACGCTGATTATTGTGCAGTCTATAAAAGTCTTGAATATTATCATCTAATACCCAATGTTTTTTTGCTTTTAACACTTCCATAGAATGATCCCAGCACCAGTTCCTTGCTCTGCCTGGTCCATCACCGTGATTACTAAATGGCAATGTTAACAATGTAACATATGGCCTAATATTAAATTCATCTAATGCTGCATCATAATTATCATAATCTTGTGGTTCTATAGAAATATAATGTTTTATTCCCATACGTGCTAATGAACGAGAAGTAAACATGGATTCATGTCTAGTTTTAGATATAATATATACTGGATATTTTGGATCTGTTCGTTTACTCATTCCCAACCTTCATTATTATCATCATCAATTGATAAGTCTCCGGCATCGTCATCATCTTCTATCCAACGTAGTAGTGCATTTTTAGTAATTTCTAGTTTAGGATACCAAGCACTTTTTGTTTTCTTGGTGAGATGTGTATTATCTGTTAACTTTGCAAATTCTTCATAATCTTCTTCATTGCGAAAATGAATTCTAATTGTTTTCCACGGTCCATTATCTTCCTGTACATACTCAGGCATGCCTTTCCAATGTTGTGTCCAATGGTCTGGATTAATTTCTATTTCTTCGACATCAAATAAACTCGTAAACGCATCAGGATTTTCAATTTTTTGCTGTTTATTCTTATCAGCAAGATCCATCAAGTTTTCATATTCACCAGATTCTTTCACTTCTGGTACTGGGGTATTTGTTTGGGTATTTGTTTTTTCTGTCATACTGTATCCAATTAATCATAACTTTTAAAGTAATTATAGCACACATCATATCTATGTGTCAACAGCATTTTTCTAGTACGTTTGAATAATTTTGTCCGCAATTCCATGTTTAATTGCCTCTTCTGGAGTTAGCCACATATCACTTTCGGGAAGTAAGTTTTTACGAATATAACTCTCTGTTTTGCCCGTACATTTTTTATAATGGTCAAGCATTCGTTCTGTTGATAATTCAAACTCTTTAACAATTGACATTAATTCATGTTCTTTGCCTTTCGATCCCCAACTATATTGATGCGACATTACACTTGTATTCTGTGTAAGATATCGATGGCCTTTTTCACCAGCCATCATTAGAAGAACTCCGCAACTTGCAATCATTCCCATACCATATGTGTATACTGGAATTTCACTCTGTTTGATTGTATCGATTAGATGCAGTGCACTATTCACTGCGCCACCGGGTGAATTAATGTAAAGATGAATTACATTGGGTCTTTGTTCAGCAGGCATCATGTTGTATTCCATAATCATTTTGACTAATGGCATACAATTTTCTTGATTGAATTCTTTATCCATGAATAACACACCGTTATCATACAGTATTTCACCTGGCTTCTTAGGTGGTACAGGTGGCTGTGGCATCTGCATCTGTGGTGGCACCGGTTGCTCTTTTGGTGATGGAATTACTTTTGTTTCCACTGCTGGTTTTTTCTCTGGTGTATTTTTAGTTGTTTTCTTTTTGACTGGATTCTTTGCCATGTATATATTTCCTATATTATCCTAATCGCATTTTTACGTTTATTTTTGTACTATTACTTATCTTACTATCAATTATACTCTTTAGTGTGTATAACTTGCCATATCTATTCACTGCATCAGCAGCATCTTTTATATCATCTTCCCATCGTGGAAAACTAACTGACCAACCATTTTCGATTGCCTGTTTGATCAATTTTTGGCCTGCCTTATCTCTGTCGGGACTTAATATAATTTCACCTTTAAATAAGTTAATGTAATCTATTTGTTCTTTACTTGCCTCATTACTCATTATAGCAACACAGTCTAATGCCGCTGCATCAAAAACTCCTTCTGTTACTATCAAATATTTACGTCTACTCTTAATAACATCGATATTATATATAAAGTCTTTAGGTGTCTTCATCATATATTTTGAATCTGCGTTGTCAGTATAGTCTCTGCCAGTATATCCTACTATACGTTCACCTTGATAATACGGAATAATAACACGTTGTCTAAATACTGGATGTGGACTCCAGTATATATTACTTACATGATCATATAGTCCACGATCTATTAAGTATTTAGCACCTAAAATTGCTCTTTTATCGGGTGCATCACTTTGTAGCACATCGTCTAGCAATACACTGCCGTCAGGCAATTCACAATCTTTAAATTTAGGTACAACAATGTTAGTCTTTTCACTAGCAAATAGCATTGGACCGTCCGCTAATTCTTTATCTCGTATTGCTTGTAATTGAACACGTTTAATTTCAGAATCTGAAATGCCCAAATTACGCATTAGTAAAATCATTTTTTTGTTAATAACCCTACCTGACTTATATGACGCAGTAAAGCCACAATTAAAGCAATGATATGAAATGCTGTTATCATCATTCCGAATACCACCACGTAATCTGGTATCATTACGTGCTTCGCCATTATCAACACAACACGGACAGTTAAACGACAACCACCCACCAGATGATTGCCGCCTCTTATGTGGCAAATGCGAATATAACAATTGTTGTATTTCCATGATTACACTATAGCATTAAATTAGTTTATAGTCAAGATGTTTTTAAATTAATCAAATAAATTTGAATTATCAAATCTTTCTGCCATCTTTTTATACATTATAGGATCACGCTCAATTAGTATTGCATTTCGATTAATCGATCTTGCTGCTATCCCTGTGCTACCACTACCAGCAAACGTATCCAAGACTGTATCGCCAGGATTACTGCATAATGTAATAAAGTATTCTAAGATTTCTTCTGGCTTTTGTGTTGGATGTATTTTATTTTTGCCTAGGCCACCACTATATGATATCGTATTTGGAACAACACAATGTACTATCTCGTTAGTTTTTTTCAACTTACTATATACTTTTTTAGCATCGATTAATGCATCATTAAAGCATTTATCCAAATTACCATAAATGTCATCTTTTATATACTTATATAAAATGCTACTTATTTTGTCGGCAAGACTATAGCGTTCAACAATTGTGCCTTTAACTGCATCACTATTGAATGTGCGTTTACCGCCGGGTTTAATACCAAAGATAATATATTCACATCCACTAATCGGATTTACATTTCTATTGAATGGTACTGCAGCTGGCTTCTTCCAGGTGAATACACGTTTAGGTTCAAATCCAACTGATTCCATTGCTTCCCAAAGATGACTAATATACACATCACTGATGAAAACACAAAACGTCCCACCCTTGCGCATTTTATTAAACCATACTTCTGACCATTCTACAAGTTGCTGTTTAAAAGCAGCATCATCTAAGCTATCCCATTTTTCTTCAAACTTTTTGTCAAATTTTTGACTATGAATAGCATTTTTATTTTTACCAGTGACAGGATCAACCCAACTAACTTCCTGAGCGCCTCTATCACTTATATTATAGGGTGGATCGGTTAACAATAAATCGATTGAGTTATCGTCTATATCATTATTGACTGAGCGCATATCGCCGTTTATGGTAGTAATTTTATTCATACGTTTATTATATACGCAAAGTTGATAAATGTCAATAGATTATTTTAAACTCATTTTAAAGCCAAGTTTATTTCCTGCAGCATAACCTGCCCAACCAAATTCAAAGTTTGCTTTTTTGAAAGACGTTTTCTGAAATAACATTGCTCTATTTTTAACATCAATATTTACTTGTATTACACTTAATTTTCTTGCCAAATCTTGTAACGATTGCTGTATCTCTTCATTCATATTTAGATACTTCCAAATCCATTCACCCAATGGAGAAACTACATAACGTACTCTATCATCTCTTTCCCAAATAGCATCAGTGAGTTTTGTTTTCATTGTAGCATGGAATGGCGCTAGAACTTGCTTTAAATCTTCTTTATTTTCAAAACTATTAAGCCAGTCTGCAATTGCATCCTGAGACATGTCTTCTCTACTTATACCAGAAATTTTACTTAGTGATTGTAATGGGCCAGTATCAAAGTAACTATGTAATTTAATAATACCATTTTTTGCATTATTTTCATTGACAGTTTTAAATACAATATAACTTTTTTGTTCTGCTGGATTTACCTTACCTTCTCTGATCTTATCATCTAGAGCATCAATAATATTCTGAATAGTAACTTTACCACCGCCGCCAGATTTTACACTGATAGGATAGTCAATGTTTAATCTTTCGCCATAAAAATCAATTAATGCAGCATTACTTGCTTTTGGAAAATAAGCATTGGCAAATCCCATATTTGAATGACTCCAAATTGCAGCAAGAACTTCCCCATAGTTTTTAGAAATAGTTGCTAAATCACTGGTGGTAAATACTGATAAATCTATATTAGCAAGTGATATAGTATTACTCTTTGTGGTGGATAGTTTTGCTATATTTAATAAGGCTTCTGCGTGATCAGGATATTTTTCTTGCAAACTATTTTGCAATATAGATAATATCTCGTTTGCATTCATTCGACTTCCTGCAAATCCTAAATCTTCAGGCGTCAATTCTTTGCCACCGAACTTTTTATCAGATGATGTATTTGTACCTGTAATATTATTCACCCATAGTAGTTCAGTGCCTGGATCAATTGATTCATTGCCATCACGCATTTTTAACAGATAAGTTTCAAATGAGCCACTAATGCTTTTAGAAGTATCTAAAACATCAATGCCATAATTATTAAAAAAACGCGCAAAATCTCCTTTGTCGCCATCTAATCCGAAACGTATATGTGTGCCGCCTCTACTGCCTGATGTTAATTTAATATCAGCATCTTTCAACTGTGAGCCTAACCATTTTTTAAAATCTGTTGCAAGACCACTCTCTAATAGTTCTCTAGTAATTCTCATTTAATTTCTCAACATTACTTTGGTTATTGAACCACTGGTTGCTGTATAACTTATTCTTATCCAATTTACGTTAGCATTTACCATATATGCTTGAACACCAGTTTCATTATTGACAATAATATTTTTATCATAAAATAAATTAGGAGTAAGATCAAACCAATCAGTATCATTTAATGATGGCTGTTCACTTAGGTCTCCGTTAATATTCACTGTGCCGGTGAATCCATCAAAATATAATGCAATCGTATGTAATGACTTGGACTTAATAGTATTGCCACTGCCATCGAATGTAGTAGATGTGTATGTTGTTACTTCTTCACCATTTATAGTTGTTGTGACAGGAAAAAATGTAGTTGTTTCCTGTGAATCTTCAAACTGTGGATAAATGTCATCAATTACTTCTATTGTACCTTTAGCATTATCATATGTATCAGTATAAATAATTTGCTCTACGCCATTTTCTACTGTATACATTGCAAACTGATAAAAACCTTCTGGAAGCATAATAGTATCAGCCGTAGTAATAACTAGTGATGCCATTCCTTTAGTTGCATTTGTAATATCCAAATATCTGAAAATAACATTTTCACGACTTTCTCTGTCATACATTTTCCAGATAATAGTTTTTCCACTCAAATCAATCGATTTTCTATCAGTGTCTTTTATTTTAAATCTAAGAGTATTATCAATACCCTTATGTAATTTGTGGTGTCCATCATACATTGGCATATTTCCTAGGTAGGTTGTCACAGAAGATGTGCCAGATTTATCTAAGCACACTACTTCTATTTCTCTATTATACTGTAATACATTAAAGTTAATCATACTTGTATTTATCTTCCAGAACACATAATTTAAATTATATAAATATACGTATGGATGATAAAAAAATAGAATGGATACAGGAAAATTACCCATTTTTCTCGTTTGTCCGTTATGGAAAAAAAGAATTTACTGACTATCTGGGAATTGTCATTAATATTGACACCACAATTACTTCTATGTATAATTGGGAAGCAATGCCAACACCAGAATTAAGGAAGCAGTTCATTGAACTGGGCGAACAATGGTGGTGGGAATCAAATAGACTAATTCCCATTAATCTATTTTTAGGATCACAAATAATTCCATATAGAAATTGGATTGTGAATATGAATTCTAAGGATGTACAAATCGCTTGGGGACCGGAAACTAGCTTAAATAATATTGTACAAAAAAGAATTAAACGAAGATCTATTCAACTTGTTCGCAAATTAGATTGAGTTGTACTACAATACTTAAAGCATAGGCAATTGCGTGTGCCTTTTTAAAATAATAACTGTTGTCGTGCGGCTTTGTCCATACATTTTCTTTAATAGTAGTACTATTTTCATTCAGTAAATATCGTTTTGCTGGACGAATTATGGCAAGAACTTCTGCCAATTCTATGACACTTCTTGGTTTCAGTACTTGTAATACATCAATATGACTATGTATGTGTGAAAGTTGTTCAACAATTTCTGAGTGTTCCAATAACTCCCACATCGGTTCTCTGTCTGTTAGGCGAGATAGATGTTCTTCATCTTGTATTCCGGCATATAAACTATTATTCAAAAAATCTAATTTAAAGTAACCACGTTCTTCTGCTTCTTTATATTCAATACTTGCTAGATTACTCACCGGATCATATGGTATTGCGGATACATATACACCACTATTATGTTTTGTATAAGTTTTATTCTTTTTTATACTCGCAGGAACGTGCTTAATTATATTGAGAATTTTATCTCTGTCTAAAATATCGATATCAATATCAGTTTGAGTTTTCATTACCATACACCTAATGTTCTGCCGTTACCTGCTATAATAGCACAACAGGTAACAATATGCAAGACAATCCAGAATGTTCTAAACGTCAATGCACGTTTTACATCTTTCTGTGTAATAGGTAAAAATTCAGGCTTGTCATCGTCTGTGATGCCAATTGGCATTCCAACAGTACGTGCCCACATTTTCAAAAAACGTCTCTGTCCGCTCATTTCCACACCATTATAAACATTGCCGCATCAGTGTCATCTTCAAAATATAATGAACCCATATGTGCCACATAAAAGCCATTACATGTATCATTGCACCAATCAATTAATTCTGTAAGTACGCCACTTCCTGGCACTAATTCACCTTCGAATTTAATATTATCTTTTGAAACTGCCGACCATTTTAAAAACTCTTTATTATCAAAGTCGCTAAAGAATTTTCTACGATTACGTGTTTTGCCTTCAATTTTACGAAGTCGATCAAGCAAATCACGTGTTTTATGATTTCTTTTAATGAGTTGTGTCATCAATTTTGAGTATTTTCGCTATCATCATCATACAGTAATGCCTCCGCAGCACGATATTGATTGTATAAATCTTTCAGCACTTCATATTTTTCAATCATTTCGTGCTTTGGTTCTAGGATACATAGTCGCTTTTCTATTGCATCAAGCCGTCTTTCTGTTCGATCTTCGTGTGTTTCTATATTATCATGAAAAGTAAAAAGATCAAGGTCTATATTAACGGTTCCTTGACTTTGCATATTGGATGAGGATGAACTTGATGTAAAGTCTGATACATCATATGTAGTACTACCACTTGTGATTTTAATATTACTATCATCTTCGGATTGAAGGCTTAATACAAATTCATCAAAATCATCTACATCACTTTCAATTTTTGTTTCTTCTGAAATATGTTTTTTAATTTCCTTATCCCAATCAGTAATCGCCTCGATTGGATATTTTTCTGATACATGTGTCATATTATGTCTCCCAAGGAAATTGCACCCAATGCTCTTCGTCATCTGAAAATTCCTGACTCCAATAATCAGTGTCTACGATTGAATTGGGACTACTGAGTAACGCACCAAATCGAACATTGTTATGCCATATCTGGTCCCATCTTTCATCTGATGGCAAACAGTTTGCTTGCCAATCTTTCATAATCCATTCCATAGCATCACCACCACGATTTATATCATCTATAATAATAATATTTTTTGGGTCTTTTTCATAACCAAATGCATCTTCTGCCATCCAGCAATTACTTTCAGTGTTTTCTTCTAATCCATTTGCTGCTAATTGCACACATAATGTATGCATTGGTATGTCTGTCATGTGAGAAAGAAGTACTGCTGGTACAAGTCCACCACGTGTTATGCCTATAATGTAATCTGGGCGCCAGTTATCTTTATACATGTCCATCGCAATGTCCTGTACTGCCGAATTAACTTTTGCCCAATCATATGTCATTAGTTTCATTTTTCAGTTCCTATTTCTTTTACTTTTTTTAAACTCCATGCTCCATTTTCATCTTCATGCCATTCAAGTTCAGTGTCTTCATCCCAGCCCAGATGCTGTAGCATATCTTCTGGTAAGTATATACACAGTTCTCCTGTATCCGGGTCTTCAAATACAGTTGTTGTTTTATCATACATTTTTCTTGACGTTTTTGTGGTACTCATAATCCCGCTCTTTCTAATACTTCATTTACAAATTTCACATCATCTTGCCGTGTAGAAAACTTATTTGTCCAAAATGTAGGTTCTAGATGTTCATTTATTAAATTCAATTCGTGTTCATTAAGATTTGCCATTGCTTCGCTACAACTATAACAATTAAAAATAATCCAAGGGCTAATACGTCCGGACTTGATCCAATGTATAAGACGCGGCTTACTAATCTCCCTAAAGAATACATTAAACGGTCTATCATGTTCTCTTCCCCATTGCTGCATTAGTAATATGCCCCGCTCTATTGCACGTTCTGCAGTTTCTTTTTTATTTAACTCACGAATATAAGTTTCATAAACTGCATCGCTGCACCATTTGTCTAAGTGTACACTATTATTGATAACAAAGTCAATAAATTTCTCTGGATCAATTGCATTAATATCTAAAATATGCCTGCCAAACTTTGTAAATGCAGTATAGTATTTAGATTTTGAAAATTCTTCATATGATTTGTCTTTAGTTTTTATACCTTGTGTTAACTTATAAAATTGATTGTACGCTATATGTCCCAATCTAACATATTTAGCATCCCTATTAAGATGACGGCGCTTTGATTCACATAAGTGAACAGATAAAGTCTTTTCACGTTTGAAAGAACGATTACAGTATTGACATTCAAAACTCATAAGGACATTCTATTTCTTTTATAGTAAAGCCACCTTCAATCCAGAACTCAGGGTCATCACCATCATCAAATCCATTATCATATAGATAATTAATACCTTCGTCATGATAATTATTTATAAAATCATCATGATCCTTTGCTTCGTACTCTTCACCAGTTTCTAAATTGTAAAAAATGAATTCATCTGTGCCACTATTCAATGCATTAACCATTGGTTCATCAAATTCTACATATACATCAACAGTTTTGTCAGTGGATTCAACTATACCGTCATGTCCAATATCAAAAGAACCCCATTTCCAGTTAGTATCTATTTTCAATCCAGTATTTGTCTCTTTATTAATGAAATATTGTATTTCACTAATGCCCCACTTTTGTGCGTTTTGAATATGATACCAATTCATTTTTTCTTCCTTCGCTTTGTTTTACCAAATATTTCATCTATTCTTTTATCATCAATACCCATATCAACTGCCATGCGTTTTATATCTTCATCTGCGTTTAAAGTTCGATATAGTTCTATTTCATCGTTTTTTAAATGTGGCATCGTGTCTACTAAAAATTCTGTAATAGTATCTTTCTTTTTGATTGCGGTAGGAGGTTTAATCCATTCGTGATATTTTTTCTTACCTGAACCAGTTAGACACATTAACTTCCATATCAATTCTTCATGCTTGTATAAATCGGTGTAATACTTATTTACAAAGTCATTTGTTGCAAGTAATGCTTCGCCTGCTCCAGACCCCTTCACCGTGCTGGCATAGCGCAAGAATAACCAACTACTCCATTTCTTCTTATCATCATCTGATAGCCTCGAGTACCAATCATAATCACGCTGGTCAATAGCATTCAGAACATCATTCAATGGAAGTTTATCAGCCATTATCTACTCCTCTTGGCGGGGCAATATATTTACCACCATTTACAAACATAAACATACCACATTTAGTCTTAGATGTAAAGTAAAAACAATCATTATTTTCAAAATACTCTACACTCCAATCTTTTGGCTCTAAAGATTGTTCACACCATGAGACTGCATTTTTTGTATGTTGATAATCAACTAGCAATACTCTATGCAGTTCTTTCCAATCATTCATTCTTGCTCTGCCATTTTTGATAACGCTCAATAGCTTGAATCAATGTTTGGTGCGTATCATCAAACCAACCCGATACTTGATAATCGAATTGGGAAGGTTTTTCAAATATGATATTTGTATCTTCAAATCTGCTTTCTTTGATAGTGTTCATCCACACTGCAAAGTCTGCATTAAAGTTTTTACGTGTTTCTTCTGTAGGACATACAAAATCACATACAGCAATTCTGCCAGCAGCAATAACACCATCCGAGATCATACTCATACGAAATGCTTGGCGTTTTCTACCTTCATCGCTAAAGTCCCAGTCGTTATATTTTTCTCTAACAACGTCTGCATTAATCCAAACACCGTTGATTAAATCTGCAAATGGTTTTGCTAATGTGGTCTTACCTGACCCGGGCAATCCAAATATCAATATCTTCATTACTTATCTTCCTTTACAATTATAATTAAAAGAAATCATAACTACTTAATACATCAGGAATACGGTTTAAGTCTTTTACGAAGTAAGCACACTTAGGCTTATCACCATACTCCAATGGAATAGCAAGAATATGTCCATATTTTAGTTTAGGAAAAAACCACTTAACATCAGCAAATACATTATTAATTGTTATTGGTTGCCAGTCCATTGTAAAACCACCCAATGGATTAGTTAAGATTGTATCAAAACTACGTTCATTGATACTAGTTAATGGAACGAATTCTAAGTTGCCAATTTCCCTGTGACCAATAAGTATATGCCAATCAATTGGCATTTCTATTTTATGTTTTCCGATTGTCATCGATATGCTAGGTGCTTCAAACGTTTCAATAAAAACTAAAGGAATGAAGTAAAAATCTGGATCTGCTTTGTCTGTAACATCCATTACACAGTATCGAATATCTTCTATTTCTTCGGGTAGACTATTCATTTCAAAACAGCGATTTTCTGGTGTTAATATTTTCATTAGTATTTTACCTTCTCTATGCTAAACGGATATTCCGCATCTTTATAGAATTTCTTTCTTTCAGTTAAATGTCGTTTTGAGAACTTACATCTGCTTGTGAGATCCCAGATTTGTACAAAGTCTTTATCTTTTGCAACACGGACACCCCGACCGATAGACTGAATAACCCGCACAAAAGACTTGCCAGGCTCCAAAAGAACCATGTTGAATATGCGAGGGATGTTAATACCAACGGCGGCAACACCGTAAGTAGCAATAGTGATTGAATTAGTAGCTTCATTTATTTCCTTGTATGCTGTTTTCCTATCATCAGATTTCATAGAGCCTTGTACAAAATCTGCTTCTGGAATTAGCTCTTGTAATGCTTGTCCTGAATTAATACGTCCAGTTAAAACTAGGGTATTTCCTGTTTGTGATATTTCTTTAATTAAGTTGGCTAAGTATTCTTGTCGTTTTTTATCCTCTAGTAAAAATTTTAGTTCACTTTGATAATCAGTGTATACTTGTGTTTCTTGAGTCTGTACAATATTTACATGACAATTAGATAATACTCCAATATCTTGTAACTCTTTTGCTGCGAGTCTATTAACTATATCTCCCAGACTGGCTCGTATAGTAGCAAACTCATGATCCGTTTTGGGAATAGTCCCTGTTAATCCCCAACGTAACGGAACACGTGCAAATACACTTGTTAACAAATCTTTTAATACATCCGCCTTTGCCTGATGTACCTCGTCTACAATTACACAACTCACATCCTCAATAAAGTCCATGATGTTGTCTTCACCTTTTTTAGTTTTCTTTAGCAAGGAGTTGAGGGATTGCCATGTACAGATGGTGTGGGTTTTTCCAATATCTTTCCTATCACCAAAGTAAACTCCCGCATCTAACCCACAATTTAGATAGTCTTCTTCGGTCTGCCGTACCAAGTCTTTATTTGGTACAATAACAATTGATCTACCATATTTCTCTACGAGTTTAGATAGAGTTGCAGTCATAATAGTTTTTCCAGCACCTGTAGCAATCTCTTGTAGAGCCTGTGGCGATTCTAAAAACTTATTAACAACATCAACCTGGTAGTCACGAAGACGAATAGGTTCGCCTTCTGCTGAATGTCCTTCGGGCCAACAAGTATCACCCCAAAATTTATCATCAATTATATCGAATTCTAGCGTAGTATGTTCACGCCTGTCATCAATATCAATCTCATATCCAGAACTCATAATAATAGGCAAAAGGTCATCTAATAAATTTAGATAAGTTCTTCCGCCTACATCACAAAAACGAACAGTACCATCCCATCGTCCTAATTTAAAAGCAGGCATATGATATGCGTGTGGCAAAAAGAACTTTAGTTTATCGCTGCACTTACGGCGTGTGGCGGGATCAAGTCCTTCCAACTTTACATTTACTTCGTCTTTGATTAAGATTGTACATTTTTTCATAATAATATAATAACACTTTTATTGATTTGAGTCAAGAAAAAACAGACACCATATGGTGTCTGTTTTTAATATTTTAATTTATATTAGATACGTTTCATACACGTAGTTTCAGCCAGACGTTGCCATCGTGTTGGACTCATTTTACACAAGTCTGCCAACTTTTGAGCCATGCGTAATGAAATTTCACGCATCTTTGCTTGATTACCTTCTAAGAAATCCACTACGTTACGTTCTTGATCTTTGGTCAATCCTTTCTGATCAAACAATCCACCGTCACGTGCAATTTGACGAATGCGCAAGATTTTTTCACGTGTTGTATCCATGGTCAAATCAAGATAGTGACAGCGTGACATAATAGCCTCAAGGTGATCTTTGATCTTATTTGAACGAACATTATCAAATTTAAGATTTGTGATAAAGATTACACTGCCCTTGAATTCGAAGCGGTCTGGAACACCTTCGCGGCGCAAGAAATGCGAGTCTGAATTCCAAGAGATATAGCGTTTCTTGCCACTATCAAGTGCTGCCTTCAAGATGTTTAATGCATTTTCATCAAACAAGATACTATCACAATCATCAAGAACTACAATGTTCTTTGCATCTGAATACTTGTAAAGCATTGCATAAAGTCCGATAGGTGACATTGTGCCTTTAACAAATGTGTGACGAAGTGGGTTATCAGCCATAACGTCAAACAATGAATCTTTCTCAAGTATCTGTTCGACACCGTATGTTTTGCCAATACCAGGAGGGCCAGATACTACCATGCCTCGCACAATACCATCACACGTTGCTTCGGTCATTTCATCTAAAATAGAAAATCTCTCGGCAATTCGATCCATAACTTCATCATCAGTTTCGTTATGTACTGAAATAGTTTCCACATTTTCTGGACGAACTTTGACACGAATTTTTGAACGCTTGAATTCAGTTTCACTAGCATCGACTGTGATAAAATGTATACCGTCTTTGCCTACTTTCATTTCAGATACAACAGGAAAAATGCCTGTTACTTCTTGATTAAGATAAGAACCATTTGTGATTTGAACTACTGACATTTACGTTTCCTCTTTTTGATTACTAACTAGTTATAAACTGATTCGTCTAGGATGTCAAGCATTAATTTAGCGGTGTCTCCAAGGTTCTGCCAAATCTGCAAGATGGCGTTGATAATTATTGTAGGAAATTACATAATCCTGCCACGAACTATACGTATATGTTTCAGGACCAACTTTATTATTCCGTGATTCTGCAGATGCACGTGCCATTTTTTCACCATATGGATACCAATCGACCAATTCTTTAGTATCAGATGTGTACACAACAAAAATAGGATAACCCTTTTTGACTTCAGTTTTTAGTTTTTCAATATTCATTATTAAACCCTAGACAATTCGAAATAACAATCAGCAACAATTTGAATGGCTAAATCACCATATCGTTCTCTTACCTTTTCATATACTGTTTCAACATCTTTACCAGAATTAATCAACTTAGTTGCAAAATCTTGCACCTCGGTTCGTAAAATTTGAGTTACTTGAGTATTCATTATGCTGCCGCTTTCATTTCACCATAACAAACATAGTCACGATCCCAACGACCAACATTGATATCGATATAGAAGTCATGATCAAAATAATCAGTCATTGTATCACTATTGTTATAGTAGCCAGTTGACTTAATAGCAGCAAGTAAGTCACCAAAGAAACGTTTGATTGTCGGATCAACCGCATGTTCCTCACACCAGTAAGGATTAACTTGATAATTGCCAGTAGTAGAACGAACCTGCTCACCGTGGCGTTCTGCAATCTCACGATTGTAAGCATTGATGTCGCCGATGAAGTCTAACGGACCTTTAAAGATGTTTACAACAAGTGAACTGTGATGATGTACACCAACAGTAATATCACGACCACTGAAACCATATGATTTAGCAACTGCTTTAACATTTTTAGCGATTTCTTTTTTGCGTTCTTGAGACATATAAGCCATTTGTTAGTCCTTTTCGTTGATTACTTAATTACTATATAGTGATTCGTTATATTTGTCAACCTTTTTTATGATACCTCATAACCTAGTACAGTCTCTACATATCCGTTGCCATACTCACCAGCAATAGCCAATACGATCTGCTCACGTGGTTCAGTATCCATAAGATCGATTTTTGCTATAGCACCACCAATGTCATTCGAATTAATCATCCATTGTACTGATTCAAAATCAGATAAATCATCTTCATATAGATCAGCAAGATCAGTACCTTGAGATTCTACAAAATAACTATAGGTTTGATTGATAAGTTTCTGAATAGACATAACGGTTCTCTTTCTGTTTAACCAACTTATACATTCTTTATATAGTGATTCGTTCTATTTGTCAAGTCTTTTATGCTACTTTCTTTTCATAAATTGCTTCACCATTGGAGAACACACCAACTTGATCATACTCACCAAAGTTTTCATGAAACTTTTTGGAAATCTTGCTGACCCAAGCTTCTGCTAGTGGATTAACATCATCACCATAGTAACCTTTTTTAGCAACAATCCAAACAGCAGCACACCCACAGTATTCACTAACACCAAAATAAGCAAGTTGATTTTCAGCAATTGCTAGGTCTTCACGGTTCAACCAATTTGGTTGACGATCTGTCCATACGCTGCACTCTTCCATAGAAGGAAAAAGTTCTAGAACTTTTTCTATCATACATTCTTTAAAGGAATCCCAATCATCACCTGCGCGGAATTCATTGAAATTATCGAAGTCAACACAATCATTTTCTTCATTCCAATCATAACCGTGCTCTGATACATCGTAGTACGCAACGATTGCGTCACGTGGTGTAGAAACTGAACGACCCATAGTTATTTCCTCTTCTCGGTGATTACTTAATTAATATAAAATGATTCGTTAGATTTGTCAAGTGTTTTTATTAAAGAATATATAATATGCCTAGAATAACGATAGCACTCATAAGATCAGAAGTAAAAGTAATAAGTGCGTTTTTCACAGTATTTAACATTTTATGTTCCTCGTTTTAACTAACTAATACATTCTTTATAAAGTGATTCGCTGATAATGTCAAGAAAAAAGCGCAACAAAAAATGCTGCGCTTTCAATAACTTATAAAATAATTTATCAAACAATATCTTCTCCTAATTAGCACATTATAATATACACTATTAGTAGAAGTATGCCAAGTGCTAATTTCACTCTACATATCAAATAACGTACCGAAATGTCGTTCGTATATTTCCATATATGGTTCAGAACCATCCCATCTATAATGAAATTTAGTTGCGTCTGCCTGAATTAATTGTCTGTTCACTATTTCTAAATGTATAGGATCAGTTGACTTGCATAAAAGTCTTTCTCTTGCTAAGTCAACATTTGAAATCTCAAAATCAACACCAAATAAACTTTTAAGGGCAGTGGTATAATCCTGTCCTCTCTCCATCTTACGAATTAATAATTCACCTAGGAACATCCCATCGCCCATCGAATTATCACCCATATTGTTTGTTGGATCAACAAACGCATCTGGATACATTGCTTCGCAATCATCTATATATTTTATAACCAATTCTGTTGGAGTGAATACTTCGCCAGTTGAACGCACTCTCTCTTTGTCACGTTCAGCCCCGCTCATATACTCTCTATTCCGAATATGATTAATAACAAAATCCAAATCCATTATTTGTTATCCTGATTGAATTTACGAATTTCTGCTTGCTCTTCCGAGTTAATGTCGAACTCCAAAAACCATTGTTCATCAGTGTAAGCACGTGTCATATCGTCCATGATTGGCATATGCTTCATAAATCCTGTTGGACTATTTCCAGAATTCCCACCAAACACTTTAAAGATATATTCCCATAGTTGACTGTTTACAGCACTCTGATATCCAAGAATTTCTTTTTCATCAATAATAGTGCCGTTTTTGTTATTGTCAGTGTACTTTTCATATCCTACCGTAGTTTTTTTCCAAGTCTTGTACTGTCCACCTTGCAATCGTAGTACCGCAACATCGTCTTCTTGCTTTTTTAATGTATCTCTAAAGTTTGGCATAGTTTGATTTTTTTGCCATACTTTTGCTATAACACTTGTTGCTGTTGCGCTAACATAGAAAGGAACAGGAGATGTACCATCAACAACCATAGTTTCATCAGTGCCATCAATAGTTGCAACACTGTTAGTTTTTTCCTTGTCAATTACATAACCACCAATTTCAATTCCTATACCGGGAAAAAAATTGTTCAAACATGGATAAGAGTGTTTAAACTCACCGCCCATTGCTCTTACTTTGTTCACTTTGTAACTCTTAGTACCAAAACGCCCTGCGCCAAACATACTTTTAGGTGCTACAATAAAATATTTTGCATCATCAGTGGATGCAGGCGATGTCATTGCTTTTTCTACAAATTCAAACCAAAAGTCACCTTGTTTGTTATCACCCTTGTTATCTCCTCCAGCATCTTTTTGATAAGGAGGATTCAGAAACCAAAACTTTATCTGTGCCATATATTCTTTCTCCAATGTATCTGAGTCTACTACTGTAAATCCATTGCTGTTCAAGTGGTCAATGTAGTATCCATATTGTTCAACACATACAATAGTAGCACACTTCATAATTTTTTGCAAGCAAAAAGCAACGCTACCACTGAGAGCATTCTGTACACCAATCGTGCCATTGAAATTTTCATCCAACTCCATCTGTGTCATAAACATTTCAGCAAGTTCATGTGCTGATTTCATATTTACAAACACCAAACCTGCTTTTTTCTTGCGAAAAGTGTTTCTAAACACAAGGTCATGAATTTCTTCAAAGGGGCGCCCGGTGCTAAATGCATGATTTAATGCAATAACCTTTTCTTGCAAAACATTATACAAAGACGTGTTTTGGTCTACGATTGAAATCAAATCATCCATTGCTTCATTGTCAAACATTTTTCTAATCTGCTTGTGATTTAGTGCATCATAGACATCAGTGAGTTTTTCAAGATATACAAACGGTGTGATTTCCATCATCACGGCATTGATGATTTCGGCACCTGTTTTCTTTTTTCGAGTTTTTCTCTTTTTAATACCAGGTCTGTCACCGTCTTCTTGTTTTTTACCACCATTATCTGGAGTAAGTTCAACCTCACCTGTGTCACCAAGATGTTTATTATCAATGTCTAGTTCTAGAAGTTTTGAGTTTTCTTCTTCTGATAGAACAGAATCAATCTGGTCTACTGGCACGGTTGAGCGAAGAGTCTTAAAGTTTCTATCATGAAACTCACGGAAAAGTTCTTGGTGATTAACAGATTCCATACGGATTCCATTGTACTTTGATAACCGAAGATTTTTCAACAGTGTGATAGGATCAGGAATACCCTGACGAACCGAACTAGTTTTCTGAGCAATTGCACAGAACGCATCAGTTACGCTGTGTCCTGGATGCATTACATATGCCTTGATACGTGTCTTCCCGTCATACACACGATACGCTCGGCCTGGGAACAACTGCTCTAGGTTGTATGGGTCTACTACCTTGTCCCACAGCACCACATGCCCAATTGGTGGGATGTTAGAACCTGTTGTCCACATACGATGTGTAAGAATGTTGACATGCTCATACTGTGTAAGTAGATGTTCAACGACTTTCGCTGGTGTCGTTGCGCCTACTTCATAGTTGATGTGTTTTTGCCAATTATACGGAGTAATCCAAATTGCCTTGCCCATATTCCATTTAGGACTGTCATTAAGTTGTGCTTCTAGCATAGTGATATACTGCTGTGCTGACACGCCATTTACACCTGCTGGAAGCACATGTAGTCCTACACGTTTAGACTTTTCTGGGAGAGTTTCATCACAACGAATACTCAACGGATTTTCCTCACGATCATCATCTTGGATATACTGTGCTGTAAACATAGCATCAAACGCACTGTGTGACACTAGTACACCATCAACAATTTCTGTCATTTTACGTGGAAGAAATCCATATTCAGGATCAAACCTATCTTGGTCTTTTTCGCTAAGTGTTTCGTGTACTGCTCCGCACAGCACATCAATGAGAATTTCCGGCAGGTCAAGTTGTGTGCGGTTTTCAATAGACCAAAACAACCCACGGTCAACAATTTGTCCAGGATGATATTGGTCACGAATCTTGTTGATACTAGCACTCAAGTCTAGTTCTTGTTTTGGATTCAACTTACCAAACACTTCCTGTGTTACTTTACCATTGTATTGTAGATGGCGTTCATCTTTGATCCACAGGTCAATGTCAACATCTAGCAAGTCAGCATATTTGGTGTTCACTGATTTATCTTGTTGTTCTGGTTCATCATCATAGCGTACTCCTTGCACACTCAACGCAAGTACAATGATAGCACCAGAGTCTGCATGTTCACGCATTTCTTTGATTGAAGTGTGCTTCAAATCATCTTTTGTATACACACGTGTTGGGCGGTTGCGACTGTTTACACCAAGGACTGTATTTGGATAATGCCATCCTTGAAAGTTTTCAATAACATCATTAAGTGTGTCAATTACGGGTGTAGTAAACAACATGAATGCACCGAATTCGTAGTATTCGTGTACAGCCGCACTACCAATCATTGTTTTAGCAAATCCAGTATACCCATTCACAGCACACTTATCAAACAGTTGTAGTTTTTCTACAGTTTCATCTACTGCATCCGTCTGTCCAAACCGTGGAGACCAAGGGTCTGCTGTATTTTTGGTATCATCTTTGCCAAAGTACTCTCTGATAATAGTATCTAGTGTGCCCCAATCACGTTCTGGATTAAAGTCAATCAATGCTTCGGAGTTTGCCCCATCGGGAGCAGGATTATCTTTTGGCGAATACGCACTAAATTCAATCTCGCCATTTTGATACAACTGGTAAATTTTGCTACGAATTTCATCGTCATGTGCAGTAGTGTCACCATCATTGGTTTCATATACCCACACATCGCCATACCAATCTTTATCAAAACTTGAACGCTGTGAATAACGCAATCCTAGCACATCTCGGTAATCTTTTCCAATGTATTGCTTTGACCCAGGATATGTCATGCCAAGCCCTTTAGGAGCAAGATACAAGATTCCCTGATTTTCAGTCATCACAGTTGAGTGGGTATCTGTTAGATGTGTTACTTTTTCAGTTACTACACGATGTGCCATCTTTTTACCTTATGCCGCAAGTCCAAAACGTAGTTCAAACTCGTTGATTGTCAAATTCTTACGAGCCTGTAACAGCAATTCTTCTCCAAAAAACTGAACAAGTTTATTGATGTTGTACTTTGCATTCAATTCAGCAAAATTCTTGTCAGCCGGACGTTCATCAGTTACAACGTACAATTTTGATTTCTTTGTTGATTTCATTCCTAAGTGACGTATACGCACTGTTTCTACGTATTCATCTGCATTGCATTCACTACTAAGTAGAAAGTCAGCAAGCGTATCAACTGTTGCAAAGATTGATGCAATCTCTGCTTTTGCGTCTGAACACATCCGACGAATGCCTCTAGCACGTGCTCCTGCACCAAACCCACTGTGTCCTGCGGCAGCATTTGCAAACTCAAGTAAGTTGTTTGGTAGGATTACATTTACAGCATCATTTGATGATGCAACATAAAGATTTGGATTAGAAACCTTCTTAGTGTGATAGTGATTGAAAAAGTTTGTTACTTTGTTCATGTCAATGTTTTTCATCGTTTTTGGCTCCCAACCGTTTTCTCTCTGATTACTTAATTAATATAGCGTGATTCGTTCTATTTGTCAAGAAAAAAGCGCAACAAAAAATGCTGCGCTTTCAATAGATTAAAAATCAATTTGAGTTAAATTACAGTGACATGCCACCAAATGTGTTCTTATCAACATCCTGTTTAACACCACCCACCACATAAGATGAAATCTCTGTTTCTTGTGGTGCAACTTGAACTTCTGCGCCAGCAATCCACTTTTGTGTCCAAGGTAGAGGATTTGCTTGTGGCGTTGTATATGGACATTTTAGACCTACAGCCGTCATACGTTTACAACAAATCCATTCAATATAATCACTTAACAATTGCGTGTTTAGACCAATCATTGATCCATCTTTGAATAGATAATTTGCCCATGCTTTTTCTTGCTCGACCGCATCAACAAACATTTGAATACATTCTGCTTCTGTTTCTTTGGCAATTTGAATATAGTCTGGATCATCTTTTGGTAGAAGTTTTAGAAGTGTTTGTGTTGAACCCAAATGTAGATTTTCATCACGTGCAATCAACTTAATAATTTTAGCATTCCCTTCCATCTTCTTCAATTCAGCAAATGCCCAACTACAAGCAAATGAAACATAAAAACGAACACCCTCAAGAATATTAACACTCATAAGTGTTTTATAAAGTAGTTTCTTAATTTCATACTTATCAATAACAACTTTATTACCATTGACCGTATGTGTGCCTTCGCCCAATAGATTGAAATATGCTGTCATATCAATCAACTGATCATAGCATTCAGAAATATCATCTGCACATTCCATGATTTCTTCAATATCCATCATGCCATCAAATACTTTTGATGGATCAGAATATACATTACGAATGATGTGCGTGTATGAACGTGAATGGATTGTTTCACTAAATGTCCAAGTTTGGATCCATGCTTCTAGTTCTGGAATAGATACTAGTGGACCAAATGCTTCTACTGGTGCACGACCTTGTACACTGTCAAGCAAAATTTGACGCTTTAGATTTGATGTGAAGATATGGCGCTCATGATCTGTAAGATTTTTAAAATCATTTGAATCTTTAGTTACATCAACTTCTTCTGGTCGCCAAAAGAATCCAAGTTGTTTGTCAGTTAGTTTATCAAACTGTTTATACTTCAACATGTCGAAACGTTGAATAGCAACCCCGCCCGCTGGGTCCATGAATGCCAATGCTTTAGTATGATCTGTCTTGTTCTGTGAATTAAATACACTCATTTTATATACCCTTATTTAAATTACGCAACTATCACAATCATCATCATCAACTTGTGATATTGATAGTGGTTCGTCCATTAGTTTGTCAATGTCAATTTCGCCTTGACCATCGTATGTATTGAAGTAATACAATTGCTTGCCACCATATTTATAGAACATAATAAGATGCTGCAACATTGTAGACATTGGAATCTTTTCTTCATCATAAAACACAGGATTATAACTTGTATTTACTGAAATTCCTTGATCAATGTACTTCTGTAGAACTGCTACAATCTTTAGATATCCTTCTGGAGAAGTTTGATCCCATAACAATTCATATTTATTTTTTAGTTTATGTATGCCTGGCACTACTTGTTTTAACACACCGTGTTTAGATTGTTTAATTGATACAAGTGAACGTGGTGGCTCAATGCCATTTGTACTATTACTGATTTGTGCCGAAGTTTCTGCTGGCATAAGAGCCATTAGTGTGGAGTTACGAATACCATATTCTTTCAAATCAGCACGTAGTCCATCCCAATCTTGGCGTTCCTGATGTGTTACTAATTCATCAACATCAATTTTACGAGTATCAATAGGTAGAATACCACTATGATATTTTGTTTCGTTCGAACCGGTACAAGCACCTTGTTCTTTGGCAAGTTCAACACTTGCTTTAATCAGATAATAACTCCATGCTTCTGCCCATTCATCAATCATATCCAAGTTTGGATCTGTGTACGTCATATCATTCTTTGCCATCCAATATGCAAAGTTAATAATTCCTACACCAACTGGTCTACGCTTTAATGTAGATAATTCAGCGGCTAGTACTGGATAACGCTGATAATCAAGCAATGCATCAATGCCACGAACTGCTAAACGTCCAACACGTTCAAAATCAGTGAGTGTTTTGATATTACCCCAATTGATTGCTGCTAATGTACATAGTGAAATTTCACCTTCTGGATCATTTAGGTTATTCAGTGGACGAGTTGGTAGATTAATTTCTTGACACAAGTTAGATTGCCGAACTGGAGCAATCTCTTGAATAAATGAACTATGAGTATTAGCATGATCAACATTCATAAGATAGATACGACCAGTATTTTTGCGTTCATTCATAAATGCTGAAAATAGATCACTTGCAGAAATAGATTTTTGTCTGATAGAACTATCGTTTTCAGCAAGTTCATATAACCGTCTAAATTCATCTTGGTTATTGAAGAATGATTCATATAAGCCTGGAACATCTGCAGGCGAAAACAATGTGATGTCACCACCAGTCATTAGACGTTCATACATGAGTTTATTAAACTGTACACTATAATCTAAATGACGGACACGATTATCTTCTGTGCCTTTATTATTTTTTAGAACAAGTAAATCTTCTACTTCTAAGTGCCACAATGGATAGTGCAAAGTAGCAGCGCCGCCACGAACGCCACCCTGTGAACATGATTTCACACTTGCTTGAAACATTTTGTAAAATGGAATAACACCAGTATGTGTAGCATCACCATTTCGGATTGGCGAATTGATAGCACGAATACTACCAGCGCCAATACCGATGCCTGCTTTTTGTGAAACATACTTCACAATCGCACCTGATGTTGCTGTTATTGAATCAAGAGAATCGCCTGTTTCGATAACAACACAACTACTAAATTGACGCTGTGGTGTTCTGACACCAGCCATTACAGGAGTTGGTAAACTAATGTCAAAATTACTCACAGCATCATAGTAGTCTTTTACCCATTTCATACGGGTATCTTTTGGATAGGCAGAGAAAAGAGTTGCAGCGATAAGAACATATGCAACTTGAGGGGTTTCATATAATTGCTTAGTAGCACGATTTTGTGCAAGATATTTACCACGGAATTGTTCCATGCCGACATATGATATATTGAAATCTCTTTCGTGTTTTACAAACGAGTTAATTCTTTCCCATTCATCATCATCATAGGAACCTAATAGTTCAGAATCATAAAATCCATCATTCGTATTTTTCTCTACTATCTCTTTTACATGCCAGGGATCAAATGACCCATACACTTCTTTTCGAATATGATAGTTAATAAGATTACCTGCAACCCATTGGTAGTTGGGAGTTTCTTCACTAATCAAATCTGCTGCAGATTTAATCAACGTTTCTTGAATCTCTGCACTTGTTATACCATCATAAAATTGAATATGTGATTTAATCTCTACTTCGCTGGGTGACACTCCAGCAATACCATCACACGCAAAGAAAACAACCTTATGCATCTTTTCCAGGTCTAGTTCTGCTTTTGTGCCATCTCTTTTTGCTACATTAATCATTTGTTCTTTTCTCCGAAATTGCATTGTATTTACACATTTTAAATTTCTTTAATATCTATTGTTTATGTCTGCATCTTCCATACCTGCGACTCTTAATTTAATTATATTACTAAGTTGAAAATGCTTAATTTCAAATCCTTTAGTAATACCTTGAAATTTATTTCTCATTAATGCAACCTGATTGATCAGTTCCGATATTGCGACAACTTCCGCCTCGCCGTCTGAATATTTTTCAGCATCCCTACTTGATAATGATTTATTATAGTTTTCTAAGTATTTACGTAAATATTCGCTTCGCTTTTTTCTTAGTTGTATATTTAGATGTTCTAGAATTGCTTCTATTTCTTGTAACTGTCCAAATCTATGTTCAACATATCCAGGAAGTTGCGTGGATGCTTTTTCTATATTACCAGTTACTTTGACTTCTTTTTTTGCTTCTGCAAGTTCGATTTCAAAGTAATCTAGAAAGGCTGGAATATTATTCCAATCAGCAACTATCTTACTATACCAATTCATCCTTCATACTCATTCCATTCATCATTCCATTCATCATCGCTATCATCATCTACAAAATATCTATCAAATGCAGTTTGCAGAATTTTGTCATTTTCAGTCATTTCAAATATTTCATTTTTTCTAATACCAAATTCATCACATACTTTTATTAGACGTTCTGCGGCTTCCATCTTTTCTTTTGCTGGAATAAAAGATTTAAGAACCTCCCATACGCCAATTATTATCTCGGTATCGCCAATTGCCATTAATTATACCTCATTAATTTCTAAGTTTTCATCAATAATTTCCCCATTGACATCTACTTCTAATGATTCAAGACCATGTGATTTATCATCAATATCAATATTATTCCAATCATTAATTACGATATCAAGTTTTTCATCTGTCCAGTTTTTTCGAAATTCAATAATTTCATCGCCAGCCTTAGTTACATAACGTAAGCGATTGCCCTGCTTTACTAGTAAACCTTTCGCTTCAAAAAATTCAATGAGACCTGAGTACGGAGACATGCCAGTTTCGTATGGAATTTCTACTTGTACACTCTCAAATGGTTTTGAGTAACGTGTCTTGACAACTTTACAAGCGGCACGAATACCATGTACTTGAGATGTTTTAACACCATTTGCATCTGTTTTCAACTTTAGTTTACGCATCGCAATAACGATACTTGATGCATAGATAAAGCCCTGTCCACCAGAAATCTTATCATCTGGATCAAACATGTCCTGTGAAGCATATGTGTGATTTGTAGCAATCATACCGATGTTAAAATCACCAAACATATTAACACAGTTACGAACTAGTGCCGCTAGTGCTTTAGGTTTACGACCCATATCACCTTTCATATCACCCTTTTCAAACTGTGATACATCAGTAGGCGTTAACATCATGCCTAGACTATCAAGTACAAAAAGTACTTTCGGACGCTCGGCATCTTCTACATCACTGTATTCTTTACGATAATCTGTCATAAAATCTGATATGATTTTGGCAACATCATCAATCATTGCAACATTTAGTTTTAGTAATTTATCATCACTAGTATCAACATTAAGAGCATGTAGCCAACTTTCATCTAGTGCATTTTCACTATCAATAAGAACTACAAAAATACCTTGATCTTGTGCATTTTTTACGATATTTCCACTAGCAATATATGACTTGCCTGCGCCAGACTCGCCCGCAAGAACAGTTACTTTGCCAAGTGGAATGCCTTTGTGGAAGTCATTAGAGATTAACTTGTTTAGACAGTAGTTACCTGTAGATATCCATGTGTCTGGATCACGAAATCCCATAGACATACCTGGGACTGATTTTGTAATTGATTTACGAAACTTAGACGCATCAAATGCTTTCGCCATAATAGACTCCTATATTAAATATATGTGTATTGGTGGGAGGGCAAATTGCCCTCCCGATTAATCTACTATTAATCAGTTTTACGATTACGGATCATTGCAAGAATATCCGATGCATCTGTTCCTGCTGAACTTGCTTCTGCTACAACTGGTGCTACTGGTTCAGGAGAAGACGTTGGCGCAGGAGAAACGGCAGGTTCGACTGCTGATGCTACTGGTGCTACAACTTGTTCTGGTGATTTTGTAGAAGATACTGATGAATTACCATTTGCGTCTGCACCTTCAGGAACATCCAAGCCATATGGTCGATAGTAGTTTCCCCACCGCATCGGATCATACAACTCTCCGTCAACCGATGCTTCGAACATTTCCATGATTACTCGAATTTCATCATCGGATGGACGTTTTGGCATATAATCGTTAAGATTATATAATCCGTGTGTTTCAATTGATTGACGTTCTGCTTCATTCAAAGAACGCTCTTTACGTGCCCAATTTGAAGTTGAGTAGTCAGCATATTGACCTTTTTGCGTTTTTACTAAGCGGAAATCTGTCCCTGCATCATAATCAGTTGGCAGATTTTCCATATCTGGATCCATTAATGCAGATTTCAATAGTTTAAAAATTTGTGGTCCAATAATGAAACGACGAATAGGATTTTCTGGAATCTCTTCATTCATTGGATCTGTAACTACAAATCCTTGAAAAATATATGAACGCTTTTTCCAGTACTTACGTCCCAATTCTTCCATAGATGGATCTTTGAACCAAGGACGAATTTCTGCATGTACTGGACAAGTATCTCCCCACATTTCAATGCAAGGCATTTGAATAGTAATAGGTTTTTGTTCGCCACCCACAATGCCAGCAAAAGGCATTTTGATTACTTGGCGCTCTCGCCAAAAGAATACGTTGGTGGGATCATCATCCGGCAAGAACCTAATTACCGAAGTACTATCATTGTCCATGTTCCAGAATGGATAGATTGCATCTGATCCACGTGATTGATTTGAATTTGTTTCTGCTTTATTTTCTTGTGCAAGCAGTTTTGCACGAATTTCTGCTAGTGTTGCCATTTTACTTTTCCTTTATATTAGCCTTATTAGCCATGTTAGATTTATATTAGCTTTAGTTGTGATATGCATCATTCTCTCTAGAGCATATATACATATTACAGTATTTATTTATCATTGTCAAGCAAAAAAGGGGACCTAAGTCCCCCTTTTTAAAATAAATTTTTATTATTTTTAGTCGAAATTATTAAATGATTTGAATGCTTCTGACAACATATCATCCATTTTATCTTCAATTGTAGTTTCTACTATATTATTAGCGGTATCAGAATTTGACATTTTAACAAGTCTAGCACCTAATTCTAGTGCTTCACGTTCTATTGTTTGTGGTGCAGTTTTTACTTGTTCTGCTATATTTCTTAAAAATATTGATAATTCTGCTGCGCGATCATTACTTCTATCATGTCTACGATTGTCATCGCACGATTCTACCTGTATTCTGTTAGCCAAATCAGAAAATGTCTGCGATAAACTAGGAGTGTCACTATTTTCATCTAGTTCTGTTTTTTTGATATTGTTCATATCTAAAGTACTAGGATTAAAGGTAATATTATTAACAACTGACCCATCTTCATTGTATGCTTGTAATATATTTTTTACACGATCAACTTGATTTACTTTTTGCTTTTTTGATTCTACCGTATTTGCACGATGTACTAATGGTAGAATATCTTTTAGTGATTCTTCAAATGTTGATTTTGTAAACTTAGATACATATTCACCTAGTGCTTCCTCTGATAGTTCAGATTTCTTAACCCAGTGTGAACCGCTTTCATCATCACAATCATGCTTACAATCAGTAGTTGGTTTGTGTGGTTCGTCGCCGCAATCTTTACAAACCATCTTCTCATTACCAGCTTCGTTTAATGCTAGTGATTCTACAAATGATGTGTAGCCTTTTGTGCCTTGAATACGTTTGATAGATTCTTTAACTGATTCTATTTGTCTTTTAACATTAAGAACTACATCACGATTTGCTTCATTAACAAGTCCCTGCTTATTTACAATATTAATAAATTCCTTCAATTTAACTAGAGTGGTAGTTTGTTCAATAATTGCTTCGCCAACCATATCACTTGGTACTCCGCCATTACTAACATGTCTAGCCATTGCCCTTGCACCAGATAAATGCTTATGTGGATATTTAAATCGCTCACCGTCTGAATTTTCTACAAATATAGCAGAAATATTACGTGATCTTGATCCACGTTGTTCTTCATTAACTGGCTTTTTATGTCGGATAATCAATCTGACATTTTCTAATGTCTGTCTACTTGTTTTTGTAGAGCCTTCCAATGGACTTAGTCCTTCTTCCAGTACATCATTCATTTCTTGCTCCTTATTTTTTTCTATATTAAATACATAATTTTTAGGTTCGATATGCTTGCCAAAGGTTCGAATATCGAAATCCATAAGATTACTTCTAGCTAAGTTTTTGACTAGTTTTATTAGTTTACTTACACTAGGGGTATCAATATCAACATCTTCTCCAATATGAAATTTTATTTCAGATGACTCATCATCTAAAAAAATCATAATGTTAGGATTTTGTATATAAAAATATCTAGCTTCTTCCGGTACAGCGACACTCTTACCATCCGTATTAGAAAATAATTTTGGTGATAGTCCATTACCTTGTAGTATTCTCATTATTTTTTCTGCGGTATCTTTAAAATTAATTGCCATAATATTGTTTCCTTTTTAGTATTTATCAAAATACCATAGGAAGTGGTTCATCATAGTCATCATCATTATCTAAACTTTCTCCCAACAATGATTCATACTGTTCATCAAATCGTGATATAACTTGTATTTGTCTCACACATAATAATGTGGCACTAACAAGATCATCAGTCTCACCTAACTTTGCTTCATAACTTTTACCCTTAGCGACAAATGTTTTGAACTCTCTTATTAGATTTTTACTTATCGGTGTCATCTTATCACTTTCAATCCAAGATTTCATTTTCATACATGCAGTAATTTTAGTCTTATATGTTGTAGTAAACCCTTTACGTATTGACCGGCTCGCTCCTCGCTTCTTAGGCTCATGTAAAAACTCACCTGGAAACTTATCTTCATCCATTTCTTCTATGAGTATCAGTGCTGCTTCACCAAGTGAGTTATTCTCAACACTCCAATATATTTCTGGTGATTTGTTTCCCAATTCTTTTAATTCTTCTTTAATAATATGCAGAATATCATATAACGTCTTAACTTGTCCTCGCATATCAGTTTTATTATGTTGCCACTCTGCTACTTGATTCATCTCAGGTAAACTCCAAACTTGAATAGCAGCATTATCACCGCCAGTTCCCATCGCAGGATCAAGTCCAACAACGTAAGTATTATTTTTCTTTATAGAATCATACCAGCGTATCTGTCCTGTCTTACGTAATGGCTCAATACCTCTAAACTGTGATAATTTTACACTGTCAACTAATGTTTCATCAAATGCAACAAATTCACATTCGTGTTCACGTAAAAAACGTTCTACTCCAACACGTCCTTTTTCTTCACTTGCCCATTGCTCATCTCTGTCAGGATGTTCTGACCAAACTGCTTTATATGCTCTAAAACCATTAACACCAACTTGTGTTTCATTTCCAAATTCATCAACTGTCTTAATACCACCTTGCCAAATAAGAGCAAATTGATCATCGTCCAGATTTGGTGTTGATGTGATAATCGCTTTACCGCCAGTTGCTAGAGTAGGAGATATAGATGTCCAAAATTCTTTAGCAATTGTAGGTCTAACAAATGCAAATTCGTCTGCATACAATAATGAAATACTCAAACCACGCCCTGTATTCTCTGTTGTTGCCTGCGCAATGATACGTGAACCGTTGTCAAACTCAATAGACCCTTTATTATATGATATAACACCACATCTTATATGATCTGGACATAGTTCATATGCATATCTAATTCTGTGCATAATTTCTTGTGCACCACTATACTTGTGTGCTGCAATCAAAATTGTTTGATCTGGAACAAACATACCATACCATAACAAATAGCCTGCCGCAGTAGTTGACTTGCCCATTTGTCTACCCAGCATTGAAATACTGTAGCGATAGTTATGATATGAATTTACAAGTTCATTTTGATAATCATACGCTTTATATATCATACTACCTTTTGTAGGATGCTGAATTGTGAAGTATGTATTCAGAAAATAGGAAGGGTTGTCTATACATTGACTAAACTCACTTAGTTGTTCATCAGTAAATTCTGTAGTTTTGTATGCTTGCTTTGTTAGGTCTGCCATAGTAATTATATGCTCACTTAATTTATATATGTATTTAGCACAAAAAAAGCGCCCCGGAGGGCGCTTTTAATTATTTTAAATAATCAGTGATTATTAGCTATTATTATATTGATGCAGTGTTGTTCCAATTTTAACATACATTTTTGTACCATCTGAAGAAAGAATTGCATCGCTACCACCACGTACACGTTTTGTTACACCAGAATATGACATAGTTGACAAATCATATGCAGTTGTCATTGTGAATTCATGCATAGAATCTGATTCTTGACCAAACATATAAAGTTTCAATCCATCTGAACTAAATTGTAGTGATTCAGGTGTACTGTCAATATCCCCTGCCCAATATTCATTTCCTGTTTTGTATTCAGTAGTGATATCAAATGGAGTTTCTAATACTCTTTCAACAATTCTATCTCCACGTGTATGGAATAATTTTTTACCATCATAAGACATAGTAAAGTCAGTAATATTACTCTCACCTATAATATCTTTAAAGTATGAATCTGAACGAGGTGATGTAGATTTTGTTAAAGTGGATACATCAAATGGCGTGCCAAAATCATACTGATATATTTCTCTAGGATTCTGGTCGTTTAGAACAAACATTTTTGTACCAGCGGAGTTAATATGGATGCGTTTCGAGAACCCATTAATACCACCTAGTGGTGACTGACTCAGTTGCGCCGCCTGGTCGAAAGATGCACTACTTATATCGTGAGCAGTAGAAAGCGTATGCTCATCGACCCTTGTACCATTTATAGTATATAATTTAGTTCCATCATCACTTAATGCTGAGCCATACGAATATCCAGTATCAAACGACTTATTAGCATCCACAAGACTTGTTATATCTGCTGCCCAAGTTATCGAACTGCCGGTTGCAGTCACGGGAGTGTGAGCGGTACCATCTGTTCTATATATGTATCCATATGTTGTACTTGTTGATGCCATCGCTCTGCTTCCATCAGGACTAATAAACACTTCCCACGCACCTTTGAAACGATGTGTGTTACTAGGAGTAGAAGACATTGTACTAATATTCCACGCTGTTGACATTGTATATTCACGCACACTATTATCTTCACTCATAAATGTATATGCTTTTGTACCATCTGCGCTCATTTGGAAAGAATGAGGGGAATTAGTTGTTTCAAATACATGAGCATTTCCTGTCCAGTATGCAGTTGTAATATCCCAAGGGGTTGAACATATATACTGTCTTACCGTTTTGCCAGTGCCATAATATACATTAAATATCTTGCCATCAGGTGAAAACTCAATGGTTTTCAGATTTGTAATTACACTGGTAGCAGTAGTTTGTGCTGTGTAAACGGCAGTGGAAAGATCGTGAGGCGTACTCATTACATAATGATAAAGTTTATTATCTAAATCAATAGCATACAAATTAGTACCATCTGGCGATACGAATACATTTTGTAAGTAGTCCGTTAGATTACTAAGTGTCGTTGAACTTTGACCATTAGTACCACTAACTGCACTACTTATATCGTGTGGAATACTCAATTCGTACTGATATACTTTTTTGTTAATACTGTGGATTTGATATAACTTTGTGCCATCATTTGAAACAAATTTAGTATGATATAAACTGCTGTGAACTTTCTTATCATCAATAATATTATCAAAATCAAAGTTCCAAGAAGTATCATATCCAACTGGCGCAGCAATAGCAGGCAAATTGACTACGGTGCCATCAATTCTATATTCAATTAATACGTCACCGCTTCTAGAAATTATTATATCGCCATTATTAGCAATTGCTGGTTCTACTCCAGATATTGCAGCAGATGTCACATTATTATAAGTTAATGTCGAAATATCAAATGCAGTTCCAAAATCAAGTTCACGTATAGTGTAGGAATTTGTATATACATGCATTTTAGTACCATCATCGGTTATTTGCATACCGTATGGTGACATACTACTCAAATCATATGTTTTACCTGACCAATAAGAAGTATTAACTTCCCAAGGAGTAGTTAAAATATTTTCATATAACTTATAGTCTGATAGCAATACATACATTTTAGAACCATCATATGAGAACGTGAAATCTTGAATTGTGCCATATATTCCTCTATTCCATGTACCACTAGTGACCCAGGTAGTTGTACCTCCATTAAATGGAGTTGATGCATTTCTCTGTCTCACCCAACCACTACTACTAACATTGTTGTGATCATCATTTACAGTATATAATTTATTGCCATCTGTTGACCATTTGGCTATTTTAACATGAGGCCTCCAATAACTATCAACTGATGCGTTAGCTATAGTCTTGCCAGCCGCAGTTGATATATCATATGGAGTTGATAGGGAATGAGTATATACATCTTCAT
>Ga0213869_10000470_pt1 | contig 33340 bp, 49 predicted proteins | sample PICome_10_FD_160083 | JGI IMG/M metagenome (GOLD analysis project Ga0213869, IMG submission 160083) | Coastal seawater microbial communities near Pivers Island, North Carolina, United States - PICO132 | ecosystem: Environmental > Aquatic > Marine > Coastal | place: USA: North Carolina...
AGTAATACCAACACCATCAGTACCTGCGGCACCTGTTGCTCCTTGAACACTGCCACTTACTGTAACAGTTGAAGCATCACTTAGTGTTAATGTTAATGTACCTGCGTTTACTGCGGCACTCGAAATGCTAGTTCCATCAGCACCATCTGCGCCATCACTTCCATTTGCTCCTGCTGGGCCTTGTGGTCCAGTTGCACCATCTGCGCCATCTGCACCATCTGCGCCGGCTGCACCTGCTGGTCCTGTTGCTCCTTGAGGTCCTTGAGGTCCTGCTATTGTGCTGTCGGCTCCGTCGGCTCCGTCTGCACCTGCTGGTCCTTGTGGTCCAGTTGCACCAACACTTGTTAAATCAATTGTTGTGCCATCGTATGTTAAGTCACTACCACTTAGTGAGATAGTAGGTCTGCTTGTTAAATCTGTAAATAGTCCGCTAGTAGCAACTGTGGCTAATGAAGCACTGTTTGCTTTTGTAGCAAGACTGTTAGTCATTGTAGTACTAAAGTTAGCATCATCGCCTAGTGCGGCTGCTAATTCGTTTAGTGTATCTAATGCACCCGGAGCACTGTCTGTTAATGCGTTGAGTGCTGTAGTAACATAACTTTCTGTTGCAATATTACCACTTGCTGCAGTTGGAACTACTGCACCACCTAGTGAAACTTCTCCACTTGCTGTTGCTTCAATAGTTGCTGTACCAAGTGTAATAGTATTACCACTTAGATATAAGTCTCTGAACTTTTTAGTTGGACTACCTAAGTCGTAAGTAACATCTGTTGCTGGAATAATATGTCCAGCAAGTGTACCACCACCTAAAAATGTTTGTACATCTGAGTCTGCATATCCTGCTGGTATATCACCGTAAGCAAATTTACTTGCCGATGCATTCCATAATAATGCCTGTCCATTTGTGATTCCACTAATAGTATCAACATCAGTTAAATCTGATATAACAGTGGCCCCGCCGCCACCTGATGAGTTTACTATAGTCGGAGTACCACTAACCCCAATGTATAAATTGCCAGTATCTGTTGCATACAACAACTCACCTTCAGCGGGACTTGCTGGTAAGTTTGCTTGTAAGCCTCTTCTTATTTGTAATGCCATTTGTTAAATGTCTCCTAATAAACCTTAAAATGGACCCATATCTAATGTGCCGCCACTTGGTGAACCGAATGTACCAAAGTTTAAGCCTGCATAGACAGGATCTGCTGTAATTGTTACACTAGAATTTCCTGCGTCTGTGGTAATTTCCATACCAGCACCTGCTACTAGTGTTAAAGTGTCTTCTCCAGTGGCAACTACATCTGTTTGCCCTGAAACTGAAATTGTTTTATATGCGTCTGATGCACTACCAGCACTTACATTACCGTACTCAAATCTACTGTTTGTAGCACTCCAAAGTAATGCTTGTCCGTCTGCTATTCCGCTAAGTGTATCTATATCTTGTAAGTCTGCAACACTGCTTGATGACAAGTCTGTTAATCCACCGCCGGTGCCTAGAATAGGTGTTAAGTCAACTGTACTACTGCTACCACTGATTGTGATTACATTACCTGCTAAACTTAATGTTTGCGTATCAGTGTCTACATTGTCAAGTAAGCCACTTAGATCAACACTGTTACCACCACCAATTGTTAGTGTAGTGTTTGCTAAGTTCCAGCTCAATGATTGTGTATGATCTGTTACATCTATATTTGTTATACTTGTTACACGACCTTTAGCATCAACTGTTATTTGTGGTATGCTTGATGCCGCACCATATACATTTGCTGTTACACCTGAATCTTCTAATGAAATTGTTCCTGATGCGTAATCAATACCAGTGCCACCAGTAAGCAATCCTGTAATGTCTGCTTCTGTTCTTTGAGTGAAACTAATAACACCTGTACTATTATCGTATGCTATGTCACCACTTGCACTAAACAATCCTTTAACATGTGATTCATCTAAAGGTGGTATTGCCGCTTCTGTTATACCTATAACTCTACCATGTACATCAACTTGTATCTGAGCAACATTTCCTGCGTCACCATATGTACCTGGAACTATACCTACTTGGTCTAAGTCTAAAGTAACTTCACCTGATGTACCACCGCCTGTTAATCCTGTGCCTGCTACAATTGATGTGATATCACCTTGTGTATATGAAGTCTCAACAACATTTGTTATAATACCTTTGTCGTTTACTGCAATAGATAGTATGTTACCCTGTGAACCGTATGTTCCTGCTGTTACTCCTGATGCACTAAGTACTGTTGCTACTGAACCTGCTACCCATTTACCTGCAGTGGCGTCCCATACAAGAGCGTTACCGTCTGCTTTAGATGATGTATCAGTGTCGCTTAGTGTTTCAATATCTGCTTGGCTAACAATACTTGAAGCATCTGCTGTAAATACAACTTTGTCTTCGCTTGGTACTGTTGTAAGTGTTAAGCCTGTGCCTGCTTCGAATGTTAATATATCTTCTGCACTGTCAGCACTAATATCTATTTGGCCAGCAACTTGAATAGTTTTATATGCTAAGTCAACATTGCCACTACCACCTTCACCACCGCCTCCAGTTATTTCAATTAAGTCGATGTTTGATACTCTTCCGTAACCATCTACTGTTACTACTGGAGTATGTGTAGCATTACCGTATACGCCTGCTGTAACGCCCGTAGCAACAAGATTAATTGTTGCATTACTATTGTTACCAGTTCCGCCTATAACACTAATTTGTCCTGTAGTGCCTACTACATTACCTACAAAGTCATCTGTAATAGTTTCTGCGGCTAGTGCTACTATTGTATTTTCTGTAACACTTGTAATTTGTCCTTTAGCATTTACTGTGATAGCTGCTGTTGTACTTGCATTACCATATGTGCCTGCTACATTAGCAATATCACTGATCATTACACCAGTGCCATCTGAAGTCAATCCACCAGCAGGAGCGGCTTGTACATTAAAGCCTAACCCTACTTTGTTTAATCCATTACCTGCTGAATAGATATCTGGACTTGCTGGTTTCCATTTGTTGTCTGAAAAGTAAGTTAAGACATCACCTGTTGAAGGAGCGTAGGCTCCTAATGCGTCAACATCTTCGAGGTCCGGGACTGTAACATTCCAAAATTGTATACCGTCTGCGGTACTGTTAACTCTAACAAACTTATTTGCGGCTAGGTTAAAACTATTTGGGGTCTCAGTTAATTGTAAAAAGGTATCTGCCATGGATTATCCTGATCATAGTATTATAAAGTTCTTAACACTATTTATCAAGTTTAGGCAGATAGTATGGCTTGGCTAATTTGTCCGTATGATGAGTCGTAAGTTTCGCCGTCACCTACATGAGATCTATCCATTTTGACTCTCAAATAAGCAAAGTTGCCGGTAATACTGTATGCTTGTGAACCATTTGCTGGATCGTTTGCATTAAATTGTACATAACCTGCAGGGTTATAACCTGTTGATTGGTCTGTAACACTACCTAACACAGAAGTTTCTTGTATGTCAAACCAATCTGTGTCTTCTGGATCTAGTGCTAATGATGCTTGTATTCTTAAACGACCTACAAAGTCTGCATAAACTACTTGAATTGTATGAAAGCCGTCAGTGTAACCATAGTAACTATCTGCTTTAACAGACATGCCAGTCGAATTCATCTCCGATCCTGTCGATTGTAGTATGGTTGCGTTTCTGCGATGTATTGGCATATTAAATTTCCTATAGTTCTCTCAACTATTTATCAATTTATTACAGTTCAGATAATAAAGATACTGACTGCGATTGCCGTATATGTTTACCGAATGACATAGCAACATAGCCTTTTAGCTCTTCGTACTCCTCAGAATTGCAGTACAAAAAGTTGTAATACCATGTATCTGACTGATGTCCCCAACGATAGTTAGTAAAGTTTGCTGTAACAAAGTCATTAATTTCTTTGATTATGTCTTTCTTATCTGAGTTGCCTCTTAAATACATAAAAGAAAGTTCTATTCTATGATTATACTTACCGTAAAATAAAGCAGGCCTAAGTATTGTTTCGTTATCTTGTATTAAGTCTACATGTTTTTGTGACAAGGGTCCTAAAATTCTACTTACACCTGTGTCAATCCAATTACATAGCCATTGTACATCTTGATAGTCACCTAAATAAATAGATCTTCTATATTTTGTCTTACGCTCTCGTCTCCAATACATACCTGACTGACGCATTATATCTGTTATAAGCCAATTTGCTATTGGGTCATGATCAGGATGTGGGTGTTGCGGTGAATCTATGTCTACTCTATATGGGTACTCGCCGAAGTATATCCTATCACTAGGCAATATACTTATAGAAGTATTAAAGTCTTTTCTATTGCACAGTTCCAACTGTAAACTCATATAATTCCCCTGAATATGTAATGTCAATTACAGTGTTGTTTAAGTTATCAAATAGTATCTTCTTACTTAATGGCTTCTTGATATTATCTTCAAACACACGCTTCAGAGGTCTTGCTCCCATACTAGGCTTATAGCCGTCAGTAGCAAGTTGTTGCCTTGCACTTTCTTGTAATGAAATAGTAACACCTGATTCGTTTTCCTGTAGTAATTCGTTTGTGTCTTTAACTAATTTGTCTACAATCTTAAACATCAAGTCCATAGATAATGTGTTAAATTCAACAACTGCATCAAGTCTGTTTCTAAACTCAGGTGTAAAGAAATTCTCAACTGCTTTATTCATTTCACCTTTCTTAACATTGTCGCCGAAACCAATCTTCTTAGTTTCACTTGCCGCGGCACCTAAGTTAGATGTCATTAATAATACTACATTACTAAAGTCTGTGGCTTTACCTGTTGCACCTGTGAGCTTACCATCATCCATAACTTGCAATAATATCTGCAACACTTCTGGTGCGGCTTTCTCAATCTCGTCTAGCAACAATACACAGTTAGGATTTGATTCTACTTCTTGTAGTAGTTGTCCTTGTCCTACTTTACCTTCAGCATGTCCTACATAACCTGGAGGAGCACCAATTAGTTTAGAGATACTGTGTCGTTCTTGATACTCACTCATATCAAACTTAATTAGTTTAGCATCCATGCTACTTGACAGTGCTCTTGCTGTTTCTGTTTTACCAGTACCAGTTGGGCCTACAAACAAGTAACTACCGATTGGCTTATTCTTCTCACGCAATCCTGCTTTAGCAACTAAAATGTTTTCAACTACTTTGTCAATTGCTTCATCCTGTCCGTAAACAGTTTCTTTCATCTTAGCATCTAGTTTTCTATAACCGTCTTTCTTCTCAATATCGATCATGTCTTCGTTGACTTTACTTACTTTGGCAAGTACTTTAATAACATCGCTTAGTTCTACTACTCCGTTACCGGCAAGTTTTGCTTTTGCACCCGCGGCATCAACAATGTCTAATGCTTTGTCTGGGAAGTATTTGTTCTTAACATATCTATCTGTTAAGTCAACAAGTTTATCTAGTAGTTCCTCGGTATATTCTACAACGTGGAATTCCTCATAGTACTTCCTTAGACCTTGTACAATACGTTTTGTATCTTCTACTGATGTCTGTTCAATGTCTAGTCTAGCAAACCTACGCATTAATGCGGTGTCTTTCTCAAAACTGTTAGCAAACTCGTCCGGTGTAGTTGCACCAATAGTAAGCAGTCTGCCTTTACCTAACACAGGCTTAATCATATTAGCAACATCAACACTGCTATTACCACCTGCACCTGCACCCATAATCATGTGTATCTCATCAATAAACAATATAGTATCTGGGTTATCTGCTAACACATCCAATACCATTTTGAGACGCTCTTCAAAGTCTCCTCGGTATCTAGTGCCTGCTAGTAGGTCACCAATACTTAGGCTGTAAACTACTTTGCTACGCAATAGCGGAGGTACTTCACCGTCGACGATCCTCTTTGCTAGTCCTTCTGCAATAGCAGTTTTACCTGTTCCTGGCTCACCTACTAACACGCAATTGTTCTTCTTGCGTCTTGCTAGGATATGAACTAAGTCATCTACTTCTGTCTCACGACCAATCAACGGATCAATTCGTTTGTTCTGTGCTTCTACATTTAAGTTTGTAGTGTATTCTTCTACCAGCTCAGCACTTTGAGTATTGCGTATTTTCTTGTCTACTTGTTCAACAACTTCGTTTCTACCAAAGCCGTTTATCTCACAGAAGTATTTTGCATAACAATTATCTTCACTGAGAATACTTGTAAACAAATCCATAGCGGCTACTTCTTCTCTGCCTTGAAAGATAACCTGTGCTAATGCTCGTTGAATTACACGCTCAACACTAGTTGTTTTCTTGGGAGAACCTTTATTACCATGCTGTGATTTAAAACCATTGTAGCCTTCATCTAAAACAAAGGCAGTTAAGTCTGTCTCAACTTGGCCAATATCAACTTCAAGTTCTTTTGCAAGTTTTTGTACATCTGGTAAACTTAATAGACTATGCATAAGATGTTCGCAAGTAACATACTCATGGTTAAGCTCTGTAGCATAATCTACTGACTTTCTCATTACTTCGTCTAAAACACTATGATTACGATCCATTGTTTCCTCTTATTTCACTAATTTTATTTAACAAATCCAATACTTCTTGTTGCTGAAGATTGGGCACTTCAATATTAACAATTGCATACAAACTACCTACTGTTCTATTACCTGGATTAGTCATTCCTAATCCTGGCAGTCTAATTCTTGCCTGCTCTTGTGTTCCGGGTGGAACTTTAAGTTTATACTTCTTTCCGTTGATGTGATTAACAATTGCTTCACATCCTGTTATAGCATCTAATGCGTCAACTACTATGTTAACATATAAGTCGTCCTGTTGTCTACCCCAATTTGGCATATCTGCAATATTAATTACAATATACAAATCACCTCTAGGGAGGTCTGGGAATCTTACATTTGCTTTGCCAGCCAGTCTAAGTTTAGTACCTTGTCTAACACCTGCTGGTATAGTTACTTCTATGAGCTCTTCGCCTGGGAAGTCTATTCTATATGTTGTGCCTTCGTATGCTTCGAGCAATGATATTTGTACATTTATTTGCCCGTCTGGGTTTCTTTGTTGTCTTGGCCTAAAGCCACGATTGCCAAATATGTCTCCGAATATGTCTCCGAAGTCTGGCGGCATCTGACCATTATTACCAAATGGATTTGGATTGTCATACTGATGTTTCTTCTGCGGGTCGCTTAATACATCGTATGCTTCTTGGATTTTTTTGAACTGTTCGGCATCGCCACCTTTGTCGGGGTGGTGCTTACTCGCAAGTTTGCGATATGCTTTCTTTATTTCGTCTGGTTGAGTGGTGTGATTAACGCCAAGTGTTTCGTAATAATCCATGCTGTATTGTACTACAGACTAAATTGAATGTCAAACTAAATCTTTTATTAGGGTATGAATCTGGCCAATAGTTGTGAGGTTATCTATCTCATCATCTGATATTTCAATATCAAATTCTGTTTCTAATGCAAGAACTAACTCAACTGAATCTAAACTATCAAAGTTTAAATCATCAAAGACATGTGCGTCTTCAGTTAATCTGTCCATATCAATTTTTAATTCCTCTGAAATAATTCTTTGGATTGTATATAATGTATCACTCATCTTTGCCACCGCCTAATAAACTTCTAATACTAAATCCACTTGTGTCTTCCTGTTCTGGTGCAGGTGTTGCAGGTGGTACTTCTTTTGCTTCTTTTACTTCTTCAATCTGTTCTGCTTGTTTGTTGTTATTCTTTTCTATCCAATCTTCTTTGTCATCGTTTTTGTTAGCACCAGTTGCTTCACGATAGTAAAGGATAATTTCTTTTTGCTGTTTGATATATCGTTTGATGTCTTGTAAGTTAGCAGCCATATTCTCATATCCTTTAGGAGTAATAGCCATAACAACAAAGTCACCGCCTAGTCTCTTTTCAACTTCTGCTATCTTCTGATCCATGTTACCACATACTTGGATAACATTTCCATCTTCGTCTTTGAGTTCTTCTCTGAGAATACGCTGACCGTCTGCATCTCTAACAGCTCTTGTGCTTTCAGTACCATCTTCCTTTGTATACTTCTCGCTCATATACTTTTCGGTTGTGTAATACTTTGGATTCCTATTCTCACCTGTTGCAGGCTTACAAGGTGTGTTAGTCATAACACTCCATTCTATATCAAGCATATCAATTGCTTGTGGCAGAGGTGGTTGATATATTTCTAATTCTACTGATTCAGTAATAACTTTAACAGGAGGTAAAGGTGAGTATGCTTGTTGCATACTGCTACATGCTGATAAGCCTACAACAAGTATTGTTATAACGCTTATGTCAAATATTGATCTCATTCTCTTTTTAGTTTTTGTTGTCATCCGGTTCACCTGTCTGTGTGTCTATACTATCTAATTCTCTGCTATCGTTTTCTACACTCCGAAAAACTTCTGCTGTAGCTCTGTTAGCCCTTAGCTCTATGCTACCAGGTCTAGCTCTTGCAAGTTTCGTGAAGTCGTGGTCCTTAAATATTCTAAGATAACTATCACGCTCTGCATTAAGTTCGTTGTTACGGTTTGTTAGTTGTCCCATAGCCGCCGCTTGTTGTTTGCTTTTTTCTTCTAAGCCTCTTATAGTATCTTCTTGTATTGCCTGGGCCGCTTGTAGTCCTACATTAATTTGGTTAAGCGAATCAATTTGAACTTGCTGATTATCTATTCTAGTTTCTAGTTGCCCTACAATAAACTTGTGAGCACCAAAGGCAAGTCCGCCTACTAAAATAATTATTGGTAATGTTTTTATAAATCCTAACATGGTTTGGTCACTAATATGTTTGTATGTGATGGGTCATAGATAACAACATAGTTGTCTATGGGTATTGCTTTCATTTCGCCAAGCATACCTCTAAGCCCGTTAAATAAAGTAGCATCAGGTTGTAAGTCGATAGCACTTTCTTTAATGCCAATCTCTTCCATTATGTCTGGTCCGTTACCAAACCCTAATACTTCAAGGTTAATACTGTTACGAGCATCTTCTAAATGCAACACGCCATCTGTTAATTGTGCATTGTACAAGTTACTGTTCTGTAAAAATTCCATTATGTTGTCGTTGTGCTGTAGCTCTTCGTTTGCTTTATTGAAGTCTGCTTCTAACTTGCTTTTGTAATCGGCGGCAGTTAAATAACTCTCTGGGTCTTGCTGTATATATTTTTCAGCACTGCCTAAATCTACATACTCTTCTAAGTAAGGTGTTTTTAGTTGCCAATTTAATTTGCCTGACAAACGCTCTACTTCTTCTATAAGTTCTTTAACAGAACCTAACAACGAGTCTGAACGATCTATTTCAACAAACACCATGTAGTATCCATCGTCATTTGCATTAGGTGAAAGTTCAACATCTCTGTTTTCAACAACTGAGTTAGACACAAAGTTGTACAAGTCTGTTCCTGCTGACTCTGAGTTTAAGTAGAATCCTACAACTGCTACATCTTTCTCATCACCAGTCTTAGGTTCAAACTCATCTATGCTTACTTTTTTAAGTATAGAATGCTCTAAGTCTTTTTCTCTTAATGCCATTATACAAGCTCTCCTGGAGTTTCGTTGCCTACATTGTCAGCACCTACATCTACATCACTGGCTTGCATTTGTGCATCAGCACTAATGTCTTCCATATCAACATAAGCATCTTCATCTGCTTTGACTTTATCAATGTCAAACTCATCAACATATCTGCGTGGCATTTTTATTTCAATTACCCAAACTTTTTCTTCTGTGGTTTTTGCTTTGTAACTTGGCACACCATCAGGCTTAACTTCAATGATTAAGTCATCAAAGTTGCGAACTCTTTTAGGTCTAATAAGTGTATCTTTGGAGTATTCAACTAAACAATCACGAGCCATTAGACGCTTTGCTCCATCTGGATCAGGCATCTTAGCATGTGGGTACATTAACTTAACAGTTAAATGATGTCTTCCTAATGTAGGGCCTTCCAGTACTTCACCTTCGTCCCAATTTGCGAACGCATATAGATCAATATTGTCTAATGTTTTCTCAAACTCTAGCAACATATCTAGTAATGTGTTAGTCTCACTGATCTTTTTGATCTGATCATTAAGAATTTTTACTGCAATTGTCATAGTTATAACCTCTCGTTACAACTATTTATCAGAATGACATCGACAATTAACCGGATGTCGGTCAACACGGGTGCCAACACACTGTTGCCCAAGAGTGCGACTCTACATGGACTCACTGACGCCTAAACGTACTCAGTGTGTTAACACCCCTGTTAACCGGATTTAGTAAACACATACACGCCTTCGAACTTTTCTCGGCCCTCGAGCTTGTTATTTCCCACACCAGGACGAGTATTTAACATCATCTTAATGGTTTCTGTGTACTTAAAGCCTAGTTTTTCTGCTGTTTCTATCCAGCGATCTACTACAAAGTATTCTTTATTGCCGTAACTTTTATAGTCTGCAATGTTAGTAGCAAATACACCGTCTTTATTTAAGCCTGTGTGTATGTTTTGCATGGTGGGTACTACATAGCCCTCAAACCATTCGTCCATTGTGCTGTACCTGTTCATACACTGCGTAGGCTCGTCTGAATACTTCTCTAGGTTAAAGTATGGTGGACTACTAAATGCACAATCAATGTTCTCAGGTACAAACTCTTCGCTTACACTTTGGTTTATCTCACTAGCAGGACCGCCAGTTGCTTGTATAAGTTCGTCTAAGTATCTTAGATTGTCTACAGTTTCAGTGTTTGGATCAACACCAACATAGTCATATCGCAAGTTACTGCTGGTAATACCTAACAGCCTGCCGCCGTAACCACAACTGTAATCATATACTCTACCCCACAATGCAGGGCATATATGTTCTACAATTGCTTTAGCATTCAGTGGCTTAAAGTTTTGTATGTTCTCGCCAGTTACTAGTTCTAATGAACGCCTAAGTGCTGTAGGGTAAACTAATTTGGTACCCTCACGCATTTCAAAACATATCTTGATTGCTCTACGCATCTTAGGATCGTCTAGGAACCTATCCTTTAAACTGTTATTCTTTCTGCCTTTGGGTTCAGCAGTCATCATGTTAGGGAATAGGAACCTACTAATAGTTTGACCTTTGTTATTACCTAACCCAATACGATCAACTTCAACATTGTTATATGATGTGTCTCTAAACTTAGCAATAGCATCAATGATACCTTGTTCAGTGTAGTACACAATTGGGGTGAGGTTAACAGAACGATATAACTTTAGTACCTCATCTATTGTACCTTCAGGGTCTGCTTCGTATACTTCTTTGGTAAAGCGATCAAACTCTGAGTACAATGATTCATACCCTGTGAACTCGTTGCCTTGTATGTTCTCAGGCTTGATGTTCCACAAGTTATGCAGTGTATCAATCGACATCGGATTGTTCTATAGCGGCTATCTGATTAGCATAGGAATTGTTTATTTCCCATTCAACCCAACCTAGCACTTGTTTGCTAGGTACATCTAGTATCCATTCATACTTGCCTGCACCAGTGTCTAGTAAATGCTCGTAAAATTCACCCTTGATACTGTCCTCAAGGTCTTCAATGAGGGTCTGGCGACCCTCATAAAGGCGTTCAAATTTTACTGCATGACCACAATGTCCTTCGTACTTGCGTCTTCGACCTTCAGGGTTACCTGTGATACCAAAGCATGTACTACCTAAGTGGTTTGTCCATAAGTAAAAATAGTACATCTTATATACTCTTAAACTTATTTAAGTTTTGATCATTTAGCATAGGATAGCTCTCACCTTTTTGTGTGCAATACTCATCAAAGTCTATGATCATAACACTTAGCAAACAACTGTCGCTCCATGCTTCTTTTAAATCATACTTCCTTTGGAAGTTCTTGAGACGCTTTTTGCATTCTTTGTGAAACTTTGCTGGGCTACCATATGTTTCTTGCATGAAGTCTATCAATGCGGCACGATGTGTTGCACTAATAGTAACTTTAGTTTTACGAGCAAGTTTAGCATAACGACCAAACGCTAGAATAAAACCACCGTCTACTCCTTTTTGTCTGTTAAACTTCTCATCATGACATCCAAGTGCCCAATTTAAGTCTTCAATGCCGAAATCAAATCCATCTGTGTCAAATTCACTGATGCTTGTTAGTCCTGCAATGTATGTAATCATACCAGGTTGAGCACCTTGTCCTCTGGCTTCAACAGCAGGCCTACAATACATATTATTGTTTTCAATTGTTGTCATTATTTGTTCTGCATGAACATCTTCTTGCAGTTCACTTTCATATAAACGCACACCGTTTACACGACTACGCAACATGAAGTAAGGATCAGGTGTTTTACGACCTTTATAATTGATAATCCTAAACAGCAAGTTACCAAATCCTTCTCCTTTTACAGGTGAACCTGGTACCATTAAATCTGCAGGAATAACTTTACACGCAATAAGTGTGTCTTCTGGTATAATGCCTTCCTTCATTAAGATATACAATGCAACCACAGTGTGTTGTCCTTCCGGTACACTGTATAGATCATTGTTTAATTTAATAGTGTTTACAACTTGCACAATCCTAGGATCGAAATTCTCTAGTATATAGCATACATGGTCCCAATCTACATCTCGTTGGTTATCTATGTTGATGACCATGTCACCTAGCCTAACCATTTCGGTGTAGCCAAAGTGTTTAGATTCAAACACTTTATCTTTGCCCATGCGTTTTCGTAAGCTCTTCAGAGAACCTGTTATTGCTCTGCGTTCTTTACGGTTGGGGTTGAATGCAACTTCAGTCCTTTCTACAAGGTTTTCGTATACATCTTTTGAGTTAGTAGTTAACTCGGACTTTGCAATTTTAACTGCAAAAGGGTTTGTCGAAGCTCTCGCCTCTAGTTTTTCAATACTCATATCATTTTCCTATTTAAAGTTATGTAGACCATTTCACATGCAATTAAGCAAAACTACCTGTATAGTATATAGTATTAAAAAATAGTTGTCAACCTTTTTTAAACATCCAGAGGTCTTCGTAATTACCATCTCGTTGCTTATGTGCTTGTCTACTGCTACTTATACCACTCCATCTAACTTTCATATGCTTGTCAAATGTTAAGTGTTTATCTACAATTGCTTTCATGTCTTGGCTAATTGTAGTGTCTACCTTCTCGTGGTTCCTGTAGTTACTAATTACAAATCCAAACTTAGCACCAGTCTTCATAACACTTGCACACAGTTTAACTGTTTCTTCCCAGTAACCAGTAAGCCAGTCTGCATAGTCTGGGAACGAGTCTGTGCTTTGCTCCTCACCTGGATATATCTCTAAGTCAAAGTACGGTGGACAAAACAATACTGCATCAACCATGTCAGCATACTTCTCTACAAAGTTATGTCTAGCATCCAACTGCTCACTAGGACACAAATAAAAGTTTGTTGTTTTTTCTTGCTCTGTAAAGAACTGATGAAATGTATTCTTGTCCTTCCACTCTGTGTACCTATCGTGCAATTGGTTAGCATTGTTTACTACATTAGGAATAACATCTGTTGCTACCATATGTGTAAAGTCACTGTTATAGAAACCTAGTTGATATGCATTCCAACCCATACAAGGACTAAACAAAACATCACCACTGAACTGCGTATCTAGTATGCTCTTAAATGTAAAGGGATTGAATATACTTGCCTTGTTAGCACCTATCCAAAAGTCATGCCAAAATTGTGTGTAGTCTTCTTCTGTGTTAACAATATGATCAAAGAATGCAGGAGCACACAAACTATTTCTAATGTGAAACTTCTCATACATAACCTTTATCAATCCAAACACATACTGACTGTCGTTGCTGTACAACTTTTTAGTATTGTAGAAGTCATCAAAGTTAATGTTCTTACACACTCTACCATACTTACTATTGTTCATACCCATAAAGGTATCGTCATCTAAACAGTTACCTGTGGGCATGTCAAAGTAATATTCTATTGGGTTTAAGAGAGCACCTGACTTGTCAAAGAAATAACGCAGACTTGCTTCAGCATCAGTAACTAATATCTGATACATTTTTTTGCAGTAGTCTTCTGCTCGTTCCTTTCTGCAATCATCTTCTTTGTTTGCTACACGATCAAAGAATGTGTCTAAGTCACTACGCACACTAAATGTACCTGTGACATCTGATATGTCTAGTATACTTAGTTCCTTTCTAAAGGTAGCATAGTCAACAGACTGTAGCTCAATTGTAGCCAGCAAGTCTTCGAATGTGTATATTTTCATAAACGTATTTATGCCCTCAATCTGTATAGATGGTGCATTGTTGGTATGTACTGCGATTGTACATATCCACAGCGTCTCGAATAAACAATTCGTTAATGCCTATCCTATCATTCTTTGCCGACTTGCCCTCGTTGATAACACCATCCAAGTATGTTTGCCTTTGCTCCTCTAAGGTTCCTATGATATTCTCTACGCCTTTCTTACTAGAGATGTCATATATCCTCACAGGAGTCCAAGTCTTCTTATCCATTACTACAAAAATATATCTTTGTTCGTAGTTAGCAACGGCATGGAATGTCCATGTAGCATTGTATGGTTGCTTCTTAGCTCTTCCTGTTGGTGTTAGTAAGTCTACCCTTGTAGTCTTTTGTTCTATGTCACCTTTATCAGATACAGCATCAACACCATTCCTATGAAAGTTAGGATTGTAACTTGGATCATATGACTTGATGTATTCAGCAGTTCGGATTGTAGAAAGAGAGTCGCCACTGTCTAAGATATCTATGTTGAACTCAGACTGTATTCGGTTTCGCCTATCCCAAATACTGCCTTCGTCAGCATTCAGAATTTGTATGATAGTATCTAGTTGTTCGTTGGATAGATACTTACCCATTAGAAGTGCTCTTTTTCTCCTGTTGCTAAGTTCTCTAACTCCAACACAACATAAGAACACTTGGTGCTCATTGTTACTTCACTAGCCCATGTACATGCATCGTCCCATGTCATGAAGCCCATTGTTTCTTGTGTCTTCTCACCTTCAAGCAATCCACTTAGGTGGTACTTGGTCATTGAAGTCTTCACTGGGTATGCGTTTAAATCGTACATTACGCTACCTCCAGTGTGTTAGTTTCAACTTCTTTGAATCCCCACTTGTCAACGATGTGGAATGAACCGTTGTGCTCAACAATGTCGCCAACTGATAGTGAATGCATGTCTCTAAAAGTTACAACTTCTCCGTCCTTGCGAGTGATAGTTTTCATTTGAAAACCACTTACTAATGCATCGAACCACTCGTCCTTTCCAGTCTCGTCATCAAAGTAGTAACCGTTCAACACTTTGAAAACAGTCTCTAGGTTGCTACCTTCAAACTCAGCAACTTCACAAACCTGTGTGTAATGCTCAAACATCTCAGGCTTGTAGCCTTCAGCACCGGCATGCATAGTTTCTAAATGAGTGTTATACTCTGGAAACTTTTTAGCAGTCTCAGTGTGACCGCCTTCTGGACCGTTAACGAAATCGTAAACTGCTTCGCTTAACTTAACTTGATATACTTTATACATAAAAACTCCTACCTTTTTGTGTTTATACATATATTATACAGTTCGAACCACCAAATGTCAACCAAAAAACCGGCTTATATTTCAATGACTTACAGTGGTTTGCTTAACAAAATACGCTGGTTTTGTGGGATCTAGCACTAGATCTGGGTTGGTTACTACCATAACTTCGTTAGCAGAGTAGTAGTCTGCAATGTACTCAGGACTAGCACAAACGTGATAGCCATTGTCTAGCACACAGATATCAAACGGCAGTATCTCTACAACCTTAAACAGTTGGTCTTGAACCAAGTGCAACTTAACAAAATCACCTTCAAATATCATCATGTTTTTCACCTTGCTTTTGTTTGTTTATGTGTATATTATACAGTATTATTGGGCTAAGTCAAACACAATAAACCGTTATAACTCAGTGACTTACAGTGGTTAGAATTGCCTATATATCTAAGTTCGCTCAACCGAAAACAACCACTATTTGACCTAGTGTTACTGAGTTAAATAAAAGTGTATGAAGTGCATTCGCAATATCAAAATACAAAATCAACGACACAGTACTCACCGCAGGCAAATCTGTCTTCGCGGTATTTTCACGATTATTCAAGGGGACTCATTATGTCAAGAAGAGCTCGTAAAGAGAAATGCAATAAGTATAAAAAACAAAAAGGAGGAGATTATAACTTGAGAGTAATAGATGGCGGCAATACTGCACTAAGCAGATCACGCCAAAAGGAAGTAAAAGTTTCACCAAGAAACTTCCACCAAGATGACTTACTAGGTTATCTTGAAGACCACAACATAAACATAGTTTTTGCTGTAGGACCAGCAGGTACAGGCAAAACGCTTATCAGTACACTGGCAGGCCTTAAACTATTAAAATCCAACAAGATCAATAAATTCGTTGTAACTAGACCAGCAGTGTCTGTTGACGAACAACATGGATTCTTACCAGGCACACTTGTAGAAAAGATGGCGCCGTGGACAAGACCAATCTTTGATCTATTTGAAGAATACTATTCACCAGAGCAAATAGAATTTATGGTTAACGACAATAAATTAGAAGTTGCTCCCTTAGCATATATGCGTGGAAGAACATTCAAAGACAGTTGGATCATTGCAGACGAAATGCAAAACGCCACAGACAACCAAATGAAAATGTTACTTACTAGAATAGGAGATGGATCAAAATTAGTAGTAACAGGAGACTTAGACCAACACGATAGAGGATTTGAGAGCAACGGACTCAAGTGCTTTATACAGCGATTAATTGATCAAGGTTCTGATCGTATCAAGTTAGTTCAGTTTGAAAAGGGTGATGTAGAAAGACATCCTATTGTTGCTGAAGTATTAAAATTATACGGGGATAGTTAAGAAGTTCGCGGAGTAGAGGGGCATTCGTTAGTGTGTGTCCTGTCCCTCTATTCTACTTGGTATACTTCTTGGTTTCCTTTGATGTTGCCATCTCAGGTCCTTTGTTGGATACCCCAAAAAATAAGTAATGCTTTGTTAGTAAACTATCTAAGCAGTGTTACTTATTCAATGTAATATTACCATTCGGTTTGCTTCTCTTACGATCAACTTACCTTGTGTAGTATTACAGCAAGTCTGGATTTACAGTAGACTCCATTCTCTTACGATCCTTTTGCCCTTGCATTTCTTTGTTGCCATGATATTTATGATTTATGTAATAAAACATAGTTTTTTCTGGTAAAAACGGGCTATTTTAACAGATTTTTCTTCAAATCAATGTATTGTTGTATATGTTGCTCAGGTTCTAGCCCATTTAGTGCATCTATACATATCTTATTAAAGGTATCGGTAGGTATCTTATTTTTCTTTAATGCTGATCTATACAACCTATTCGAAAGCATCTCTGCATCAAGCCAATCGCATTCAGCATGTGACCATGCGTAATTATAGTTACTATCGTCAGTTGCTTGATCTAAAGGTGCAACTTTTTTACCGTACATTATAAGTCCTGTGATAGTAATACCATACTTATCAGGGTCAGCAGTAAAGTCTGCTTGGGCTCTTCCTGCAATGCGTTCAAGCATTAATGGTTGCACTTGTAGGTCTGCTAAATCATTATCGTGTATGTATTTTACACTCTCTTTGATATGTGCTATAGGTTCCTTTGGCAAGCCTACAATGTGTGTAGCAAATCTATGCCAATGAGGATATGTTTCCTTTATGTAATGCATTGTGCTGAAACTGTCCTCACGATTCATTTTCTTTTTAATACCTTTACTTGCTTCAGGGTGGAATGTTTCAGTACCCCAAAAATGATAATGCACACCTGCTTTATCTAGCAACTCCATTTGTGACTCTTCCTTTGCTCTGAGAATATCAAATCTAATAAATGCAGATATCTTAGGTTGCCAGTCCAACTGTGCTACAGCATCAGACAATAATGTAAGTTTCTCTTGATCTTCGTTGAGGGTATCGTCTACACAATTAAAATGTGTAAGTCCATATGTGTTAGCCTTTTGAAAAAAGTGTAGCAATGCTTCTGTGCCTGCATTGTTTGTACTCTTAGCATTCCTAAATTCAAATGCACAAAAACTGCAATTAAATTTACATCCTAATCTTGTTTCAAACTGCACTACATCAGTTGTTTGTAAACAGTAGTCGTCATACAAGTCGCTTACTATTGGTTCTTCTACTATCACACTATCTTGTAAAGGTCTGTAAACAGTTGTACCATAATCATTAGAGACTTTACCTTCTACCTCGCCTCCGGACAACCATTGCTTAAACAAATGTAAAGACCTACCAAGGAACATAGCATTAGGTATTAGGTCTTGAAATTTAAAGTTATTGTTAGGACCGCCCACAACTACAGTTACATCATAATTTAACTTCAGTTTAGATATAACTTTGTAGGCCACTGTACCGGTATGTAGTAGTTTATTGTTAAAAAGTGTGCTACAGAGCACTACAGGGCGTCTAACACCGTGTTTTGCACACCATGTATCCATATAATCTGCTAGTTCATCAGCGTTCCAAAACTCTACATAGTTAATCACAGTACTTGGAACATCTTGTTCTAACATGGTTTCATGCAGAGCGAATGTTGCTAATGGCCGCATGATAATGCTGGCTTTAGCATTGTTTAATGAGCCTTTTGTATTGGATAATTCGAGGACTATTGCGCCATCAAATAATGGCATGATGCTAGTAGATCTTTCTTAGATCGTAACCCACAGGATGAACAACTTTGATTTCATGCTTAACACCAAGTAGGTCGATAAAGATAATGTTAGTTGGGGAGATTTTTTTAAGTGCCTTACAACGGAAAGTTTTAGGTGATAGGCTTTCAATGCGTGAACCATCTTCCATAAACTTAACTTCGCTTGGGAAATAAATTGTTAGTTCCCATTCTTCTCTTATAAGTGTTCGCCACCAGTGCTTGATCTTAGCCCACAGACTAACTGTAACTAATGTTTCTTCTTGCTTCTGTTGTATGACTTTTTCTTTTGGCATACAACTATTTACCTTCTACTGCACACATAAGATCGTCTAAAAAGTAAAGAGTTGTTAGTACATTCATATGAGAGGCATCTGGCCATGTGTAAGGCGTACCAATTCTTAGTACTTTCTCTGTCTGGTCATGTATTTCGTTAATAATGTTAGGACTTATTGACTCCCACCTAACATCGAACTCTGGTCCAACAAAGTCTGCAAATTTATATCTACCAAATGTTGTACCACACACAGGTGCTACCCTTGATAGAATACATTCGTGTAGCAAAGTTAGATTTTTCCTAAGTTCTGGCTGAACACGATTAAATACATGATTAAACAAAGTTGATTGTCCACCTGATATTAAATACTTTTGATTTGTAGCATTGGCATGAGCACCTAAACGACTAAGTTGTTTTACTGTTTCTGCATCAACTACAGCATCTACTTGTTCCATATTCTCCCACGGTTCGCTTTCAAGTACCTTTTTCATCTGGTCACCTCTGAAAGGCGAAGAGAAAAATACTAGTTGAACTGCATCCGGATCGGGTTTGTATTCCATTAGATTAGTTATTGATGTAGAGAAAGGATTGCCAGGTATATTAGTATGTTCAACTGTGTGACCCATGCGTTCTAAAAATATCTGTATAAAAGGAATACAACCTATTATATCATCTGGTCTATCTTTATATATACCATCAGTAAACCATTCTTTTATTGCATCTGATCGAATTAAAGTATCCTTTCCTGCGGCTTCATAACCCCATGTCCAAAACCAACTGTCACCGTGGAATATAAACTTCATTTTTCTAATAAATCTCTTTTGTTTGGTTTGCCGTTCCATTCTTCGGCATCGGCTGGGTGCTCTTTCATCTCTACAATGTTAGGCCATTCTTTGCTGTACACTGCATTAATTTCTATGAACTCTATTTGATCTTCTGGTACATCGTCCTCATCAAATATAGCATTGGCTGGGCATTCTGGTTCGCACAATCCACAGTCAATACACTCATCAGGATCAATAACTAAAAAGTTAGGTCCTTCAAAGAAACAATCTACTGGACATACTTGAACGCAATCTGTGAACTTACAATTTATACAATTCTCGCCTACTACAAATGTCATCTACCTTCCTAAGAGTTAAACTGCAATTCAATCAGTGTTGCAGCCAAGTTAATTTCTGGATCAGCACATAGACTACTCTTAGCCATACCGTTCCGTATAATTACAATTGCTTGATCTTGTTGTTGTTCTGTTGCACCCCAGAGTTCTAAGTTCCTGTACATAAAACGATATACATCATCATACTCTTCAGGTCTTGCTTGGCTACAAATCAAAGTTCTAGCATCTTTATACTTACCTGATTTAAACATTTCAATAGCATTAAGCATCCAATCTGATGTGCTACTGTCTCCGTCTTGTGGTTTATGCAATACTCCGTCAACTACATTTTGCTGAACAAGGTTAATACACTTACGCAAGTCTGGATAACTTGCTTGTACATAAGTGTCTAATGTTTCTAAATCTATTTGCACATTCTCATCAATACAAATAGTTGCTAACCTAGCAGTGAACTCTTGCACATCTAGTTTCTCAATATGAAAGCCTTGACATCTACTGTGTAGTGCAGGAATAATTCTTTGTGGGTAGTTACAAGTTAACAAGAATCTACAACTTGTATGATACATCTCCATTACACCACGCAATGCCGCTTGTCCGTTTGGAGTAATATAGTCTGCCTCATCTAGTAATACATATTTCATATCACCAAACGGCATAGTGCTACTAAAGTTTGTAATCTTGTTACGAATAGTATCTACATTGTTTTCGTTACTAGCATTAATCTCTAACACATCCATGCTATCAACACCTAGTTCATTTAGCAATACCTTTGCTAGTGTAGTCTTACCTGTACCAGGTGCACCAGAGAATAACAAATGAGGCAATGCTCCATCAGCCGCCCATCCTGCTACTTGTTGCTTTTGCTTATCGTCCCTAAACACATAAGTGTCTATGTTGCTAGGTCGATATTTTTCAGTCCATAATTCTTTCATTTGTTTTCCTCTGTGTTAATAACTGTGTGATTGATATGTTTGTGTAGTATTAATTATCTTCGCTCTATTGTGTGGCATCTCATTTTTCTGGAATTCTGTGAGATATTCCTTGTAGAGATTGTCAGGCCAGTTACACATATCTTCGATAGCATCTGCCTGTGCAATGAGACGCTCCTCGTCGTTGTATATCATGTCTACTTTCTCTATGTTTCTCATTCTATTAAAAGGCTGATAACCTGACAATTGTAAATGTTTCATGTGTCCTTGCTGACCTATTGTTAGTCCCATATGTCCTAATACCAAAGGCCTATATGTTTTCTCTGTGAGAAACAAAGGGCGACTAGAAGGATACATCCATGAGTGTGGCATATCAGAACTTGTTATGTTTGATGTCTCCGTAGATACTTGGAACCAAGTATTATTGTATATCTCTACATCTTTCTTGGGCATGATCCTAGATGCTGTTTCAACAAATTCAAATCCTGTCTTATCATAAGGGCATTGCATTTCTGGTATAGTTGGAAAGTATTTCTCACACACTCTCATAATGTTTTTAAAATTATTGTAGAATCCTGCATTATGCTCTTGATGGAATGCTTCAAGTACTTGCATTGGTGTACTAGGACTACCAGACCAACCATACGATAGTATACCTTTATCTAATACTTTACGCTCTGCTAACAATGCCAGCAACATGTATCGATGTGGTCTCGGAGCACCTGCAAAGAAGTGATACTTAAAAGGCCTATCAGATTTACAATCTTGTTTAATCTTTGTATATCCTCCTTTGTATCCTCCTTCATATTGATTTGTTGAAAAAACATTAGTTGTTATTAGTTGGAAGTTTTTTACTTCGCCACGAATCTCTTTGAATGTATCGTGTGTAATCTTAGATGGTACTGCCCCTGATAGATAAAAACATTTTGCGTGGGGATTTTGTTCTGCCCATTCTGCACACATCTTTACAACATTATATGGCAGTCCTTCTCCCTGTCCATCAAACACCACAGTTGCATTATCTTCTTTAACAATTCGAGGCCTAGGCCGTTGCCAAGGTTTACACGACACTACTTTGTTTATTGTGTTAATAGCAACCTTTCTTTCGTTGGGTATATCAGCATTACCTGTAAGAGCAGTTATCCTATAAAAATATACTAACTTCTCTGGGAAACCTACTGCTTGATTTAAGCCGTAAAAGTTTTCTGTAATGTCATCCGGGCTGCCGTTATGTATATTAACGCTCTCAGAATTCCAATTACCAACAATAATTAAATTTTCATAGGCAGTATAAGTTTCAGTGCTGACATAACTCTTTGTCATTAACTGTCCTCAGTAGGCTTCAATTGATCTACTTTATCTGCTGCTTCTCTAATTTTTAGAGCTATATCTGCCGCGGCGAACTCGCGTTCAACAAATCTTGCTATATCATGCAGTTGAATGACTGCTTCTGCTTGTTTTATATTGATACCCATATATCACCTCTTTAAGTTTACAGTGTATTATAGATTATTTGTACTGGAATGTCAAGTACTTATTTAGAAAATTGCGAGTGTGAAACTGACAAGATCAATTGTGCTGTCACCTCCCAGTGCTTTAACAAGTGTAGGTAGTAGGATACCTTTTAGTGTCAGCTCACACTCGACTTTAACTAGAATGCTGGGTAACTTTCTTTTTTACCAGCGAGTATTCGTTGTGCTTTTTCAAGCCTTTGTTCTTCAAGCCATTCCTCTTCGCCTGCATAGTCAGGACCGTCCTCAACCATTTGGTCTAATAAGAATTTAAGCCTGTATAGTTTTTGTTTGCAACCCCAGCCATTGAAGCCATCTATCATTGGGTCATGCATTACGCCTGCCCATTGTCTAAATTGGCGCTCTATTGCTTTCTCGCCTGTTTCTTCGATGTATGGCATCTTAATTACTCTTTGTAGTTTCGTTACCTGCGCCTGCAAGTATTAACATTACATAAAGTATAGGCCATGCCCATCCTGTTAGATATCCTGTGATGTGTAGTGTCATTAAAGTGACTCCAGTTACACCAAATGTTCCTATTCCTGATCCTGTAGTTAGTTTCATATTAATTGCTGTTTAGAAGTTGCGACAACATTGTCGTTATAGTACAATCCAGTATCCGGCTTCTCATCACTGACTGCTAATAGACCTAGGGGGTCTACTCGATAGCATTCGTCTATACCATCAATTGCAAAGCCTTCAGTCCAACGACCATACTCAACTAGTACCCATTGATCAGGGCTCACTAGTTCTTGTTCTGGTCCTACTTTGTGAACACGCATCCACCTACTGGTGATGCCTTGGCTTTCTTTGACATTACTTTTAATAATAATGCCGGCGCTGGTTGTTTGGTCACCTAGGTCTGCATCAGTACACACAATATTATCATGTGTAGGAAACAAACCATCTTCCTTTAGAATACCAATCACGCCATTGGATTCAAGGAAGGTATAGGTTGTGTCTTGTATGTTCATTTCTTGTCCAGCACCTGCTACAAATAACACACGATCGTTATCGTTAAAATAGTCAGTTGCTTCTGGGCCTACGCCAACTACTGTGGCTTTAGTGGTTGTTGCTCCTGCTTTGGTAGCAATAAACAATCCACTTTCTGTTTGTGTTTCAGCGTCATCTGCTAGTACAGCAAGTCTGTCCGCTAATGGTCTGATATTCATTTATAGTTTATCTTCTTCGTTGTAGTATGGTACCATGTCAATGTCGCCTTCAGGTGTTTCAACTTCGTTGTAACCTAGTGGCTCAGGCATTGGTTCTTCCTCTGGCTCATCAAATTCGCTTGGCTGTTCTGGTATTGGTTCAACAGGGTCAGGCTGAACTTTTTGTTTAGCAGTTCTTACATTCTCTGCTTCAGTCTTTGCTGTTTTAGTTTCTACAACACCCTCACCGCCTGATGGTGGTGCTACTTCGTGCTCTGTGTTTAGACTTACTTGGTTTGCACTTGAACTAGGATTGTCGCGTAGATACTTGCGTACACGCTGTTCGTTTGATTGTACTACTTCGCCATTAGGACCTAACACATCGCCTTTGGCATTAGTGTTCATATTACCAACCGCTGGAACATCTCCTTGTGCGGCGAGCATTGCTTCGAAGTCTACAATTTGACCTCTGCTTGTTTTCTTTTGCATTACTTTAAAAATTCCTCAATATTTAAATTGTACTTTATACTGTCAATTTTGTGTATACCTATAAGGAATAACACATAACTAGCAACACTTGATCCTCTTCCGACACCCCAAACTAGATTGTTTTTTCGCATCGTATCAACTATATATATCATTAACTGCAGGATAGGATATAAATTCCTGGCCTTATAAAGAGTTAGTTCGCTGTCTACTCTTTGACTGGCCTCGGCGTTATCAGTGCCGCCCACTCCGTGAACTAACCCTTTAATATACTCTTCAACATCTATTTCTTTGTAATGTTGTGGTATATTAAACTCTTGACTCCAATTTGCTTCTAGTATAAGTTCTGCTATATCTAATTCATTTGCAAACTGATTAAACTGCGTAGGATCATCAAATACAATATCGCTTATATCTTTATTACGATACAATAATTCGATACCTTGCTGTTCAGTTGTCGTATTCATGTCAACTATTATAGCATCTATAAATCTGTATGTCAAGCATTAAACGATAGTAGGTTTCCATTTGCCTTTCTTCTTCTTAACTTGGTCTAAAGAAACTACATCACCTGCGGGTTTTGCTTCGTCACCCTCAGCAACAATTAACTCATCCTTTACTTTGTTTAATAACTCTGCAATGTTCTCATCAATATCATCAAACGGTTCGGATAACTTTTCCATGTCTACTGAATTTCTATGCTCGTCTACAAGCTCTTGTGTTTCTGCTATGTTATCAAATGTTAGTACATCGTATCTATCCCACCATGGTAGTTCCCAATAAGATAACTCACCACAGAAGTCTTTTTGTGCTGGTAATGAATATGATCTTTCATCGTCATAGAATCCGTGATAGGTTAAACCAATATCGTGATCGTATAAACTTATTTTGCTTATACATGTATGCTCACCTGCTATTGTTTGTAACTTACGATGTAAGCATTCTAACAATGTCATATCATCTAAGTCTGGTAATACAACTAAGTTGTTTTCAAACTCTGCTAAGAAGCGTTCTGCATTAGGCATATCTTCTATTACAAATGCTACCGAGTTATCAAATATTGATCTTAAAAAGAAGTTAACTTTTAGAAATGATTTGTTTTGGTTCTCTGAATGATTACCAAAGTCATCCTTGGTAGCCATGGAAAACATTTGATATGATATAGTATACTTTTTAGAGTCTATATATCTTGCCGCACTGTCTATAACTGTGAGGCTAACTTTTGTTGATTGTTCTAGTACTGCTGTCATTTTTTTGGTTCCTGCATATAACTAGATACCACTACATCTAGAATTGGACTGCCTTCTTTGTAGTCTGGTGTATAAGTTTCGCTTTCAATCTCACCTATATTAATCACACTACTGCGTTCTTCGTTTTGTTGGTCGTACCTTTCAATTGCTAAGTGTTCTTGATACACTTGCTGGGCTTCCATTATGATCCCTCGCAACTGATTGAATACTGGTGACCGTTGATTCATTGTAAACAATTTCTTGTTTAGTTCTTGTATCTTGTCAAGCAATTTGCTTGGTTCCATCTGTTCAAATTCTTGTCTGTTCATTGTGTTTTACCGCCTTGTGCTAATTTATAATAAGCAACGTGTTCTGCATTATCAAATCTAATAGTGTTTCCTCTGACTTGATAGTCCCATGGCTGTTTTAATCCTAACTCTTTGCATACTGTAGCAAAGTCGCCATGTTGATTCTTTATTTCAAAAGGCTTACGCTCTATCCATAGTTCAAAAAAGTATGCAGACCTTTCCTGTGTACTAGGATTTAACTTTCCAAATGCTTCCAGCATAAATTCATCTGGATACATTTCTTGATGTATTCTACTGCGTTTCAATTGAGTCATAATAATCTAGTGTGTCTTCTTTGATTTTTATATACTTCTTCCTTGATCTAAACACTAAGTTTACATTAAAGTCTTCCTTAGGAATATAATTCTCAATTGAATAACTGTGTTCATTACCAAATGGTTTACAATTATATCCTATAATCTTGTGTGCCATGTTACCAAACTTGCTTACATCTAAGTCTTTGAATTCAACAGTGCGAATGTCTCTGGCACTAATGTAACTTGTAGTGCTGAACACATCTACAGTTTCAGACACAACCAGTTCTACACCGTCGTCTTTGTCTTCTTTTAAGAATATAGTAAACTTGTTTTTAAATATATACTTTGTATACTTCTCTGAATGCTCTTGTTTCTCAGCAATCTGTTCTAATGTATTCTTAAGATCAGTACTTGTTGAACTAATAACTAATCCACCAAATGCATTAATGCCACTAGTAACTGCTGGTGCAGAGTTAGTTACTTTATATAAATGTGTTAGGCTTTCTGTTTCTGTAAAGTAAAACTTAAAACCATTATCACATTCTTTAGCATAAAAGTCTGTTAACTCATCTAAGTAAACACCAGAGAGTTCATCCATCGGATGAGATTTGCTGACAATACCTAAACCCATTATCTGTCCTTCTTGACTAAACAAATGGTCAGGTTGTACTAAAAGTATTGCTCTTGATTGTACCCAAACCTCAACATTGCTTACAGAGTGTTTACTGCGTTGTGTGAAGCCTAATTTGGTTAGCCTTTCGAACAAAGGTTGGTAAGGTTCCCTTTCAGGATTGAACCTGTACTCTAAGAATACTGCATTACTCATTGAAGGTTACACTCTCGCCGCAACCACACTCACCGGATGCTTTAGGTGACTTTACCACTAGCGTCCTTCCTTTTAAGCCTTCGTCAACTAAGTCAACTAAACTACCTTCTAAAAAGTCTTTACTCAAATCGTCTACTAGAAACAAGTAATCACCTAGGTATTGTTTTTGCCATCCTTCGTCAACTCTTTCAACAATGTTCCAAACATACTCAAATCCTGCACATCCTGCTGGCTTTAATGCTAGGCTAACACCTATAGCACCTTCGACCTGCTCAATTGATTTCTCTAAATGCTCTTGTGCGGATTTAGTGAATGATATAACATTATCTGGATTAAATGTCTTTAATAATTCCATTGTTTACTCCTTAATAGTTATATTTATGGAGTAATTGGTGTTCGTTTGGTGATAATCTCGTCAACTAAACCAAAGTCTAAGGCCTCTTGTGAAGTCATAAAGTTATCTCTATCCATTGCTGTTTCGAACTCTTCGTATGTTTTACCCTTAGTATTATGCTTAACATAGGCTTCAGTTAGTTCTCTTTTGATTCTCATGATTTCATTAGCACGGATTTGTATGTCACTTGCTTGTCCACTTGCACCGCCTAGTGGCTGATGAATCATATGCCTAGCACCTGGTAACATAAAACGCTTACCTTCAGCACCTGCGTTAGCAAGGAATGAACCCATACTTGCCGCTTGACCCATTACAATTGTGTTTACATCTGGATTAATGTATTGCATTGTATCGTACATTGCCATACCAGCAGTTACTACACCACCCGGTGAATTGATATAAAAACTGATGTCGGCATCAGGATCGTCTGCTTCTAAGAAAAGAAACTGAGCACAAATACTATTTGATACTTGATCGTTCACTTCGCCGTTTAAAAAGATAATTCGTTCTTTGAGAAGCCTACTATAGATATCGTAACTGCGTTCACCGCCGCTGGTCTTCTCGATTACATATGGTACAAAATTCATTGTTAGTTTCCTTTACTTATAGATTTAATTTTGTTAATAATTGATTGCATTCCTTGTTTCCTCTGTGTACTAAAGTAACCCGATAGTTCTTTAAAGTCAAAGAATGTAACCTCTGCAATTTCGTCTGTAGTCATACCACTCATGCAGTCGCAAATGATATGTCCAACTCCCCTAACCATAAATGAATCACTGTCGATAGTGAACTCCCATCCTGTAGGTTCGTCTTTACCTATTACCCAAACTGGGCTTTGGCAACCGTGTACAAAACTGTTATCTGAACGATCGGAAAACTCAGTCATAGTTTCCTGCCCTATCTCTAAGACATAGTCGTATACTTCTTCAGCATCAAGTTGATCAATGATGTCAATGTATTGTTGTAATTTACTCTCGCTCATGATATAGATTATACAGCCTTATTATTTGATTGTCAAGGAAAGAATTTAATTCTGGCATTCTTTCTTTTGTTATAGATATTTATAGCACTCACACAAACCGGCTAGTGAAAGCCGGCTTGGGTAATCTATCTGATTAGTTGTGAATGGTCTTCGGTGTTCGGGCTAGTTACATTATTGGTAACATTGCAATATACATAAACCATACAGTGAACAATAGTCCACCAATTGTAGCAAATTCTTGGCAAGTTTGTCCGTCTGGGCAATACCTTTCTTTAAATTCACTAAATATGTTATGTATACTCTCGCCTACCTTAGTCAAAGTAGTCATGTGTATCTCCTGGCTCTATAAGTTATAGCAACCTGTTCACTGCCCTTTACAGGCACAGCTCAAGCAGTATAAAAAGTTCCCTAACTTTTTCTAGTTCCTCTTACGAGGCAACTGGTGGTTGGTCTCTCCCCAACGCCAAAACCTGCTTGTTGTAGAAGGCGGTATGCAATTATCCTTCTACCTGTATTTACCTAAAGTTAACACATCAGTTAACTTTTGTGGCTCTTTTTGTCATATTTTTGTAACATGCAAAAAAGATAAATATTTTTATGAGTCATGATGGTTCCAAATTAATCATGCTAGTCGATCTCATGGAAGACCGTCAAGCAAAAATAGAAGAACTTGAATACTATGAACGATGCTTACAGGATCTATTACGAAAGATGAGTATGATCAAAGGTGAGATTGATCTCACTAATAATATCATTGGTGTAATAAAAAATGAAAAAGCAGATGTCATTGCTAAGTTCATCGCATCACAAGACAGCAAACGCATACTAAATATTTAAGTTGTATGGTTTCGAGTCTTACAGGTCTTACCTGGAACTACCATCCTCTGTTAATCGATAAATTCGTCCCAACACTTCGTCAACTTGTGGATCATTTAGATGTCCAATAACATCATCAGTGATGTCTGTATCGTAGCATAGGCTACCATCTGCATTAAGAACTGCTAGTTCCCAAAGTCCTTTCTTGCCACCATAACTATATTCGTGGCTTACAACACTTGCACCAAACCCATTTGGGAATTGGTATATTCTTTGTTTGCCATTACCGTGAGTTGGTTTTGTTGAAACCAAATATTCTTTATTTCCAAAATACATACTATCGCCTCGACTAGTTATACTACCGCTTTTATAATTTCTACAAATACCTTACCGTACTTTGCAAACCATCCTTGTTCTTCTGTTAATGCAATGCCGTAGTTGTTCGCAATCATGATTGCTGTTTCTGTATCTAAGAAAGAGTTACCTACTAGCACAAACCCTGCACTTGATACTAACAAGAACATGTGATCATTACATCTAAAACTGTGTACCATTATAAACATTGTGCCTACAAACAATAACAAGTACGCATACAATTCCATGTGAGGATTGATGCCTATACCTAATGCCATTGTCATGCCTAGGAACAAGAACGCACAACCAACAATCTTTAATGTACCTTGTACGAAAGAGTTGATTTGCTTTTTCTGTTTACTAGTCATTTACTACAGTTTTTCTCCTGGCTCAAACCCTCTAAAGGTCTTAAACCTTGGGAACCTAAGGCTCCAAGTATCTTCAGCATCTTGTGATTGTGTTGCCGCATCAGCTCTAATCTCAACTAACTGACCGATTACATCATCCTTAACTGCCCATACATCTTTACGCATGTCATCAGTTAATCCGCTACCAACATTTAGATGAAAGTCTTTACCATCATCGTTACCAGCAACAACTAGAGCACCTAACATGCCTTCGTTTTTGCCTGTACCTTCTTCAACATCAATAACTTTAAGTGTTACTTCAATGAATGGCTTAATCTTTAACCAAGCATGGCTTCTCTTACACTTGTAGCCTTCATTAACAGGCTTAATCATTAAGCCTTCGTAGCCTTCTTCTAGTGCCTGCTTGTTCATTGCTTTAAAACTTGCTTGGCCTTCTTCTGTGTCTAAGTCTAAGTTAACAGCGTTTACAAGTTGTAGTCTGTAATTAAAGTAAGACTGATAACTGATTAAACGCTCTCGTCTTTCAAATGCAGTCATGTCAGTACCACCTGCATTAAACTCTTCAAGTGTGAGCATGTCAAATACAGCAAGATAACTGTCCTCAGTCTGAGCACCTTCTTTCCTATGCACTTGCTTCATAAGTGTTTGGAAGTCTTCGCTCATTACCTCGCCATCAAATACAAGACCTTCGAACTCTGAATTGCTGAGTGCTTCGTTAATGTGTGGGAAGTTTTCCAGTAGTTTTCCATTCCTACTATATAAAGTAGCATCGCCATTTTGCACAATAGCAATAACACGCACACCGTCGTACTTATATTCAATGAAACATTCTCCTGTGATCTTCTTAGGATGTTTAGCACCGTCGTGTGCTAACATACAACCAAACAGCGGAATAGTATCCTTCTGTACTTTGTTAAACAGTTTAGCACCAGTGCCACATCGCAAGTCTTTGATAAGAATCCTACGATACCAATCGTTCCATTGGTCAATAGTGCTATGGTCTGCTAATGTTTGAATAGCATCTCTGGCCGCATGTCCAGTTAATTCTCTGGCAATTAGTTTGTCTGCTAATGACTTGAATAAATCCCATCCAACTCCAGGTCCCATAGTGTCTGTTGTAGGCACTTGCTTGACGCCGAATGTTACAAGAGGATCGAGACACATTGTAGAGCCTTCAATAAACTCTGCATTGTCAATGTTGTCTTTAAGAATTTGTTGCTTTGCTAGAGTGCTGTTATCAGCTTCTAGTGCTTGGATAATATTGCAAGGATTCATTATACATTCCTCAAAACATATTTGCCTTCTTTCACATCATCGACGATGTTACCGTTTTTGTCTCTAGCAGGGTGAGTACTTGCATGTATCACACTAGAGTATTGTGAAGGGTCAACACCAGTTCTAGAAAGAACACTAGCAAAAACTCTGTCTCTCATCAACTTGAAGTGAGGAACATTTACACTCTGAGGGTATTCAAAACCTTCTGGGTGGTCAACATTCTCTTCATGTCCATACCACATTTCTTCTAACGAAGTAAGTTGGATATTCATTGACGGAAGATCTTTGTCACTGATTAAAGTTAGAGAACCAATCCATTGCCCTGGGCATGATGTGATCTTGTCTTTACTTTGATTTATTGTGTTTAAATTCTGCATTATTACTCCTACCTAATTTTGCTTATACATATATTATACAGGGAAACGGTGGTTGTGTCAACCTTTTAGTAACCCTGTGTCATGTGTGAATAGCAGTCAGGATTGCTATTGTCTAGCTCTAATCCACAAATGCACTTGTTATCCTCTTCGGTAGGCGGGTCGATAACGATCTCGTCTTCGACTTTAACTTTGTCAAATGTACCCTTTGGGTAGTAATGATCTGGTCTATATTCTATTTCCATATTCTACTCCGTTATTAAACTTGGCGCGGCTGAAGAGATTCGAACTCCTGACTTCCTGGTTCGTAGCCAGGTACTCTATCCAGCTGAGTTACAGCCGCTCGAGTTGGTTTTGTTGTTTTGGTTCAGTACAAACCCCCACGCAACGTGGAAAAATCTGAACATCTACACGCTGGTCCTAGTTCTTATAAAAGTCCAGGATCCTTTGTTGAATGCATTCTAATGCATCAAACTTGTTGTGCCCACCAACATGCCATCTATACTTAGGTGTTGTCCTAGCAACATCGGCATTTGGTTCCTTCCAATCGTAGATAGTAGCGATAACAGATGTAGTATCTTCTTCGCCTTCTTCTTGGACGGTAAACTCTAAGTTCCACTCAGTGTGGACTTTCTCGTCTCCGCTTGGTTGTTCGTAATGAGGACGACCAAACACTTCAACAAGAGTTGAATAGTCCTCAGTGATGTAACCTACTAATGAGGTTCCGGAAGTCAACCTTTCGTTGACATCAATGATTTTAAAGTTGCTTAACATTACGCACTCCAGTAAGATTCACTAAGTGGGTTCAAATAGTGAGGTTGGTTGATTGAATAAGTTACAGTGATCTCTTCACCAGTTCCTGGGCAAATGCCAGTCTTGGTAATTTGAGGTTCAACAATGTTGTACTCGTCGACACCCATTACAGCATAGTTGTCAACATCAGCACAATGAGTTCTACCTAACGCAGGGTCAGTAGCATCTCTGAACGCATTGTACATCGGAGCATAATACTCTGACTTACCATTAGCAACAACTTCAGCAACCTGTGCCTTAGCCTTGTTGTAATACTTAACCGTTCTAGTGATACCAGCCTTAGCCGCACCAGCACTTTTGTACTGAGTACTAGCATAAGATCTTTTGCTTGGCTCCCTGTGGATACTCATATCCGACTTATCTACTATTATATACATAAAAACTCCTACCTTTTTTGTGTTTATAAGTATATTATACAGCCGCAGGACACCAAAGTCAACCAAAAAACCACCTAATTTTTCAATGACTTACATAAGTATTAAGGTGCAATTACGCACATTACACACTGACACAGGAGAATATTATGTCAAATAACCACAAATCTGGGTTCGAATTACGAACAGATATCTTAGGAATGGCTATGGGTCTATTAGAAAACAATAGAGAACAGGTCATGAACGCACATTACCAACTACCAGACGAAGTAAGAAAAGCAGAAGACTGCCCAGTAATCAAAGTCACTACGGAAGAAGTAATTGCCGAAGCAACTAAACTTTACGCATTCGTTAACGAAAGGTGATAAATATCTTATACGTTCACCCAATCATTGGGCGGAAGTAGTCAATAGTGACGAAGGAACGCATTGTTACGTTCATCCTGTAAAGGACGGAAGTAGGCAATGAAGCCGAAGGAACGCATTTTCCGTTAGGAGAATGACATGACTAAGTATCAAGAAATTACACAATTAAAGTGTGCTATTCGAAGAGCTCTTAAGCATAAAAAGATAAAAGCAGAAGTATACCAATTTCCTCATGTTGAGAAACAGAAGAAAGCCAGTGACTGGCCTGCGTATATAACTGATAATCCTTTTTATCCTTAAGTCATTGAAAAGGGCCAGAACGGCCCTTTTCTTTTATCAAGTCTAAGGGTTTAGACTAGGCCAGCTGCAAGTGCTCTATAACCTGCTGCAACAACTGCACGTGAAGG
>Ga0213869_10000472_pt1 | contig 33207 bp, 51 predicted proteins | sample PICome_10_FD_160083 | JGI IMG/M metagenome (GOLD analysis project Ga0213869, IMG submission 160083) | Coastal seawater microbial communities near Pivers Island, North Carolina, United States - PICO132 | ecosystem: Environmental > Aquatic > Marine > Coastal | place: USA: North Carolina...
AACAGTAATGGTAACTGTAGTGTTACTTGCTGATGCGGTTGGAGGATTTAGATCAACTTTACCTCGCAAATTTGAGATACAGTATGAAAACAAAATTTAAAGAAATATTAGAAACAGGGCTCTTAATGGTCCTGTTTCTTGGTTCAGTTACAGCGTTTATTTAATAAGGAAAGAAAATGATTTTAAAAGTAAAAGAGTTCATAAAAGATTGCGGAGGGTATTGCGACATTATCTTAAACTTCGGTTTGTTTGCAATGTGTGCTTCAGTGATGTGGATATCTATCTATCAACTTGCTAACCCAATATAACTGGCGAAAAAATTGATGAATGGAACACTATGTACCAATAACACTGTCAGATAGATTTGCGTATGGATTTACAAAAGCCATGCGTTGGTTTGCTGATACATTTTTTCGTAAACGCTACGGACATAGAGCTGTAGTGTTAGAAACTGTTGCGGCTGTACCTGGTATGGTCGGCGGCATGTGGACTCATTTAAAGAGTCTACGTAAATTGCGTCCTGGATACGGACCAATGATAAGAACACTATTAGCAGAAGCAGAAAATGAACGTATGCATCTTATGACGTTTATTGAGATAGCAAAGCCTAATATATTTGAACGCTATCTAATCCTTTTTGCACAGGCTATTTTCTGGCACATTTATTTTTTAATATTCTTACTAGCCCCTAGAACAGCACACAGAGTTGTTGGATACTTTGAAGAAGAAGCTGTTTACAGTTATAGTGAATATCTTAAAGAAGTAGACGAAGGCAGAATAGAAAATGTACCTGCTCCACAGATTGCTATTGACTACTGGAACTTGCCTAGTGATGCTAGATTACGTGAAGTTATAGTTGCTGTTAGAGACGACGAAGCAGGACATAGAGACGTTAATCACCATATTGCCACTACAGGCGAAATCCTGGTTGACAACGACTAAATACTCTGTTACATTAGTAACACTACACACATACACAAAGGAGATTATTATGAGTACAGTAGAAACCAAGTACGGCGAAACTATCTTAAAACAAACGCAAGAAATTGCAGACATGTTTAAGCAAGCGATGCCCAAAGTAACCACAAATAAAAACGGTTACGAAATCCGCACCAAGGTGCTAGAAATGGCACAAAACAATGTATGGCAAGATTATCATGCCAAACTAGGTGCATATCAAACTTCAGTTGTTAAGGAAGGTGACGAAGTTGTCACCACAGTAAAAATGCCAGACGTTCCTGGTGCTGATGCTGTACTAGAAGCGGCTGAAATGTTTTATGATTTTGTAAACGGCAAGCCAAATAAATAAAATACGAGTAAAAATAAGCAGGACATAGTCCTAAGATAAAGAACATTATAACAGCAGCCCCTGGCTAACGAAATCGAATGATCGGCAACTTGAAACTGCAACGATGTTCACAAAGTTAGTCGGGGGTTAATCGTTATGCGCCTTGTTTTGCATCTGCCGCATCTTGTAGGTCAGTAGGTATATCACCAGTAGGCGTATTACCTTCGTTAATCCAATCAAGTATTAGTTGGTAGTCCCTATTCGCTGGGTCATTGGGTACTGACATATTACCATTAACTAGGTAGCTATATTCTTGTATTTTTACTGTTTCAATAGTCATAATTATAACTCCGCGTCTATATAAATGTAGCCTACAGGTGAGGCAGTATCAAATCTGATCTCACACGCTTGTCCGGCCGCGGGCATCGCGCTACCTGTGGTTATGTCAAGCCTAGCACTGCTTTTGTTTGCACGTACATCAACACCCGTTGCACTTATCCATGACCCTGCACTACTAAGACACTGTATGTCTGTAACAGGGTTAACTTGGCAAGTAGGGTTTACTCTTTTTGTTGCTTTCCAAGTAACATGTCCCATTACTCTAGTAGTTGTATAACAATATCCAATACCGATTAATGTTTCTGTAGAGGCTGCGCCATTGGAGTCTGTTGACGCTAAATCTTCTAGTCTCTCAAAATATCGCTGACACAACGCCAGTTCTTCACCGTATGAACGATGCTCGAATGGAGTGGCGACTTTGCCTACTTCTAATTGTACACCAGTAAAACTTATTAATGCATTAGTATTATTTAAGTTAAAGTTTGTATCACCAACATGCCAATATACAGCTAGTCCTCTATCTAGTGCTGTGTCGCTAGGAATAAAGGTATATGAATACTTAGTCCATTCAGTTGACAATCTAATAAATGAAATACTATCTAAAGTTTGATCAATATTTTCATCGTTTCTAAAAAGGTATCCAGCACTCCAACCATCGGTAGAATCAGGATATAATATCTGAATATCCATATCGTTATCTACTGGTAAAGATTGTTCTCTTTTAATCCAAAACGATAATGTTAGAGATTGCCCTGATTCAATATGGTCTAGGTTTACTTTTTCTATTTTTTGGCCCCAAGCAAATTTTTCCATTCCAGTATCTACTACTGCAGGAGCGTATGTTATATAAGAGCTATTTTTACCAATTGGGCCGCCAGTTTGTTTTGTACAATTTACGTTTCTATTTGATACGCCAGAATTAGTCATCCACTGCATCCAACGATCTGCTGAATAATCGGTAGTATCTAGTGTAGTACCTCTTTGCCAAACATCAAAACCACCATTAATCAATAAGTTCCTACGACCAGCACCAATCAGATTAAACTGTTCCTGCGGGGTCTCAGCACGAAGCATTGCTTCACCAGCAACACCGCTAGGCTTATCCAGTTTGCTGATCTTCTCACGTAAATTTAGTTCTGGTTTTGTAATTTTAACTGTCATTTTTTAATCCTCTGCTACCATACCGTTGCTTGCACTAATCGCAGCACCAACAGCATCAGTTGTGTTGTCTACTCTGCGCAATCCTTGGAATACGCTTCTACCTGCACTTGTTCCGACATGAAGTAGTTCTGTATCGTCATCGTATGCAAGTGCTGTTACTGCATCTGAAGAACCGTAAAGAGTTGCCTTTGCATTCTCTTGGAAGAGATGCTTCTCATCGTTGTATATTTTTGCGATTTGTTCGGGGGATGGGGCTGTTGCTGATACTCTAAATAAAGCAATTTTACCAGTATTAGCGCCGGTGTTGCTATACCTAACTCCAATTTTTTGAACTGCGTCACCACTAGCATATGATACATCTCTAACAGTTCCAACACTTGCAACCTTGTTAATACCATTTACCCAAATTTCATGTGAAGTGCCTCGACGTATACACCAAATTTGAGCCCACTGATTTGGGCTGCCAATAATTCCAGTTACTTCTGTCGCTGCAGTATCTCTAGTATAAAAATTCATAGTACCATTATCATTTGCCGAAAGATATAAAGCGATTCTATAATTTCCATTATCTTCTGATCGATCGCCAATATATTCTGCATCTGTTGCTGGATTATTTGACCAAAAACAATAAGCAAAATCTCCGCTATTAAAGTCTAAATCAGTATTGTAAGGTTGCTCTAGATAGTTACTAGAACTAAACCCACTGTAAGCCACCAGATCAGCACCTGTTGCTACAGCAGTTTTCGTAACTGTGCCGAATACTTGGAGACCGTTGGCGTTATAACTGCGGTCTGGTTCAGATTCTGTAACTACTATGTTATCCCAACCAACAGAATAATTATGAGTTCCACTAATAATACCTAAATTTATATAGGTTGTAGTTCCAGTTGCTGTAAATGTACCTTGTACTTCTTTTGGAGTATCGCCAGATGATGAGTTGTATGAAATACTCAATAAATTACCTGAGCCAGGACCTGTACCTGCACTAACATAAACTGTAATAGTTGCGTGGTGATACTGAGTTGCAGATATAGTATATTTCTTACCAACAACAGTTGTAATTGTTTGATGCATATATGAGTTTGGTCCAGCGCCTCCATTGTTTTCATTATAAAGACGAATGTATGATCCGTCTCCGCCGGTTTCGGTTGACCAAGTTGCACCACCTTCGCCTGTCCATCCAGTAGGTGCTGTGGATGACTGTGACGATGATGCACCAGACCAAGCATCACCATTTGTAATCTCATTTCCTCCAGTTATATTCGTAGTATCAGTATCCGAAAGTGTGGCTAACTTGATGTCACCGTGCATATAACCTGTGTTGTAGTCGGAAGTAATATGAGCAATAGCTCCTTCTTGTTCAACTTCTCTATTATATTTTACTAAGTGTAAGGCACCTGATGTTCCTACTGCAAAGTTTTCTCCTGCATCAGATGTAGCTTTAACTCCTGCTGTAGTTGCCCATCTTAACTCACTACCAGTTTTATGACTCGGCCCGTATTGCTCATCAATAACTGAAGAATTTTCTACAGTTCCTTGATTTATGTCAACATTAGGTAAGTTATAAAGAACTTGTACAAATCTTTCAGCTGCTGTATTTGATGCGCTGTCTCCTACCCAAACTAAAGCACCATCTTTTCGGAAAAATAAATTATCAATGTAATTAAATGCACTACTATCTTGAGTATTAATAATATCAACAACACTACCATTGTCCTTAATAACACTCACACCACCATTAGTAGCAACTGCAATAGTCGGCACAGGAAGTCCAGTGTCAGCGTCGATTGGTGCGTTGGGAAGGACGGTTACTGCAATGTCGTTGCAGAGTCCGTTTATAAGTGCTCCTATATAATCAGATTTTGAAAAAGTACCGGTAACATTACGAGTCGTAATGCCTCCATGCCATTTACCGTAGTAGTTTGAACCAACGTTATTTCTATGTCTCCAAGCCTCATCCTTTATGAAATTAATTTCAGAGACTCCATAACCATTAAGAGCCACCCACAATGCCCCATTTTTCACGACAGCGGCTGTAGGGGTACTTCCTAACATTCTGTCATCACTATTATTAAACACCATCCACATTGGCATATCAGGGTCATCACCATCATAGATAGTAAGCTGATTACTTTCTGCAACAATCACAGCAACACTTGGAAATTCTTTTCTTGCTCCACGAGTACTTGTGTTCAGTGCTTCGTTGTACCAACTTGTATGTTGTGTACGCTTTCTCCATGCACCACCATCGCTATCTTTGCGTGTGTCATAGACGAAAACGTCAACTGCTGTATCGCTTATGTCTTTATCAATAGCATCTAACAAGTATTGTTCTGCTATAGTTGTTCCGTTAACATCTAATGTTTGACTAGGAGCCGTTGAACCAGTAGCAATACCAACTTTGCCGTCTGAGCCTATAGAAATATGTCTACCGTGATCGCCATAACTTACGTGTACTAGGTCTTCACTTTCGTCCCATCTAAATTCTGCTTTAGTTACATCGGAACTGCCATCATTGTTAGTAATCTTGATAATACCATCGGTGCTTGTCTGATCGTTATTAGAGTCTGTTTGAAGATTTAAAATATTATAAGTGTCGCTGTGTATAGTCAAGCCTACATCAGCAATGGTCATCTTCACATCACCACTATCCTGTGGTGCATCTGTCGAACCTATGTTGTTCTTAAAGATGATTTCGCCAGTGCTTGACGTAGAGCCGATAATAACATCTAAGTCATGATAACCAATCTTACCTCTATTACTGCCTTGTGGGCCAATATCAATGTGTGGGCTAGTATCACTAACGTGTAATAATGCATCGGGTGCAGCTGTGCCGATACCAACGTTTCCACCATTTAAAAATGAATCTCCGTTTACAGTAAGTCGTATTTTATCCGTCGCATCAATCTGACCATATAAATCTGTTGAGTTAAGTCTAAAACCGTCTCCTGCAGATCCACCTGCACCATATGCTCCAGTTATTAAGGTAGGAGTAGTCAAAGTGCCCGTCATGGTACCGCCAGCTTTTGGCAATGCAGCACCAGCAGTGGTTGTAGTTGAAGTTAGTATAGCATCTCTTGCCGCAATGTCAACACCATCTACTGTGCCAGTTACGCCAATGTTACCAGTTACATTTACTGTCTTATCAAAGTCCCAACTGGTAGTTACGTGTGTATATGTAATATTAGCATTGGCACCGCCTACTGTAATACCTGCGCCATTTGCTTCGGCACTGTCTGCTGCATCTGTTGCTACGCTAAGTTTAAGATCATCAATGGCGACTGTAGTTGAATTGATTGTTGTTTGTGTGCCGTCTACTTGTAGATCACCTGCAATAACGACTTTACCTGTGTTGTCTCCAACTGCCGCTGGATCAATTGTAAATACTGCCGGGCCTGCAATGTAACCTGTCATAGTTAGATTGCCAGTTACGTCTACATCGCCTGCTGCTGTGATATCATTTGCTGTGATATTATGTGTTGTAACATTAGTTGGACTGCCTGTTGAATGATCTGCTACTAGTAAGCCGCCACTTATGTGTCTTTTAAGTGCTAAGTCGCCTATAACAGCACTGTTACCACTTAGGTATAAATCTCTAAATCTTGCACTTGCACTTCCTAAATCAATGTTTTCATTTGAGCTTGGTATAATGTGATTGCCAATAGTAAGCCCTGCACTCATTACTACATCTGGAGTAATTGTAATAGGACTTGAATCTGTGCTGTCAATTGTTCCGCTGATAAAAGGATCAGATACTTCAAGTTGACCAACAATTTTGCCAGCCACGCCATCAATCATTATTGATGAATCGTCAGCAAACACTGATCCTGTTAAGTTGCCCGAAGGTGATTCTATAATTGTGTCTACTTCTGCTTTGGTATATGCATCAGTAATTCCATATCCTGCAATAGTAGTTGGAGTAGTTTTTAAATTAGCAAACGTTGTGTTAACTGTAAATGCACCAGTGGTAGGATAGTATTCTACTTCTGACGATTCGGTATCTACTGTGTACCCACTTGAACCTGCAATAGAAGGATCGCCTACGTCACCATCTTGGAATATGCTTCTAATTGTTGTCAATGAAGGCTTACTAATAACAGGAGCAATATATGTATTGTGTAATGCATAGCCTAGAGGGTTATTAGATTGTATACCTGCTGGTGTACGCATATCGTCTGTCCATTCAGGACTAAGACTTCCGCCATCCCATAGACTTGAGTATTCAAACATACCAAAGTTTAACAAAAACAAATATTCCTTAGCCGCTACTTCAAATGCATCTCCATCAGTCTTCCAAGCGTTTCCGCCATATCCTGATGAATCCCATTTGCCTGCATCGTATGCTTCTTCCATAGCCGCATATAGTGGACCACTTGCCCAGTCTGCACTAATGTAGGAATACATCTTTAATGATACTGCGTCAAGACCGTGCATATGTAGTGTATGGAATACGTGTTCAATTACTTCTTGTGCATCGTTGTCACCGTCTCCAGGAGCATCACCAGTTGAGTTTAGATACCAAACCATATCGTTAGCAACGTGACTATCAAATAGTGGTGATAGATTCCAAAAAGTAATACCATCATCTGTTAAGAAGTTTGTGCTATAGTCTCCACCGGCGCCTCTTGCTACTCGTTGTAGTGTTGGTCCAACTGCTGCGTGATACGTTCCGGAATCGCCACTTAGTGTTTTAATAAATGTACGCTGTGATGCTTCGTTAATGCCTGCACCAGTTGGGTCAGTAAACAATACAAACATCTGTGCAACTTTTTCAATGAATAAGTCCGGTACTGCTGTTTGCCCGCCGACTGTGCCTGCAGAAACAATTCTTACGCCATTTACAGTAACTTCACGTTTAAAGAAAGCGCCGCCGTCGCCGATAAGATCGATAATTGCGCCACTGTGGTACTCTGGATCTGCTAACCCACTACCGATTGCTTCTCTAGCAGTTGTTGTTGCATCAGTAATTCCATATCCTGCTATTGTAGTTGGTTTTCCGTTTAGATCAGCAAACTGTGTTGTAATGCTGTATGGTAAGGTATTCCAGTCACTTGTCCCATCACCTACTTTAACTTTATAAGTATCTGTTTCAACACCTGGTTCACCAAGTGCTAGAGTAGGATTCACACTTGCCCAAACTGCGGCTGTGTCTCTACGTAACTGAATCTTTGCGGCCATAATTTATATCCCTTAACTAATTAGTAACTGTATTTATCGACTATTAGCCGCTAAGGTATCTACAGTTAAGCCTGTCGAGTAAAGTACGATACCTTAATATTTTCTGGATTAAACCAATGTTCAACTACTTTTTTTGCAACTTCGATATCGAATTCTTTACAACTGAAAATGTCTAAGTAAAAGTCACCGTTTATATCTACAAAATGCCCTGCAATGTTTGAAGTCTCAATCAACTGTAACAAACTATAACCGGCTGCTTCTGGATTGTGTGTTGCAAAATGTTCTACAATTGGATCACCATATGCAGTCATTTCAATTTTGTTTACTAAGTCTTCAGCAAACTGTTTTATATTTTCACCATCTCTTACTAGTTCAAGATCGCCAGCACGGCAATCCAACATCAAGTGATGTCCCCAATATTCGTATTTCATAATAATTCCTAATAGTGTTAAGTATATATCTTAATTGTCTTTGATAAAGATATCAACTGGAACAGCCATCCTTAGTGAGGAGTGGTATGGTCTTACACTATGATATACATATCCTGGCATAATTAAAACATCGCCAGTTGACGGAGTATGTTCTATAGGACTAAAGAAGTGTTTAAATTTATTCGAATCAAATCCTCTATTAGCATTGACTCTTGGATCATGTATAACTAGTTCGCCGCCCTGGTCTTGTTCTTCTGCTAACAAATAAAATACAGCTGCAAATTGTGCTCCAGAATGATTATGGATATCCATATTGTACCCATTAGTTGAGCCAGTAAGCCAAGATTTAAAATCATATTCAAAGTCATTAAGATCCATTTCTAATGCTTCTTTAAAAAATTCAGTATACTTTATATCAGCCAATGTCTTTAATAAAGGTATTCTATCAGTTAACGAACCGTCACTAAAATCAGACTGAGGTTTAGCTATGTTTTCAGTTTTCATTACCTCGTTTAATAAAGAAGTACATTCATCTTGAGTAATAGATGTTTTGTATATAGGCGTTGCCCAACTGTTATTTAGACCCGATTTCAGCATCGTAGTACTCCTTTATGTCTGGTACCATACCTAGCATAGGTATAGGAAATTTTACTTTATCCATTATATAATTATACGTATCTGGATCTTCTTTGTATGTTCTAAAATATGGATCGTTGCCGTGAAGCAAGTCAGGATCATTTAACAACGAATAGAAGTCTTCGTTAGGATAGTCTTGACTTATCCAATATGCATAACAAAATGCTACAGCATAACTCTTTGCAGGATATATCCATTCGTCAACGTATTCAAAGAAATGACGTAATGCATCTTCTTTTACATTTTCTGTTATAACAATATCAACTTTGTTTAAATCGTCAGAGTGTTCTGTATTTAAACGATGATATATTTCTTGTTTAATTTTCCATTCACTTGTCATAATACGGCAACTCTAATGCTTGTTTCTCAATACTAGATAAAGTTTTTTTAAACTTAGTCCAATACCAGAATTTTTTCTTTATATAATACAAAAAATCTCCATTATCAATAAATTCTGTATCAAGATTTTCTTGGAAGTTTAGATACATAGCGAAGACATACCATTCATTATAATTTCTCATGAAGATACTGTTAAGGTATTCAGTAACCTTTTTAGGTTGTGGTTCAACATATTTAAAATTATGCCCAAGATCTGCATCAACATCTATTAACGTTGGTACAAAGTATTTTTGCGTGTACCAAAGATGTTCGTGCTTTATAAACTTTTTAAACAATTTGTAGTCTTCCTTACTGTTAACGCATACAGTTAAGTACCAATTTTTTTTACCATTATGTCCGTCGCAACTACTTACAGTTAACCATCCTTTGTCAGTAAGTATTTTGACTAAAGTTATTATATTTTTTTCTAACACTTCGTCAAACTTATTGCTATAAGGAGATACAGTGTGCATTACATTAGGAGTTATGTTTATTTCTCCTTGACTTTCTTTATTATAATTTATGTTAGATAGTCTACGATTAATGTCTTTCATATTTTTAATTTCCATTATCATCTCCACAGAACATTGTAACATTTACACTAGTCCTAGGACTAGTTCCATTATAGTGTAGAACCTTATGCATCGTATCAGATTCAAATACAATTAATTTTCCTGGTTCAAAATCAACTGTCTTAACATCATCTTCAACAAGTATCTGTAGTTCACCGCCTTGGTTAACACTTCCGTCAATCCATAATATTCCAGAATGAGTTCCTGACATTTCAACACGATTGCCGCCAATACCCTTTTCATTATGCCAATCAAATCCGTTGCCGCATCCTGTAAAAGTAGTTCTATTAAACCAGTTATTAGTTATGTTTACTGTATGCCCTACGGTTTCTTCTATTAGTTGTGTGAAAGTATCCAGGTCATTTCCTAATGGGTTGTGAACCGTATTACCATTAATAGTTTTTAATTTCTTTATTAAAGGATTGTTAATATCTACATTATAAACTTGCATAATAATCTAATAATCCTTTATATCCGTTACAACTATGGTCTAAGTCTTTTACATATCTATAGTGTTCTGTTAGACAAGTGCCAAAGTATTCACAACTACGACAAATTTCACTTACATTACTTTCTTTTTCTTTGTTGGTCCATGCTATATAATCTTCCCATGTGTCAAGTTCTAAGAAATATTCTTTATCATTCTTATCAAACTCTAGTACTCCATACTTACCGTTAGGAGTAATATATATATGATTGTCTGAGAATGCATTGTATTCTTTATTGAAACTAGCTCGTATATTATCTTCATTAATAAATTGAAATTTCTTTGGCGTACTTGATTCAATCCATTTAATAACAAACTGTTCAAACTCTTTGTGTGTTACATTGTGTGCGTTTGCTTGATTAATACTGTATGGTTTTATTTCTACACTATCAACACTAGAACACATGTTTAACATTGTGATCATTTCTTCAACATCTTTGTTTATTACTTCAGGTGTTGCGAGTATTAGTACAGCAATCGGAACAGGACTCATTAACATATTCTTATATACTAACTCGCTTTTCTCCCTTGCTTCAAAGTCATAACTTACACTAAGATAAACATCGTCTTCAAAGAACCCATCGTGTAACATTGAGTAGTTAGTAATAATATTAATTTCATCTGTATAGTGTTTGCGTACAGTATCCTTTAGTCCATAGAAGTAATCTTTCTTTAGAGCTCCTATTTCTCCACCATACAAATCTACATAGTCAATCTTAGGAATGTCTCCTAAAAGTTGATCAAGTCTTTCAAGCGATATCTTTTTTTGATTGCCTAATTGTTCTGGTGTAAGATAACAAAAGTCGCATCTAAAATTACAAAAGTAACTAGGATTAATTGACACTGTAAACATTAATACTCCTTCACATATGGTGTAGGAGTTAACTGTCCGGTCATACCATTTGCTTCAATAATATCTTCTGCGATTGATTTCATGTGTAAGCAATGCTCTTCGACTAAGTTATGCTCTTTAAGATCTTTAACTGTTTTCCTACATCCATTGCAAATTTGAAACATTGGACAAGTAAAACAACTCTGTTTTAAATTATTTAAATGCAAGTCTTCTCTTAATGGCGTAAAAAACTCTCCAGCCATTTCTCTTTCAAAGTCGATTGCTTTGTCCATATCGTCACCAAACGCACCACAACTATAATAGTCGCCTTCTGGCTGTAGTGTTCTAATACCTGCATCACAGTCTCTGTTTACTGGACAAGTTGTACTGTGTCCTTTTAACTTTACCATCATTGCTTGTGTGTTATGTTCCCAATCAGCAAGTCCTGCTTTCCATATGTCAACGTATCCTTTATACATCTTACCTTTAACATATGGAGCAGATTGTTCTCCACTTGCCATAGCATAGTTTACTTTACATACTACATCCATCTTCTTTGCTAATTCAACTGTCTTAATAACAGTGTCTTCATTTTCTTCTACAATAACAGCAATAAAGCCTGGACGATATCCGCAATATTTTAAGACAGCATCACTACACTTCCAAAAGTCTTCTTCAGTGAACTCAGTGAAATCACCTTTGAGCCTACCACCTCCGTATTGAAATGATGTTGCTATACCTACTCTTGGGTTTTGAAATACTTCTAACCATTTCTCTGGCTTTTTATAAAACGGCCAAAGATTAGTTGTTAACGATATAGAGGCTGGATAATTATTCTTGTCAAGGAATTCAATTATATCCATATAATATTTAGGGTCCATCATTAACGGATCGCCGCCATTAACTATTATAGTTTGGGTGTCAGGATATCTATCTAGAAACCTAAATATCTTTAAAAGATCTAGTTGTGCTGTGTTGTCGTTCTCAGTTATCTTTGAACTAGAACAAAACGTACATTTAAAATTACACAACTCTGTTGGTTTTACAATTAGGTCCATTCTACATTAAATCCAAAGTTACAAGCAATCCTTGTTTGGTCAGTAAAGTTTACTTTGTGTTCTACATGTTCTTCTTGAGAGGCTATTACTAACAGACCTTTTTTAGGTTGTATTATACCTGTTGGGATATTATTAACTCTAAACATTAGTTCGCCACCATTAGTTACATCTGACAGATAATACATAAAGAATAGATTACACCCTTCAACTAAATCATTATGCCATTCCATACTAGGCTCGTCTGATTTATTCCAAAGGTTACTGTATCCGTAATCTAAGATAGTAGCAATTGGCTCAACATATGTTTTACCAATGTATTGGTGTGCTTGTGTTAAGTCGACAGATTCGGGTGTTTCCATATCAAACTTTGGATTTTTAATCCATTCATCTAATGGCGGTAATTCAGATATAAGGTCTTTTACTTTAGTATCAACAATTTCAACATAGCCATATGTGCGTAGTTCTTCAAGCATTAACATTAACTTATATCCTTTAGGTTTTTTCTTACAATTTCTTCGATAGACTCCTTACCGTCGACCATTATTATATCTCGATCATATAATTGATCATTAACAAGCATATTTAACCAGTTGTTTATTGGTTCAAACCAAGACTTGGTTTTTATAGATTGGTATTGTTCCTTTAAAAATATGCTGGCTTTCTTGTCTGCTGGTATAAGAGGACCTAAAACACGCTGGGCTCTATTCATAAAAAACATCTCTTTCCAGTCTTCTACAGTATAACTATATGTTTCAATAACTGAGTACAAACTAGATCTATATTGTGTGATTATACTATTAGATGTATATTCAATATCACCTTCTTCGTTTTCTGTTGTTCCTACTTCAGCGGTCTTAACTTTATATTTGTCTGTATATTCTTTTTGAGCAAACTCACTGTCAGGTAATATTGTCATAATGTTTCTAGGGTGGAACCAAGAATTAAACTCTTGAAATAGATCCATTTCTTTATAAAAAACATCAAGTGTTGACCCAGGTAGACCTAAGATTAACTCAACCTTAATTTCTTTAACACCTTTGGCTTTAAACTTTCTTGCTAAATTTAAATTTTCTTCTAGTGTAATATCAGTACGTTTTACATTTGTAAGAACAATATCGTCTATAGATTGTAGAGCCATGTTATAACTGTCTGACATAAAGTTAGTTTCGTATAATGTATCTAATATTTTTTCTTTCTTTGCAACTTTAACTTTTGCTAGTCCATACATAAACACATTATGCGGATACCCGTAAGTGTCTCGTAGATCAGCTGCAATTCTTAAAACGTCATTATCCCTATCAAGTATTCCAAAGTTTGCATCTATAATATCAATATTGTCATATCCTAAAATAGATAAGATTTCTAATTCTTTTTTAATAACGTCTAATGATTTTTGACTTACCTTAGTACCTATGCCTCCGCCCCACTCACAGTATACACAACTGTAAGGACATCCTCTTGTAGTTTCATAAAAGAACTCTGCAACAATTCCACGCTTTTCAGCAAACGCTTTAATGTTTAGTAAGTATTCAGTATTTGCTTCAATTGCAGATTTGCCTTCAAATAAAAACTTCATTTGTTTTACTGATGATTCGTATCCTCTCATTATTAAGAAAGGTATCTTGTCAGGGTCAACTATAGATCCATGTTCTGTTAATTGTTCGAGAAAAGGCTTTAAGAAATATTCACCGTGTCCAGTGGAGTAACAAATATAATCAATATAAGGATGTTCGTCAAAAAATGTATCAGTGTATCCTTGTTGTGGTCCACCTTTAATAACAACTAGATTTGGATTTATTTGTTTGAGTCTTTCAGCAACTAAATGACATAGTCTAAAATTCCAAATGTATGTACTAATACATAGTATATCAGGATTATGTTTGTTTATGTAGTCTACTAACGAATCTAAAGTCTGATATTCTTCCCAGTCTATTATTGGCTCTATCCAATTGTGTTCAGGACAAACTGTTTTAAAGTTCATCCATCCAAGATCTGCATACGATGATCGTGTAGACAGTGGAGGATTCAGCCAATAAATATTCATGGTCTTTAGATTATCCTGACTTCCACAACATTTCGTGTTCTAGTTCTTTAGCAGGACTAATACATTCAGTAGTCTCCATTATTTGCATTAATGAATGTACACCTCTTTCTGCACAGATTGGTAGCATCTGACAGTTTTTACATACTGGATTAGTAAGAGCCCATTCAGTTTGACTTAAGAAGCCTTCTAAATATTCTTGATACAGCCCGTCAAAGGTCCATTCCTTTTTAACTAAAAACTCGTCTTCAAAACTTAAAAATGCATCCATAATGAACGGAGTCATATAAAGTTCGCCTGCTTTATAAACTACATCAAAGTCTTTACCTTCTTGTGGTAGTAAGTCGTAAACATCTACTTTATCTTTGTATTTTTGTCTAGCACTTACCATATAATCTTTTAACTTCATTGTGGCATTGAAGAACGAAAGACGATTCATTTCTAAACGCAAGTTTGTTCTTCCATGCGGTAGTACTAGTCCGCAATCAAATCCTTCCATAAGTGGTGAATGGTGTGTCTTTACAATTAGTTCTTCTGTTAAGTTTTTGTTATGTTCTCTATCGTAAATAGAACTAGTTTCATAGTTAATTATGAGATATGTTTTAGTATGTGTTACATCAGGCATGTTGTCTAATGTAATTTTAATTCGTTCTTTAATCTTGTTTACATAACTTTCATTGTCAATATGATATGCTTCAAATGGTATTACAAATTTAACCAATCCACCTTTTAGTAACCAGTTAAGTTTCTTGCCAAAGTCTACATAATTTTCTAACTTTGGATCTAAGAATGCACAATTAATTGCTGTCTTTAAAAACTTTGTTGCAAGGTCCTTTATGCGTACACTTTCTAATATTTGATCTTTGTTAACACTTGTCATTAAGTCAGTCGGCCCAATCTGTAAATTCATTGGACGGAATTCATTTTTGTCAAAGTCATCTATAAGATTTGACATCTTATTAAAATCACTATCTGTTGGCCAGCTGTTGCCTTCCTTATCAACTGTGCAACCTGTGCAATCGAACTGACATCCGTTTGTTACTTCTAGTGTAAAGTCAATTAATTTTTTAACATTATCTTCGTTCATCATATTATCATTGCAGGTGTCTGCACTCCATCTTTTACTGCCCAGCCAATTACCATAGAAGTTCTAGGATTATCTCCAAAGTAAGGTTTAACTCGATGTATCATATAACCTGGGAATACAATTAACCTGTTTTGTTTAGGCAATATATTAATGCTGTTCTGGGGATAGTCTGCAAAGGTTAATTGTTTATAAATTGTTAGTTCGCCGCCAACCCAGTTATCTTCTGTATAGTCGCTGTTAATGTAATATATTGCTGTTAAGAATCCTTTTTCACCTATGTCATGATGCGGCTCATATAAGTGATTGCCTACCATTGTACTGTCATACTTGTACAAGCAGCCTTTCTGCATGTCATTTAATTCTAAATTGTTAAAATCAATAGAGTTTTCAGTACAGTAATTTAGTACTACATTAGATACCTGTTTATATAATAAGTCCTGAGCAGGTGTTAGATTTTTATGGTCCTGCCCTTCGATAGTAGTATCAACAATTGATTCTGCAGATAGTTGTTTAAGATGATCGTCATCAGAAATAAAGTCATCAATAACATGAACGGCTGTTGTCCAAAGATTTAATTTGTTATGCTTCATCTGATTCTCTTATCCAAAAGTCACCATGTCTACGAAACCCAAACTGTTGCATCAGTTCTCTATGATACGGTTCTCGAGGTATCCTTTCTTTGTTAATCTCTAAGTGTAAGTTATTTAACCATCCGCCGCTTGGACAAATTATTTTTCTGTCACCAAACATTAGTATAACATCTTTCCACATCTTACGCAACCAGTTTCTTTGATTGCTATTAGATCGTTTTTGATGATAGTACCCTGGAACTTTTAAAGATCCAATTATAACTTCAGTGTCGTACGGGTATATAAGAGCAACACCCTTTTCTATTTTATGAGGTTCGTCACAAGTTATCCATTGTGCTTCGTTTTTGGCTTCAAGACAAGGAAATAATAAATCCCCATCTGTTTCAGGGGTCCCCCACCAAAGTAACATGTGACCTTGTTCATTACATATTCTAGGAACTCGAGGATGGGCTAGTGGTATTTCGTCTAATTTAAAATCTATATTAGGCGGGCATTGCTTCAGCTGTAACACTTTGGCGGCGCTGCTGTATTCTAGCATCTTCGATATATCTGTGCGTAAGTTTGTAGACACACTCATCTAAAATCTCCTCCCTGTGTTTGTAATCATGTTGCATGAAACAGCCTAATGTACATCGATCAAAATACTCACAGGTTAAGCAATCATATTTCTCTAAAAACTTATGTTCAATCTCTGAGTTATCTGCAGATTGGATATTAGTATTGTACATTTGTTTATCGTTTGGACCTTGAACTAAGTTTCCACACATACACATTGTATTATCTTGTAGAATTAATTTTGAACTACGGCAACTTATATAATTTTTATCACGTGTTATCCAAGATGCTATAGGATCAATTTTAGGATAATCGTCTACAAATAATTTAAAAATGTTATACATATCTTCATCACTGGGTGCTTGAAACTTTGCTGTTTCATCAGGCATATAGTAATCAGCATATATGTAAAAGCCGTCATCGTATATTTGTCTTAAAAAACTATCAGGATTGTTAAGCCAAAAGAAAATGTTTGGTCGAGTTAGTAGGATTCCTATTCCGTCTAAATCCTCTTTGAAGTAATAAAGATTCTTTTTATATATTTCAAAATTAGGTTTATTAAATCTTCCTGCTGGATCAAAACTTGTAAACAAACTACTATTGACTCCAAGTTTACGTGTTTCAACTAATAAGTGTTCAATTAAAGATAGTTTGCTTGTAACTAGATTAGTTACCCAGTTTAGTCCTACTTCAATGTTATATTTTTCTCCTAAGTCAACAATGCCTTTAGCAAGTTTAATATAGTCATTGTTTAAAGTTTCATCATATATAGCGTCAGCGAATATTTCGCCGCCCATAATGTTAAACACAACTTTTTTATTTCGTTCTGTTTGTAGGAACTTTTCAATTGGAATTAGTTTTTCTAGGACAGTGTCAACACCTACACGGTCGTCGTGGTCTTGCCAGCAAAACGAGCATGATAAATTACAAAATTCAAATAAATGTACAGTATACTCTTGCTGACTATCTCTTTTATTAGCTAGTGCAATTTCATTGATCATTTTAACGTATACTTTTGTAATTCCCCAGTGTTGTTATCAACTTTTAGTGTTCTTAAGTACGAGACACCTGCTGTTAAAATAGATCCTCTTAAGTCAAACGGTACATGGATTAAACCATGTGACTGTGCAACAATTTCATTTACAGCTGCTACATATTCGTCGTTTGTTATTTCGCCTGTTCTTATTGATTCGGCATAAGTCCAGCCTCTTGACTCCCAAATTTTACTTACTTGGTCACCAGTTAAGCCACTAAGGTCACTGTGACTCGACTTAGTCATTGCCAATAATGTTGAGTCAACAAAACTACAAAGGCTTGTTAATTCGTCTGCACTAGCTCGTGAAAGGTCTATCTTTGCGTCAACACTAAAAGTACCAGGGCGGTATGCTGCTTCAATAGGTCCGCTTACTGAATCTCTATAAAATGCAACTCTAAATTTATCTAATTCTGGAAATGTTGTTCTAATATTTTCTAAACTAATATCTGTAGTGTATGTTGTTCCACCGATAAGTGTTTGAATATCTTTATCTAAAATGTTGTAATCAATATGACGTCTTGTTTCTAAGATAACGTTCTCGTATTCTCTTTTAATAAACTTAGTTAATAATGTTATTAGTTTTGCTTTCTTAGAAAAGTTGATGTCAGCAAACGCTGAGGCTAATAAAAATTCATATGATGGAGTAAAGTCTTTGCCTGAATAATCAAATGCTGTTGCTGAGTCCCAAGCATTTTGTAATGCTGTAAATAATTCTACTACTTCTTTTGCATTTGTAATACATGTAAACTTGTAAATATTCATCCAATTTGCATAAGCGGCGGCATCCATATTAGTTGTTGACTTTAACCATGATGCTACAATTTCAGCAAACGGTTCAGGATCTGCAAATATTACAATCTTACCAGTTAAGTCCATAGTGTCGCTTACAAAGTCTTCCATAGTACGACCTTCGCCAATTAAATCACTAACTGTGGCTACATGATTTAAACAATTAGGATTTGTTTCAAGTTCTCCTGGTTCATCACCTGAAACTACAATAATACGGCTTCCTGTTGGAATCCATAGTTGGTCTTTATGTTCTATAAAAACTTCATTGAATAAGTGTAACATTTTTAATTAGTCTCCTCTTCTACATATTTGTTGTAGAGTATTGTGTCTGTTTCTACACATTTATTATATGTTTGTGTGTCTACATGTCCCCCTGCTATTGAACTTGTTAGTAAGAACATTGGATTGCGTTCGTGCGCCCAATATGAAAACAAATTGTTTCCTTTAAACATATAATCGTTAAAATATTTTGAATAATACATTGGTACACTATCTATTTTTTCATAGAACTGATAAAAGTCTGCATATTTAAGTATGCTAACAAAATTTACACCAGTTAGATCTGCTGTGTCATTTTCTTCGTGTTCACTTATAGTCCACTCTTTTAATTCTTCATCATCAATACAATACATATTAAATAATGGAAGTGAATCTAATTTTTGTATCCAACTATCTAGTTGTGGTCCAAGTGCTTCGAGAATTTCTGGATTCACAACTTCTTGTATTCCTTTGCGTTGTAACAGCAAAGAAATAGTAAGTTGCTCTAAACTTGGAAGGCTTACTAAAAAATTACTTTCTAAATAACAACGCACTAGTTCTAATACATCATCGTCATTGTCAACTTTAATATCACAAGGAAGATCTAAGTTACTAATATAAACTAATAACTTCTCTTCTCTGATAGTTGATGCAGCATAATCAATTTCAAAGAATGTTTCTTTATCTACAAAATATTTTTTTAAATCTGTAATATCGATTGGTGCTGGTGTTTTAATAATACTCACTATCTTCTACCTCTTGAATTATGACAACTACTATGACAACTACTATGACAAACTGACTTAGTATAGTTTTGGGTTGTATTTCGATTAGTGTTATACTTGGTTTCTAAATTTGTAAAAAATGTTTCTAGGTCGTTTACTTCGGGTTTAGTACCTAAAGCAGCAACACCTGTTACAGTTCCTTGATAACCAGTGCCTGACATATGCGAAACGTTTGTACCATCAAATCCGGTATTAGCTTCTCGAGTTTTATTACCAGCGCCTGTGCTAATAAGTAGTCTTGCTCTAATCTTTCTAATAGATGTATACTTTGTTGTTTCAGTAATCAATGTATTATAAATGTTTGCTTTTGTAATTAGATTGTTTGCCGGTGTAATATCACTACCGTCAATTGATATTGCTTTACCAGATGCTGAACCAAAGTCTGAACTTGTTGCTTCAGGGAATGGTAAGTTTGATGACGACCATACAATACCATCGTTAGCAGTTTCTACTACAAAATCAGCAAATCTATCTACAATGTTGTCTGCGTCAATTGGATTAGTTAAAGGATTACCTGCAGGTGCATTGTAATATTCAATAACTACAACTCCGTTTGAGCCTGATCCGCCTGTTGCGAATGCACTTTCTACTGCACAACCGCCTCCGCCTGAGCCATAGTTTCCACCAGTACCGCCTACATATACTCCACCTGCGCCTGCGCCTGCTGCTGTAACACCAGCTCCACTAGTAAATGGGTAGCTGGATAATGCTGATATCGAGTTTGTTGGTTTGGTTGGTGCTGTTGATGCTACTTTATTAGTGTTACCATTGTTACCATTTGCTTCAAATCCTGGACCTCCACCTGATGATGCTTGTTCACTATCTCCACCAATGCTTCCGCCTGGAGCACTACCGCCTGTATAATTAGCTTCACCGCCTGATCCATTACCACCTGGTGATGTTGGAGCAGAACCCCAACCAAACCCTGATCCTGTTGTTGATTGATCGCCGGTGCCTAAGCCAATTATTCCTACTGCTCCTCTTGCACCGCCAGTGGCTGTAATAGTTGTTTGTCCTGAAGCAGAAAATGATGTATTACCGCCATTTGATCCTGTTCTAACTGAGCCACTACCGTAAACCGTTGCAGCACCTGCACCACCAGTTCCAATTGAAACTGTGCCGCTTGATATGCCGTAATATCTTCTTACAGCAGTTCCGCCACCACCGCCTCCGGTAGCAATTGATTCACGTCCGCCATCAGTCGAAGATGCGCCACCGCCGCCACCTGCTCCAATAGCATAAACTTTGTAATAAGTTGCAGATTGGGTCGGTGTCCAAGTCCCGCTTGATGTAACAACGTCTGTTTTTACCCATGTAGCCATATGTTTATCCCGATCTTATTGTATATAATGTATTTAGTATTTAGCCAGTTTTTTCATAAGCAGCTTTGGTGCAGGGCAAATATCTCCCTCCCATGCGAGCTGATGACAGTCGCCACCACAGTATTTGTAGACTGGACAATCGTAACATCTAGGGTCTCTAGACAGTTCTTCAGCAATAATTCCACACCTTTTTGGTGCGTTTAATGATTTAGCAACATCATCCATTACATGTCCCCATGCATCTGTAGGTGCAGAATTAGGACAACCTGCAATAGTTCCGTCTGCATTAATTGTAAATAGTTTCTGTTCACAATCTCTACAAAATGTTCCTGCTTTAGTAAAGCCCTTTTCAAACTTAGCATATACATTTTCCATAAAGCCATTATGAAACCAATGTCTAGCATCATGTTCTATCATTTGTTCGTGCATTTTTAAAAACCATTCTTGCATTTCTATATTACTTGGAAACACTGTTAAGTTTTTAGTTGCTAGGCCATTTGATGTTACACGTTCAATATCCATTTCTTGCACACCTAAGCCTTTTACATATTCTAAAAGTTTAATTGGTTCAATATTAACACAGTCTCTTGTCAAACTTACAAACAGTTTAATTGTACAACCTCTATCTAATAATAACTTGATATTATTTTCAAATAACTCTATTTGTTTTTGATTTTCAAATCTTATATTAGGATCCCATGATGTGCCTATCCTATTGTTTAATACCTTTTCAATAAACTCTAACTTTGCAGGAGTTAATTTGTGTACTAGATTAGTTGTTATACCATAACTAGCGTCAGGCCAATACTCTTGTGTAAGATTATAAAACTTCCACATGTCTTCTATTGGTGCTAGGAATGGCTCGCCACCGTGGTATTCAAAATGGGCTGTAGCATTAGGTTGATATTGTTTAACTCTATTACACCAATCAGCAATACTTTCAGGATGAAAGTATATTTTACGTCCATTCTTGCCATTCGTAAAACAATGATCACAATTGAGATTACATGTCTCAGTTGTTTTAATGTAAAACATTAAATCGTTGCCTAATGGTGTACTCATTTATTGTCCTATAGAAAGTATAACTGAACTAGACTCGTTGGTTGCTTGGTGAGGAGTGTTTGCAGGTATTAATACTTCTTCTCCTTCTTTAATTACAACTTTCTTATCGTCTATGATCATAGTTTTTTCTCCCTCAATACATTTAATAGTAACATCATACGGATCTAAATGCAAAGGAAAACTTGGTGCTCCTTTGGGAGATATATAGCAATGCACTGTACTTGGTAAGTAATCTAGATAATATTCTTCTAAACCTTCTACTTTAACAGTTTTCTCGCTTTCAGCAATGTAAAATTCAATCATGTCTAGATCAATCTCGTGATCTAAATTGTTTTCGTCTATAATATAGGCACTGGAGCCTAAATGTAAAAAATCATACTGCATATGTGTATTTATAGGTGGATAAGTACACATATGAGAAAGCTGATACAATTTATGATCGATTGCGGCAGAGATTATCAAGTTGCTATTAAAGAACTTGAAAAAACTGGTATATTCCTCACCAGTTATCAAGGATATACAATAACTACGTATATAAATAGATATGATGATAAATTTAGATCCGTTCAATCAGACAATCGAAAATCTTAAAGCTCAAGGCAAGTATCGAGTCTTTAATGATATAGTACGAGAGCGTGGAGATTTTCCTGAAGCAATCTGGTATGGTCCTTACAACATTAAGAACATTGTAAATTGGTGTAGTAACGACTATCTTGGAATGGGACAACACAAAGTTGTCATCGATGCAATGCATACCGCATTGGACCAAACAGGAAGTGGTTCAGGCGGTACACGTAACATTGGCGGCACTAGCCATTATCATGTAGCACTAGAACATGAGTTAGCAAAGCTACATAAAATGCCATCGGCATTATTGTTCACAAGTGCTTATGTAGCCAATGAGTGGACACTCATCGCTTTAAGCAACATCGTACCAAATATATGCTTTCTTTCAGACAGCAAGAATCATGCTTCACTTATACAAGGAATAAGACATAGTAAAGCTGAAAAACGTATTTGGACTCATAACGATATGAGCGACCTAGAGGAGAAGTTGGAAGAAGTTACCGCACTGGGATTAACACCTTGTATAGTCTTTGAATCCGTGTATAGCATGGACGGCGATGTATCTCCAATAACTCAAGTCTGTGATCTTGCAGAAACGTACGGTGCGATGACCTACATAGACGAAGTACATGCTGTTGGCTTGTACGGTGAAACAGGCGCAGGATACTGCGAAAAGGTAGGGGAAGACCGCATTGATATAATCAATGGTACGTTAGGTAAGGCTTTTGGATGTCAAGGTGGTTATATTGCAGGAAACGGGACTGTCATAGACGCAATCCGTAGTGTAGCCAGTGGGTTTATTTTTACCACATCAATGTCTCCGGTACTATGTGCAGGAGCCCTTGCATCTATAAAGTATCTTAAAGACCATAATGAGCTTAGAGATCAACATCAATTAGCCGCAAGAAAACTTAAAAAGAAATTAGAAAGGCATGAAATCGAAGTACTCGACGATGCTTGCACACATATTGTTCCGGTAATGATTCGTGATGCTGTTAAGTGTAAACAATACAGCGACGAATTATTAAACGAACATGGAATCTACATTCAACCTATTAACTACCCGACAGTTGATGTAGGTACGGAGAGGCTACGCATCGCACCTACTCCGTTACACACAGATGCAATGATGAGTGACCTTGCGGTTGCTCTTAGAAAGGTAATTTATGGATAAAATTAAAAAATACCTATGGCTTGCTCTAGGATTTATATCCTTAGGAATGGCATACATAGGAGTAATAGTACCGGGTATTCCGTTTAGTATTTTCTTAGTATTTGCGGCATATTGTTTTGCTAAGAGTTCTAAGAGAATGCATGATTGGTTATACAATCACAAATACTTTGGTCCGTTCTTAACTAACTGGACACAAAAGAAAGTGTTCCCAACTAAAGGGAAATACGCAATGGTGATCGTTATGGCATCATCGCTTATATTCTTTTGGTTCACAACATATAATGTTGCCGCTGTTGCATGGACAGGAGCCACAATGGCATTAGTAGCAATATGGGCTTGGAGATATCCAGGGTCAGTTGAAGAACAAGAACGCCGTGTAAAAGCAGGCAAAAAGATTGCTTGGCTAAAATAAATACTATTAGAGGCTCCTACTCTTTTCCGTAGGGGCTTCTTTTACTAAGAGTCGTACCATGCAAGTTACTACCCAAATCGTCCAACCGGACACAACTGATACAACCTGGATACCATTAGAAGAAACTATACAAGTTATTGGTCAACGAGGTGTTTCAATACACCATCCAAATGTACTTATTGTTACACATGTTAGAGCGTTCGAACACTTTAAATATCCAGTAAGCAGAAATGTTACTGTATTATGTGTAGGAAGTAAAACAAAAGCATACTTAGAAGCTAAAGGCTTTAAGAATGTTGTGTATCATAAGTCCGCATCACAAATACTCATTGAAGATAGGTTCATCTATTATTGGTTACATGGTGACAAATATCGTGTAAACTTTCGTCTTAATGGCAACAAGTATAGAGAAAACGTAATAGCAATTAAAACATTTACAACTTACACATTAATTCAAAACACTGCAAAGATAGTAGACCTCAAACCTGACACTGTATCTGTATATTCACAAGCACAATATAAACTGTTTGAATCTTGTGGATATGTTCCTAAACTTTTAAGAGTTGTACCTAGTGTAACTGTTAATAAAGATCATTGGAACAAAATAGAAGTGTTTAACCCTGCTTAAAGATATGCATTCCAACTAGGGTGTGCTATCTGCATTTCTAATTGCTTACGCTTATTAACAAGATCATAATAATCAGGCGCATATGGAGTTCTAATAGGCTTCATGTGCGTTTTGTTACCTTTACGCGAGTTACATGGTCCACATGCCGCTACAATATTTGTCCACGATGTTTTACCACCCTTTGATATAGGCACTACATGATCTAATGTTAAATTGTGTTTGGTATAAGGTGTGTTACAGTATTGGCAGGTGTATAAGTCTCGGACATATAAATGTATTTTAGAAAAGCGAGGCTTTTGCCGCCGTCGTTGCATATCTTTTAGCATGATAACAGCAGGCACTTTTGTTTCCCAATTTGCACTTCTCACCATCCAATCATCGTACCAATCTAATACTGTAACTTTATCTAGCCATAGGTAAGTAATGGCTTCTTTCCATTGAATGGCACTTAGTGGTAAGTACGAAACTGGTTGTGCGTCTGCATTTAGTAATAGTGTATGTGACACTACAGGTTCCTCGTAGTAGTAAAAATATTTATCGTGATTTATAAACTAGGTTTTGTTTCCAAAGGTTTAAAGTCTTTACCTGTCATTAGCATACATGCTAGTTTACCATTTGTAAAGACAATAGAAAAGGATTCCATATTTTCAGATAACCAAATTTCCATTCTACCTTCTAGAAATTGTCCTGTTAATAATTGCATTGTACCTTGACCTTGTACAAAACCTTTCTCGTTATGTTTAGTGCCAAGTAGACCTTGTACATTCTTGTAAGTATCACAAGGAAATTGTGCGCCTAGTGTTACAGCTGATGCTGTTACAGGCGTTAGTAATACTATTACTACAAATAATAGTTTAGTCCAGTATCTCATTTGAACGTTCTCCTGTTGTGTAAACCAAAAAACGTTCAGCAAATATCTTATCAAGTATCAATTGTAGTTCTAAGTATTTGTATGTGCCAGGTTTAAACTTGTGTTGCTGTTCCCTAACGCTTTGGATTTTCTGTTTTGAAATGGAGTTTGACATGCCTTGTCCCCTTTCAAATATATTTATTTGCTTAGATGTAATTGTCCATTACAGACTGACTGACTGTTTCAATTGCTTTCATCCACTGTTCATGGTCGGCATAATCAAATATTAAACTGTAATCTGCTTGTGCTATCATCCAGCTATTAGGTCTTTCTAGTTCTGCTTCTAGTTGTCCAGGTCCCCATGTTGCCATGCCAGCAAATGTTCTCCATAGGCTTGGTTCATTGCCCATAGCAATTTTTTCCATCATGACAGTGTCGCTACTTATTGCTAACCCTTGTGGTAATTGTAATGTGTTCTGACTGTACCAATCATCTGAATGAACTATTTGAAGTGCTTGTTGATTAACTGGCCCACCAGTGAATACCATGTGCCCTTGTTCGTAAGCAATACCTTTTTGTGCCATTAGGTCTGCAACACTAAAGTTTGAACGCTTGTTTAAGATAACGCCTAATGCACCCTTTGCTTCATGTTGGTACAAATATATAACAGACTTGTTGAAGATCCCTGCTGACAGATTAGGATGCGAAACTAAAACTTTTCCTTGTAGTTTCATGTTTCAAGACCAATCAGGTAATGGTCCGCCATACTTTTGGCCTTTAATCTTCTTCCCTCCGACTTTAACTCGAGAGTTCTTAGACTTTCCAAGTTTATGACTCTTCTTACCTTCTCTACGTCTAAAACCTTGTGACTTACATGATGCAAGGTTACTTGCACCTAACTTACTATTAGGCGTTGAACTTTTGCATAGTTTACGACTTGCTTTTTCTTCAACATCACTGTCGATTTCTGTAAATTCACTTAGTCTCATAAAAGTATTTATCTGTATTTGTCAGCTGGGTTCTCGTATTGATCAAAATCATCTTGTTCACATAATCGAAATGTAAGTGCCTTACGTGGTCCTTTAGTGGTATTAATATTAACCTCTCCAGACTTTTCGTGAAACTCTATCTTTGTGATAGTTGCTGGCTCATTGTTTTGTCCAACAAGGATTGTTTGGCCTAATTCTAAGTTCAGGCTTATATTTCGTAATGTCATAGGAATCTCCTCTTAGCGAACTGCTGTAAAGTATTTATTATAGTAAAGACCCCGCTGCGCGGTTTTTGTACTGACCCCGCTGCTAGGGTTAAATAGACTTATGCGTTATAGAATATATCCTAGCGACGGCAAACAATGGTTTCTCCTAGACACTCTAAGTGATCAAATCATGCTGAGGTGTGGTAGCCTAACCATACTGGAAGAGACCTGCAACCGCTTCAACCAATCATGGGAATGGGAAAAGAAGTTTACCAAAGTCCATTGACTTCTGACCCTATATTCGTTATAATAGTGTAACATTAATTGAAAGATTCCTTATTTTAAGGGAGGAGATAGTTATGTTATTAGAAACGTTAATAGGGTTTGTAGCCGTTGCACTTGCAGGTACATTTGTGTACATAGGTGCAGTTGTACAAGAAGAAGAAAGGCGTCAGACACGTATTCCTTTGATATGGGAAAGTGACCATCCATGGTTCCGGAAAGCAAACAAACTGTTTAACAAAACAGATGTAAAATATACTGACGGAGACAATACATAATGTCACTAATAACTACTACTAAAGGTTCACTACTAGTCATTATTAGTGCTATTAGCCTTAGTGCTTGCTCCACTATGGATCAGAGTTACTATGACTTTCCAGTCATTGAGCCCCTCATTGGCAATGGGAATCATGTTGGCTATGCCCCTCATGATCCATGTATCAGATGTGGCGAAGGTTGGATTTTCATTCCAAATTCAGACCAAGATGTCAAAACCAGTTACCAAAAATGGTTAGATGAAATGGAAGCCAAAGGTTTTGATGTAAATGGGGACAGTCAGTAAGTCACTGATATTCTTAAGTTTTCTTTCCCTGCTAAGTTATTGTTTCTAAAACAAATTTTGTGACAACTCCGAGTGATTCGAGGTTAGTCATATTTTGGATAAATTTAGGCTCTCTTTTGGCATATTAGGGGTTGACATTATACCTCTTAGAGGCTATACTGTATATAACAGTTAGGCAAATAACAAAGAGAGGCAAAATATGTTCTACATTTATAACAAGGCAACATCAAGGATTGAATCTAATCCAACTCGCGGTAAACATTACCTAAAAGCAGAGTATAAAACAATGGCGGCGGCCAAGGCGGCTATGACTAGAATGCACAAGAAATTTGAAGCGAATCGTTTTGAATTGTTGGCATCCAAGTATAGTTTCGAACGTGACAGCGATGAAGCGAAACTAGAAAATTCACCACTATATAAATGTGGCATTGCAGAAGCAGAATATTACCATTCTAAAATTGAAAAGACAATAACCCAAACAGGCATCTGTCCAGGAACTGGTAAGAAGATAACTCATACCGCTTCAATCAATCAACCACATTATATGAACCCACTTTCAGAATCATATTGGAGTATGTAAATTGACCAAACTATTTAAAGAAATTGATCAGATAGCCGAAGAAAAATCTGAGCATGAAAAATTAGTCGAAGAGTTTTTAGCCAAAGGCGGCGAAATTGAATACTGTCAACCAGGCGCACGAACAGAGCAAGATGAAATTGCTTATACCCACGGTTGGGGCAGGAAAAAGAAAAAAGCGACACCAGCCAAAAAAGGTTGACTTTATACCTCTTAGAGGTTATACTGTATAAACAAATTAAGGCAATGAAGAGAGGCACTAAAAATGGCATATGTATCACAAGCTGACAAGGCAAAACTAGCACCAGGCATCAAAGCCGTGTTGAAAAAGTATAACATGAAGGGCTCAATAGCAGTTCGTCATCATTCAACATTGGTTGTCAATATTCGCTCAGGCGCTATTGACTTTTCTGGTAATTACACCCACGGTGACAATTATATTCAAGTAAACGAATATTGGATTGATGATCACTATGCCGAAAATACAACGGCTCGTGACTTTCTTAATGAATTGCTGGCGGCCATGAAAGGCCCAGACTACTTTAATAATGATGATGCGATGACTGATTATTTCCATCGCTCACATTACACTGACATCAACATTGGTCAGTGGAATAAACCTTATGTCTATCAGCCAAAAGCGGCTAAGGCAATTAAAGTTCCTAAAAAGATTAAAACTAAATTCACAGCAGTATCCACTGTTGAGGACTTGGCACGAATGAATGAAGATCAACGAAGCATCTTTGTTCAAGAACTAATAGAGCGTTTTCCAAACTTGGGAGATTCTTTAATGACATCAATCGGCTTCGAACTTATGTCCAAGGAGGCAGAATAAAAATGGCAACGGTAACAAAAAAATTCCACAGTGATGCAGGTCACGGCTGGTTAGCAGTTAAGATTCACGAACTAAAAATGTTAGGCATTGAAACTGAGATTTCAGAATATTCATATGTTCGTGGAGGCACCGCATACCTTGAAGAAGATTGCGATGCACCAAAGTTCATTAATGCGATGCAAGTAAAAGGCATCGAAGTAATGGTAGACGAAGGCCCGTCGAGAGACAGAAGCCCAATTCGTTCTATGGCGTCATACGATTCGGCGAGCATCTAATGTTCACTGGTGATATGGCTTGGCTGTTCTTTGCCTATTTGGTAGGGAGCGTAGCCACAGGGATAATGGTTTATAGATCAACTCATCGCAAGACGATTGAACAGACCATTGATAATTTAATTTTCAAAGGATATCTCAAAACTCGTAAAAAGGAAGGAGAAGTTGAGATTCTAAGATATAACGAGGAGTGAATATGAACTTAGAAGAAATGATTAATCAGGAAGTCGAAAACAAAATGGCTTTCTACAAAAAAGATATAGATAATCCGTATTCGGTAAACGGCTTTGCAGGCACTTGGGCCATCACTGACTACCGAAGGATTCCCGAAGTCCTAATTGGATATCTACAATTAAAGTTTGGCCAATTGAGAATGAGAAGGATTCCAATTGAAGATATCAATGAGGCACTCAATGAGCTGTGGGAAGGTCCGGGTTCATTAGAACATATCTTTAGAGCTCAGGCTGAGTTAAATGCAAGTGGTAAGGATGTTAAATTTACAGCATCTGATATGGCTAGCATTGGCGTCAAAAAGTTTGACGATGAAGACGTTGCTCCAAAGAAGTCTACAGATCCAGAAAGCATGAGCCAAGTCCCATTATCAAACTGGGGCTAGGTTTTGGCAAATGAGAGGTTGACATTATACCTCTCAGAGGCTATACTGTATAGACAATGAAGCAAAACTTATAGGCTGGAGGGCTTAAGATATGAATAATTTGGTAACTAAGGCAACTACACTCATCTATCAGATGGACAGTGATCAGCTCAATGAAATAGTTGAGGTGATTAAACTTAAACGAACACACCTAGCCAAACAGATGGCTCGAAGCGTAAATGTAGGTGACATTGTGTCGTTTGAAGGACGCCAAGGCCCACTTCAAGGCACGGTGCTCAAGGTTAACCCAAAGACTTTGGTTGTAGACGTAGGCGGCGGTTGTCGTTGGAAAGTCACAGCGTCTTTGGTAACACCTGTAAAGGTAGGAGTGTAAATTGGGACCTTATTCAGAAGGTAAACAGGCTAGCAGGGCGGCGTCTATTAGGCGCCTACTTGCCACCCATCCTAGTCTAAGTGAACATATGAAAAATGTTTGGCTCAGTAAATTGCAAGGTCTTGCTCAGAACGAAGACGAATACAATGCTAGGGTCAAAGATGTATTCAAAGACCTTAAGAAAAGTGAGCTGATTGATTATGGCCAAATATAAAGAATCATTCTTTAAGCCTACATTCGACTTCAACAGAGATCTGTTTGAAGGTCTTGTGTGGCAAGAACCAAATTCAAAAGGCGATGGCCATTATGCTGTCGAACTTCACCCTAAAGGCTTTCAATGTGAGTGCCCAGGGTTTACCTTTCGAGGTAAGTGTAAACACTCTCAAATCGTAAACGATAGAATCAAGGAGGCCGTAGATGGCGAAGTCCCCGAATACTACACCGTTTGAAGGCATCAGTGCCAGTTTCACATACCAATATCCTAATTGGCCAAACGGACAAACGAGTTGGTCTGAACCCGCTCGAACCGTATCTAACGAAACAGCACCAGAAGCCTACCAAAGATTAATCGTGGAAGAAGAACTACGACATATTGATTTGGTTGATCGTGTAGTTGATTCAATGTTGACTTATCCTGAGGCTGAGTCTATAATAAAAACAATAATGAACCAAGGAGGTCCATGTGATTAAAGTAGCAATTGGTGCCGCTCTAGTTTTAGGTTTGGTTGGGTATGGTGTAATTACCCCTGATCAAATTCAAGCAGGTGGCAATAAGGTAAAAGAAGGAGTGAACTGGGTGATGTCTAAAGGTGCAGAAGTCACTGAAGATAAATCTTTCACTTTTACATTACCAGAAAAAATTACTGTAGAGGAGTTAGATTAATGATTAAGATTGAAGATATCATTCCAGGAAAGAGTTATGCCTGTAAATTTAAGGCAACCAATGTGGCGTTAGACGCTTTGGGTCGACCCTTTCCAAATCTAAGTGATCAACCCTACGGTAGTCAAGGCGACTACGAAGGCTTTGGAGTATTAACCAAACGGGATACGAAACAGAAGCTGGTCGAACTACAATGTCAGGAGACTAAGAAAGAGTTCGTATGCACCTATGAGAACATCTGGGATATTGATGAGGTTGTTTGGGTAGACGACGATAACTTCGAAGTTACCAAAACCGGTTGACTTTTATAGCGACTGAGGCTATACTGTATAAACAATGAAAGATTATTTCGATCGTTGATTTTTAATAAACTTTAATAAAGGAGTCACAAAATGGCATTTACAAAAATTAAAACTAACCAAAAAGCATTCTTAGAAACATACCTAAGAGGCACAGGCAAATCATTGACAGCGGCAGATGCCAAAGCAAGATTTGGTATCCAACAGTTACCAGCAAGAATGAGCGAGCTCAGAGCTGCAGGTCTTAACGTCAAAACAGACGTAGCCACTACTGGTAAAACTAGATACGCAATCACTTCAAGAGACGTGACTGGTTCTAGAGCAAAAATGTTTACTGCTTAATTCTAGTAGAACTGAATGAGACAGGTCCTTAGGGGCCTGTTCTCTTGACTGCTTTTGGCAAATGAGAGGTTGACATTATACCTCTAAGAGGCTATACTATATAGACAATGAAGGCAAACAGAGTTTATGAGAAATGGCAAAGAAACAGACAAATCGTAGACACCAAGCACCAAAGCCTAGAAACTGGGTTGCTAAACAGGTAAGAGATCTTGATGGTCCTTATCGGCCTAAAGTTGAAAGAGACCGTTCAAAGGTCCAACGGAAACCAAAATACCCAAGGAGGTATGAAGATGAGTGATATAGTAGACAGAGCTGAATTGTTCGCAAGAGCGGCTCACGGTGCAGTTGGTCAGATTAGAAAATACACTGGCGAACCCTATGTGACTCATCCTATTAGAGTAATGGGTTTGGTTAAAACGGTTCTTAAAGACCAAAATGCATTGGCGGCGGCCTTATTACATGATGTAATTGAGGATACCGAGATTACCAAAGAAGACATCGCAATGGAGTTCGGCGTAGACGTTGCCGACATGGTTGTGGCTTTGAGTGACCCACCAAAAGTAGAAGGCGGTCCGAACAGAAAGGCAAGAAAGGCCATGGATAGAGACAGGTTGAGCAAGGCATCTGCTTCAGTTCAAACTATTAAAGTCGCAGACATGATCGATAACACTGAAAGCATCGTAGCACATGACCCAAAGTTCGCTAAGGTCTACTTAGAGGAAAAAAGGTTATTGTTAGATGTCTTAACCAAGGCTGATGCCAGTTTGGTAGACGTGGCTCGCAATCAAATAACCATTAAGAGGTAAAGGTATGGATATTGAGAAGATAAAATTCAATAAAAGAGACTATGGTCCTGACTATGTTTCTCTTTCTTTTGGCAAGTATGAACTGAGTGTGATTACAGGTCAAGGAGCCCATGGAGGCGCTAAGGGTCTATATGAAATCGCTATCTTTGAAGGTAATGACTTCGTTAGACTCCCAGGCTTTGGGTTTACTAATGATGACGTTATTGGTCACTTGACTAGTGAATCCGTGAACGCTATTATTCAAAAGCTCTTCCTTGTCACAGGTAAAGATCCTGTTCTGGTTGAATAGAGTTTGACTTTATACCTCTTAGAGGCTATAATGTATATAATAAAACATTAAAGCTGGAGGGCTATATGAAAAACAAAACCACACTTAATTTCTTCTGGGACAAGGAAGACAACTTCACAGAATATACCTATAACAATCAAGACTTTTACGAGATGAATCTAGAGCGTTTTAGATATCTTGTGGTAACCTGCGACTATATTGATAACAATCCGTTCTTGGGGTGTGTTGATGTAGATACTCTCAACATCGTTAATCAAGAAGCATTTGATAAACTGTCAAGCATGGAGTATGATGATCTCTTCGACATGAAAGAAGAACACGACTGGGACTGGATAGGTGACGACTTTGAACACATGGAAGAAT
>Ga0213869_10000474_pt1 | contig 33014 bp, 29 predicted proteins | sample PICome_10_FD_160083 | JGI IMG/M metagenome (GOLD analysis project Ga0213869, IMG submission 160083) | Coastal seawater microbial communities near Pivers Island, North Carolina, United States - PICO132 | ecosystem: Environmental > Aquatic > Marine > Coastal | place: USA: North Carolina...
ATTGGAATAAGATAATCTCTAAAGGTGATGAGTGGGTTGAGTCTCAAGCATACGATAGTGCATATGATACACTATTAGAGTATCTTGGAATTGACAGTGACGAAGACATAACAGAAGAAGTGTTAGACACTGCAGACCACCTCATAGATTACCTAACAACACCTTATGCAGAAGGTGGTCTTGGTGTTCATGACACTAGTCCAACTTACTATGCTTACTATAGTATAGTTAGAGATTGGAGAGACAACTTAGAGAGTGGATTTTAATATGATTACCCGTAAAGAATTTTCAGAACAAGTAGAACGTTTAATAGTCAGAGGAAGGGGTGCAGATATTATGTCTGCAATTGTAAAAGTTTGTGAACTAAACAATGTAGAACCCGAGTCTGCAAAGAGGTTATTATCTCAACCTCTTAAAGAGAAACTAGAAGCAGAAGCAGCTGGTCTCAATTTAATTAATAGAGGTAAGAATCCTAAAGGAACTATATCTAGTTTCTTTTCAGACTAATAGGAGTTATTATGAAAAAAGGTGATATAGTAGCAGTAGTTGCTACAAGTGGTGAGTATGTTGGTGAGTTGGTTTCTAGTAAACCAGTGACACTTGCAAACCCCAAAATGATTGTCAACACACCCGAAGGAGGAATGGGTTTCTCTAAAGGTGTTGCAGTGACAGGTGAAGTGAATCCAACTGAAATGATTTTCGGTTCATACGTCTTTATTGCTAAGTGTAATAAAGAAGTGTCGGAAGCACACTTGACTGCAGTAAGTGGTATCAAAATTCCAAAGGAAAAGAAGATAATAACTTAATGACAAGTCGTGAAGGATATGATGCATACACTCTTTATCTTGGAATAAAATTACATTTCCATTCTAAAGATTATGACTTTATCAAATATAATGGTAAAGTCAAAAGTGATATAAACTCATTTCTTAAACGGAAGGACAAATACCATTTTGGTAAATTGTTCAAAACCCACAAACAAGAATTGCAAGACTTTTACATTGCAAACTTGTCTCTGAAAGACTTATGGGCGGGAGACCTACTTGATAACGAGTGTGTCAAAGTCTATAAGGACTGGAAGAATAGAAATCAGAAACTAACGTATCTTTTTGAAACGGAAGTTGCTGATTTACTTCGTAAGAGGAATATTAATAAAGTGTTAGAAGTGAAAAACGGACAACACCCTATACTCTTAAAAGAGTTCTTAGGTAAAAAGATATCCCTCGAGACGATGTGTATTTTAGATGAAATCATTGGTTATACTAATGATTGGGAACGATTGATTTCAGAAAACTTAGTCTATCCCGATATACAGAATAAGATAAACAAATACAAATCTTTTGTATCTGTAGACATTAAGAAGTATAAAGGGGTATTGATTGAGTTGTGTCAATAGATTCTAAGAAACACTAAATACGAATGTCGGTTAGAAACCCTCTTGTATTCTTATACGAAAGGGTGTATAATAGACATATACAATGCTAATAAAATGTTAATACAATAGGAGAATACAATGTCAACATCATTAGATAAACTAAGAGCAGCCATGGAAACGGCTTCACCTACAGAAGGTGCTAAAAAATCCTACTCAGACGACACTATGTGGAAACCCGAACTAGATAAAACTGGTAATGGTTATGCCGTGGTTCGTTTCTTACCTACTCCCGATGGAGAAGAGATGCCTTGGGTATCATACTTCGACCACGGGTTCCAAGGGCCAGGTGGTTGGTATATTGAGAAGTCTTTAACGACTCTTAATAAACAAGACCCTGTCTCTGAATACAATTCAACGTTGTGGAATACAGGTATCGAAGCAAATAAAGAGATTGCACGTAAACAAAAAAGACGTTTACATTATGTGTCAAATGTCTATGTTGTTTCAGACCCTAAAAATCCCGACAATGAAGGTAAAGTCTTCAAATACAGATTTGGTAAAAAAATCTTTGAACAACTCAAAGAAGCTATCTCACCTGCGTTTGATGACGAAGCTCCAATCAATCCTTTTGATTTGAGAGGAGAAGGTGCAAACTTTAAAATCAAAATCAGAAAAGTAGACGGATACTGGAACTATGATAAATCAGAGTTCGAAAGTCCTTCACCACTTTTTGATGATGAAAATAGGTTGAATGAGATAAATAATTCAACATATTCTTTATCAGATGTAATTGCACCTAGTGAGTTCAAGTCTTATGACGAACTAAAAGAGAAACTCGATAGAGTTCTCGGACTCACTGGAAGTGTATCTACTGCTACTGCAGAATCAGTTGCTGAAGACCTAGACGAAGTGCCTTGGTCAAATGTAAACACTGAAACTGTTGCAGAGGAACCTGTAATCGCATCAGCAGAATCTACTCCACAAGTTGAAGAAGATGACGCGATGGATTACTTTAAGAAACTAGCTTCTGATAGTTAGTTTCTACATGGGGTAGTCGTTTAATTCATTATGAATAAAATTGAAGTGACGACTACAACACTAAGGTCGTGGACATGGGGATACTTAGTAAGGGAAAGGTCAATAGCATAAGCGGATTGGTCGGTGAAGAACGGGTTGCTGTAAGGCGTGGGGTGACTTCACACTATTTAAGATTATATTATGAAAAGTGAATACTATAAAAACATACTACCTTGGAATGAGAACGAGAGGGTTATTGACCAGTTTGGTTGGAACCCACAATCAGTTATCACTCCAACTAAATCGTCTAAGAACAATTGGGACGATGCATACTTAACTGCATACGAAGAGAAGAGAGGAGTTTGTCCTCGTCTTCCTAATGGGTTAATGATGAGTGAGTTTCATGCTGGTTTATGTGAGAACATAGTTCACTATTGGTCTATGGTTGGTGATACAATCGTTGACCCATTTGCTGGAAGATTGACACGTGCATTCGTATCGCAATCTTTAGGAAGAAACTATTATGGTTATGATGTATCTTCTGAAACAGTCAATAGAGTTAGACACGAGTTAGACAGACATGAACTCGGTGCAACCATTTATGAAGAAGACGGGTGTGAAATGAAATCAACACCTGATGAATCTGCAAACTTAGTTATGACTTGTCCACCTTATGGTGATATAGAAAGATACGAAAGTGCAGAAGGTCAGTTATCCGACCTAAGAAAGTATGAAGACTTTTGTAATAGGATACAAGTTTGTGGAGATAACATAGAACGAGTTTTAAAGCCAGGAGGTTTTGCAGTTTGGGTTTGTGGTGATTGGAGAAGAGACGGAGAATACAAACCTTTTCATTCAGATACTATAAATATGTTCACTAAGTCGGGTCTGAAATTACATGATATAATTGTAATGAAGAACGACACTATATTTGCAGCTTTACAAGCGGGTAAATGTGCAAGTAAAAGATACACTGCAAAGGTGCATGAATTCATCTTAGTGTTTCGTAAAGAAGGGGAACTAGAGTATAGTTCAGATACAATAAAAAACAGAGAGGAATCTTTAGAACAATTTTTCAAATAATATGCCAAGTGTTAAACCAAGAATAAACCCAAAGAATAGAATGGAAGAACCATTCGATAAAGTGTTAAGACGCTTTAAAAAAGAATGTGAGAATAAAGGTATAGTGCAAGAGTGTAGAGATAGAAAGTATCACGAAAAACCTAACGACACTAGGAATCAAAAGAACCAAGAGTTAAAAAGAAGAAAGAAACTCAATAAGAAAAAAGCATTATTAGAACAGAATCGTAGAGTTAGAGGAGTTAGGTGAGAACAAAAAGAGAGAAACGAATCATAAGACAATTTCTTATCTCTGCAGTTTTAGGGATATTAGGATTGATTGGTGCAATCTATATCTATTTAAATTTTCAACCACCATTAACCACACCTAAAGATTATATTGATTCACCCATACAGGAAACAGCAGAAGAAAGATACACATGAACTGGCACGGAGGAAAAGGTTCCAAAAGAAGGAACTCAGACGATAAACTCTACTCAGATAACTGGGAGAAAATCTTTGGCAAACCTAAACCCGAAGTCTCTGTTCGTAAAGAGACACCTACCCATGGACTTACTCAAGTTCATAAAGATAAAACGAAATTAATCCCTCGTAAAGAGAAGTATAAAACTATTTAATTACCAAGCTGGAACTGGAGATAACTTACTTTGTGTAGGTTCGTCATTAGAGGTCTTAGGTGCATTAATATTGTTATAAGTTTGTCCACTGTTGTTGTTAGTGACATTCGACATAACATTTGAATTGGTTGTTGTGGTTCCACTTGCAGAGTAAGATTCCATTCTTTGACCTTTGATATTATTACCAGTGTTTGGATTTCCAGCTGCAGTTATTTGTGCTTCAGTATATAAGCCAGGATACTTAGCATTGTGTTCCATCATTCTTTGTTGAAGTTTATTGTATCTTTCTCTCTCTACAATTAACTCGTTGGCAACCTCAGACATTTCCATAGACATTGCAGAACCCGACGCAGGTTCAACATATTTTGGGTCATTCTTAGACATTGCACCTTCTTTTTTCACAAGTTTCTCTTCAGACTGTTCCATTTGTCCTTCGATTCTTTCTTGTTCGGTAGTTCCCATAACTTTACCAGCAAGACCTTTCATCTTTTCATACCAAGACAATTCTTTAGGGACACCTTTGTCAAGTCTAATCATTGCTTCTGTTAGTGTGTCTATTGCTTCTGAGAAATTATTAAGGTTCTTGGTTGAAGGTTTTAAATCCTTAAACATAGAAATTACATTACCAACACTACCTAAGTTTTTGAATGCTTCACCTAAGTCAAGTAGAGGTTTCATATTTACATCTTCTAAACCTTTTGCAAACTCAGTGACTTTTTCCATTGGTGATTTTGCACCAAATAAACTTCCTAAACCTTCTAGTAAACTTCCTATAAGACTACCACCAGTCATTGCTACTAGACCAGCACCGATTGCAGCTAATCCAGCACCGACTGCTATGAGGTTTAATCCGTCAACTTGACTTAACTGCATTATGTCTGGCACAAAATTTCCGAATGCATTAGCAGCTAAGTCGGCTGCATATGCAAATGGAATTAAGGCTGCACCTAGTAAACCGATTGCAAGAGCTCCTAGTGCAATTAGTGGAACAAAACTACCTAGTATTGCAGCTGAGACACCTAGTGTTATTAATGCAGCTGCAAGAACACCTATTGTTCCCAGTCCAACGTCTTTCATTAAGTTAAGTGAAAATGCAAGTGGAACCATTGCAGCTCCAAGTGCTAAAATAGCTAATGCACCTTTTAACATTGCACCTGTTGACCTTCTTAACATTTTTGCAAGTAGAACTAATCCAGTCATTGCAATTAGACCTTTACCCATTTGTTTAAAGTCTACACCATTAAATTGTTTTAATCCTATTGCAAGTAATCCTACTGAACCTGCTAATAGTGCCATAGAGACTGCACCCTTAAGAACTTTAGTATCTCCAAACTTCTTAACACCTTCTGCAATACTTTTTAAGAATCCACCACTCTTACTTCCTTTAGAAGGTATGATTGATTTATCTGCAGTCTTAGGGAGTGCCTTTGCCATTGCACCTTCTTTCTCACCCTTCTTACCACCGAGTATACCCGAGAGGAATCCTTTACCTTTAGATTTTTTCTGAGACTTATCTGCAGACTCTTCTCCTCTACTAAAGACACTAGTAATACCATCAAGTGCAGGCCCGAACTTCTCTTTGAATTTTTTCACGGGACTACCCATGAATTCTCCAATACCTCTCATTACATCACCGAATGCATTTACCTTTTTAGTAAAGGTGTCTGCCATTCCGAGTAAGTCAATACCTATTAGTTCGTCTAGTCCTTCACTGAACTTAGTCATTCCTTGGAAGTCAGTAGTCTTCTCTAATTGTGTTTTATAATCTTCTGTAAACCCGTCTAACTTAGTTTTTCGTTCTTCAAGTTTTTCTTTTTCAAACTCTAAACCTTTGTCATACTTGTCATTAACTATTTTTTGTGAGGCTGCATTCTCTTCTTCAAACTTTGCTCTGGCTTCATTGAATTCTATTGCATTAAGTTTTCCACTTTCGTATGCCTTTTCAGCTGCACGGAATGTCTCTCTAGATTCTTTGGTTTCTTTTAGATATGCAGCTTGTTTACTCTTTTCTATTTTATTAACAGTTTCTTGTGTTTTGTTAAATGACTGTTGTGCAATTCTCATTCCAGTAAAGTTGAAACCAGTTTTAACTCCGTCAACTTCTGTTGCAAAGTTCTTTTGCATCATTTCAGCTTCTTTTGCAGAGAGTTCTACACCACTCATGTATTTGTCAACTATACCACTAAGACCTTTTAACTTCTTAGTTGCTAATGCACCTTTAAAGGTATCTTTACTAGACGCTCTAAAGTCTGCAGTAATCTTTGCAATCTGAGGGGAAGCCTCTTCTAGACTCTTAATAATTTTTTGAAATCCAGGCTTTAACTCGGAGTTAACGTCCTTTATTTCTTTTGCAAATTCCTTTCTCTGTTGCTCTATAGTTTTGTCATCAGCCATTTATGTTATGTCCTATTTACCACCAAATGCTTTACCAGCTTCACTGATACCAAATGCACCAAGTGTCACTACAACAAATGATGTGTAGATTGTTTCTGAAACTTTTAAATCCATATCAAATAATAATGCAGTTAGTAGGTCTGTTATACCAAACACTACCATTAAAAAGAAAGAGATAAACCCTATAATAGATTTTTCATTTATGTCATTGTCATCTAAAAACAAATCCATTACTTTTCTTTTAGGGGGTTCTAATCCAGCACGTGCTTTCTTAGCTTCCTCTTGCATTTCTTTAATGTTGTCTTCTTGTTCATCGAGTTTATCGATAAGTGCCATGTATTTCTCTAAGGAAATCTCTACTTCATTAGTTGACTTATCTTTTTCTTTGTCACCCATAATACTATCCTTCTTGATTATCTACGAGACTTTGCGTTCTCCGCCTGTTGTCTCTGTTTTTCTTCTTCAAGATGTTGCATGAGAAGTTTAATGTAAATCTCTCTTTCCCAAGGAATCATATTATCTAATTCAGTTAATGAATACTTGTGGTGTTGCATTAACTGAAAGTTAGTGTTATAATGATTGAACACACTTTCATGAGAAAGAGCTATTAAAAAAAATTCTGTATTCCTTCTAGCTTCGTCTTGTTCTCTTCACTACAAGTTTTGCATTTCCATTCTACTGTTGCATTAAGTTTTGGTAGTTTATCATACCAATCACCTAACACTTCTAGTTGAGGGAAAGTCAATGATTCTACAAATTCATTTATCTCAACACGAGTTAAATCTGCACCTTCATAAACCTGTTCTTCATCAAATATGTTTACTATAGATTCTTTAATTAGTTCTACCGACTGATTGGACTCGTCAAGGTCTTGTATTTTCTCGACATGTTCAACTGTTGGGACACTAAGTGTTAAACCCACCTTATCAGTAATCATGACTTCTTTTGCTTCGGGAACTTCACCATCTACTTGTATCTTGTCGAGATGTAGGACATAATCCTCTGTCTCTGAACATTCAGAATTTCCACAAGGGAACATTAATTTTGATGTTTCCCCTACTGAAACTTTCCTAACTTGAATGAATAACCATTCTAAGTCTGTAGTTGGTAAGTTCTCAATAACAATTTTGTCATTGGTCACTGCTTGCAATAATTTTTTAACGGATTGCATAGTCCGTTTTGCATCTTCACCTTCCTTAGCTTGAACTAAGATATTCTGTTCTTTAACTAGAAATGGTCTGTATTCTATTGTTTGACCACTTATAGGAAGAACTGTCGTATATGTCGGTGTTGCCTGTATAGGTAATGCCATTATATTTTCCTCACTTAATAATAATTACTAACCACCCCCACCAAAACCACGGATTGTTCGTCCTAGGTTCCCAGCACGGGTAAGTTGTGTTTCTGCAGAACTTAACTTAGTTAAGTATTCTCCAGCCTTTGGACTAAACCTTGAAGCAACTTTGAGAGTATCAAGTGTTGCGTCTAATAGTCCACGTCCTGTATTTATACCACTAGAACTACTTGCATTATTAGTCATTGGTTCTATAACTCGTGGTTCGTCTGTATTTTCAGGATACGAGACAATAAAATCTGAATATGCCATATCTACTGAAAATTTTAATAGGGGTTCTTGACTATCTGCATCTAATGACATTTCATTATAACTTAGAGGATATGCATTAAAGAATTCATATCTCATAGCAGGAGAACCACTTATTCTTAATTGTTCTATTTGTATTTGTCCAGCATATTCATTATAATATTTCATAACTGGTTGACGTAGTGTTCCTTGTGTTCTTCCGTCTGCAGATTCACCTACTATTTCTGCTTCATATATTGATTGTTGCCATTGTTCAAAAACGATTCTATCTAAGAAACCACTGGTGCATACAAACTCTAAAGTAATAGAATCTCCATAGTCTATTGTCCCATCAGGGATTTCTCTACTACCCGACCAACCTGTATCTTCAGTGTTTGTTCCTAATGATATTCCAGGCAGGGTTGCAGACACACACCTAAAACTATGACCCTTGTCTAGTTTACCAAATGGTGAATTTGTAATTTCAACATTGAACCTGTTGGCTCTTGCACCTTGGTCAAAGTGTGATAGTAATTGATTTATTTCTGTCATGTAAATTTCCTTCTACTTTCTGAATACACTGTATTGGCATTCACTGTAAATTTTTGCATCGGCAACATTGCAACCAGTTCCCAATATTGAGAGGGGACTAAACTGAATTGACTTCTGATTTGACTGTAGAGATACTCTTTTAAACAAGGTCTAAAGTATTTCAATCGAGATACAGATTTTAACAAATCGTAAGTCATTCTAAACCTCGTAGATTCGTCCATGTTTGTGTTGTTTAAATACTCAAACATTTCGTTTAATAGAATCATTCTATAACGAGGTGCAATGTAATGTAAGTTAAGACCTATGAACCCTGTTGCATATTTTCTAATAGGAACCACTAAGGGAAACTTATCAAAATATGGTAGAGTGTCCTTATGTAATGCATCATAATAATACATATACATTTTACCTAACTCTAAAGTGGTGACTACTTCACCTTCTCTTAGTGCTTGGTCTTGTCTAATTCTAATGTCTCTTACATTATTTCTAAACCAATCAAGACTGTCTAGACTTCTCCTTTGCAATTCAGCTGGAGATTCATTATCAAGTTTTTCAAATAGACTAGTCATTGTCTATTATTTATGTTTTTAGAAAGTTTTTATCACTTTAAATTTGTCACATTCCCATATCTTTTCTTCAAAGGGTATGTTGAAGATATGTTTAAAGTCTGCATTTTCAAATATCTCATTGTTTTTCATATGAATGTTCAAACATTCTGTATTATCCATAGAGAAAGCCTCTTCAATCCTATTATTTTCTGCAACACCAAATAGTCTAGGTTTTTTGAAGTTAAAGATTTCAGATTGAATACGTATTGCCATACCATAAAAATGTGGTCTATCCTCGTCTACATGCCATTCTAAGAGAGGTTTTTCTGTAAAACCACCTTTCAATGAACCATGTTCAGGCATACCTCTTATATCAATCCATTGTGGTCTATCAACTTTGAATTTACTCTTCCATGTTTCATAATCAATTATTTCATGTTCGGGAAATACTTCGGTCTCTTCACAATCCCATAAGAAAATTTCTTGTTCTCTCATATCACCCAAGAGCATTGCATATTGTCTAATAGAGCCTGGGTGAAAGAAGATATCTCCAGTGGGTCTTACCACACCTTGGGGACAAGAATACCAACCCCCTTCTCTCCAAGTTTCTACAAGATATCTACATTTACTTGCATGAAAAAATGCATTGTCTCCAGTCCCTTCTAATCTTTTCATGTTCTCTTCATGAGAGTCAATCTTCCATGGTTCTAAGTCTGCATATTGACACAATCCCTTTCCATAAATGTTTAAACTCATAGCAATACTATTCCAATATTTCTTAGGTGCATCTAAGACATCTCCAAACGTCATTAGTTTGGGTTTAGATTTCAATCTGATTTCATTGAATATGGTTTCAATCTTATCGTAATCACTTTGTTTTTCTAAATGTATTAATGGGGTCATTGTGTATTTCTCCTAATTATTTCTTCAACTCGTTTTAAGTCTTCAGGTGTGTCTACCGAGTATCCCTCGTCTTCAACTTTTACCATTCTAACTTTATATCCATTCTCTATAAATCTAAACATTTCTACCGATTCACTTTTCTCTAAATCTCCAACTGGAAGTGTGGGGAAGATTTCTAAGAACTCTCTGTTAAATGCATAGAGACCTAATTGTTGTTTAACAATTGTCTCTTCCTTTTGCACGTATGGTATACTTAGTCGTGAATAATATAGTGCATTATCATATGTGTCCGTCACTACTTTGACTACATTGTTATCATGTCGCTTTTCAGAATAGAAATTAAGTTCAACATATGCATTAGATACACTACCCAGTGTATGAGACTCTACTAATTTATCAATAGCTTCAGGGTTAATCAGGGGTTCATCTCCTTGTATATTAACAAAGACATCTCCTTCGATATCTTTAATTGCCTTTGCACACCTATCTGTTCCAGTAAAACAATCACCATTAACAATCAAACACTTCATGCGCATGGATAAACAGAAGTCATAAATATCACTATTATCAGTTAACACTATAACACTAGCAAGTGATTTTGACTGCATAGACTGATTGTATACTCGTTGAATCATGGGAATTCCTGAAATCATGGCCAGTGGTTTCCCTTCAAACCTACTTGAATGATATCTTGCTGGAATTAATCCAACAACTTTAGTAGTTCTATCGGATTCTGTATACTCTTTTCGCATTTTACATTACCATATCCATAACTTGCATGGACAAAATCTATTCCTGCTCTTTCAGCTGCCTGTCTATCAACGTCCATATCTCCAACATAAAGTGTATCACTTGGGTCAACATTGCAGAATGCACAAGTGTAAAGTAGTTGGTCAGGTGAAGGTTTACCTCTCAGTCCATGTTTAGGAGAACAGACATAATCAAACTTTGCAATTTTTTCTAGTATTTTGTTTGTTCTATCGATATCTTTAGAGGTGCAGATTGCAATCTTACGTCCTTTTACAACTGTAAGTGCAACAAGTAGTTCATGGACACCTTCAAATATCTTAATTTGGTCTAATAGTTCAATAGAACTGGTGTCATATGTCTTTTTTATCGTAGAAGTGTATTCTATACCCAAATCTTCTATGATATCTCTAAAAGGACGACCAATTCTCTTCTCATATTCCTCAAATGGAACACTTATATCGTGTATTTGACACGTTTTTTCCCACGACAGTCTCATATTTGATATAGAATCTATCAAAACCCCGTCTAAATCGAACATTATTAACTTTTTCATTTTACTAAGTGGTCTTCCGTCAATATTCTAAAACCATATTTCCTATCTTTGCAGTATTCACTTGCAGCCTTGAATTTTGCTTGGTTGACAACATAGGTTGCAACTTCATTTAAGTATCTTTTGGTTCTTCTTATGGGTTCCTTTGGTGGTTTAAGTTGTTTCTTTGGTTTAACTTCTATGATTTCTCGTATAGATTGACCTTTTGCATTCACATACTTTATATAGAAGTCGGGAAAGTATCTATGAACCTTTTTATCTACAGGTGAACGATAAGGAATGATTATTTCTTCACTTCCCCACTCAATGATACTAGGATTATTGTCACAATAAACCATAAATCGTCTTTCCCATAAGGAACGATAGATAATCTTTGTTGGGTCGCCTCTATATTTTTTATAGTTCTTTGGTTTAAACTTACCACTATAACTTTTTCTAGACATAAATAACACTAGTAATCATAATTTTAAGTATTTAGGTTTAAAAATCAATGGCATCTATCAACAAACTATTAGACAAAGTAAATCAAGCAACCAGTGCAGTTAAATCTCTAAAGGGGATTAAATCTAAACTCGAAGGTAAATCATATAAAGGAACATATGATAAAGACATGCTTGCATCAGAAAAAGCAAAAGCAGAAAAATTATTAGATGACAGACGTTCATCATTACAAGCAAATCTAGATGCATCTAATCAAGCTAGACAATCTGCAAGAAAAGTTCCTCTTACAAAAACTAGAGATTTACAATATCCTCTTGAAGCATTAGACTCATATATTGTCTTTACAACTAGACCAAGAAAGAAACGAGAAGGTAGTAGAAGTAATGAAGGTAATAATAAAAACTTATTGTCAAATGATAATGTTGCAATCGCATTATATGCACCCGAAAGTATAGACCAAGATGCAGACGTTAGTTGGTCAACAATGGAAATTGGTGCAAACAAAAGAAATCTAATTAATTCCTTTAAAGGTGAAACAGGTTTTGGTCAAGCATTTGAAGAACTAGTTCAAAGTGGATTGAATTCATTAGCCAACAGTGCAACTGGTGGAATATCAAATTTCATGGGAGGTAAAGCAAAAAACCCTATGGAAGAACAAGTGTTTGAAGGTGTTTCCTTTAGAGACCATTCTTTTGATTATGAGTTCTATCCTAAAAGTAGAGACGAAGCAGTAATGGTAGAAGACATATGTTGGACATTTAAAACTGCAATGTTGCCAGACACTTATGGTGCAGCTGAATCAGACGGAGCTGCAGAATCTTATTTCAACTATCCTAATATTTTTGATATCACTTATGAAGGACTTATCAACGAACACTTTGAAGACTATTTACCTTGTGTATTGACAAGTGTAAGTGTCAATAACTCAACAAAAATGTTTGGAGATGGTTATCCTGTAGCAACTGAATTGTCTTTATCATTTACAGAAATCAAACTTCTCACACAGGAAACATATCAGAAAATATCTAAGTCAGCAGCTGCAAAAGTAGCTAAAAAAGATATTGGTGAGGGTTCTGCTTCACTACTAGACCAACAAACAGGTGGATAATAATGGCTACTAAATTTTTCAAAAACTTTCCCGACATACAATACACTTTAGATAGTGGACGGGTTATCAATATTAAAGACTTCTTTAGAAAGTCTAAAGTAGACCAATCTGCAGTTAACAGTGTAATAGAATATGAATACTTTGAACTACAGGAAGGAGATAGACCTGATGTAGTTGCAACCAATCTTTATGGTGATTCAGATTTACACTGGACGTTCTTTCTAGTTAATGATTGGAACAACTACTATGAGTGGTGGAAAGACAATAGAAGTTTTGACCAATATATTAAGACCAACTATGGTGGTAAGTTTCTAACTGCACATCAGAAATCAGATATCGTAAGTGCAACAGGTAAGTTTCTTTTAGGGGAATCTGTATCTTGTTTAAGAAGTGGTGTTATTCATAAAGGAACAATAACAAGTGTAGAACCCCAATGGTCAAGAATAGGTATAGAGAGTGGTGACTTTAGACAAGATGATGTTATCACGGGTAATATCAGTGGTCACACTATGACCATTAAAGATTCTATTAATCAAACAGACGGAACTGCATACTATTATGATGTAAATGGAAACAAATCAAACACCTTTGTTAATGGTATGTATGAGAAATCAATATATGATAGTGAATGGGAAAAGAACGAAAAGAATAGAAGTATCAAAATTATTAAACCACAATATATCAGAAGGGTAGTATCAGAGTTCGGTAAAGTAATGTCATCATGAGCAACTTAAAAGCAGGTGAGTTTTCGGTTGAGGCACTAGCGATTGTTAACCAAGAAGGTGATTCAATTGACGTGACCGACCTAACATTAGGAGTAGAACTCTTTGAGTCTATCTATAATAAATTCTGCACGGGTAATATAACTCTTTTAGACGGACTTAATCTTTTAACTAACTATCGTTTTACTGGACAAGAATACATTCGTGTTTCAATCAAACAGAAAGAAGGTCTTAATCAAGAACCCGAAAAGAAATTCACTATCGACAAAACATTTAGAATCTATAAAGTATCAGATGTCAAAAGAGCAAGAGAGGGAACTCAAGTATATAAATTAAGTTTTTGTGACCCAAGAATGTTCTTTGTAAGAAGAAAAAGAATGAGTAAGGTTATGAGAGGTTCTTATGACAGAATGTTGCAGAATGCATTGATAGAAGAAGCCAACCTTAAACCTTCAGAGTTCGATTGGTTTGAGGAAACTGAACCTAAGAATCTACAATTCATATGTCCCAATTGGACAGTTGGAAGTTTTGTTGATTATGTTGTTGCAGAATCTAATATAGGTGAAGATGCAGAATGGAAGAATGGTATGTTTTTCTTCCAAACACTAAATGGTGGTTTTAGATTTAGTTCTATTGACACTATGTTTAGTAGAGAATTTCCAATAGAGTTTTCATACAAACCAAGAAGTGGTGATTTAGAAACCGAAGACATTGATTTAAATGCAGCTGGTGGTTTAAACTCTATGATTAAATCGTATTACAAACCACAACAGTTTGATACACTTAGAGGAACAGTCGGAGGTGCATATGCATCTTTACAAAAAACATACGACCCAATTAAAAAACAAGAGTTAGATTTTGTGTATGATTTAGAAGAAACAATGAAACGTGGTAAACACCTATCAGGATTTCCTTTAATTAGAACTGGTGATTATGAAAAAACACTTACAACGGAGAACATGATTGAGAAAACTAAATCTCCTTCTGTGACAGAGATTGATATTGATTTATCACCAAATAAAGAATACGAAAGTCTTGTCATTTATGATAACACTACAACACACCAATTCGATAATGAGACAACTGTTAGTTCACCTGAATCATTTTCAGGTTTAAAATATGTTGATAATGCAAAATTAGAAAGACGTGCATTACTTGAGATATTACAACAACATAAAATTATTGTCACCATACCTATGAGAACAGACTTAACTGTAGGGAATGTAATTAAACTTTTAATCCCTCAACCCGAATCGGGAACTGGTAAAGACGATGAAGTAAATGACAATAGATATCTAATTACTGATTTATCTATTATAATGAATATAACAGAAAAAGAAGGTGAAATGAATTTAGAGTGTGTCAAAGAAAGTTTTGCAAAACAGATATCAGAAGCAAAACCACTAGAAGAGATTGAACCTGCGAGAGAAATATAATGAAACATTTTTTTGGAATAGTAGAAGACCGACATGACCCTTTGAAGATTGGACGTGTTCGTGTTCGTATACATGGGATTCATACAGACAACAAATTAAAGATTGCAACACCCGACTTACCATGGGCTCAAGTTATATTACCAACAACCTCTGCTGGTCTTTCGGGAATGGGAATGCAACATGGTCTAGTAGAAGGTTCAACAGTCTTTGGATATTTTAGAGATGGTGAATCATGTCAAGACCCAGTTGTCTTAGGTGTATCTACAGGTGTTCCACAAGCAGGATATAGAGTTGATGCATTAGGTAATCAACAAACAAGAAGTGTAGATAAAGGATTCAATGACCCACGTAGATTAACACTAGCAGACTATGACGGAACACCTGATGTTGCAAATCCTGAACAGGATTCTCGTAGACCACATGGTTTAACAAGTGCAATTGATTCACAACCAAAGTCACCAAAAGAAATAACAATCAATTATGATGCAACGGGTTCAACAATTACAGAGGTTGAAGCAACAGAGGATATGCTACCATGGTATCCATTATACACTGAAGAATCAGATGTGTCAAGTATTGCACGTGGTGATTCTGTATTAGATAAGAAGATTGAGATAGAAGGACACACTTTCCCCGACTCAGTTGCAGAACCAGTATATCCATATAACAAAGTGTATCAATCAGAGTCAGGTCATGTTATCGAAGTGGACGATACAGTTGGTAAAGAAAGACTTTCAACTTATCATAGGTCAGGAACGTTTCAGGAAGTTCACCCTGATGGAAGTGTAGTGCAACGAATCGTAAATGATAATTATCAGATAGTTGCAAAGGACGATAAAATTTATATAGCTGGTAATGCAGACTTAACAGTAGAGAAAGGAAACGTGACAATCAATGTTAACACTGGTAATGTAGATATGAAAGTGTTAAAAGGTAATGTCACCTCAGAGATTACAGAAGGAAATCTAAAAGCAGATATCCTCAAAGGAACAACAGACGTATTATCAGAAGGTAAGATTACAATCACTGGTAATAACACAACAGAAATTATATCAGACACAACAATTACTGGAACACTAACAGTGTCAGACGCAACCACATTACAATCGACATTAGATGTCACTGGTAAACAGACAAATTCAAGTAGTATTACTGCAAGTGGAGAGGTCAAAGGTAAGGGTGTTAAACTTTCAACTCATAAACATACAATTGCTTCAGGTTCTTCTGCTGGAAAGACAAAGAAACCTGATTAGTTTGTATAAATAGATATATGGTAGATTTAGTAAATAACGGAAAAACAGTTGCAACGAAGGATATCTATTCCGATTTAGATATCTTCTTTCGTAAACACCCTATTACAGGTGACGTTGTAAGAAAAACCGATACAGATGCAATCAAAAGGTCAGTTAGGAATATTGTATTAACTAATAAATTTGAAAGACCTTTTAAACCAAACTTTGGTGGTTCAATCAGAAACTTATTATTTGAGTTGAATACTGATAGACAACTGAATAGAATGAAAATAACACTTGCAAAGGAAATAGAGATTTTAGAACCTCGTGTCAATAATGTTCAAGTTGCATTATCAAATCAAGATAATAACAAACTGGACATGACTATCTTTTACAACATAACTAATGGTTCTCCTAATCAAGAGATAGAAATAAACGTTTCAAGGACACGATAATGGCAGTAAAAAGTTCACAATTAAACATAACCGATTTAGACTTTGAGAATATATCAGATAACTTAAAGAACTATCTTAAAGGACAAGACCAATTTAAAGATTATAACTTTGAAGGTTCAAGTATGTCAGTTCTTATTGACTTACTTGCATACTCATCACACATTGGTGCAATCAACACCAACATTGCAGCCTCAGAACTCTTTTTAGATTCTGCTCAAATCAGAAAGAACGTTGTATCACGTGCAAAGGATTTAGGATTTGTTCCTTCTTCCGAAGCCTGTTCAACTGCAATAATAAACCTTGAAATGAAACAAGTAAGAAATGCAGACGGAACTTCCCCGACAACTACTGAAATGCAACTTCCACGTGGGACTACTTTTGTGACAGTGTATGACGGAAGTTCATATAACTTTGTAGTCACAACAACAAAGAGACCAACTCAAAACGGAACTTCATATAATTATAATGACGTAAGTATTGTTCAAGGGACTTATGCAACTGATTCATTTATCTTTGATAATCAACTTGCAAACCCTAAATTCGTTTTATCAAATGAAAGAGTAGACAAAGGTAAGATGATTGTTTCAGTCACCAGTGGTGGTGCAACAGAAACATACACACTTTCTACAGGTATTTCAAATATCACTACAACCTCTACTGTATATTATGCACAAGAGAATGAAGAAGGTTATATTGAAATATACTTTGGTGACGGGACATTAGGTAAGTCATTATTAGACGGAGACGTTATAGACGTGACTTATATTATAGTTGACCAAGACCATGCAAATGGTGCTAGTCAATTTGCACTTAACGGAGTTGTAAACGGATTCACAAACCATGCAGTGACTAACGTTTCACCAGCAAGTGGTGGTGCAGAAAAAGAAAGTATAGAATCAATTAAGTTCAAAGCAACAAAATTCTATACTTCACAAAACAGACTAGTCACACTAAACGACTATAAAGCAAAAGTGCAAGAGTATTATCCAAATGCAGATGCAGTTGCAGTATGGGGTGGAGAAGATAATGACCCACCCGAATATGGTAAAGTGTTTGTTGCACTTAAACCACAAAATTCAGATTATCTATCAGATACAGAAAAGTCATTGGTCACAAAAAAATTAAACGACTTAAATATGTTAACTGTTAGACCTAAGATAATTGATGCAGAGATTGTTAAGATTCTAATTTCATGTGTATTCAAGTATAACGAGAATGCAACAGACTTATCAATCGGTGAGTTAGAAGCAATCGTTAACACTGCAATTCAAAAGTTTGATACAGATAATCTACAAAACTTCGATTCTATTTTTAGACATTCTAATCTACTTAAATCAGTAGACGACTCTAACACTGCAGTTCTATCTAATACATGTAATATTAGATTAAGAAAAAATAATGCAATTAAAGTGGGAGAAACAAAAGGATACAATGTTCTTTTTGGTAATCAACTTTATAATCCACATACTGGTCACAACACGGACTCGGGTGGAATTACAACAACAACAGGTTTTTATGTCCAAGGTGACTCAGTCAATATCAATTATTTTGATGATGACGGAAAAGGTAATTTAAGAAGATATTACCTATCAGGGTCAACTAGACTTTATCAGGATAGTGCAGCTGGAACAGTTGACTATTCTACAGGAAAGATTACAATCAATGCCATTAATATTACTTTAACAGTTAATACTAATTCATCGATTGACTTCACAGTTATCCCTTCGGGAAATGATGTCGTTGCAACTAGAGGTAATCTAGTAGACATTTCTTCTGAAGATATTAAGGTGACAGGTGAAGTAGACACCATTAGTAGTGGTGAAAGCAGTGCTGGTGTAGGGTATACTTCTACCTCAACCAGTTCATATTAATAACACATGAAACAAGTGGTCGGGAGTCCCCCGAGTAGTTTCCCATTTAATTGGATTATAGGAGGAAAATTAAAATGGCAGATAAGAAGATAAGCGCATTAACACAGGTATCTGATACAGATATAGGTGCTGATGATTTACTACACATAGTAGATAACCCAGGCGGAACACCCGTCAACAAAAAAATGACCATAGGTCAGTTATTCGAAAATATCCCAACTCATTTAGCAGTTGACGATATAACAGCTTTAACTGCAACTGCGTCTAACCTTGCATCATCTTTTGCAAGTGAAATCACACTGACTGGTTCTTCAGCAGTTGAGTTTACTTTAGATGACGGAACAGACGTTGGTCAGATTAAAGTAATCTACAAGACAGATAGTTCTTCTGCAAATGCAGAAGTCACTGTTTCATCTTGGGGTTATTCAACAGATACAACAGACCAAATCATTCTTAATGGACAAGGTGATGCAGTTATTTGTATTTGGAATGGTTCAAAATGGTTCCCAATTTCAAACCAAGGTGCAACTCTAAGTTAAGACTATGTCAAACTCTGATTTTAAAATAGAAAAACTAAGTGATAGACTAGTAGGTCTTTTGCCTGATTACATTCAGGAAGAAGCTCCAGTTTTTGAACTATTCTTAAAATCATACTTCGAGTATCTAGAAAGTGAGATTATAACACTTTCTTCAGAGAGTGAATTAGACGGAATCTTGATGGAGGACAGTTTGGGGTCTATTTTAGCAGAACCCCAAACTGTTCAACCATCTCCTGATGCAGAGTCATCAAAATTAATTTATGAATCAACTGGTGCAAACCCAACTGCAGATGCAGACCCTTGGAAGGTCGGTGAGTATGTTGTGGGTTCACAATCAAAATCAGTTGCAAAAATAACTTCCTTAAATGGATTACAGGTATATGTCAATACCATACACGGAAGAGGTTTCTCAACAGGGGAAACAATTACAGGTAGAGAATCAAAACAGACTGGTGTAGTTGGTGGTTATAAAGAAAATACTATCATTGCAAACAACAAGATTTTAGACTACTCAGATATAGATAGAACGTCTGAAGATTTTTTACAACACTTCCAAACAGATTTCATACCTTCGTTAGACCTTAAACAAACACAAAACAAAAGGTTAACGATTAAAGGTATATCAGATTTATACAAAGAAAAGGGAACTGCAGAATCATTAAAATTCTTAATGAGAATTCTTTATAACGAAGATGCAGAGATTAGATATCCCGATAACGAAACAATTTATGCATCAGAATCAGATTACTCTCAGAAGAGAAGAGTGAATATTGAAATGAGTGACTTGAGAGTTGCACCAAGTTCAACAGACAAGATAACTCAATATACTGCAACAAATAGAATACAAGCAGAGTCAATCGTAGAAAATGTATTCCCAATCAATACAGAAACAGGGGAATACTCCTTAGAGATTACTGATAATCATCAAGGAACTTTCTTAAGAGACCAACAGGTCACATTAGTAGATAGAGATGGTGTCACAACGACAACAGGAATATTAAAAGGTATCGTTTCAGATATCGGTAATGATTCCTCTTCTACTTATATTCAACATGACGATGACGGAGACATATTATTTGAGTCAGGTCTACCAGCACAATTTTCTAGTGAGTCACTAGTCTTAACTGGTGGAGTGTATGACGGAAGTCAATCAAATATAGAAACTACTCATGGTGGTGGTATATTATTAGAACAATCGAATGTGGGTTCTCTATATTCTTTAAATGATTCAATAGAATTTTCAGGTGGAAAACTCAATCCTAATGCAACCATTTCTAAAACAGTTATCAATGGTCTTTTAGAAGGACAAGTTGATGAGATATTTATTGAAGATGGTGGAACAGGATATAAAGGTGGAGACCTAGTAGTATTTGAATCCAATAGTAGAGGAAGTGGTGCAGAAGCTATGATTGGTTCCGTTGGGGACGAAATCATATTAGAAGGTGCGACTGTTTGGGGTCAATATGAAATTACTGCAATAGCTGGACAAACCTTATTCACAGGAAAAGATAATAATGGTAATTCAATTATTTTCAATGACGAATCTGTTGAAGTTTACATAGACGGAATTATTAAAACACACGTCACTGATTATGAACACAAGAACGATAGAGTTATATTTGTAGTTCCATTAAGTGGTGGTGAGTTAGTCGAAATTTACACTAAGAAAATGAGATTACTTAGTGAGGACGGAGAACCAGTTCAACAAGAAACCACAAACTCCATGGTGAGAAGTGTCTTTATTAAGTCGGGTGGTATTGGTTATACAGAAGTTCCTAAAGTATTTGCTGGTGGTTATCTTTACTTCAAAGAAACGACAGGTTTCATAGAAGGTGAAGTTGTCACTGGAACAAATTCAAGTGCAACGGGAACTGTTTTAAAAGTTGAAGAAGAAAACAAACGATTAGTTATAAAAAGATTACCAAGTGATACGGGTGCATTCCAAAGTGGTGAAGAAATCACTGGTGGAACTTCTTTAACAGTAAAACTAAACACACAATCAACAGTGTCTAGTGGTGAAGGTGCAAAACTATTTGCATATTCTGATACCATTGGAGGTGTTGGTTCACTTAATATTACAGAACAAGGACATAAGTTTACAGAAGATGCTGTTTTAAATTCAACTTCAGACTTTCCTATGTTGATTACTACACCTAGTGCAAATCTAAACAAAGATTTAGTATTGGTGGGAAGAATATCAGGAACAACTGCAAAGGTTGTATCGTATGATGCAGACCGACATATTTTAACATATACAGATTTAGACGGATTATTCCTATCTAATGAAACAGTAGATTTCAATTCAGTTGATACATTTAAGATTTTAAAATCAAATCCATATCAAGCTAGAGGTTTGGTTTCAGGTGAAGGTGTAATACAAGAACAATTACTTGGAGATAAATCTACACTTGATGCAAGTGCATCTAATATACAAGACAGTTTATACTACCAAACACATTCATATGTTATTAAGGTTGGAGAAAGTATAAACAAATATAGGTCAGTTGTCAAGGATTTATTACACCCTGCTGGACACGTATTCTTTGGTGAAGTTGCAATCAAACAAACAGTTGATACAACTGTAGAAGAACAAATTAAATTTAGACCTACAATTGTAATGAATGGAGACCCAGTCTTAACCAATCCAACTGCCTTTGCAAATTCAATGAGACAGATACTTCTTTGGACTACTGATGCAGAAATGAATGACCCATTGGTTGTTTTACAAACCGAATCAATACCTTCACCCGATACAGACCCAAGAACTGGTGGTGCAATAACAGCACCGAACACTGAATATGGTGATTCGGAAATGAGAAGTAGACATTTAAATATTTTCAGAATCAAATCGGTTGCACTTGCAAGTTCATATCAAACAAGAAGAACAGAACAACGAAACGATATACAAACAAAAAATGTGTCAGTTGTCAATAATGGTTCTCAAAACGTATACCAAATAGACGGAGTGAACAATGCACCTCTAAGTCTAAAAGTAGGACACATATATCACTTCATACACTCTACTGGACACCCATTCAAGTTTTCAACAACAACAGACGGAACACATAACAGTGGTTCAGAGTATACAACAGGTGTCAGAGTTATTGGTAATAACATAGTTGAAATAAGAATTACTGAAACTACACCAACAAATTTATATTACTACTGTCAGTTCCATAGTGGAATGGGTGGTAGTATTACTAAAGACAGTTCAGATGCAATGCAAACAGTTATTGCATTGGATTCTGCAGACCACGATTACGTAGTAAGAAGTAATGAAAGAAGACCTTCCGATAAAGGTAAAGTAATATCAGTCGGAAGTTCACAAGAAGAACTACTGATATTAGAAGATGGTGGTAAAATTGAGAATGAAGAAATCGTTTACACTTTTGCACTTGAACCAACAGATGCAGAGATGCAATCAGGTAATATCGTAGGTGATTCATTCTTACTAGAAGATAATAGTAAGGTGATTATGGAAGACGAGACTTTTGATGACACTTATATAGAGAGATTCTTTACAGAAAGAGCTCATACATTGGTATCATCTGCACCATTAGGTAGTTCTTTAAGAAGTCTAAATACCATAACAGGACAACAAGTTTATAATATATCTTACTATCTAAAAGACGAAACAGATAGTGATGATTTTACATTAGAAGATGGAACAGGTAATATAATGAGTGAAGAATCTAAACCCGAAGGTATTAGTATTTCAGACCTTGACACCTATTTCCCTAAACATACAGTTAACTATTATTCAGACGTTCCAAATTTAAGGACTAATATTGCATTTAGTTCTTACATTAAGTCTGCATAGTGTTATAAATAGTATTAATATAGTCTGAGGAGATTAAAAAAATGGCAGCAATAATAACGGAAAAGTTTCGAATCCATAATGCGAAACAATTTAAGGAAGACTTTGGTGAGAGTGCCTCATCAAGTTATATATTCATAGGACGTTCATTCGATTGGACTGATGAGAACAACCCACCAGCACCTGCGAATGCAGTTGGTGAGGAAATAGATTCATATGCAGACATGATTGCAATGAAAAAGGTTTCTACATCAGACGTATCACATGGTCTAACAAGACATGATTGGACTTCAGGAACTTCATATGATGAGTATTCACACGATTATAGTGCAACGAATACTTCACCAGCTTCTACAAGTAATAACTTATACGATTCAAGATTCTTTGTAATTACAGATGAATACCATGTGTATAAGTGTATCAGAACTGGAAGAGATTCATCAGGTGCAGTCGTTGTATCAGATGTAAAACCAACAGGAACAAGTGCAACTACTTTGATAACAACTGCTGATTCGAACGCTGCCTCAGGTCGTGGTTATGTATGGAAGTATATGTATACTATTTCTGCCTCAGAAACAATCAAATTCGTGACTAACGATTTTATACCAGTTAAAACAATTGGTGCAGTTGCCTCAGTAGACGGAACAGGTTCGGGTGGTGCAATTGGTTCAACTGCAACAGATGACGGAACAGGACAATGGGACGTAGAGAACTCTGCAGTAGACGGAGGTATTCACCACGTATCAGTCACAGCTGGTGGTTCAGGTTATACAGACGGAACATACCCTAATGTTGCAATAGTTGGAGATGGTTCGGGTGCAACATGTTCAGTAATCGTATCATCAGGTGCAGTAGTTCACGTAGATATTACAGCAGTTGGTTCAGGTTATAAACGTGCTTCAATTAATGTTGATGGTATTTCAAGTATTGGTTCAGGTTCAGGTGGAATCGTAAAACCAATTATATCACCTTTCTATGGACATGGTGCAGACCCAGTTCAAGAACTTGGTGGAAACTTTGTTTGTGTTAATGCAAGATTAGAGTTTGCAGAAGGTAGTGGTGATTTCCCAATTGATAACGACTTCAGAAGAATTGGTTTAATACAAGACCCATTCACTGTAGGAACAACAACAGTTGCAACTGCAACTTCATTATCTGCATATTCACAAATGACACTTTCAAGTGTGACGGGTCTTTCAGTAGACAACCTAATACTATCTGCAACTTCAGATGGAACTGGTGTTGCAGTTTCTAGAGTTGTATCAATCAATGGTTTAGTTGTTTCACATGTCCCAGTTGCAAATAGTGCTGGTGGTTATGTAGACTTCACTAGTTCTGATTCAGTTTATGTTAGTGGTTCTTCAGTAGGAAATGTAAATTCAGTAAACGCAACATTTCCCGAAGTAGAAAGATATTCAGGTCAAATCATGTATGTTGAAAACAGAGGTGCAGTGACAAGAGCTGCAGACCAAATCGAAGATATCAAACTGATAATCGAAATGTAATTTAATGGGGACACAAAGTCCCCTACAAGAGAGTTAAAATGGCAGAGAAAACTGATTTAAATATATCACCCTATTATGACGACTACAGTGAGAGTAATAACTTTCAAAAAGTTTTATTCCGTGCAAGTAGACCACTACAAGCAAGAGAGTTAACTCAATCACAATCAATCCTTCAAAATCAAATCGAAAGATTTGGTAATCATATATTTGAAGAAGGTTCAATTGTCACTGGTGCTCAAACTGATATTGATATGGAACTTTACTATGTTAAAGTAAAGTCTTCCAACCCAAATGTTAATGGTGATACTTCAGTTGAAACATATAGACAATCTTTCCACGGAAAAATAATACAAGGTAAAACAACAGGTGTTGTTGGTAAAGTAGTCACATCAACTGCAGAAACAACAGACGACAAACTTACATTGTTTGTCAGATATCAATCACAAGGAACCAACTCAAGTAATTCATTTACTTTCTCAGCAGGAGAAGAACTACAAGAAGTCACTGTAGACGAAAATGGTGCAATTTCAGTTAATTCATCAAACAATAATGAATTTACAGTAGATGCATTAACAGTTAGTTCAAATCCAACTGGAAGAGGTTCAATTGCAAATATCTCTGAAGGTGTTCTCTTTATTAGAGGATTCTTCGTAAAGGTTCCAGCACAAGAACTTATCTTAGAAAAATATTCAGGTGCTCCTTCATACAGAGTTGGTATAACAGTCACAGAAAATTTAATATCTTCTTCTGAAGACTCAAGTTTATTAGATAACTCACAAGGAACAACAAACGAAAATGCAGCTGGTGCTGATAGACTTAAATTCAATTTAGTCTTAAGTAAGTATACTCTTACTACAACTACTGATACAGATTTCGTAGAGTTAGTTAGAGTTAATAAAGGTTTAATCGAACTCAAAGTAGATAAACCAATATACAATGAAATAGAACATACAATGGCACGAAGAACTTTCGATGCAAATGGTGATTTCGTTGTAAGACAATTCGTTCCAACTTTAAAAGAACATTTAGACGACTCAACTAATGGTGGTGTCTATACAAAGACAAATGGTGGAGTCGAGAGTAATTTTGTTATGCAAGTATCGCCAGGTAAAGCATATGTTAAAGGATACGAAATTGATAAAATAGGAACAACATCAGTTCCATTGAAAAAAGCAAGAACAGCAATATCATTAGATAATGCAAACACTCCAATAAGATTGGGGAACAAATTAAGAGTCACAAATATTCATTCATTACCCGAGTTTGGTAATGAGGGTGGTATAGATACATTAGACCCATATCAATTAACAGAATTGTGGGATACTGCACCAGCAGTCGCAGGAGTAAAAGGAACTGGAAATCTTATAGGATATTCTAGAATTAGAAACATTGACGAACACACAACGGGTGTTTACAATTTATATCTATTTGATATTAAAATGTTTACTAAGGTCACATTTTCTTCACTATCTAGTGGACAACTTGCAGTAAGTGATAAGTTAACAGACCTCACAACAGGTGCAACAGGTATTATTGCAGATATTGATTTACCAAATAGTTGTGTATTATTACATGACGTAGTAGGAACATTTCAAGTTTCTAGTGGTATTGCAAGTGAAGGTATCACTGCAACAACAATAGTCAATGGAATTACTGCAGTTAGAACATATAATATAGATAGAGTTAGAGGTGTTTCTCAAGATTCAAATAACTCAAACAGAGAAGTGTTTACTGCACATACAGTTTTAGATTCCGCATTTAATTTAACTGGAACTGCTATATATGATACTACAACTGGTATGACTGGTTTTGGAACTAAGTTCACTACAGAACTTAAAGAAGGAGACGTTGTTCATAACCCTGCTTCAGGTCAAGATTTAGTTATTGCTTCAGTTGCTAGTGACATATCTGCAACACTTACAGGTGCTTCATCAGTAGCATATCAAGGTGGAGTTTCTAGATTACGTGCAACACTTTATGACCAAAACCAAACTGCAAACATATTTGCATGGCCAAGGAACTGGGTTAAGACACATACTGGTGAATCAATTCAAATACGAAGACAGTTTACATCTCAGTTAAGTGGTGGTTCATTCTCAATAGATTCAGGTTCAAACGGAACCTTTGCACCAGTAAATAAAGATAACTTTACAATTGCAGTGATTGAAGCTGCTGGTGGAACTCTTTCAGCAGGAGATTTAATTGACCCCGATTCAATCTCAAATTCAGTGACTTCTTCAGGTTCAGGTCAACAAATAACATTCAGTGGTATTAATGCAAATAACGACACTGCAGTTGTAAGAGTATCTTATACAATTACAATAACAGACCCCGTTAACAGAGATAAGACATTAAGAGCTGGAAGAATGTTAAAGGTCACAGGTTCAAAAACATCTTCCTACATGTATGGAACTGCATACGACCACAAAGAAATTACATTGGGTGTTCCTGATGCATATAAAATTCGTGGAATTTATGAAGGAGTTAGTGGTGATGCATTACCACCTTCATTTATTACAACAACTACAACTGGAACCTTCGTTGTTAATGAAGAAGTTGTAGGACAAACTTCAGATGCACGTGCAAATATTGTCACCTTTGCTGGAGACTCAAACGTATCATATTTTTATTACACAAACAACAATGTATTTACAGATAGTGAAAATATTATTGGTCAGACTTCAGGTGCAGTAGGAACAATTGCAAGTATTACAACAGGTTCACCAAACATTACTTCAAGATATTTCTTTGACAATGGTCAGAGAGATGGTTTCTATGATTTATCAAAATTAGTTCTAAAGCCAGGTGAACCTACACCAAACAATAAAATCATAATAATATTTGATTACTTTCAATCTTCAGGTGGTGGAGACTACTTTGATGTTGAATCATATTCTTCAATACCTTACAAAGATATACCAGTCTATTCACCAAATAAAATAGACTTGGGTGGATTAGAACCTGATGGAACTTTTGAATTATCAGATTCAGTTGATTTCAGACCACAAGTTGGTCAGATAATAGGGTCTACCACTTTTGCAACAAATGTGAGTCAAGACCCAACTGATGCAAGTAGTGTTGTAGACTTATCAGATGCATCAGGTGTGGGTGCAAAATACGCACCTTTTGCCTATGCAACTGGACGTTCTTTCGAAAGTAGTAGAACAGGTATTGCAACCACTTTTGCAAGTGCAACAGACACACCAGTATCAGGTTCAAGTGTTGTAGGTGATATATCTTTTTATGTTGGTAGAATAGATAAAATATTCTTACATAAATCAGGAATGTTCCAAGTATCAACTGGAAATCCTTCAATATCACCAACTAAACCTAAAGCTATTGACGAAGCAATCGAAATGTTTGAATTGTCAATACCACCTTATACTAATAAGTTAAACCAAATCAGAGTAAGGTCACAAGACCATAGACGATATACTATGAAAGATATCGGTAAGATTAACAACAGGGTCACTAACTTAGAAAGAATTACTTCACTATCATTACTTGAGAAAGATACTCAGTCAAAACAGATATTAGATGCAGATGGATTCGATAGATATAAGTCAGGTTTCTTAGTAGATAACTTCAGAGGTCATAAGATTGGTGACGTAAATCACCCCGACTATAAGTGTTCTATCGATACAAAAATGGGAATGTTAAGACCACAATCTTATCAACAGTTCTTCGACATATCTTTAAATGCAGCTGCTTCAGGAAACTATCAAAAAACTGGAGACTTAATAACACTTCCATATAGTGAAATTGCATACGTAGACCAAAGTAAAGCATCTCGTTCAATCAATGTTAACCCATACCATGTATTTGCATTCGTAGGTAATGTCAAGTTGACACCCGAAACAGACATATGGCAAGATACAGAACAACTACCCGAAGTTAGAATTAACAGAGAGGGTAATTTTGATGCAGTATTATCAGATAACACAAATGCACTTGGAACAGTGTGGAACTCATGGCAGACCACATGGGCAGGAGAACCTTCTACAGTGTCTTCAGAAGTTCAAGCAACTTCAAATGGTTCATGGTCAGGAGACCCAGCACAAGGTGGTGAATGGGTTGCTGGTTTAGAAATCACTAGAGAAATTACAGAGACACCTGAAATTCAAACAAGAACAGGTGTGACAACAAGTGTAGTAGAAGATTTCGTAGAAACAAGAAACGATAGAGTCGTATCAGTATCAATTGTTCCTTTCATGCGTGCAAGGACTATTGAGATAGATGCAACCAACTTAAAGCCTGGTTCAAACCATTATTTCTATTTTGATAATCTAGACGTAAACAAATTTGTTAGACCTCAAAGTGGAAGCTACTCACAAGACGGAGGAACAACAGTTTCTTCAGGTTGTAAAACAGACGGAAACGGAAGATTACGTGCATTCTTTGAATTACCAAACAATTCAATTCACAAATTCCCAACAGGACAAAGAGAATTAAGAATAACATCTTCTGCATATAACTTAAGTAATCCTGCCTCAAATGGTAGTGCAGTTTATCAAGCACAAGGATTATTACAAGCTTCACAAACTGAAGTTGTCTCTACAAGAAATGGTAGAGTGGTTATGGAAAGATTACAAGGTTCAAGGTCAATGTCAAGAAGGGGGGAGAATTTAAACTCTGCACCTATAGATACAAATGCACCACCACGTCCCGAAGCTCCTACTGAACCAGTAAGAGTAAATGAGATACCAGTCGACCAAGTGCCTGAACCAGCACCCGACCCAACTCCAGCAGTTCCCGACCCATTACCACCTATTCCAGTTGAGTCACCAGTAGTGTTTGACCCACCAGTAGTGTCGTGGCCAGACCCACCAATGGAAATCCCAATCATTATTAATGATGCAAGAGACAGATTTGATGGTGAGAGATTTGGAAGAGGTTCAAGATTAGACAGAGGTTGGGGAGACCCACTTGCACAATCATTCTTATGTGAAGCAGACGGAGGTATGTTCTTATCTTCAGTAGATACATTCTTTGAAACTAAAGACACTTCTATGCCTGTTTCAGTAGAAGTTAGAACTATGGTTAATGGATATCCTGGCCAAACAGTATTACCATTCTCTACAGTCACACATAACCCTTCTGCAGTTAACACTTCTTCAGACGGGTCAGTTGCAACAACATTTACTTTTGATTCACCAGTATACGTAGAAGAAAACGTAGAGTATGCATTGGTTGTATATTCAAATTCAAATGAATACAATATGTTCATTTCAAGAATGGGTGAGAAAGACCTTGCATCAGGACAAACAATCGCAGGTCAACCATACGCTGGTTCATTATTCTTATCACAAAATGCTTCTACATGGACTGCAGAACAAACTGATGATATGAAAATCAAAATCAAAACTTGTAAATTTGATACTTCAAAAATATCAAACTTAAAATTTGAAAACGATGCATTACCTTCATCAAAATTACAAACAAATCCAATAGAAACCTATAGTGGACAAAATTATGTTAAAGTATATAACTACTTACATGGAATGTATGATTCAGTAAGTAATAAAGATAATGTTGTAATGTCAGGTTTAACTGGTGATAAGACTGGAAGTGTTTTAACTTTAGGTAGTAATACAGTCAATCAGACTCCAACAGACGGAACATATCTCAATAAATCGATTAGTTCAGGTTCACTTTCAGGGGTTGATGCAACACTTGACATAGTAGTTTCAAGTGGTGCAGTGTCTAGTGTATTAATTAGCAATCCAGGCGGTGGATATCTTTCAACAGAAACCCTCGTCATATCAAGTTTTGATGGACAAGGAACAAATATATCAGTAGAAGTTGGAACAGTTGGAGACACAATAGGTGGTATTCCAGTTGGGTCACTGAATGCGACATTCACACAAATTGCAAATAGAGGGATTGATTCATATACAGTAATACCCGATATATCTGCATACGATTTAAAATCGGGATATACTGCATTAGTAGATACAGTTGGTGGTGGAAGTGTTGCAATGTCAACAAGAAACTATTACTTTGATGCAATCCACACAATGATTCCTTCTACTTCAGTTAAAAACACTCAGATTCTTTCAAGTGTTTTAACAACTCCAATGAGTTCACCCGAAGGATATGTAAACGGAACTTCATATATAAGAAGCACAACAAGTGACTTTATAACATTGAATGATAATGCATTCTTTAGTTCACCAAGTGTGGTTGCAAGTTCGATAAATGAGACAAGTGAAATGTCTTCTTCAAAATCATTTCAGTGTCAATTACAACTTGCATCATTTAACCAAAATATTTCACCAGTAATTGATGTGGGAACAGTTGGTTGTATTGGTATTGCAAACAGATTAAATGACATTGACAGTAGTTCAGATGTCCCTACAGGAACCACATATATCGATTCTAACGAACCCGAAGGGGATTCTAATGCAATGGTATACGTGACACGTAAAGTGAACCTTAAAACACCTGCTACAAGTCTTAAAGTAATTGCAGACTTCTTTAGACCACCTACTACAGATTTAAAAGTCATGTATAAGATAATTAAAAATGACGAAGACATACCATTAGACGATATTGGATTTGAATATTTCAATACTAGTGGTGTTCCCGATATTTCTGTTGAGAACGATGGTAGAAACTTTAAAGAATACGAATTTACTGCAAACGACTTACCCGAATTCAGTGCCTTTGCAGTGAAGATTGTGGGTCAAGGAACAAACACTTCCGTAGTCCCATTGGTGACTGCACTTAGGTGTATGGCACTTGCATAATGAAAGATATTGAGTATATAAAAGTTGAAGGTCACTCACATTTAGTAAGAGACGATAGTTCACATGGAATTGTTAATACGGATATAGAAAACTACAAATTAACAATGAAACGTAGAGAACTTATGAAAACAACTCGTGAAGAGATAAATACATTAAAGGGTGATATGGACGAAATTAAATCCTTATTAACCAAACTTATAGAGAGATAGAATGGCAAAAACAGTAGACCAATTTAGCACTATTGAAAACTTTAGGACGAAGTATAATGAACTTGCAGTTGATGTTGGTGAGTTATCGGGTTTAAGAACTGAATCAACTACAAATTTGGTTGATGCAGTTAATAGCCTTGAAGATAAGTCATTCTTTTTTCAGGAATTTCAATACGTTGCAACAGCAAATCAAACAGTATTCTCGGGTAATGATTCAGACAATAACTCACTTGTTTTTAGAAGTGGAAGAATTCAAGTATTTAAAAACACAAACCTCTTAATACTAGGAACAGATTATTCAATCGGTGGTGCAGACGGAAACAAACATACAGAGATTACACTTAACACAGGTGCAAGTGTTGGTGATGTTGTATCAATTTTTGCATACACTGGTTCATATATTGGTAGTTCGATTGGTGCTGGTGGTGGTGAAGCTGGTCAGTTCACTGAAACAGCAATAAACACAATTTACAATAAAAATGCAAATGGTGTTATCCTAAATGGTTCTTCAACTGGAAGAACTACTTCTTTATCAACAAGTGCAAAAATAGAATTTGATTCTAATGGAACTGGTGTATATTCACAAGAAGATATTACACTTGCAAGTGGTAAGAATTTTGTTGGGAATCTAACTGGAGATGTCACTGGTAATGTCACTGGAAACGTTTCGGGGACTTCAGGTAGTTCAGGAACAGTTTCAAGTATATCTACACATAGTGCAAGTGGTCTATCAGACATTAATTATACCACAACCCCAACAAATGGTCAAATTTTAGTATGGGATAATGCAAATGGATATTGGGAACCAGCAACTAACCAAGATATGTCATCATTAAGTGGTGATTCAGACGATATTACTGAAGGAACAACAAATCTGTTTTCAACTACAGAAAGAATTCAAGATGCAGCTGCATCAATGATTACAAGTGCAACACATAGTAATATATCAGTTGCATATGATGATGGATTGGGGACACTTACCTTTACTGCTGGTGCAACATATTCAGATACAGATGCAAGAGGTGCCCTTCAAGGTGGTGCTGGACTTAATTACAACTCAACAACTGGTGAGTTCGGTGCAAATACCTCCAATGGAATTGAGATAAATAGTGATAGTATAGAATTAGATTACGAAATAGTTAATTCAGCACCTTCAACTGCAAGTGGAACCTCAGTGGGACACTTGTGGTTTGTTATATAATGAGATGAAATGTCAGACGAAATATACATTAATATAGGAACAACCTTACAGCAACCATACCAAGGTCAAGTGCCTGCAAATGCTCAAAGTAATGAAGTAAAGCAAGCAGTTAGACAGGTATCAGTAAATGCTCAGACAACATATAGAAGTCCGAGTCAAACACCTACTACATACAGAAATCCAGTTAATGGTCAGTTATTGGTGCAAGATGCACGACAACCTAGTCCGTTCACTTATCAGAACCAACAACAGAATCCATTTCAAAGTCCGTTTACATATCAACAGCCTGCGGAATATAATCATCAAAATCAAAGAAGTAGTCCGTTTATTGACCAAGGGAGACAACCTGTAGGTGCATTTC
>Ga0213869_10000479_pt1 | contig 32936 bp, 33 predicted proteins | sample PICome_10_FD_160083 | JGI IMG/M metagenome (GOLD analysis project Ga0213869, IMG submission 160083) | Coastal seawater microbial communities near Pivers Island, North Carolina, United States - PICO132 | ecosystem: Environmental > Aquatic > Marine > Coastal | place: USA: North Carolina...
ACCCCTGCGCCAGAAAATGTTGATACTGATTCTCTGGCAGCTCTTGATGCGCAGTTGTCACAAGTGATAAAGTCCAACGCGCAATTGCGCGCGTCAAATCAAGCCTTGCGGGCGGCCAATGCTGAAGGTCTGGGGAATGCAAGTCTGGTGAATGCTGCGATGCAGGCAGAGATTGACACATTAACCGCGGAGAGGGCGGCCGAGGCTGCGCAGCTTGAAATGTTGCTGGAAGCCTTGACCCAAACCAGTGAGGAGCCGCGCGATGCCTGAAGTCACCATTAAAATTGGTCAACGCCCCTATACAGTCAACTGCCCGGAAGGAGAGGAGCCCCAGCTACAAAAGGCCCGGGACGCGTTAGACGCAGAGGCTAGCACTTTGCTGGTACAAGCCGGGCGTGTGCCAGAATCTCAGATGTTGCTGATGTCGGGCCTGATGCTCGCAGATCGTACCTTAGCTTTGCAGGAACAGCTCAGGTCCACGGAAGCAGCTCTTGAACAGGCGCAACATGACTCTCATAAAATTTCTCAAGAAATCAAAACGGTAATAAAAGAAGTTGAAGTACCGGTAGTGCCGCCAGCCCTGTTGGAAAGCCTGGCGGAACTGTCCGCGCGCGCTGAAGCTGCGGCAGATGATCTGGAAGAGCGGATAGCCCAATCTGCTGACTAGCAAGATGGGCAAATCTTGCTTTTTTGCTCCCGGTGGCAGGCTCAGTCGGGCCTGGTATAATTAGTCGGGTGCATTTGCCTTGCGAATTTCATTGGCGGCATCTTGATTGTAACTGACATTATTTTCCGCCAAGAGCCCATCCAATTCTCCTGATAGGGTCATGTCTCGGACAATATCGCAACCGCCGATGAACTCACCTTTCATGTAGAGCTGTGGAATAGTAGGCCAATCGGAATAGTCTTTGATAGCCTGACGAATGGCATCATCAGCCAGAACATTCACGTCCTGATATGCCACACCCATGTAGTTCAATATACCAGCAATCTGGCTTGAGAAGCCGCATTGCGGCATAGAGGCGGTGCCTTTCATGAACAGCACAACATCATTGGATGTCACTGTTTCGCGGATTTGATCTTCAGCGCTCATCTTTTGGCTTTCTGTCTTTGGGCACAAATTGCTGTGCGTATTTCTGTGGATCTTTTGGAACACGAAAACTGCCCGAATGTCCACCTCCAGCACCGCCAGAGAAATAGTCCGCTCGAACCTCGTGATCGCCTTGACCGGGCAATGAGCCGCGGCCTTGGCCTTTTTCGTGTCGGATGACCCAAAGGGCCCGGAAGAATAACAGGAGCAATATCGCAACGCAAAAATATGCGATCAGGCCCCAGTCAAACATATCAGCTCGGCGCCTTCGTGGTCAGCGCGAGCGCATGCAGCTCCCCATGCGCGCCGTCCATTTTGCCTTTTAAAGCAGCGTAAACTGCGCGATGCTGTTGCACCCGGTTCTTACCTGCAAAGCTGGCATCGGTGACTTCAGCGGCGTAATGGTTGCCGTCCCCGGCGAGATCCGTGATCGTGATCTGCGCCTCGGGAAATGTCTCCCTGATCAGCGCTTCAATATCTTGTGCGGCCATGGCCATTGGGCAGTTCCTCGCTTCATATAACTGGAAGGTAGAGCCGAGCGTTGTTCTTTTCAAGTGACCGCATTTGCGAAACTGTTGCGGAAAATCGTGCTGAGCTCCGACAACTCTGCTTGTTGCGCGCCAAAGCTGACCTGCGTGCCGCCAAAACGTCCAACACAAGTGGCCGGAACTCCAAGATTGCCAGCCGCAGCCAGAAGCGCTTCGGCCTGATCAAAATTGCAGGCTACCAGGTAGCGGGCTTGATCTTCACCGAACAGCTCTGCGGTGTCTTCCGTATCTAGGCTGACGCCGATATTTGCGGCCTCAGCCATTTCAAAAGCTGCTAGCGCTAGGCCGCCATCGGACAGATCGCTACAGGCTGTAATCCAAGAGATATTGGCGCGGATAAACTCACCGTTTTGCTTTTCAGCTTCAAGATCCACAGGCGGCGCATCACCTTCCACGCGATTAAAGACTTCCGCCAAGAGGGCTGATTGCCCGAGATGACCTATGGTTTCACCAATCAAGATCGCCACATGACCCTCGCGCGGAAGTCCCGTGATTGCGTCATCCGCATCGGCAATGAGGCCAACAGCGCCAATGGTTGGTGTTGGCAAAATACCAGAGCCGTCAGTCTCATTGTAAAGCGATACATTGCCGGAGACGATCGGCATGTCGAGGGCGGCCACGGCGGCACCTATGCCTTGGATAGCGTCCACAAATTGTCCCATAATTTCTGGTTTTTCAGGATTCCCAAAATTCAAATTATCGGTTGTAGCAAGGGGTAGGGCGCCGACCGCGGTGAGATTGCGATAAGCTTCTGCTACGGCTTGTTTGCCCCCTTCGAACGGATTGGCCGCCACATAGCGCGGTGTCACATCAGATGTGAAAGCCAACGCCTTTTGCGTGCCGTGTACCCGCACGATGCCGGCGCCGAGGCCCGGCGTGCGCAGGCTATCGGCCATCACTTGGCTATCATATTGTTCATAGACCCATTGTTTGGCCGCGTAGTTTGCGGTGGAGATGAGCATTTTTAGCCCGTCCATTGGGTCAATATGTGCCACATCTCCCAAAGGGTCCGCTGCAGGTGTCTCGACCCATGGCCGGTCATATTCCGGCGCAGTGCCGGAGAGAGCTTTAAGCGGCAGATCCGCTTTCACCTCGCCGTTCATCACGATCAAAAAGCGGTCTTCGGCGATTGTTTCGCCAACAACGGCGAAATCCAGATCCCATTTGTCAAAGACGGCCTTCGCTTGCTCCTCCAACTCAGGTTTCAACACCATGAGCATGCGTTCTTGCGACTCCGACAGCATCATCTCATATGCGGTCATGTTCAGCTCGCGCGTTGGCACTTTCTCAAGGTCCAAACGCACGCCCAAATTGCCCTTGTCTCCCATTTCCACTGCTGAGCAGGTCAGGCCTGCGGCGCCCATGTCTTGAATGGAAATCACAGCGCCCGTTGCCATGAGCTCTAGTGTGGCTTCCATGAGGCGTTTTTCGGTGAAAGGGTCGCCAACCTGTACCGTTGGGCGCTTGTCTTCGATGGCGTCGTCAAATTCGGCGCTGGCCATTGTCGCGCCTCCAACCCCATCGCGTCCCGTTTTTGCGCCCAAGTAGACCACAGGCATACCAACGCCTGAAGCGGCCGAGTAAAAAATTTTGTCCGTATCTGCGAGACCGGCGGCAAAGGCATTGACAAGGCAATTGCCATTATAGGCCGGATCAAAGCGTACTTCGCCGCCAATGGTTGGAACACCAAAGCAATTGCCATAGCCGCCAACGCCCGCGACCACACCCGAGACCAAGGACTTGGTTTTGGGATGATCGGGACTGCCAAAAGATAAAGAGTTCATCGCCGCAATGGGCCGTGCGCCCATCGTAAAGACATCACGCAAAATACCGCCCACGCCTGTGGCTGCGCCCTGATAGGGTTCAATATAGCTGGGGTGATTGTGGCTTTCCATTTTGAAAATCACCGCTTGCCCATCGCCAATATCAACAACACCCGCATTCTCACCCGGCCCGCAAATCACCTGTGGCCCTTCCGTGGGCAGTGTGCGAAGCCATTTTTTTGAGGACTTGTAGGAGCAATGCTCATTCCACATGGCAGAGAAAATGCCCATTTCCGTAAAGCTTGGTTCCCGGCCGATGATTTTTAGAATACGATTATATTCGTCTGGGCTCAGCCCATGGGCGGCAATAAGGTCGGGCGTTATCGTTGGATCCTGCAAGTTGTCATCCCTTACGGTGCAAATTTGCACTCTGATACGAAAGTTAACGAGCAGAGGGAAGGTTGGAATAGCGTTTAAATGCCGTATTTGCGCAAAAGCGGAGTGGAAACGGCAAGGTTCAGGTGTGCCCTATGCTGTGCTTTGCAAAAAAATGCCGGGCACATGGCCCGGCGTAAGTCCAACAGGGAGGTTATAAGGGGCTGCCATAGGCTGCCGGCCTCATGAAGCGCACTTGGGAGAGCCCAAAAATCCTTGCAAGGCCTCTGGGCGCAAAGCCGCTATGCGCTCAGTGCAAAGCTATTTGTGGATCTCTAGGCTTCGTTCTGCCCGACGTCGGGCGATGATTTCATCCTGCACAAAGTCGCGAAAGGCCGCGATGCGGCGCGAGTGGCGCAGCTCCTCTGGATAGGCCAGAAAAACGGGAACTTCTGTGTTTTCAAGCTCAGGCAAAACGCGCACGAGATCGGGTAAATCATGGGTGACGTAATTGGGCAAAATTCCAATCCCAAGGTTATTAATGACGCCTTGCAATACTCCGAAATAGTTGTTGACGGTCAGTGTGGATTTTGGACTGTATCCCATCAAATTTTGCACCAATGCGGCACTGACAGCCACTTGAGGCGCGTTTGGATTTTGGCATATCAAACGATGATTTGCGATATCTTCCAGAGTTTGTGGTGTGCCGCGGGATTTCAGATAGTCTTCGCTGGCATAGAGACGCATTTCCACAGTCATCAGCCGCTTTCGAATCAAATCCGCTTGGCTGGGCTCTTTCATGCGGATGGCAACATCGGCCTCCCGCATCGGCAGGTCCAATACCCGTTCCTCAAGCATCAACTCCACATTTAGGTCTGGGTATTTTTCGTACAGCTGCGGCAAACGCGGCGCCAGCCAGAGAGTGCCAAAACCGGTGGTGGTGGTGACACGCAGGGCGCCAAAGACTTGATCCTCACTGTCGCGAATACGCGCTGAAGCGGCATCAAGGCGTTTGCTCATTGCGCGGGTGGCTTCAAATAACAGCTCCCCTTGCTCTGTGAGTATCAATCCCCGTGCATGTCTGTGAAACAACGTTGCGTCGAGCGACTCTTCCAGCGCTCTGATCTGCCGAGAAACGGCCGATTGAGACAGATGTAGCGTCTCTCCTGCATGGGTCAAAGATCCGGCATCCGCAACCGAATGAAAGATTCGTAATTTGTCCCAGTCCACCGGCCTACCTCACTCTTTGCTGTAGTTTACATAACACGCAACTTGAGACTGGGTCACGGAATTTTTCATTGTTAGGTCATAGTTTTTGACCTAACAATTAATTTGTGCATATCGGGAGGCCGCAGACCATGCAGCAAGATGTTTCACTCGCTGACAAATATGACTTGACCAAAAAACAAGTCTTGTTGAACGGTACCCAGGCCTTGGTGCGGATGATGTTGATGCAATCGGCGCGGGATCGTGTGGCGGGCCATAGTACGGCAGGCTATGTGACGGGCTATCGGGGCTCACCGCTTGGCGCAGTTGATTTCCAAATGACACGCGCTTTCAAAGAGCTTGAGAAAGCGCAGGTGTGCTTTCAAGAAGGGTTGAACGAGGATTTAGCGGCAACAGCGCTTTGGGGCAGCCAGCAGTCCGAGTTGCGCGGTGAAGGCAAATTTGAGGGCGTGTTTGGGCTTTGGTATGGCAAAGGGCCGGGCGTGGACCGCTCTGGTGATGTGTTTCGTCATGCGAATATGGCAGGCACTTCGCCATTGGGCGGTGTAGTGGCGGCGCTTGGAGATGATCACACAGGAGAAAGCTCGACCACATTGCACCAATCCGAATTAACAATGATCGACAGCTTCATGCCAGTGCTGTCTCCCGCAGGCGTGCAGGAGGTTATGGATTACGGGCTATTTGGCTTTGCCTTGTCACGTTTCGCCGGGGTTTGGGCCGGTTTGAAATGTATTAAAGACACGATTGAAGTGACCTCGGTGGTGAATGGTGATCCTCTGCGGTTGCAATTTGTCACGCCTGAGTTCGACATGCCCGAAGGGGGCTTGAATATTCGCCTCATAGACACGCCGCAGGCACAAGAGGCCCGGATCATTGACCACAAGTGTCGCGCGGTACAGGCATTTGCCCGCGCCAATCGGATGGATAAACGTGTTTTGGGACAGGCCGGCGCAAAAATCGGTTTTGTCGCGGCCGGAAAAAATTGGCTGGATTTGGCCCATGCCATGCAGGTGCTTGGAATAGATCAACAGGCGGCTGTGCGCCATAGCATGACAACCTACAAAGTTGCGATGACTTGGCCACTTGATATGAAATCATTTTCGGAATGGTCGGAAGGTTTGGACTGCATTGTTGTTGTGGAAGAAAAACGTAAATTGATCGAGAGCCAGATCAAAGAGGCACTCTTCAATCAAAAAGGCAGCCGCCGGGTGTTTGGGGCGCAAGATGCGCAAGGCGCGCTGCTCTTTGCCGATAACTACGCGCTCGATCCGATGGTTGTTGCGCAAAAATTAGGTCAAATTTTGATTGCTGAGGGTTGTGGATCGGCTCGGCTTACAGGCGCCTTGGAGCGAATTGATGCGGCGCATACTGCGAATAACGCGCCCACTTTGGCCAGCCGTGTGCCATATTTTTGTTCTGGCTGCCCCCACAGCAGCTCAACCAAAATTCCCGAAGGCAGCCGTGCCTATTCTGGTATTGGCTGTCATTATATGGTGCAATGGATGGACCGCGATACCCTGGGCTTCACTCAAATGGGCGGTGAGGGGGCCAATTGGATTGGCGAGTCGCTGTTTTCCACCCGCTCACATGTGTTCCAAAATATTGGCGATGGGACCTACAACCACTCAGGCATTCAAGCCATTCGTGCAGCGGTCGCCGCTGGCACGACCATGACTTACAAAATTTTGTTCAACGACGCCGTAGCGATGACAGGTGGACAAAACAATGATGGGGGATTGGATGCGGCGCGGATCGTGCAAGAGATGCGCGGGATCGGGGTGGAACACCTTGCCGTGGTTTATGATGAAAAAGAAGACATCTCTGCGGCCGATTTTCCAGCTGGTATTCAAATGCATCCGCGTGCGCAGCTTAATGCGGTGCAAGAGAACTTTCGGCAATTGTCCGGCGTTTCTGTAATTGTCTATGTGCAGACCTGCGCGGCTGAGAAGCGGCGCCGACGCAAACGGGGCGCCTTTCCCGATCCAGATCAGCGCTTATTTATCAATCCAGATGTCTGCGAAGGCTGCGGTGATTGCGGGGTGCAATCCAATTGCGTCTCTTTGCTGCCCCTCGAGACCCCATTGGGGCGAAAAAGGCGGATCGATCAGTCCAGCTGCAACAAGGATTTCAGCTGCGTAAATGGGTTTTGTCCCTCCTTTGCCACCGTGCGCGGTGGGCAGCTGCGCCGTCCAGTGGCTCAGGCGTTGTCTATACCGGATTTGCCTGCTCCGGAGCCTTGCACGCTTAAAGGCACACATAATGTAGTCGTTACTGGCGTTGGCGGCACTGGGGTGGTGACCATCGGTGCGCTTCTGGCGATGGCGGCGCATTTGGATGGCAAGGCGGCCGGGGTCATGGAAATGGCTGGTCTGGCTCAAAAGGGCGGCGCGGTGCATATTCACTGCCGCATCGGTGAGAGACCGGAAGATATTTCCGCCATTCGCGTGGCTTTAGGGGAATGCGATGCGTTGATCGGCGGTGACCTTGTTGTCTCGGCCCAGGGCAGCACATTGGGACTCATGGCGCCCACAGGCGGCGCTGTGGTCAATCGTCACGAAATCATCACCGGGGATTTCACTCGCGACACCGCTTTTGCAATCCCGGGCGCCGATTTGCACTTGGCGCTGACTGCACGATTGCAAGAGCGCGCGCGGCTGTTCAATGCGACCCGCTTGGCGGAAACGGTGCTGGGAGACACGGTCTACGCCAATATGATCTTGCTAGGTGCGGCCTATCAGCAAGGATTGCTGCCACTCACGCAGGAGGCCTTGCTGGAGGCGATCGCGCTGAATGGGGCGAAAGTGTCCCAGAATCAACAGGCCTTCGCGTTGGGACAATGGGCCATGGTTGATCCAGATTTGGACAGTAAATTTGAGCGCATAGAGGCGCCGGTTCAAGATCCCGAGGCGGCCCGTTTGGCGGGTTTGCGCGCTTATGGTTCCGGCCGTTTGGCGCGCTATGAAGAGATGCGTGGCAAACTTCAGGGCATGGCGCCAGAATTGCGAGAGCTGGCACTGCAATCTTATCACAAGCTTTTGTCCTATAAAGATGAGTACGAGGTCGCGCGTTTGCTTTTGGCGACTAAGACACAGGTCGCAGAGCGGTTCGAGGGTGACTACGAAATTTCATATCATCTGGCACCGCCGCTCTTGGCGAAAACAGGACCGGATGGGCGGCCGCAAAAGCGCAGTTTCGGGGCCTGGTTTGACCTGGTAAGTCAAGGGTTGGCGCGTTTAAGATTTTTGCGAGAAAGCCCATTCGATCCCTTTGGCTATAGTGCCGAGCGACGCATTGAGCGGCAATTGATCAAAGAGTTTGAGAGCTTAATTGGGCGGATGCTGCGAGATTATGATCCGGAGCGGCTGGATATTTGGCAAGAAATTCTGGGTTTGCCGCTCAACATCCGCGGCTTTGGCCCGGTCAAACTGGCGAATGCAAAGGCCATGCAGAAACGCAGAGCGGAGTTGCTCGATCAGCTGACGAAGGGCCATGCGTCTGAGCATTCGGCCGCCTAAGCTTACATTTTTGGGTGTAGGAATGGTCAAGCCAGATGCGCTCAGCTATGGTCACTGCAGGGCATTGGGCGCAGTACGGAAATATTAGCATGGCAGTAGGAATTTTTGACAGTGGTCTGGGTGGATTGACGGTCTATGACGCGATCCACAAACGAATGCCCAATTTGGATACAATCTACCTTGGCGACCACAAACACGCGCCTTACGGGGTGCGCGACGCGGATGATGTTTATCGCTGCACCACCCAATCGGTGCAAATTCTCTTTGACCGCGGATGTGATTTGGTAATTTTGGCCTGTAACACAGCTTCCGCCGCCGCATTGCGCCAGATGCAAGAACATTGGTTGACTAATGACAAACGGGTTCTGGGTGTTTTCGTGCCGATGATTGAAGCGCTGACTGAGCGGCAATGGGGCGACAACTCGCCGCCTCGTCAGGTTGCTGTGGAGCATGTGGCACTTTTTGCTACGCCGGCCACCGTGTCAAGCCGTGCCTTTCAGCGCGAACTGGCCTTTCGGGCCATTGGGGTGGATGTGGAAGCGCAGGCCTGTGGCGGTGTGGTAGATGCCATTGAAGACGGGGATTTCATTCTTGCCGAGGCTTTGGTGCAAAGTCATGTGGACGCGTTGCACCGAAAAATGCCGCATCCACAAGCCGCTATTTTGGGATGCACCCATTATCCTTTGATGCATGATGCGTTTCAAAAAGCACTGGGGCCGAAGGTTAAGATCTTTTCACAGGCGGGTTTAGTGGCGCAAAGCTTAGAAGATTACTTGCAGCGCCATCCGGAAAAATTGGGCGCGGCAACTGCCAGCAAGTTTTTGACAACCGGTGACCCGGTCAAAGTGTCTCAACGCGCCACGCAGTTCCTCAAACGCCCCATGAAATTTGAAGCGGCCTAGGTGCGGCGCAAAGGTGGCTTGAAAATCGCTGGCATTCGTTCCATATCCGATGGAGAACAGGGAATTTTGCAATGGCACATCGGATTATCATTCTTGGCGCAAGCGGCTACACCGGTGCGGAGCTTGTGCGCCTGATTGCATTGCATCCGCAAATGGAGATTGTTGCGCTTTCCGCGGATCGGAAGGCTGGCCTCGCAATGCGTGACGTCTTTCCACATCTGTCGCATTTGTCTTTGCCGCTCCTGCAAAAAATCGACGAGATTGACATGAATGATGCCGATTTGGTGTTTTGCGCTTTGCCGCATGCCACGTCGCAAGCTGTCATTCGCAAGCTGCCAGCTCATGTGAAGGTCGTTGATCTTTCAGCAGATTTTCGCATCAATAACGCTGAATTATACAGCAAATGGTATGGCAAGCCCCATGACGCGCCAGATTTGCAAAAGAGTGCCGTATACGGGCTTACAGAATTTTATCGCGTGGAAATTTCTAAAGCGCGGTTGGTGGCGGGTACCGGCTGTAATGCCGCGACGGGGCAGTTTGCATTGCGCCCTTTAATCGCTGCTGGTGTGATTGATCTCGATCAGATTATTATTGACCTGAAAACTGGGGTCTCTGGCGCTGGACGCTCAGCGAAAGAAAATCTGTTGCATGCAGAGCTTTCTGAAGGGTTTCATGCCTATGCGGTGGGCGGTCAGCATCGACATTTGGCGGAATTTGATCAAGAATTTTCCGCATTGGCTGGCCGGCCGGTGTCGGTGCAGTTCACGCCGCATTTGATGCCAACCAACCGCGGTATATTGGCGACGGTCTATGTGCAGGGCGCGGTGGATGCAGTTTATGGTGCTCTGGAGGCGACCTATTCTTCTGAGCCTTTTGTTCAGCTGTTGCCCATCGGCACCCATCCCAGCACGCGTCATGTCAGGGGATCTAACTTTTGCCATATCGGCGTAGTCGAAGATCGGATCTCTGGTCGGGTTGTCGTATTGGCTGCCTTGGACAATTTGACCAAAGGTTCTTCTGGTCAAGCGCTGCAAAACGCTAATCTCATGCTCGGTTGTGACGAAACAACTGGCCTGATGATGCCACCGGTGTTTCCATAATGCGCGGACTCAAGAAACAACGCCGCATCCAAGTGATTGTACTGGCGCTGGTCTGTTTAGTGGGCGCGACCGGGTTGATCGGCTTTGCACTGCGCGACGGGATCAACCTGTTTCGCTCGCCGACACAGCTGGCCGAAGCCGCCCCGGCGCCGGAGGAAGTATTTCGTCTAGGCGGTTTGGTTGCGCAAGGCAGCATTCGCAAAGGCGAGGGTTTGCATTTTTATTTCGACATCACGGATGGCGCCAATACTGTGGCCGTGAAATATATTGGCACCGACCTGCCTCCGGATCTCTTTGAGGAGGGGCAGGGCACCATCGCCACGGGGCGTTTTTCAGATGGCCTATTTGAAGCCACAGAAATTTTGGCCAAGCATGATGAAACCTATATGCCCAAAGAAGTCATCGACGCTTTAAAAGAGCAAGGCGTTTATCAAGGTGGTGAAGGGTCTTGATCCAAAGCTAGCTGGCGGTGCTTGGCGCTGGGGTTGTGACCATTTGCGCCGTCAAATTGGAGCGGAGTTTCTTGCCAAGCGCGTTTGAGCCACTATACCGACGCTATGCTTAATGAACTCGCTCATTTCAGTCTGAACATCGCGCTTGGTTTTGCAGTGCTTGGGACAGTCGTTCCGCTGCTGGGGGCCACATTGCGCCGCATCAGCTGGATGCAGCTGGCCTCCGTTTTCGCCACATTGCAATTTTTGTTGGTCGCTTTTGCGTTCGGGGTGCTCACGCTAGCCTTTGTGACATCGGATTTCTCTTTGCGGTTGGTGGTGGTCAACTCTCATACGCTCAAGCCGATGATTTATAAAATCGCTGGGGTTTGGGGCAATCATGAAGGCTCACTGCTGCTTTGGGTTTTGATCTTAACATTCTTCGCCGCCTGCGCAGCTATTTTTGGCCGGCGCCTACCCCAAAGCCTTTTGGCACGAGTTTTGGGCGTGCAAAGCGCCATAACCACGGCCTTTCTGGCATTTGTCTTACTTACATCCAATCCGTTCACACGCGTCGCATTCCCGCCCTTTAATGGGCAAGGGCTCAATCCATTGCTACAAGATCCCGGTTTGGCCTTTCATCCGCCGTTTCTATATCTTGGATATGTCGGCCTTTCGATCACTTTCTCTTTTGCCATTGCGGCGTTGCTGGAAGGCAAAGTGGATTCGGCTTGGGGACGCTGGGTGCGGCCTTGGACCTTGGCGTCGTGGATTTTTTTGACCATCGGCATCGGTCTTGGCAGCTGGTGGGCCTATTATGAACTTGGTTGGGGTGGGTTTTGGTTTTGGGATCCTGTGGAGAACGCGAGTTTCATGCCTTGGTTGATTTCAGCGGCCTTGCTTCATTCAGCCATTGTGGTTGAGAAACGCGATACTCTGAAGGCGTGGACGATCCTATTGGCGATCTTGGCCTTTGGCTTTTCACTGATTGGCACGTTCATTGTGCGCTCGGGCGTTCTGACTTCCGTGCATGCATTTGCCAATGATCCGGAGCGAGGTGTTTTTATCTTGATGATTTTGGTCGTATTTTTCGGTGGGGCATTGCTGCTATTTGCACTGCGCGCCAAGGCCATGGATAGTAGGGGGATCTTCGCGCCGGTCAGCCGTGAGAGCGCTCTGATCGCCAATAATTTGTTATTAGCGATTAGTTGCTTTGTTGTTTTTGTTGGCACGGTGTGGCCCTTGGTCGCCGAATTATTAATGGATCGTAAACTCTCCGTTGGTCCGCCGTTTTTTGATCTGGCCTTCACACCCTTTATGGTGGGTTTGGCGGTGATCTTGCCGATTGGATCAACCCTGCCTTGGAAGCGTGCGCGAAGGGTACATATCACCCGGCTTTGGCCGGTGGCACTTTTATGTGTAGCGATTGTTGGGCTGGCATGGGCCATGCAAACCGGGCGATCTTTGATAGGTCCGGTTGGGCTTGGCCTTGGTGTTTGGCTGGTCATGGGCGTAGCAATTGAGCTTTATCAACGCTGTGGACGGGGCGCGGGCAAAGCGCGCCGGTTGCTGCGGCTTCCTTTGGCTGATTGGGGCAAGGCGATAGCTCACGCGGGGCTTGGCATCACCATCTTTGGCGTGGCTGGCATCACCGCATGGCAGGTGGAAGACATTCGCGTTCTCGAGATTGGCCAATCTGCTGAGGTTGCGGGCTTTACCATCAAATTGGAGGCCGTCGAGGATCGGCGCGGACCGAATTACCTGACAACGATGGCTGATGTCGCCCTGTCCAAGCAAGGCAACCCTATCGCAATGCTGCATCCGGAGCGGCGATACTATCCAGTGGCAGAGATGCCAACGACGGAAGCGGGTATTGATAGCGGACTATGGCGAGATTTTTATGTGGTTGTTGGAGATGCGCAAGCTGAGGGTGGTTATGCCGTGCGGAGTTTTATAAAACCCTTGGCCAATTGGATCTGGACTGGGGCTATCATTATGGCCTTGGGTGGCTTTTTGAGCTTGTTTGATAGGCGCTACCGCTTGGCGCCCGGCGCTGCCCGCGACCCAGGTCGGGAGGCTCTGTCATGAGGCAGGTTCTCGCTGTCGTGTTCTTGATCGTTTGGGCAGGAGTTTCAGCGGCCGTGGAACCGGAAGAAATTTTATCGGATCCAATTTTGGAAGATAGAGCCCGATTAATTTCGCAAGGACTTCGCTGTTTACAATGCCGCAACGAGAGTATTGATGAATCCAACGCCGGCATTGCCAGAGATCTTAGGTTATTGGTGCGCGGCCGCTTGTTGGAAGGTGACAGCGACACAGAGGTTGTGGACTATGTTGTTGCGCGATATGGGGAATATGTTTTGTTGCGGCCCAATGGGCTGGGTATTAATCTCGTGCTGTGGCTGGCGGGGCCAGCGTTGTTTTTAGTCTCACTGGCGGGATTAATTGTCGTACAGCGGCGCAGTAAGCGCAACGAGACCATCGATAGTTTGACCGAAGACGAAGAAAAAGAAATAGAAAAAATCCTCTCATCTTGATTGGGGCATGGCGCAGAGCGCCAGAAACATAGGATGTTGTCATGATTTATGAAACACTCACCTACGCCATCGACCGTGATGTTGCCGTGATCACGCTTAATCGCCCCTCGGTGATGAATGCGCTCAATACACAGATGCGCGCTGAAATAACGCATGCCATGCGCCAGGCCGGTCAGGCGGCGCGGGTGGTGGTACTCACCGGCTCGGGCCGGGCGTTCTGTTCGGGGCAGGATTTGGGTGCCGAGGGAAATTTTGCAGATATCGATCTTGAGCGCACGTTGAAAGATGAATATATGCCGATGCTCAAAGCCATAACGGAATGTCCCGTTCCGACCATTTCAGCGGTCAATGGTCCGGCCGCGGGGGCTGGGGCAAATTTAGCTCTCGCAGCAGATGTCGTGATTGCGGCGCAATCGGCTTATTTTGTGCAGGCCTTCACTCGCATAGGTCTGATTCCCGACGCGGGAGGCACTTATCTTTTGCCGCGGCAAATGGGATTGGCCAAGGCCATGGGCGTCGCGCTCTTTGCCGATAAAATTTCTGCGGAGCAGGCCAGTGCGATGGGAATGATCTGGGAATCTGTCGCCGATGAAAAATTTGCAGCCCAATGGCAGACCCGAGCCGCGCATTTGGCATCCGGTCCTACAGAGACCTATGGCCATGTGAAAACGGCTATTCGTCAGAGCTTTTCTAATTCCGAGGAAGACCAGCTTGAGCTCGAAGCGCGCTTGCAAGGTGCCTGTGGCCGGACCCGCGATTTCAAAGAGGGGGTGACAGCCTTTCTCGATAAACGCCCTTCAAAATTTGAAGGTCGCTGACGCAGGCTCAGTGCGTAGTGATCTGAATATGAGATAGCGGCAGGCCAGGGGTCTGGCCCCAATTTCCCTTGTAAAAGCCGTCGACTAAATCCCCATCCCCATATGCCAGAGCGAAACCCCGCGGGAATACGGACATTGAGCTTTTTCTCTAACGGTTTTCGATATCCACATAGTCCCGCATGGTATCGCCGCAATACAGCTGGCGAGGGCGGCCAATTTTCATTGTTGGATCAGAGATCATTTCTTTCCACTGAGAGATCCAACCGACGGTCCGAGACAGGGCGAAGATCGGTGTAAACATTGAGGTTGGAAAGCCCATGGCTTCCAAGATAATACCTGAGTAGAAATCAACATTAGGGAAGAGTTTTTTTTCTGCAAAATAAGGATCGGCTAGAGCAGCCTTTTCCAACTCTTTGGCCACTTGCAAGATGGGGTTATTCTCAACGCCCAAAAGTTCAAGAACCTCATCTGCTGATTCTTTAAGAACCGTGGCCCGCGGATCGATGTTTTTGTAGACTCGGTGTCCAAAGCCCATCAGACGGAAAGGATCATCTTTGTCCTTCGCACGGGCAATAAATTCGGGAATGCGATCGATAGTGCCAATTTCATTGAGCATTTCAAGGCAGGCTTGGTTTGCACCGCCATGTGCGGGGCCCCAAAGACAGGCAATTCCAGCGGCAATACAAGCAAACGGATTGGCGCCAGAGGAAGAGGCAAGCCGAACCGTAGAGGTTGAGGCATTTTGCTCGTGATCTGCGTGAAGGGTGAGTATCCGATCCATTGCTCGGGACAAGATTGGGTTTACTTCATAGTCTTCGGCAGGCACCGCAAAGCACATCCGCAGAAAGTTTGAGGCATAGTCCACATCATTGCGTGGATAGACGAAGGGCTGCCCGACTGTATATTTATAAGCCATGGCGGCAATCGTTGGCATTTTTGCGATCAAACGAATGGAGGCGACCTCGCGCTGGTGCTGGTCGGTGATGTCCGTCGAGTCGTGATAAAATGCAGACATGGCGCCAACAACACCGGTCATAATGGCCATTGGATGGGCATCGCGGCGAAAACCACGAAAGAAATTTACCATCTGTTCGTGGAGCATGGTGTGATTTGTCACCAGGCTTTCAAACTCCTCGAGGTCGGTTGCATTGGGCAAGTGACCGTTGAGCAGCAAAAAGCACACTTCCAAATAATGACTTTGCGAGGCGAGCTGATCGATGGGATAACCGCGATGTAGCAATACACCGGCCTCGCCATCAATGAAGGTAATGGTAGAGTCGCAAGCGGCGGTCGAGGTAAAGCCGGGGTCATAGGTGAAGACATTGGCCTGCGCATAGAGTTTTCGAATATCAATCACATCCGGTCCCGCTGTCGGTGACATGACTGGCAGGTCATAATTGGCCCCATCCAGGGTCAGTTTGGCAATTTTTTGTACGTCTTCGGTCATATTAGTCTCATCTTCCCAGTTCAGCATGTTCACGCGGAGCCCGCTTAACTTTTATCGGTTAGCCGTGCTATGGTTTCATCTCGGCCCAACACCAGCATCATGTCAAATACACTCGGCGAGGTAACGCGTCCTGAAAGTGCCGCCCGAAGCGGGGCTGCCAACTTGCCCATTTTGGTCTCATGGGACAGTGCAAGGCGTTCAACCAAGCCTTCCAGTTCTTCTCGCGTCCAGATAGCATTTCGCAACTGCGGCGTCAATTCACTCAGTATACCAATGGATACTGAATCAAGCGCCTGAACCGCCTTTTCCTCTAGATCCAACGGGCGAGATTGAAACATAAATGACGATTTATCAAAAAGTTCTGCCATTGTTTTCGCACGTTCCTTGACGCAGTAAGCGCCGGACAAAAAGAGAGATTTTTGGGCATCATTTAAGGGGGCAGAAGCGGTTGTAACCAGATATCCCTCAAGTTCATGCAGCAACGCAGCATCATCGGTTTGCGCGATGTGTTGGCCCGAAATATTAGCCAGTTTTTTGAAGTCAAACCGAGCGGGTGATCTGCCAATATGTTCAAGGTCAAACCAGGATTGCGCTTGGGAATCGGTGAAAAACTCATCATCCCCATGGCTCCAGCCTAAACGCGCCAGATAGTTGCGCGTCCCAGCCGCAGAGTATCCAAGATCTTGATATTCCCCAACCCCGGTCGCACCGTGGCGCTTTGACAGTTTCTTGCCGTCCGGCCCATGAATGAGCGGGATATGCGCGTAGGTTGGAAGCTTCCACCCCATAGCCCGGTAAATCTGGATCTGCCGCGCTGCATTGTTCAGATGATCGTCGCCGCGGATGACGTGGGTGACGCCCATATCACAATCATCCACCACAACTGCGAGCATATAAACAGGACTGCCATCTGAGCGGAGCAAGACCATGTCATCAAGTTGATCATTGCGAATGACAACATCGCCCTGCACACGATCTTTAATTACGGTTTGCCCCTCGCGCGGAGCTTTGAGGCGCACTACATAGGGCGCTTGAGGATGATCTGCCTCTGCGGAATCGCGCCAGGGGGAGCGAAACAACGTCGAGCGTTTTTCAGCTTGCGCCGCCTCTCGAAAGGCGGCGATCTCCTTCGGCGTGGCAAAACATTTGTAAGCGTGGCCCGCAGATATCATCTGAGCCGCCACTTCCGCATGACGGGCCGCGTTAGCCGCTTGACTGACGGGCGTTCCATCGAAGTCCAACCCAAGCCACGCCAGACCTCGGTAAATTGCTTGGGTCGAGGCCTCGGTTGAACGCTCCTTATCGGTATCCTCGACCCGCAGCAAAAATTGCCCACCATGGCGTCGAGCGAAGAGCCAGTTGAATAGAGCCGTGCGCGCCGAGCCGATATGCAATGTTCCGGTTGGGGAGGGGGCGAAACGGGTGACGACGGGCGTGTTGGACATGATGTTCATCTTTCGCAAGAGAAAAGGAAGCACTCTGTAACTAGGGCGCATCAATAGAGAGAACAAGTGCAGCATTGGTCTTGGACTTGGGCAACAGTAGCGCCTGCGCTGCAAGCGCAGGCTCAAAACCTTATGCATTGGACCGCTTTGGGCTTCGGCTTAGGAATTGCGGCCTATTTCGGATTGTCTCGCGAACTCGGGGTATGTATTTTTTCGCAGTTGGCCTCTATGCCGGTCTATGTGCCGTTTTGACGTTCCGATTTCGCAATGGGATCGCGCTTTTTTTATCGTTATTTCTGATGTCGCAGTTGGGTTTTCGTGGAGCCAATGTAGGGCACATTCGGTTGCTGACCCTGTTATGTTGGAGTGGTTTTATGGTGCGATACCGAGGCGGTTCATTGGCATCGATCGCAGCCTGTCGGAAAAGCTGCGCCCAACTTTAGACTAATTGGCGTTTTGCCGTTTCCTGCAGCACGTCAAACCGAACCGCTTGCTAGTGGCGCTGTATGGAGGAACGCAAGATTAAATGCCCCAGATTGGCAACATCGAATAGCTTGCGGCGCATTTATCGCCCACGCCTGGGCCTGCTGAACCCAATGGCTATGATTTTCAAAAACAGGCTTGGTTTGTTCTATTGGGCGCGGTCGGATACACGCGTAACCCCGTGATGTTCTAGCGCGCGGCTCAAGTAGAACATGGCGGGCTGACCTGTCAAAAACGGTGCCAGCAAATAGGAGCGCATATGGTGTCACATATGCCAGTCTGCACTGCTGGGGTGGCGGTGGCCATCGCGGTTAGTGATCGGATGTATCTTGGTCGAGACGTGCAGCGAGCGCTCCGAGCCGCTAATCTTTCGCATCTTTTGGACATACTTGGCCTGCACATGGGTCTGCTCACCAGTCTAGTCTTCTTCTTCAAGTTGGCTATTTTTAGTGTCTACCCTATCTGATTTGAAACTGGCCAATCAAAAAAAGTAGCTTCACTAATGAGCATGGGAGTTGGGGCGGCTAATCTGCTGATGCCTGCGAAAGGCCATCACGGCACGGGCCATAAACCGCCTTAGTAGGTGCGAATCAGCCCTACCAATTTGCCCTGTATTTTGACCTGATCGTCACGAAATACGCGGGTTTCATAGGCAGGATTTGCCGCTTCAAGCGCTATAGCGCTGCCATTGCGGCGAAAGCGTTTTAAAGTGGCCTCGTGATCTTCAACCATAGCGACGACGATATCGCCATTCTGGGCTGTACTAGTTTCACGGATCACCACCACGTCCCCGTCATTAATCCCCACCTCAATCATGGAATCGCCTTTAACTTCCAGCGCATAATGCTGACCGGCGTTTGAGATCATATCACCCGGCACCGCGACGTCACGCGCGTAATCTTGGATTGCTGAAATTGGCACGCCCGCTGCAATGCGCCCCATCATCGGCAATGATCTCACGTCTGCAGCATCCAGATCCATGGCATCGCGTGGCCGCTGGGGGCGATCTCCAGTGATCAGCCGCGGCGCAAATCCGCGTGATGTGGGTTGCACTTGTTCGGGCATCCGCAAAATTTCAATTGCCCGTGCGCGATGTGCCAGACGACGAATAAAGCCACGCTCCTGAAGGGCAGTGATCAAGCGATGAATGCCGGATTTTGATTTGAGATCGAGCGCCTCTTTCATTTCATCGAATGAAGGGGAGACACCGTTGATCAGCGTACGCGCGTGAATGAACTCAAGTAGTTGCAGTTGCTTTTTAGTGAGCATGACATCATCTCCCAAGGTTGCGCTGCTTCAGCGTGTTTGGGTAATGTTCTATTCCCGTTCTCTCTTTGTGTCAAGTCGCAGCAAGATGCGTTACAATGGAATGTAGCGCATCTTGCTGCCCTTGGGCATAGTTGGGGCGTCGATCGAAGCAATTGCCAGGGCATTCGCGCCGCTCAAGATGCTCAATAAAGAGCTGTCTTGCCGTTGGGCCACATGCAACGCGCCCTCAATTAATGTGGCCCGCATATAATGTTCCCGAGCGCCATTGGCGGGAAGATCATGCGCCAGCGGGGCTATTTTATATGCGCGTGGACCGGCAGGCATACCCAGCATCTTTTCGATCAAGGGCACCACGAAGATCTCGCCGCAAACCATAGCTGAAACTGGGTTGCCCGGAAGTCCGATCATTGCCCGCCCGCTCATACGGCCGGCCATCAAGGGTTTCCCAGGGCGCATCGCTACTTTGTAAAATGATTGTTCCAATCCGAACACAGCCGCGGCCTGCGCCACCAAGTCATAATCGCCTACAGAGGCGCCACCTATTGTTAAGATCAAATCAGCATCTTGGGTCAGGGCGAAAATTTCTGCGAGCGAGCCCATCCGGTCACGGGCAATTGGCAAAATACGCGCTTCTGCGCCGATTTTTTGGAGCATAGCGGCGAGCCCATAGGTGTTTGACGCAATGATTTGATCATCACGGGGGCTATCCCCGGGTTGTACCAATTCATCGCCTGTGGCGATTAGGGCTACCTTTGGTCTGCGGGTCACTGTGGGCTGGGCGGTGTTCATTGCGGCTAAAAGTGCGATATCTTGTGCGGTCAGACGGCGCGGGGCGCTCAGCCTGTATCCTGCGGTGAAATCGCCGCCGGCAGGGCGCAAATAGGCCGCGTCATTTGGACCATCTATCAGCGTGATTTTTCCGTCTTTTGTCTCAACATTCTCTTGAATGAGGACGTGATCGGTACCTTGCGGCAGGGGCGCGCCAGTGAATATCCGCGTGGCCTGTCCGGTGGCGACTGAATTTGAAAACGGATGTCCAGCTGCGGCTTCGCCAATCACCTGCCATACCTGCACCCCAGCTGCGAGGTCGGTCGCGCTGATAGCATAGCCATCCATGGCCGCGGCCGCGAACGGCGGTTGATCGCGGGTAGCTGTGACGACCTGAGCCAAAACCCGCCCCTGCGCTTGCTGTAAGGAAATTTTTTCGCTTGGCAGCGCGTCGCTGAGAGCCAAGATACGATCAAGCGCCTCGCGAACCGAAATCATAGCGTCGAACGCCGCCAATTGCCTGATTTGCCGCCTCGCTTTTCCTCGAGCTGTATCGAGGTAATGGTCAGTCCCTTATCGATCGCTTTCATCATGTCATAGACCGTGAGGGCGGCTGTGCTGGCAGCCGTGAGGGCCTCCATCTCAATTCCGGTTTGCCCGCGGGTTTTCACAGTGGCGGTGATCAAGACTTGATGGGTGGCGCGATCGGGCTCGAGATCAACACTCACCTTGGTGATCGGCAAAGGATGGCACAGAGGGATCAGCTCGGAGGTTTTTTTCGCGGCCATGATTCCCGCTATGCGGGCCACAGCCAGCGCATCACCTTTTTTCAAATTTCCCTCCAGCAATACTGCCATGGCGGCTTTGGTCAGCTGCACGGTGGCCGTGGCGCATGCCATGCGGTCTGTGTCAGATTTTTCAGACACATCAACCATATGCGCATGTCCGGCCTCATCTAGATGGGTGAGTTTTGACATTTAAATCCTATCTGGCATCCGCGGATTGGCCAAAAGAGTGCGTGTCGCTTGCGCCACATCGGTCTGGCGCATGAGACTCTCGCCAATCAAGAACGTTCGGGCACCACAGCCGGCCAGGTCCGCCAGATCGTCGGGCGTGTAAATTCCACTTTCGGCAACGACGGTTTTGTCTGCTGGTATGCGGTGTGCAAGAGTGCGCGTCGTGTCCAGAGTGACATCGAAGGTGTTGAGATTGCGGTTGTTGATGCCAATCAAGGTAGAGTTGAGTGCAAGGCCGCGTTCCAATTCGACCGCGTTATGCACTTCAATCAGCGCATCCATGCCCCAGGCGCTGGCGGCGGCATCCAATTCCGCCGCTTGGCTGTCGGAAACCGAGGCCATGATAATTAAGATACAATCAGCGCCCAAGGCGCGGGCCTCTGCGACTTGATAGGTGTCATACATAAAGTCCTTGCGCAGCGCCGGTAGTGTTGTGGCGGCGCGGGCGGCGGTCAGATAGCTATCATCACCCTGAAATGACGGTCCATCGGTCAGAATAGATAAGCAGGTCGCACCGCCTTCCTCATAGGCACGGGCCAATGCGGGGGGATTGAAATCCGCCCGAATGAGACCTTTCGAGGGCGAGGCTTTTTTCACCTCTGCGATCAAAGCATAGCCAGTCTGAGCCGCCTGTTTGAGGCCGCTGGCAAAGCCGCGCAGGGGGCCTGCATCGCGCGCTGCGGCCTCGACCTCAGCCAAAGAGACAGCGGCCTTGCGCGCTGCAATTTCCTCAAGCTTGTAGGCTTTAATCTTATCAAGAATAGTTTCAGTCATTTGTCAGTCCAATTGTCATGCGGCGCTGGTGAGCGCGGCTAAGGCGGTAACTTTCCTTTTTGCCGCTCCGCTGTCGATCGCCTCTGCAGCCCATTCTACGCCTTCGCGCAGGGAGCTGGCTTTTCCTGCAATGAGTAGTGCGGCAGCAGAATTCAGTAAGACCGCATCGCGGTAGGCCGAGGGCACGCCATCCAAAAGCGCGGCAAAAGCTTTGCCATTGTCTTCGGGGCTGCCGCCTAGGATGGCTTCAAATGGATGCACCGGCAAGCCTGCATCTTCGGGATGAATTTCAAGATCGACCAACTGGCCATTTCTCAGGGCGGCCACGGCGCTGCTGCCGGTGATGGTTAGCTCATCGGTGCCATCGGCGGTGCCATGCACCAACCAAGCCGCTTCGCTGCCGAGAGTCATCAGGGTTTCGGCCATAGGGCGAATTAAATCTGCTGAAAAAACACCTGTTAATTGCCGTTTGACACCGGCTGGATTGGTCAACGGACCGAGGATGTTAAAGATGGTTCGCGTCGCAAGCTCAGCGCGGGTGGGCATCACATGGGCGATGGCTGGGTGATGCATCGGGGCCATCATAAAGGCGATACCGATCTCTTCCAATGCGCGTTCCACCACATCAACACCCACCATCACATTGATGCCCATCTGCCCCAAGGCATCGGCCGCACCAGATTTGGAGCTGAGATTACGGTTGCCATGTTTAGCCACCGGCACGCCGGCGCCAGCTACCACAAAAGCGGCTGCTGTGGAAATATTCAATGTACCCTTGCCGTCACCGCCGGTGCCGACGATGTCCATGGCGCCCTGCGGAGCCCGCACGGCGTTGCATTTTGCCCGCATCACTGCGGTAGCGGCTGCGTATTCATCCACAGTCTCTCCGCGTGTGCGCAGCGCCATTAAAAAGCCGCCGATTTGACTTGGAGTGGCCTCACCGTTGAACAATGCTTCAAAAGCGATCTGTGCTTCCGCACGCGTCAGTGGGCGGTCGGCGGCCATCCCAATCAAGGGTTGCAAAGCGGATGTCATGCCTGCTCCTCTGCCATGTCTAGGAAATTGCGCATCAGATGATGCCCATGTTCGGAGACGATGCTCTCTGGGTGAAATTGAACCCCATGAATGGGCAAGATTTTATGTTGTAGACCCATGATTGTGCCATCTTCCAACTCTGCGGTCACCTGTAAACAGTTCGGCAGGCTCGCGCGATCTACAATCAGCGAATGATAGCGCGTCGCTTCGAAAGGGGTGGGCAGGTCGACAAAGAGACCCTGGCCGGTATGATGCATTTTGCCCATTTTGCCATGCACAATCTCGTGGCACCGCACAACAGAGCCACCAAAAGCCTGCCCTATGGCTTGATGCCCCAAACAGACCCCCATGAGCGGAACGCGAGCCTCAGCGGCGGCCTCTGTCAGGGCCAGACAAATACCAGCCTGCGCCGGATCACAAGGTCCCGGTGACAAGAGTATCGCAGAGGCCCCCAGCGACATCGCTTCTTGTACGTCCAGGGCGTCATTGCGTTTGACTATAACCTCCGCGCCCAACTCCCCAAGATAATGCACTAAATTATAAGTGAAGCTGTCATAGTTATCGATCAGCAGTAACATGGGTCGTCCTTTATGTTTTTTTACCAACGGGCGCTCTTTCGGAACAATTGGTCTCGCAATTGACAGATTGGTCGCGGTATAGATGCTCAGGGAACGACGCCATCGTCAAGGGTAACAGGGTGTTTTTGGTGATTGAAAGGTAAGAGATGCAACGACCGTTCTTCAATGGTCTTATCTGGGGCACGCTAATAGGCGGAGCAGGACTGGTGATCCTTTCGCTGTCGCATGATGTTTTGAATCTCCAAGGTTTGAACCCAGAGGCGACCGTGGTACCGATCGCGCACAGCCCTGATATGGCCATTAGTTCGCAGGTACAGGTGCGTGATCTTGATCCCCCTTCGGAATTGGCCGTTTCGCCATCCGTGTTGTTACAAGTCCCAACCATAGCCGGCCTTGGCCGCAATTTGACCCTTCCAGCGCAAAAACCTGTATTTACTGGTAAGACCGAGACATTGGCCGCATTGCCGATGGTGCAAAAACTGCGCCCCTCAGCGAATATGCCACAGATATACCCCGGAGACTCGCCTTTACTCTCTCCGCATGCGCCCACGCGCTTGGCCGGGATGCGGCGCCCGAATGTTACAGTTGTGGATGATAATAGTGCGATGCAGGTCAGCGCGCCGCGCGTGTTGCAAACCGACCCCATACCGGAGGTGACTGATCTGCGCTACGCTCTGGAGTTTGAGTCGATGTTGGGCAAGGGGCTGATAAGTATAATTTTGTTGGACAGGCCGTCGATGGACCCTCCAAATGGGTTGGTGGAGCTTGGGGTTCCGTTCACCGTAGCAATCGATGAGCAAGCGGCGGATGCGCGCGCCAAAATGCTGGTTTACCGCACCGCAGGTCTTGAAATTTTTACCCGCATGCATTTGCCCGAGACCCTGACCGCGGTGAATGTGGCGCTGATTACGGATGCCGCATTGCAGGCTGTGCCCATGGCAACGGGATTTTGGCCCTCTGATTATTATCGCGCTTCAAGATCTTCGACGCAGTTGCGTCTGCTGCAAGACCATTTGGCCAAAGAGAGTCTTGGGTTTTTGCCAAATTTTGATGTTATGATTTCTGATGAGATACGCCGTGCCTCGGACGTGTTAGACGCGCTGGACTTTGCAGCAGAACGCTCAGCCCAGACCGGGCAGGCGGTTGTGGCGCTTTATCCGTCTGCGGAGATTTGGGATGTTTTGCGGTTTTGGCTACAGCATTCCAACCATGGCGACAGCGTCATCGCCCCGCTCTCGGCTGTGCTTACACGTTAGAGCATTTGTACTTAAATTTAATACTGCAGACGCTCCAGAAAATGCTGGATTGTTAATTTCGTCTCAATGGCCTGTGTCTATTCGGTAGAACTGCTCAGAGGCGCGCCGGTCACTACCTTCGCCAGCCAGCCCCTGATATCGGGATAGAGCGCCTCAAGCTGTGGCAGGTCATTGATGCAGAGCATCTTGATTCCTAGCGTTTCATTGATGTCTTTCAAAAGCGCGGCAATGGTCCCGTCCACTGCGCCAACCCCTTGTCCGCTATAGATATGACAGTGATCCTTGACGGGATTCACCGTCGCGGTCTTGTTCAAAATACAGGCGTGATTGTGCAGGCTTTGTGGCGAAAACTGATTGATATCGCGCATCCTGTAGCCTGCATTGTCACGAAATGCCGCGTCGAAACGGCTGTGAAGTTGGGCCATGGTGGGGCGCAAACACGGGTGCGCTACATGTGCGGTGCGAAAAAGACGCTGGGAGGGCACACCGCATAGGGCGGCTGCGTTGATTTGCATGTAATGATTGAACTTAACAGGATCAGCCATTTGGACAGGATCATCTTGCAAATAGCTGAAATCACCCCAAGTGCCCCGTAAGATTGGGCCGTTCATCGTGAAAAAATCGGACGGCTGACAGGGTGATGTCAGAAAAACATCATCATTGAAATAAATAAACTGGTCTGACAGCCCCGGGATGTTCCACAGAAAGGTTTCTATGGCTAAGGAATTGAAAGTCGGCAATATAGCGCCGTGGTTTGCGAAGATTTCTGTATGATCCACTAATCGAATTTTGGCGCGCAGTGTGGCGCTCAGGCGCGACAGATTTGGTGATTGTGCGTCGACAACAATCCATATTTTGCGCAGCCATGGGGCGTTGTGCTCAAGGGATGCCAAGCAGAAATAAAGTTCACCATTACAGGCCCAGCGATGCGGGTTAATGGCATTTTCATGAAATAGATCTCGCGCTGAACCCATCATACTCTTGCGCTTTCGCAGGTGCGCCGGATCTAATCCATCAACCCATGTGATGACTGCATCAATCGGATGGTGCTGGACTTCTTGAACCATGAACGCAGACTCCTGTTTTATCCGGTCAAGGCTATCCCGCGAACCGTTTAATTGCGAGGGTGGCGTAGTATTTTCGTGGCTTATAGTGCGAAAATGGTGGTCCCGACAGGATTTGAACCTGTGACCCCTCGCTTCGGAGGCGAGTACTCTATCCAGCTGAGCTACGGGACCATTTGCCTTTTCGAAGAGAGCGCAGCTGTTCTGCGACCCTCTCCACAAGGAGCCATCGGCTTTCTGACGCTCTCTTACATCAAGCCGCTTGCGCCTTACAACCCATTTTCCGTGGATTTCCTATATTGCACTGGGAGCGGCCCCAAAACTCTGCGACTGCAGGGCAATTTGCTACGCTAGGGCCGGTTGCGGCGGTGGTGCGGTGCGGAATCGGCGTTCAGGGGTTGAGGTTGTTTTTGGATGGTGTCGGGATGTAAGGTGGAAAATTAACGGCCCCAAAGGCGTTTTTCACCGCAATCTATATGGACAAAGTTTGAGCGAGAATAGCGTCCAACCCCGCCGGCTGCGCAGGATGCGGCGGCTTTAGCCACTTGACGGACTGACTTTCCCTGCATGCGCAGATCCGCTGCCTGTCCATTGATATGCAGGGATTTTTTTGCAACACTCCGCGAGCGTTTGCGCAGTAACGCGTTTGTTTCGGGTGTGCGATAACCGGACAGCATGAGAAAAGGAGTGGAGGTATCGAGCAGCTGCTGCGTGGCTGCGATGATGTCAACCGTACGGGTGTCGATGGCGCGGGACTGATCTCTGCGCCAGTCGCGCATAAACCAGTTCACCTCGGTCAAGGCATCTTTGATATAGTCACCTTCGATCCAATAAATCATGTCTAAAGACTCGCCTGTTCGCCGCGAGTACATTTTCAACCGACGGATATCACCCGCGCCACGTAAAAAACCAGCTGCGTTGGAATAGGTTGGAGCGGCAAACAAGGCTGTGGCCGCAAAAGCGCCAAGTAACCCACGTCGTGAAATTACGGTCAGTTGATCTGTCATTTTTTGTCCCACTTATGCACCGCGATCCGTGCACAGCACGATCGCTTATCCCCAGGTGCAAGAGTGCATATGACATATTTTCTGTATTTTTGCAAAGCCGTATTTAATTTCTAATCAAAGTAATTTAATTATGGCGGTTTATCGCACAGTTGGCTTTGGCAGCTGCCGCGCAGGCCGCTCGCGCAGCGTAGTCTGCATTCTGAAAGTTCGTTGTGCTTTCGGTGTTACAATCTGCAAAATCTCATGTCGCATTTGGTAAAAGACATTAGACTTTGTCTACTAAAATGCGCAGCTTCGGCGCATGGAACATCAACTAGGGCGCGCCGTGTTATGATATGTCGAATTGATTTGAGTCTGGTCAAAGTTATGGTCAGTGCTTTGTCCCTTCTGTTCAGTGCCGAGCTGGCGGCGCAGTCGATTGGATTCAAGCAATCTTTGGCTCAATATGTAGTCTCTGATCAGGATGTTTCTGGATTTTATCGCGCCCGGGACTACCGCTCGTTCTGGACCGGGTCTACAGCGCAGGAACGCGCGCGATTAGTGGCATTGATCACGGCCTTTGCTGACGCGGACATGCATGGCCTGCCAAAAACGCGGTTCAACGCTGAGGTTGTGATATCCAAATTGAGGTCGGCCAATAGCCAAAGCGCCTTCGGGCATTTGGAGGCGGAGCTCACATCAGCGTTTCTGGACTATGCCCGCGCCGTCCAGTCGGGGCTGTTGATCCCTTCCAAGGTTGATAAGGAAATTGTCCGCAAAGTGCGTTACAGTAAACCGCTCGAACTCTTGGAGGGTTTGGAGGCCAGTGATGCGCAGGTCTTTTTCAAATCCCTGCCGCCGCAAAGCCGTCAATACATGGGTCTGGTGAAAGAACGACTGCGTCTGGAGCAGCAGATTGCGGCAGGCGGCTGGGGCCCGCCTGTGAGCACTAAAAGATTGGAACCAGAGGCGCAGGGGGAACAAGTGGTGCGCTTGCGCGATCGGCTGGTCGCAATGGGCTATCTCAGCACAACCTACTCTAGCGTTTACGACACGCCGCTCGTGGACGCCGTGGCGCTCTTTCAAGCCGATAATGGGCTTGCTGTGACGGGCATGGCAAACAAGCTGACACTCGAACAGGTCAATATTGACGCCTCCGAGCGCTTGGCATCAGTTTTGGTGGCACTGGAGCGGGAGCGTTGGTTTAATCAACCCTTGGGCGCGCGGCATATCTCTGTGAACCTAACGGATTTCAAGGCGAAGATTGTCGATTTCGATAAGGTCACCTTTGAGACCAATACTGTGGTGGGTGCTGCGGATGGTGGTCGGCGCAGTCCCGAATTTTCTGACACTATGGAATATATGGTCATCAACCCGAGTTGGTATGTCCCGCGCTCTATCGTGGTCGGTGAATATTTGCCAATGTTGCAAGAGGATGCGGCGTCGGTGGAGTATCTTGAGCTGCGCGATGATCTTGGCAATGTGGTGGAGCGCGAGGGGCTAGATTTTAACGGATTTGACGAGGAGACTTTCCCCTTTGGCATGCGCCAGCCGCCCAGTCCTGGAAATGCTTTGGGTTTAGTAAAGTTCATGTTCCCCAATCGGCATAATATTTATCTTCACGACACCCCGGCCAAGAAACTATTCAGGCGCGAAGTGCGCGCTTTCAGCCATGGCTGTATTCGTTTGGCAGATCCGTTTGACTTTGCCTATGCACTGCTCGCGGTGCAAAGTGACAGTCCAAAGTTGCTGTTTCAGGAGGCATTGAGCTTGGGCAAAGAGGTGCAGATTGATTTATTGCGGCGCATACCCGTGCATATCATTTATCGCACGGCTTTGGCGCGGCCGGAAGGCGGATTGGAGTTTCGCCCCGATGTCTATGGCCGTGATGCAAAGATTTGGCTGGCTTTGCAACGCGAAGGGGTGGTTATGGGTAACGTCACAGGATAAACGGGACCTAAAGCAAAAGGCGGCCGTTCATGAACATATGTAATTTACAAGATCTGGCGAAGGCGCTGAACGGCCAAGCAGTGGGTGATGTTGCATTAGAGATCACGGGCGCTTGTGAGCCACAAGATGCGTCAGGCGGTCTTTTGGCAATCGCAACAACTCAACCCTATTTGGAGCGCTTGCCGCTAGGCCAAGCCCGCATTGCTTTATTGGCGGAAGGCACAGACTGGCAAAGCCTTAACCTTTTGGGTGCGGTTCTCGTGCCGCGGCCCCGCTTTGCCCTGGCGTGTCTGTCGCAAGCTTTTGATCATAGTTGGCGACCGGACCCGTCTGGAATTCATCCGCAGGCCTGTGTGGAACCAGGGGTGGAGATTGGCGCTGGGGCGCGGATCGGCGCGTTTTGCCATATCGGTTCAGGGGTGGTTTTGGGCGAGAATGCTTGGCTCGGCAGCCATGTGACCATCGCCGAAGGCTGTGTCATTGGCCGTGAGGCCACATTGATGGCGGGCGTGCGGATTGGTTCGGGCGTGCGCATCGGCGCACGTTTCATCGCACAACCGGGTGCGGTGATAGGCGCGGATGGATTTTCCTTTGTCACCCCTGAGCGCTCTGCGATTGAGAATGTGCGCGAAACTCTGGGGAACAGCAAAGACGCAAAACCGCAACCCTTTGCCCGTATCCATTCCCTTGGGTCGGTGGTGATTGGTGATGATGTGGAGTTGGGCGCCAACAGCTGTATTGACCGCGGTACCATCCGCGACACGCAGATTGGGGATGGCTGCAAATTTGATAATTTGGCGCAGATTGGCCATAATGTAAAAATTGGCAATAATTGTATGATTTGTGCACAGGTCGGGATCGCAGGTTCATCCGCTCTGGGAAACAATGTGGTTCTCGGTGGGCAAACTGGTGTGAGTGACAATCTGTTTATTGGTGACAATGCTATAACAGGCGGCGCCACTAAAGTGCTTAGCAATATCCCTGCTGGGCGGGTGATGTTGGGGTATCCCGCGATGAAAATGGAAGCGCAGCTTGAAGTCTACAAAAACTTGCGGCGACTACCGCGGATGTTAAAAGACCTATCGCGGCTTAAAAAATCACTGTCAGATCCTGACAACAGTCCTTAATGCGCAAGAAGGCGTTCTGATGAGTATTAAAGATAAAGTCATTCAAATTATTGCTGAGCAAGCCTTGCTGGATGCCGCTGATGTGCGACTTTCGGCAACATTGGAGGATTTAGGCATAGACAGCCTTGGCGTGGTGGAAAGTATTTTCGCTATTGAGGAAGAATTCGACATCGAAGTGCCGTTTAACGCCAATGCTCCAGCGGAAAGTCAATTTGATATTTCCTCTGTGTCAGCCATTATTTTAGCGGTTGAAACCCTTGTTGCGGAGCAGACTTAAGCGATGAATCGCGTGGTGATTACAGGGGCTGGGACCATAAACGCTTTGGGTGGAACAGTGCCGGAAACTTTGCATGCCATGCGCGAAGGACAGCTGGGGATTGGGCCGCTGCAGATGCGTGACCTGGACAGGCTATCGGTTAAAATCGGCGCGCAAATTAAGAATTTTGATCCAGAGTCACATTTTGATCGGCAAAAACTGGCGCTGTATGATCGGGTGACACAACTGACGCTTTTGGCCGCCCGCGAAGCGATGGCCCATTCTGGCTTGGAGATCACGGAGGAAAAGTCGGAAACGACGGGTGTGGTCCTCGGAACCGCTGCGGGTGGGATGAACACCTGGGATGATAATTTTCGTTCTGTCTATGAGGAGGGTAAAAATAGAGTTCACCCTTTTGTGGTACCGAAACTTATGACTAATGCAGCGGCCAGCCATGTGTCAATGGCCTGCAATATTAAAGGTCCATCTTTGACAGTCTCCACGGCTTGCGCCAGCTCAAATCACGCGATCGGATTGGCGTTTCAAATGGTGCGTAGTGGCATAGCGCGCGCGATGCTAGCCGGCGGCGCCGATGCGATGCTGACCTTTGGTGGCATTAAGGCCTGGGAAGGGCTGCGGGTGATGTCTAAAACCGCCTGTCGTCCTTTCTCCGCCAATCGCTCGGGTATGGTCCAAGGAGAAGGGGCTGGGGTCTTCGTGCTTGAGACCTATGAGGGAGCCAAGGCCCGCGGCGCCGAAATTTTAGGGGAGATCGTCGGGTTTGCCATGACCTCAGATGCGAGCAATATTGTGGTGCCAAACCAGCAGGGTGCCGTACGAGCCATCCGCGGCGCACTCGGCGATGCACGCCTAGATCCGCAAGATATTGGCTATATCAACGCCCATGGCACCGGGACCGCAGCGAATGACAAAACAGAATGTGCGGCGGTTGCGGAGGCTTTTGGCGCCCATGCGCAGGCGGTGCTGATGTCTTCGACAAAATCTATGCACGGGCACTTGATCGGGGGCACGGGCGCTGTCGAATTACTTGCATGTCTCATGGCATTGCAGGAGGGGGTTATTGCGCCCACCATTGGCTACGAACATCCAGATCCCAATTGCGCGCTTGACGTGGTGCCAAATATCGCTCGGCAAGCGAAGGTGACTGCGACCGTGTCTAATGCCTTTGCCTTTGGTGGCATGAATGCGGTTCTGGCGCTGAAAGCGGTTTAGTGGGTACTGCAATTAGTTGGTCGTTCCGTCCATTAGGGCCGCATGCCCAGACGTAAAACCCTGCAAAGATAATGTGAGACGTTCAGGCTGCGTTGGGGCCGCCGCTGGAAACATTGTAATCGTTGCCTGCGCGCCCGCACGGTAGCTGTCAAGATCGTCTTGTGTGAGACCGATTCGCGCCACGCAACCCATTTGAATACAAAAGGCAAACGGATATATTTTGGCGTTGTTATCGTCCACTTGGATGGTCAACTGTTGAGTCAGTAAGGTCTCCAAAGGCGTAATGACATTTGCCCCGGCGACAACGCGCCCGTCCGATTGGATGGGGTTTAGATTATATTCTGCCACCGGCACTCCATCGGGCGTATGCATCAATTGAAATAATTGACACAGGTCTTGCGGTTGTTCCGTTTTTAAACACCGCAGCGTCCAAGCCCCATAGGTGCCTTTCACAAAATATTCGCCCATCGCCGTTGTGCTTTTCACAATTTCTCCTGTGGAAAATTCCTCAGCTGCTGGTAATTGAACCGTCTGTGCGTGCGATAGTGTGTGGGATACCAAAAGATATATGAGAGCGCCAAAATAGGTTGTTACTTTAACCACCGAAAAGTCCTTTCTATCGCAGGGGGCATGAACCGTAATCCCTCCTTCAATATCTTGAAATTTGTATTGGTGTGCCAGCCAACCTATGGGCGCGTAACCCAAAAAATTAAAGCAGAGGATTTTTGCCAAAAACCTCTGCCTCTATTTTTTCCCTGTCGGGCACACCGACACCATGCAAAATAAAGCAAAATATGTTTTGGACGTCAATGAATATTTTAAGCAATTCTTCAAAAAACGGCAGCCGAAAGCGCTGTTTAGTAAAGGGAGGTATGACATGAAGAAAACCGCCATTGCACCTCACCTATAGTCCCAGTTTATTAAAATTTCGTTTATTCAAGGTTTGTTTTTTTATCCCTTTTTTGTAACGTTTAAAGCTTGTGGATCTTTAGCTGTGTAATACGGTTTTCTTTACGCGCGGCCACTTCAAAGCGAAATTCGTGAAAAACGAATACTTGACCTTCGACAGGTATCATCTGTGCTTCATGGATAACCAGGCCGGCAAGTGTGTTGGCCTCGTCATCCGGCAGGCTCCAATCCTGAGCCCTGTTCAAATCGCGAATGGTCATAGATCCATCCACCACAACATGACCGTCCTGCGCCGCTGTGACCCCTTGGTCGTTGGTGTCAAATTCGTCCGTGATCTCGCCGACGATTTCTTCCAAAATGTCTTCCAAAGTGATCAGCCCTTGCAATGCGCCATATTCATCGACGACCAAGGCGAAATGTGTGCGCCGCTTTAGAAACTGCCGCATTTGATCATCCAGCGGTGTGGTTTCTGGCACGAAATAGGGCTCCATCGCCACATCCAGCACCTGAAAAGTGGCCAGATCTTCGTTGCGGGCCGCGCTATCACGAGTGAGCTTTACCATGGCACGAGCCAAATCCTTCGCATGAATAACGCCAACGATGTTTTCAGGATTACCGGTGTAAAGGGGCAGTCGCGTATGCGCACTCTCGAGGCATTGAGAGAGAATGTCTTCGGCCGGCAAGGAGACGTCAATCATCTCAATGCCTGATCTGTGCAGCATGATTTCTTCGACCGTGCGATCTGAGAGATCCAATGCGCCTAAAATACGGTCCCGATCTTCTTTTTCGACCAACCCCTCCTGATGGCCCAAAGTGAGCGCCCCGGCGATTTCTTCGCGCACCGCCAAAATATTTGTATCGGGATCGGTGGCGATGCCGAAAACTGATAAAACGCCACGCACCAAGAGGCGGACAAAGCTGACTACTGGGGCAAAAACAAAAACTACCAAAGATATCGGGCGTGAGACCTTTATAGCAGCACTTTCCGCATTGGTAATTGCATAAGTCTTGGGGAGCACCTCGGCAAAGACCAA
>Ga0213869_10000480_pt1 | contig 32851 bp, 54 predicted proteins | sample PICome_10_FD_160083 | JGI IMG/M metagenome (GOLD analysis project Ga0213869, IMG submission 160083) | Coastal seawater microbial communities near Pivers Island, North Carolina, United States - PICO132 | ecosystem: Environmental > Aquatic > Marine > Coastal | place: USA: North Carolina...
CTGTTACGTTATTGTATGATAATGATCCTGCTCCACTGGCTGATGAAACTGTAGTAGATATATCTGTTAAGGATATTCCGCCACCACCGCCACCGCCTGTTTCATCTGCAAAGAAGAAACTGCCTAGTCCGTTTGTCTTGAGTACTTGTCCGTTGGTACCATCTGTAATATTAAGATCTAATATATCATTTGGAATATTTGGTCTGTTTGTTAAACTATTATAGTTTCCATCAAATAATAAGTTTGTTGAATCTGCTAGTGTGCTTATGTCAACTGAAGTTGATTCCCATTTATTAGTTGTACTATTAAATTGTAGTATCTGGTTATCTGTTGCCGCTGTAGGATCTACATCTTGCAAGTTTCCAATAACACTAGTAGCAACACCACTAAACGATGACATATCAATGCTGTTACCATTTGCACCGCCAATGGTTAATGTTGTGCCAGTTAATTGTAATTGCTGTTGTAAACCTGCTACATCTAATGAATTACCACCAGATATTGTTATGTTTGTTCCTGATAAACTTAATGTCTGTGCATCATTATCAGTAATACCTGCTATCTGTGTATTAACATATGATTCAGTTGCTAATCCTGTAATGCTTGGTATGCTAGGTTGGTTGGTTAGATCGTTATAGTTGCCACTGAATATAGTTGGCGTGTTAATAAGATCATCATAATCACCGCTGAATAAAGTTGGTTTGCTTGTTAAGTCTGCATATACTCCAGAAAATGGTGTAGGTATGCTTGGCTTATTAGTTAGATCATTATAATCACCACTAAAGATGCTAGAATTAACATTACTAATTTGATTTTGAACATATGTTTCTGTAGCGTATCCAGTTAAGTCTACGCCGCCGCCGGTTGCATATGTTGATAATTGGCTGGTTACTTGTGCTTGTGTAACGAAATTACTGTTATTTGTTAACGCACTAGTTGTTGTTGGGATAGCACCAAATTGTTCTACAAAACCTACGTTAATAAACGCATTACTCGTAGTGTCCCAAATTATCAGATGTCCATCTGCTAATGTGGATTGGTCTAAGTTTATATTGGTTGAGCTGATGGTCTGTACACCAGCGGAATATGCATTAATTGCCATAAGTCAAAACCCTCTTTAGTTAGCTATCGTATTTAGCTTCAAATGAGGAGGATTACCTTATCAACACTGCCATGAGTTGCTTTTACATACGAGGCCGCTGACAAGTGTGATCTATCTACTCGGGCTCTCAAATACACAAAATTACCACTTACTGTAACACCAACTGTATCTGTTGTTGCTGTAGAGAATTGTACGTATTTTGTATTAATAGTTAGATCAATTGGAAACCAATCATCTTCTGTTGGTTGTTCTACTAAGGTAGCATCTACATAGACACGACCCAAGAATCCACTGAAGTGAAAACTTAGTGTATGCAATCCATCTGCATAACCATAGAATCCATCACCTTTGAACTTTTCTCCAGTAAACGATAACGTTTCCTGGTTTACTAACATTGTTTGACTGACTGCCATTTATGGTCTCTCTATTTCAACTAAAGCCTGAGGACCAGCCAACTCTTGAATAACTTGATGAAGTTGTGTTACCATTTCGTCCGTTAACGGATTTGGTTTGCCTTCTTCGCTATCTTTGACTAGCTCACTGACTTTAATTACTACTATACTTTCATTAATTTTTGCCATTGTGAATTCCTCCTTACCTTAGTATTTATCCTTTTAAGTCGTTATACGTTATTACTTCAGTAACACTGATGTGCAAAATATCAGACCATGCTAATTTTAAAAGCATTACTGGTTGAATGTCATTAGTATAAACTAGTGGACATGCTTCATTTCTCCACCCTGATATATACACAAACTTTGATGTTGCTGAATCTATATTATCTTGCATCCATTTCCTGGCTTTAAGTATATCATCCTGCCAAGAGTTTCTACTTGCTCTCCAACTACCATATACTTCTATCTTATACTTGTACTTTCCGTAATAATTCTTGTCTCGGATTAATATTTTATTATCCTTAGTATTTTCTAACATATCTGCGTGTTCTTCATTTATAGGTGAAGTAATCAGAGTATAGTCGTAATTATTTGCTAAATCAAGGATAAAGTCAGGATCAGTTGTATAGATGGTATTGTAAATATCATACTTGTCTGTTTCAGCGTTGTGCTTGTGTTGACACTTTTGCCTGTGTGGTTTTTCTATTGATACTAATTCAGACCAATCTTTAAACGGACCAATTGTTATCTTGTATGTATATTTTCTAAAGTAAAGAGTATTAGTTGGTTTCCAACGTTCATTACTTTGTAGGTGTTTTAATATAGACATTATCTATCTTCTTGTCATATGTGATTATAACCTTTTTGGGTTGAGCATCTTGTTCTAGGAGATACTTTGCTAATGGAAGTTTAACTTTTTCATTAATTAATCTACCAAGTGGTCTTGCCCCCATCTTGGAATCAAAGCCTGTTTCTTCTAAATATTTAACTAGAGCAGGTGCCCATTGTATTTTAATGTGTCTACCTTCTACGTAACCTTCTACTTGTGCTAAGAACTTCTTAACAATCTTGAGCATCATATCTGGTTTCAATGCTTCAAATTGTATAATTCCATCTAGTCTGTTTCTAAACTCTGGAGCAAAGAAGTTATTAACTGCTTGCATCACAGTTGATTTATTTTTAGGTTCTGCACCAAATCCAATGCTTTTAACTTCACGTTCTCTTGCACCCAAGTTACTTGTTAGGATAATAATACAATTTTTACCAGATACTTTTTTACCTGTTGAACCTGTAATAACTCCATCATCCATTAAGGATAGTAGTACACTCATAATATCTGGGTGAGCCTTTTCAACCTCGTCAAGTAGTAGTACACAATTAGGTGAATCTTCTAAGTCGTTTACTAACATACCGTCACCTGCTTTACCATCACCATGTCCTACATAGCCCGGAGGTGAGCCAATTAGTTTTGCTACGGTATGACGTTCTTGATATTCTGCCATGTCATAACGTACTAGTTTCATACCCATCGCCTGTGCTAGACGTTTTGCTGTTTCTGTTTTACCAACACCAGTTGGTCCTGTGAACAGGTAACTTGCAATAGGCTTGTTAGGATCTTTAAGTCCTGCAAGCGATACTGTGATACTATCTGTAACTCTACGTACTGCTACATCCTGTCCAAATACTGTACTGTTTAAGTATTCTTCTACTTCGCCATGCTTTCTGGCTGTATGTGCTTCTGTCTTTGTTCCTAAATGTTCCATTGGAATATCTGTATAGCGACTTACTTCTGCACGTATTTCATCTAAACCAATAACATCTGTTTGTGTATCTTCTGGGAGAATTCTGTTGTACGCACATGCCCTATCCAAAATATCAATGGCTTTATCAGGTAGTTTTTTATTAAAAATATATTCACTTGCAAGATCAACACACAAGTCTGCGGCATCTGGTTCAATACCAATTCCATGATATGCCTCATAACTAACAATAGAGTTACGTAAGATTTCTTTTGCTTCTTCTACACTTGGTTCATCTACTGATATTTTTGTAAACCTACGTGCAAGTGCAAACTCTTTTTCAAAATTGCTTCTATATTCATCATCAGTTGTTGCACCAATAACTTTAAGTTTTCCATTAGTTAGTGCTGGTTTTAGCATATTTCCTGCATCCATACTACCACCACCTGTAGATCCTGCTCCTACTATCATATGTATTTCATCAATGAATAGTATTACGTCATCAATAACTTCCAGTGCTTCTGCTAGGCGTTTCATACGTTCTTCAAAGTCACCTCTGTATTTTGTACCTGCTACTAGCTTTGCCATGTCTAAACTTAAAACTGTTTGGTTCTGTATTGTTTCTGGCACATTGCCTTCAACAATTAACTTGGCAAGACCTTCTGCAATAGCTGTTTTACCTACACCACTTGGTCCTACTAGTACTGCATTTGATTTCTTTTTACGTGCCAATGTCTGTACTAGATCACGTAATTCTTCACGTCTACCTACTAAGTCATCATAATCTTGACACGCTTCATTCATATTAATTGTAAATTCACGAAGTATTTCATTTGCAAGTTGTTTCTGTTGTTTCTTTGTTACTGCTCTAATACTTGGAGCACCTTGCTGTTGAATGTTTGCACTAGCTTGTAGCCATTGTACTACTTTGTCTTTGTTTAATCCTAGTTGATCACTAAAATTAACAGCAATACTATTTTGTTCAGTTAGTATAGAAAGAATAAGATCTAACTGATTAATTCCACGCTTGCCTTGAAATAATGCCTGTGTTAATGCTCTGTTAAATACACGCTCTAACATATGCGTTTTACGTGGATTTGCTTCTGATTCGTTATCAACTTTAATCTCCGGACAGTCTTCTCCGAGATATAACATTAAACTTTCTTGTATTGCTTCACTATCTGCTTGTAGCTCATAACACATGCTTCTGATCATCTTGTCATCTAATACTACAGTTGTAAGATGCTCAAGAGTAACATATTCATGATTGAACTGTTTTGCTAGATTAATTGCACTTGCTACCAAACTTTCTATTTCATTCATTTTTTAATCTTTCTATAAAATCATTAACTTTATCTTCTGTATCCAATACTGGAAGATCTGTAACTGTGTAAATATGTAGGTCACCACGTTTTTTGTTTCGTGGGTTAAGTAGACCTAACTCTCTTCTAACAATTAAAGTTTTTGGTTTTGTACCAGCTTCAATAGTTAGGGTGTGTTTATTATAACATGGATCGGTGATAATGCAAGTTCCGCCCTTCATTGCGGTAACAGCATCTAAATATAAATCCATTATAACATTAAAACCTTGTCTTGTAAAGTTTTCATGTCTCAATTCTTGAACATTTATTATATAATTTTTACTACCGCTTCTTACTTTAAACTTATCTCCATCAACAGCACCTGGTGGTATCCTAACATCTAACACACCAAACTTTGAATCTATCATACCGTCCAAGCCATTAATCTGCTGTTCAATCGTTAACTTTATATTAACAAGTTTTGTATTGGGTTTCGATAATATTGGAATGTGTTTTCGTTCCTTTAGAACTTCGTATGCTTGTTGGATACGAGCAAAGTCGGTGTCTGTTCCGCCTTTATCAGGATGGTATACTAGGGCAAGTCTTTTGTATGCTAGTTTTACATCTTCTAAACTAGCACTTTGTTCTATGCCTAAAATATCCCAAGGGTTATTTCTCATCTTCATAGTATTGTTCGTAAGCGGCGATTACGGCCTTTTGTTGACGTACTAACTTGAGTAAGTCAGTAACATTTAATGTCAGTGCTTCGTAACCTTTTTCGTCTACTGCAAATACTACAATTTTTTTGTTTTCAGTAGCCATTTTCTCAAAAATAACTTCTGCATTTTCTGGGGTAACTACTACCCATTCTATAGGACGTTGAGTAAAGCGATCAACATCAGGTAAGTCTAGTGCAATTTTTTCTGCTGGTTTTGAAAGAATATCAATTGATTGTGGAATGCTAGAACAGCTACTCAGTACTAGAACTGCTGTTAACATCGTCACTACATTTAACAAATTTAGCTTGTGCATCTTTATCTCCTAATGGTGCTCCGGTTAATATTTCGAAACATCTGAACAACTCTGTTGTACCTGTATTTAACACTCCTTGAATGTACTCAGGATTTTCTATTGCTCTATCACCTACAGTGAGGTCACGTCCATCCGTTCCTTCTTCAAATAGTTTCTCTACATCTCTAACCTGTTGTCTTGCTTCTTCAAACTCTGTTGATAATTCAGTAAATGCTTTTTGCACATTAACTATATCGTTACGCAATGCATCATTTGCTTGTGCTTGTGTTTGAATGGCTGACTCCAGTTTTCCCTGATTTTCAGCATATGTTCTCAATGCTTTTTGGGTGTCCATATAATACCAATACGCCGCACCTGCGAATAATGCGAAAGCCGCGAACATGATAATATAAACTTTTAATTTTGCTAACATTATTTGTACCTATATGTTATACGACCTTTAGTAAGATCATAGTGGCTCATTTCAACATCTACCTCATCACCTAATAGTATATTAATATTATGCCTACGTATTTTACCACTTATTGTACATATTATTTCATTTCCAACTTCAAGTTGTACTTTGAATTGAGCATTGGGTAAAAGCTGAGTTACACTGCCTTTTAACTTGAGAGATTCTTCCTTGGCCATTAATACCTAGTTAAAAACTTCATTCTTTCAGATATTGCTTTTGCTTCTGGATTATGTTGTAATTGATAATCTCTTGCGTCTACTATAACGCTCTTTGCAAAGTTATCTCTATTAAAAGGTTGTGGGTTTTTGTTTTCATATGCCGCGAAATTAACATCTAAAAAGTCATTATCAACTTTTGTAATATCATTAACAATAGTTTCCAATACGTCATATGCATTACTATGTCTAGGAACTTCTACAAATACTGTATATTCACCATCTGCATTTGGTCCTGGCGAGACATCTACATCTAAAATATCATCTTGCAATGAACTTTCAATAAACTGACTTAGGTCTTTTGCTGGATCTTGGTCTTTAACACGAAATCCTGCAACAATAATTTTTTCATCTTTACCTAATTTTGACTTATACTGATCAATAGTAATGCTTGGTGAAACAAGTCCACGTAAATCATTTTCTTTTAAACTTTCAACAATCATTGCTTCTTCCTTTAATCCATTTTTACGGATAACATCTAGTAACCTTTTCTCTAAGTCCTGTATATGTTTTTTATTTTGGCCATGTCTTGCATCATCATCATCTTCATTTTTTTCAACATCAGCAAGTAACGCACTAAGTAAATTGTCTGCTTGTGGATATTTTGCTTTTAATTTTTTAATAGCATATTGTGTTTTAGGGTTAAAGCCTGCGATTGTGTCGTCAGTATCCAACTCGTTCTTTTTTTCTGAGAACGTAGGTATTGTTTGCACCCTTGTTTCTTTATTCAAATTCATCGCCACCCTCTATTTCTGTAGTTTGAGCTTTTTCTGTTTTATCCAAATCAATGTTATTATCATCTACTGCTAATCTATCAGCAGTAACAGTGTCCATGTATTGTTTTGGAATTTCCAAAGTAACTAGCCAAATAGGACGTTTTACCTTTTTAGCAGTATTCTGTCCTGGTCTCCTAGGATCTGCTACTTCTGCTCTATCTTCTGGGTCAACAAGTTTTGCCGCTGAAATTAAACTATCTTCTGCATAATAAACTTTACCACCTGATGCTATAATACGCTCTGCACCTGCAGGATCTGGCATCATTTTACGTGGATACATTAATGTAACTGTTACCCAGTATTTTTCAATACGTGGTCCATCTACAATTTCACCACTAAACCAGTTAGGGTATGCATATATGTTAAGGGCTTCCAAGTATTCATCAACCTGCATCAATACATCTAAAGCTGATTTACGACTTACGTTGGAATCCAACGATTTCATTATTTCTAATTGATCCATAATTTATTATTCCTCTGTAATATTATTTATCTAAAACGAGTTCTACTAGTTGTTAAATCAGGTTTTCTATGGTAAATACATATACGAGATAGCTAACTGGGCTTTAACATAAGATAGGAGAAGCAATGGCTAAAAGAGCTCGTAAAACAAAAAACCAACAACATCAGGGTGATGTCATACAATTAAACGCATTTAGATCTAGGGAAAAACATGTTACAATTATTCCTAAGAATCTTCGTCAGGAGGATTACATCGATCTACTTGACAACATATCCAAACACATAGTATTTGCAATGGGTCCTGCAGGAACCGGTAAAACCCTTCTGGGTGTACTGTCTGCAATCAGAGACCTACGCACTGGTAAATGTGAGAAGATTATTGTTACACGACCTGCTGTAAGTGTTGACGAACAACACGGATTCTTACCAGGAACACTTGTAGAAAAAATGGCTCCATGGACCAGACCTATATTTGACGTATTTGAGGAGTATTGGACTCCACAACAAATAGAAGGAATGGTTGCTGACGGTGTCATCGAAATTGCACCACTTGCTTATATGCGAGGTAGAACATTTAAAAATGCTTGGATTATTGCAGATGAAATGCAAAATGCAACACCTAACCAAATGAAAATGTTATTAACTCGTATTGGTGATAATTCTCGCATCGTAGTTACAGGTGACCTAAACCAACATGATAGGGGGTACGAGGATAATGGCCTTAAAGGATTTATCAAACTACTAAAAGTATCTAGTTCAAAAATGTTTGGACTTGTAGAGTTTGAAAAACAAGATGTCGAAAGACATCCTGCAGTTACAGAAGTATTACACATTTACGGAGACGACAACGTATAATTAAGATTTAAGAACGATATTAGAGATTTCTGCCCAGTTAGCTACTCTTGTAATTCTTGAATCCTCACAATCTTGGTTGTGTCCATGATTTATAAGAAGTGTATTTAATCCCATATCACTACCAAGTACACCATTCTCAGTTTTATCTTCAATCCAATATAGCCCGCTGTCTTTGTATTCAGCTAGGGCTTCATCTTTATCAGCACCTGTATCCAAACAAATAACATTTTTTGCAGTAAACACATCTTTACCAAAAATGTTTTGCAAGTTCTTAACCCTTGCTTTTTTAGCATATGCATCTAAACTTAAACTAGTAATACAAATAAATGTATAACCGTTATCAACAAGAGTAGCAACACCGCTTCGTGCATCTCTTAGAGCAGGTAAATGTCCCATCCATGCACTATTGTTAAATTCTTTAACTAGGTTTTTAGCAAACGTTTTTTCTAATCCATATGCTTTTGCTACATCATACTCATCTGCATCAACCTTGTTGTGTCCTTTTTGGGCCATCCAAGTTATAAAACCTGCTTCCCAATTAAGCATTACACCATCACAGTCTGTGAGTATTGTTTTTGTCGTTTTATTCATCATCTTCTTTCTTTATTAACTATACTTACACTATACAGTAAGATACCTTACTTGTCAACCTTTTTATTCACTTTATTCGAAAAAAAATCCCCCAATAATGGGGGATTTAATTGCTATTATACTGTGCAAACAGTTAGAAGCTTACTTTAACACCAATTGTTGTTTCAGAACGCTTCCAATCTTTGTCAATATCATTGTTCATGAACAATACCATATTGTCAGACACTTTAGTGGATAGATCCAAATCCATACCAGTGTATGCCCATGATGCCGCCGCAGTATCTACTACGTTGGTTTGGACTTTAAGATTTAATACACCCAATGATGTTGTTGCACCTAGGTATAATTTATTTTTCTCAGCTTCTAAAGCACGTTCTAAACCAATGTAAGGTTTAATGTCCATACCAGCTGGTGAACTTACAGTTGTGTCTGCTGACGCAAAAGAAGTCATAAGTGCTAATGCACCTGCTACTAAAATAGTTTTCATAACTTATTTCCTTATAGTTAAGGCACGGAATGTGCCATTTAAAAATGTAGGGATTCTGTTCCGAGGCTCCCTACGGCCTGTGAGTTCTACGCCGCGATGGCTAACTCAGGTTTATAATTGTCGTTTGCAATTATTATTTTTGACCAATAACGCAGTCATCCGGTTAACTCCACTTCACTCCCATACCTGTCGATCCTTTTTCGCCCCCATCATAAAAACACCGCAACCTTTTATCACGGTGTGCTTATGGTGGAGGCGCTGGGTACTGCCCCCAGGTCCAGAATATGTTTACGTCACTTCAACGTTAACATCTATATTTATACTATAAGAGTCCATAATTGTCAACCAAAAAGATGATCAAACCGTACGTAATGTAGTGTAAAGCCTGATCTAGAGCTTGTAGTCTCCAAAATTTCTTCCCAGATCTTTTCCATCCTTTACGTTTAATGAATCTTGTTTTAGATCCATCAATAGTATAATGTAGGACTAAATCTAGAACTGCCATTAGTATAGCAGTTTGTATAGTATATCCAAATGCAACAATTACAGCGGCTGTCAGTATTGCATGATCCCCACTGTGAAGCAAGTTAGACTTGCTTAATAAAGTCGCCTTGTTGCCAGGCGCTCTAAAACTTTGTACAAATAAATCTGCCACTGCATGTTTAATCATGAGTGCTAATAACAACCATTCCATTATATATTTCCTTTTATGGGATATGGTATTTATCTAATTAGAGATTACATTGCCATTAAATCTTCGTATTCCCAGACCATTTTTGCGGCGCCGCCGAATTGACCTGGCCCTATACCTTTTTTCCATGGTGCTTGTGGCAATGGGCCATTCCATATCCAATTTTCATGTTCTTGTGGATAGTATTGCTGACGTTCTTCTTTGTGTAGGAACTCTGGCTTTAATCCATGCCGTTCAGTCATATTAAACATTTCAATATCTGGCATAAACTTCATCTTTACTTGCATCGCTTCAAAATCATCTAAGACTACACAATCATTAATACCTGAAATAGTTACACTCCAAACATGTTTATCCACGACTCATTCTCCATACCTGTTTCATAATTACATAAAGGGGGTATACTAGAGGAATATTAATAAGCCTGCTACCTCTGACTACATACATTGTCCATATCCAAGAACTTTGTATATGACCAAATCCTATTATACCCAACCTTGAGCGTCTCAATTATCTCCGCATCCTTGCAATTTCTACTGCTTCTTCTTTGTTATCTGCAAATATTGGTACCATATTACTTTTGTGCATTGTTGCAATACCAAGCAACTTACGCTCACCTGTATATTTCATACCTTCTTTACGTGCAGTTGAACCTCCTAGATTATTACTAAGACTAGGATAATCTGGAGTCTCACGTACTTGTGGAGGAACATATTTCTCTGGTTTGATGTCACGCTTTGGTGGCGTATAAACACCATGTACATAATCTATAAAGTCTTCAAACTTATCAAACTGTGCTGAATGTATATGTCGCCTACGGCAATCTTTATTGTGCTTACGCCATTGTACCATTAACTTTTCTTGTTGATTGGCGCTTAGTGCTTTTTTCTTCTTTTTACGATTATAATTTGTAGTGGTCATATAAGGACCAACTAAGTGCATAGTCATCAATTACCTCCTAATAGAGTTGATCGGTATCTTTCCAGTCCGACGTTACATAATTAATTATAACACTTTTTCTTACGCCGTCAACCTTTTTCTTAGGTACACCATGTATAACTGGCTCACCTAAAACACCTAACCAACCGGTATTTGACTTAAATGGTAATTCCGTAAACACTTGATCTGGTTGTGCATACAATACTGTACCCCAACTCTCTTTACCTTCACCTAGGTAAATTTGTAGTGTCATTAACTTTTCTTTAATATCCACATGTTGTGATAGCCAGAATCCAGGACCATCTTGGCATAATTCAATACGCAGGGCTCCTGTTTTCATATCAACACCAGTTATATCTGACAATCCCAATCGCATTTCAAGAGTATCCCAATCTTTAAATATATCAGCACCCTTTGTATTTCTAGTTATAAATGTTCTAAACTTGTTTGCAGAATCTCGTTTTCCTGAACTATCTTCTTCTGGAACTTCTTTAGGAAACAACTTAATCATTTCCTTTACTTGTGATTCTCTGAAGGCGTTATGTACCTTCCACCATTTTTCTGGTGTAGTATATGCTGTATAATCTATCATACCATTTCCTTTGCCAGTTGAGGATGATAATCCTCTAACCTTACATCTCTGAAATCATCTTGAGCTTTGCAAAATGTTTTAAACGCTTCCCAATGTTTGAATTCAATATCTTTGTTAAGCATTGTAGCACAATCGTTGATGGTTCTAATATCATCTTCTTCTAACCAATCATGCTTTAGTAATTCTTCTATTTCTTTATTTGCAATCTCTTTAATACTTTCAGGTGTATTACGTGCTTGAAAGCCTAACTTCATAGGGCCTACTAACACACGCATATTAACATGACCTGCTCCTAGCTGATCATATGTAAATTCATAAAATTCTTTAATCAAATGTGCATTATATAACTGATATGTGCTATTTAAACTTACGAGTAACCAATCTTTATTTTGTTCTCTAAACTCTCCAAGCTCTATTATAAATTCTTTCATTTCATTCCAAGTATATACGCCTGCACTACGCATATATTCAAACATAGGACCAATAGTATCTAAACTTAAATCAAAATGTATTTGTTTAAATCTACTAAACGTTGCTATATCTTCAATACTACATCTACTTCCATTTGTAGTAATACTCATACGAATCTGTTCTGGATTGGCATGTTCATATAATAGGTCGCGAACCTTATACATTGTATTATCAATGAAAGGTTCGCCACCGGTAATCCATATACTTGTTATATTTTTTAACCGGTGCTTATTTGTTTCTAAGAACTTCATAACATTGTTAATGTTCTTATGGTTCTCTTCTTCAAACTTTACACCAGTCAGTTCCTTATAGTTCTTGTGTATGCTCTTATGTTCAGGAATAAGACTATTACTGTAACGTGGGCTACACATACGGCACTTAAAATTACAAACATTATTAAAGTTTAAAAACAAGTGTCTTACTGTGTTATCAGTAAGTCCTGGATCTTCATATGCGCCATCTGGAAACTTCTTAATTGTGTTCTTTAACCAGTTCTGTCTCTGACTCTGAACACCAGTGTCTTCCTTCATTTTGCAATTATCACAACCAGGTGAATCCCACTTGCCATCAAGCATACTCTGTCTTAATTTCTGAAACTCTGGGCTATCCCAATCCATTTCATCAGAGTTGCTCATTACCTCTTCACTCATCATACAACGAGTTAAGAACCCCATAGGATGTAGGCTTAAACCTACAAAAGGAATAGGGCACCAGGTACTACTATGTTTGTTGTACTGCTTTAAGTCAGCCATTTGGAACTTGGCGTTTTCCTAAAAATTTGGAATGTAGCCAAACTTGCTCACCTTCTTCTAGTTCACAAAACCACCATACGCCTTCTTTTGCAAGAATTTCATCTATGGCAGTGCCTTTAGGAAGTGTACCTACGATATCATAACTTGTACCGGGTCCACCACGGGCATTAAGACTTGTTTTAACATTAGCAACATACCATTCCCATGTATTATTAGGATTGTCCATAGCCGCATTAATCTGCTCATAGACTCTGTAGTTCATACAAGGTCCTGGATCACGTTTACGGCCAGGTGAGATCATATCATGACCTACACATTCTTCTAAACCGTACTGTATCATTAAAGTTTGTCCAACTTCAATTAGAGCATTTACTTGTGCTTCTGTAAAAGGTTGCCATCCATATACTTCACCGTTAGGCGCATTAGGATGTGGTGCTTCAATGATATCTGGATCATCAATGCTTTTGCCCCACCAAGTTTTATAACCATTTTTAGTAATGGTTAATGGTCCTGGGTTACATACTTCAATACCAATTGATGTGCTATTGAGGTTTCTGATTCCAGCCCATGAGCTTTTACCAGCATGCCACGCTTTTACACTGAATTCTACATTCTGTGTCCAGGTGCCATCTTTATCTAAGTTAAGATGTGCTGATGTTTTTGCTTCAGGCTTTTGGAAATATTGTGCTGTTTGAACAGCATTCGCGGCACCGGCTGTGAAGTGAATAACTAGGAATCGTGGGGTTATTGATCCACCAACATTAGGTGTTGGATAGAATGGAACCTGTTCCCAATTATTCGAACTCGTTGCACGGTACAGCAAGTCATTCTGAATATTGTACATTCTGTTTACTCGCTTTTATATAATGTCCAGATGCCGTAAGCAACAGCGATACCAGCGGCGATTTTAGCCAATGGCGCTAAGAACAATACCATAAGTCCTAAAGCAATTAACATTGCTCCGTCCCAACTAGTACGTTCTGCTTTACGTGCATCTATCCATGCTTTTAAAATAGACATAGGATAGTCCTCCTAATCGTATTTATCAGTATCTGGTAATCCAAACACTGTATTGTTATTTATGTAAGTCAAATATGGCCCCCTACTCCGCCTATTTGATGATTCTTCCTGCCGATTATGCGTGTAAGAATCTTTCCTTTAAGAAAGGCTAACGTGGTTTTTTAAAATCCACGTTACGGTCATATGCTAGTTCAAGTGCTAGAGCCTGTAGATCTTCAAGAAGGTGTTTACATTCTTGTTCATCATATTGGTCATCTACCAAATTGTACCGTTTACGATGTAGCATAATTGCTTTTTCGTGTAACACGGCACATTTTCTGTACACTTCTTCTACGCTATGTCCCATTACCTTTCCTGTCTATAGCATTCAATAGTTTCTTCTGTTAAAACTCCTGCATGCCAGTTTTCGATTGCACTATCTACATAATGTATGCTGTGTTCAGCATAAGAAATGGTTCCTAAATCATTACCGTCTTTAATAAATGTAACACTATATTCACCATTCTCATTTGTGTTTAGTATATGATCTCTCATCTACTTCTCCAATTTGTTACAAACGTATTCCTTACCATTTGGTGATTTAATTGAAATGTAGGGTAAGTCTTTATTTGGTTCTCTACATTTAATACCATTCCAAACGTAACCGTCTGCTAACTGGGCATTCATTGTGTCAACATATATTTTATTGTCAGTAAACCACAATCCTGCCACTAGTACGAAGGCTATTGCCATCTGTCATTCTCCATGTCGGGGATTTTATCCCTCTTCTCTTTAGACTAGCGTCTTGTTTCATTATCTCCCCAAATCCTGCCAAAGTGTTGTCCGCCTGTACGCCCAGGAAAATAATCTTGTTGTTCGCCATCTCTGACTAAATCTACTGTAGCACAATGTATGCCACAATCCCAGAAATGTCTATGCTTCATTGGTGCTTCAACCAATTCTACACCGTATTTTTTTAGTTTAACTGCTAACTCCTTATCGTAATAATTTGCTACCAGTGTATTAGGATCTATACTTAGACAATTTACGTTAAACATAGTTTCATATACATAGCCTGTATTAAACCATCTTTGTATAAATTCATGAAACTTATCGTTATCTTCTTGACCTCTTACCCAATAATTAACAACATTTGGTAATGAATCACGATATTTCCAATATGCTTCAGTGTATTCGTCGTTAGGACGTTCTACATATATAACGTCCCACCCAGGATATGTTTCCTCATAATTACTTATCTTCACATGACTTAACAGTAATCCAGGTTTAACAAGACATATAACGGCATCTGAATGCCCACCCATCTCAATAGTATTTACCCTAAAATTGGGAAACATCTCAGGCATAAGCCCTTGTGCAAACTCTTTTGTTTCACCATTATGATGACTTACGTCAACTTGTATGTCTTTGCCTGCTCGCATAATACTAGGTGGTTCAACATGCTTGTCAAAAATATCTGGTCTTGTTTCAATATAATCTTCACAACCTTGCCAAGGACCCCAATTTTTGTATGTGTGAACTTTACTTGTATTAAGCATTTTATCACCCATAACAATGAACTCATCTCTAGGTGCCATCAAAGGCTTTGATATTTTGCCGTTTGTTTTATCTATATGTTCATTTACATTTTTAACAATACCATCACCCATTGTAACTTCAGCAGGTGTTTGTATTACTTCTACTCCTGCACTTGTTAAAATATTTTTAAGGTTTTGTATATCTTCACGTGAATCTTCATTAACCGTACTAAGGGCATCTGCAACTCGTTTATCCTCATAGTCTTCGAAAAACCCTTTAGGGTAAACGTTACCTACTAAACATTTTTTAAGTGGATCCCAACTATTCCAACTATTAAATCCGTATTTCATTTATTATCTCGTCTCCTTATCCATTCTGCACAAGCTTCAGTATCAACTTCTAACTCACCAATACGTTCTTCTAACAGGATTACTTTTTTATATAGTGTCTTAATAAGTTCTCTGTCAGTTACGCCAAATTTATCAGCTTCATCTGTGTTAATATGTATTCTTTCCATTATTTACTCTTTCTACGTATACATGGCTTAATGGATTTCTTGTAATGTACTACTACTTTATCTTTCGTCGTTTCAACTCTGTCTACTACTAATTCTTTTTCTTGACCAAAACATTTATCCCAACTACGTCCTGGAAATCTATAGCGAGGATTGGCTTTTAAAAACTCCCATTGTTCTGCGTTTTTTTGCCTTTGTATTTCATTTTTAGTGCTATCAATACAATAGGCGACTTTCATATATGTTTCAAATTCTGCAAAACATTTATGTACAATTTCATTACTCTTAACGTTTGCAATCGTAGGGATTAATAAAAATATAATCAATACGACTGCAAACTTGGTGGTCGCGGTAAGAATCGAACTTACGACAGATCCGTTATGAGCGGAGGGTTCTACCATTGAACTACACGACCTTCCTTTGGTGCCTCCACCCGGACTCGAACCGGGACGCCATAAGCGACAGATTTTAAGTCTGTTGTGTCTACCTATTCCACCATGGAGGCTATATTGGCCTGCTCTACAGGATTCGAACCTGTGACCTACTGCTTAGAAGGCAGTTGCTCTATCCAGCTGAGCTAAGAGCAGTTACTTTTTAGATAACTCTATGTCCTTCTCTAGGTCACGTACACGTTCCTTCATCCAACTGATAGCAGTATGGATATGTCCTGTGTCATGGGGCTGTAGACGGCTTGTAGCATAGTCAATCTCTTGATTGAGAATCTCTATTACAAACCCAATTTCTACTTCATTATCGTACATTAGTGCATGGTTTCTTTCGTATACAATGCATTAAGGTCGTTAATAATTTTTTTGCCAAAAAGTTGTACCCAATCATTATCGGGATTCATATTCATCCAACTGTTGACTTTAAATGCTTTTTCAATAAGCTGATCATTTGTATACATGCCGTTTCTATCCTGCATATATTGTTTATTATACCAAACTTTAGGACTTAAAGGCACGTTGAAACTCCTCTTCAGCTTTTTTTCGGATCTCTGATTTACGTTTATGTTCTGCTGATTCACTTTCAACAAAATCACGATACATAGAATCCATTTCAATTTCTTCTAATACTTCAATTTTTTTAATAATATCAGTCAATGCTGTCTTATAAACAGGATCTGTTGCAATGACTAATTCATTTTCAATTAATTCTACCACTTGTCTACTAGATATCATACCATGCTCCGTTATTTAAGTTATACTACATTATACTACGTTTAGCCTGTTTGTCAAGCCATAATTGTAATTTTTCTGATATTTCTGGAAAGTTTTCTTTGATTAGATCAACATTTGTTTGGTGATATGATTGTAACTGTTTTACAATAAAACCGGCATTAACGTATTGTCGTTCTGGAATATCAAAGTGTTCAAAAATGTCTTCAACTACTTCTTCGCTTGGCCTAACATACAATTCATCATAACCAATATCAAGTACATGCAACCCTGCCCTATGCATTTGATAACTCATCATTTCATAGTGCTTACTCATACTTGATAGTTTACTACCATTTTTAAAATTGTTATCTGCAATCTCATTTACTTGTTTTGCAAAATTAGGTAATGCAGAATCAGATACTCGTATATGATCATACTTTTCATATTGTTGTGTATTAAGCATATGCTTTAAGATACGGAGAATACGAGCATATTGCCCCCATCCATGTTCATGTATAATAATATGACTTGAATGTGAGAAGTAACGTAGCAACTCTTTATAGTGTGCTACTGTAGGTTTCTCATAATTGTTCCTATGATTATTCCATAAATGATCTGCATGATCTACATATACATTTGGTCCGCTGTCAAAGAAATATTCATTAAATACAACATCACAATGATTATGTGGAGCAACCATATGGCCCAGACGTTGCATGCCTAGTCCACCATGTGCCCATACAAAACGTTTAGATTTGGGGTAATACAATATTCATTCTCCTAACTTATAGATTTATTATACTATATTTATGAGTCAATGTCAATACATTAATTATCTATTAAGATAAATACCAACGGGGAGATGAGAACTATGGATACTAAAGAAATTATGTCTGCGAATGCAGTCGGCATGGAACTTACAAACCTATTAATGCCATTTATAAGTGCATTACTATTACTTGTTATTACGTTGTGGTTTAAAGATTTTGCAGTTAAAATAGCAAAAGGTATGGCTTTCAAAATGGATAAAGCATTTAATGAAGGCGATAAGGTTATCTTTGAAGGACAAGAAAGTGTAATTGTTAAAATCGGTTTAACTACTACAGTTTTTGGTTTATATGGTGATAGAGGATACACTTGGCGATACGTTCCTAATGAACGCATTAGTTCGCTTAAACTTGAAAAAGTTATTAATCCTGATCTACATGTAGATACAGATTACGAGAGAGCGGCGAAGCTACAAGCATTAATAGATTTGGGGCAGGACAAGCAGATTGCTAAAAATGCAGACGCTATCAATGAATTGAGAAAATAAATGATTTATAACTTTGACTTTTGGTTGACAACTTACTGTCAAGCAAAATGTAGGTCATGTGCTAGAACTAATGAAAATACAGGTGATCAACAAGAATGGTTGAACACTTCACATATGAAACTTGATACCTTTAAAAATAGGTTAGACCCATTTCCACATGAAATTGGTTATATACAATTTTGTGGTGAGATGGGTGATCCATGTATGCATCCTAAGATTAACGAGTTTGTTGAAACTTCATTTAATTATACTAATGATGTACATGTATTAACAAACGGTGGACTACGTAATCCAGATTGGTATACTAGGTTAGCAAAAACGTATACAAATTTTAGAGGTAAACGTACTGGTGTCTATTTTAAATTTGGGGTAGATGGTACTGATCACGATACCAACTGGTTATATAGAGAAGGTGTTAACTTTGATAAGGCACATGAAAATATGCATGCCTGGTTTACCAATGGCGGGAGAGGGGCTTGGCATTTTTTATTATTTGACTGGAATTGGCATCAAATACCTGAAGCATGTAGAATGGCAAAGGATATGGGTGCATATATTAATTTTAAATTTAACAATAGAAGTCATGGGTTGATATCAAATGAGGATAAACAAGCCGCAGTAGAACTTTTAAAGGAATTTGATGTATGAAATGTAAAATAACATGTCCATCACATAGTGATACAAGTCGAGAATTTGAAATAACACCTGAAGGTAGAGTTTGGCCATGTTGTTACTATGCAAATGCATGGGAAAAGAGGTTCGCACTAGTAAATAAAGATGGGGGCGATGGTTGGCAGGAAGCAAAAACCTTTTTAGATGATGAAATATATCAAGTAATGAAGGAAGACCCTAAATTTAATCATCTAGATCATAATGAATTAGATGATATTATGCAACATAAAATATTCTGGGAGAGAATATATACTCCTGGATGGGAAAGTGATAACCCACCACACATATGTAAGTTAAACTGTGGTGAAAGATATGATGAAGTTCTTGGAAATGTACCAGGAAGTTTATTAGAAACAAAAGAATTAATTAATGGGGGAGAAGATGATTAATTGGAAAGATGCAACAATGTGTGCTGATACGGCTAATGCTGTATACGCAGACGAACCACTATGTTTTGAGATGATTGAATCATGGGTGCATACAAAAAAATCATTTAAGTTTTTTGTAAAAGACAATGCAGAAGCATGTGTATATCAAATAGATAAAGACAGTATAATGATATGTTTTAGAGGTACGCAACCAGCACAACTTAGTGATATTGCGGCTGACCTAAAAACATGGCAAGTTGACGCTGAAACTGACGGCGAAGTTCATGCTGGATTCAAACATGAACTAGATAAGCTATGGGATCACATTTTAGCCTATACAATGATGGGAAAAAATAAAGGAAAACATATTTTTGTTACTGGACACTCTTTAGGTGCGGCAATGGCTACTATAGCCGCAAGCAGATTAAAAGCATCTGGAAGAGACGTTACACTTTATACATTTGGATCACCTAGAGTTGGTGATCATACATGGTCCAAGCAGTTTGATGATATGAGTGTGTATAGATTTGTTAATAATAATGATATTGTTACTTCTGTTCCACCATATGGGTTTTTTACTCATATTGGTGAACTAACGTATATTAACTATTACGGAAATATTAGAAAAACAACTTGGTGGCAAAGAACTAAAGATAAAATGAGAGGACGCTGGAGAGCTTTAATGAAGTTTCAACTTTTTGATGGTGCGTTTGATCATAGTATGTCACTATACCAAAGTAAGGTTAAGAAACATCATCAGGAGTAACATACTGCCAGTCAGTAGTTACACCATCATGCCATATTCCGGCAGGACTACGTAGGTAACAGGGCTTTCCAAGTTTTGTTACCTCTTTTTTCATGTCAGCTATACTAGCAACCGTCATATATTCTGGACAAAGCCAAGGTGGATTGTCTATTTTACTTAAGAACCACATTTGTTCAATACCATTATAACGCCAGTTATATCCTAGTCTATTATCTGAGCCTTTTACAAATCCATCATACCTTATGCTATCAAATAGTATAAACTTCTTACCATTCCAGAAAGAATCAAATACTATTCTACCTTCTTGTGCTAATTTTTTAAATTGAGGTATATATTCATTAAACTCTTCAGTAACTGATCCATCTATATTACGAAATTCTATTTTCTCATTACGAACTATAATATTAACACGCCTATAATCCTTTTCAAAATCAAATCGTTGTATGATAATGTTTTGCCATTTAGAAAGTTCTTCTTCATTATACTCTGAAGGCTCCATTACTGGATATGCTGGAATATAGTTATCCCAACCTGCGTTAATAATGTCTAGTGTAAGTCCTAATCCAAGATCTTTCTTTAATATTCCTAAAAATAAATCAACTTCTTCGTCATTAATATGACTGAGAACCATATTAATAGCAAAATCTGCTTCTTTACGTGTAAGATTGGCTTGGTGAATGTCTTCTGGAAGATGCATGAACTTACTAATACCCATGCCATGTTCTTTTCCTATTACTGTTGTACGTGGTACAAAGTCTTCCATACCCAAATGAATAAGTGGGTTATGTGCAAATGATACTATTCGTTTAAACAAGAGATCCTGATCATACTTTTTTAGTACTTGAATTTTTTCTTCAGCTGTTTTGGCTTCAATAAGTGCGTTAGCAATTATCCTTACCATTGGTAGACGTCCAGACATAAAAAACCTCTTCTCTATATCTATTTATCTATGTAGTTAATACACCGACAACTCTTACATGAAAAAAGCCGGCATTGCCGGCTTAGTTCTAGTTATTAATGAATTCTAATTCTTCATTTGTGTAAGGCCACATCTTTTTTACCTCTCATGTAATTCTTTTCTGGTTTATATTGTTTATTAATTAAACGTTCAATCATATTAACCAGTTCTCGTATTGCATCTAGCATGTTGGATACATTCTGTTTTTGAATTCAGAGATCTCTTCAGCTTTTTTATAATAGCCTCTGCCTCTTAGTTCTCTAATTGCCATACAGTAACTTCTGTATTCCATTGCTCTTATAAATTTCTTAAACATCTTTGCCGAACTCCTTTGGAGATAGCATTAATGCTTTTGCTTCGTCATGATATCCTTGGCGAGATAACTCACTGGCCGCTCTGGCTCTTCCGGCACTTTCACCAAATGCCCATATTGCCATAAAGATAACAGTTAGTACTTTTGAAATTACATTACAAATTTTACATGTGTAAGTCCATGTTGTGTTAGTCATTGTTGCTACAGTCATTATACAGATCCTCTCAAGTTTTCGTTGACTTCTATACCACGTACGATTGTTCTATCGCCACGTGCAATGTTTCTAATGTCGCCACGGCAAATGCCAATGTCGTTTAGTTCATAGTCGTTTAACTTGCTAAGTTCTTTTATTGTGTTTCTGTATGATGCGTTGCGTGTTGCACGTAGTTTCATTGATCTACGTAGATCGCTGAATCCTTCGATTGCATCTTGGATCCAACTTGATGCTGTTAGTACGTAATGTGCCATTAGATATTTACTCCCATTCTAGGACCTTTGCCTTTGTGGGATAGCATGAATTGATAAGCATACTGCCAATCTTTTCCATACTCTGTTTTTGCATATGTTAGCATTTCTCTGTCGAATTTGTTTGCACTTTGTCCAAACACACTCGCAAAGAAGTTCATGGTGAATTTAGTCATTCTGACTCTCCTTTAAATATGTTAAAATTTGGATGTTTTTGGGAAAGCATCCGTTATTTTTTTGCCAGTCTCTCCTGGCCGCTACCACGACGCCTGACGATGCGCCACTTGTAAGGCATGGGTTATGCCCTGGTCTTTCCCGAGTGCCACTCATTTTTTCTAAGCTGAGGTCGCTTTGTAAGATTGCAACTTTGCACTTTTTCCTACACTTCTATTTATACAAAATAAGTAAGCCTAGCTGTACTATTTTTGTAAACTCTGTCATGCGGAAATCGCAACAGTCACAGTTTTGTTGTAGTGCTTTCATATGTTGCATTGAATTGTTGTGTACATCTAATAAATGTTGTACACTTGTTCAAATGCTTTAATCTAAGGGCACCTGCATACGTGCATGTACTACGCATACCTCCTAGAATACCTTGTATTGTATCATTAACTGATCCACGATATGGAACCAATACTTCTCTGCCTTCACTAGCACGATAGTCTTTTAAGCCACCAAAGTGTTTTGTGTTTGCGGCATCACTGCTCATACCATAAAATTGTACGAAATGTCTTTCTTCAAAATGTGGGATAAATGTTCCTTCAGGTGTTTTATATGCTCCACCTGTTGCAGTATGTTTGGTTACGATATCACCACCGCCTTGATCATGTCCAGCAAGCATACCGCCTAGCATTACAAAGTCTGCTCCGCCTGCAAATGCTTTTGCTACATCGCCTGGGCAAGTACAACCGCCGTCAGCGATAATATGGCCACCGAGCCCATGAGCCGCATCGGCACATTCGATGACTGCTGAAAGCTGAGGATAACCGACGCCAGTTTTAATGCGAGTAGTACAAACACTACCAGGACCAATGCCCACTTTAACAATATCAGCTCCATTTAGTAATAACTCCTCTGTTTGATCACCAGTAACAACATTACCAGCAATAATTACTATGTTTGGGTATTGTGTTCTAAACTCTGATACAAAGTTTAAAAACCTTTCACTATATCCGTTTGCTACATCAATACAGACATATTTTAATTCAGTACCTGTTTGTTCGTATACATCACGAAACTTTTGTGCATCTCTATCAGTGATGCCAATACTCATTGCAACATAATCCTGTCTGAGAGTATTTGCAAAATCATTATCAAAGTAACCTACAAGTTCATTAACAGTGTAAGTTTTAACAAGGCATGTAAAAATACTTTGTTCAGCAAGTGTATCTGCCATTAGAAATGTACCTACACCATCCATGTTACTTGCCATAAGGGGAACACCACGCCAGTGTCTATCTTGTTTTTCTACAACAGGATATCCATCTGGTAACACATCAGGTGATACGTATGATTTGTAATTACGAAACGTAAATCCACGTTCTAGATCTACTTCTTTACGACTACCCAGTGTACTACGCTTGGGACGGATCAATACATCCTTATAGTCTAGTTTAATATCTTCTTCAATTCTCATTTTACTATTAATCCTAATTTTTTAAGTGTCTTCTGAACACACAATGCTTGTACTTTACAATCTTCTAGTGCATTATGTGCCGCGAATTTAACCTCTTTGCGAGGATCTGTTGGCATTATACCAAACAGTGTTCTACTATCTTTAATTTTCCAAAAGGGCCAAGGAACATGATGATCATATTGCCTATAGATATTCTCTAATATGCCAATATCAAATACAGGTCCTTGAGTCCAGATAGTATGTACTCCAACGCACCACTTGTTAAGTTCTTGTAGAATGTGCATCACAGACTCTCTATTATGCTCACCTAACGCTTCTTCTCTTACCGCAGGGTCTTGCTTACCCCACCATTCAAGTGTAGATTCTTCTGTAGTGCGTTTTTTTATCAGTTGTTCATCTACTTCAAATCGATGATAGAAGTGTGAATGTGTCTCACTCATATCATTGGGATTAAACTTGACGCCACCAATTGTAAGAATAACGGCGTCAGGCTTTGTACCTAGTGTTTCAAGGTCTATCATTGCATGTATACTCATAATATTATTATACACAATCCTTGTTGTTTGTCAACCTTTTATAGTCCATTTGGAACTATTACATAATGAATTGCTAAAACTACACCAACTGATGCGCCTAGGCCAATCATCATTTTGATAAAGTCTTTGGTAATTAAAGGAAATACTGTTTTAAACTTTTCTTTGCCTGTCATAGTTGCCATAGCAAGTTCTCTACCACATAGTAATCCTACAAACACCCAAGTTGTTGACATTGGAATATCGTTTATTTCTTTAAAGAACAACAGTATTAGAAAGTATACACAATCAATAATTGTAGCACTACGCACATATCTTGTGTTGTGCTTCTCAATTACAATCTGTTGTATCTTTCCTCCACCTTCACGGAACATATATCCTAATCCAAATACAAACATTGCACTGATTAGAATCATTAGATCCCATGGTATTTCTCTTGGCAAGAACACAGCAATGTTTGCCATGTCATGTGATAACCAAGTGAACCATAAGAAGCCTGTTGTAAACCATTGTGCTATACGCCATGCTTTCTTGTGTTCTTCTTTAACAGGCTTTGCTTCGTCTAGTAGTTTAGTAACCACTATCCAAATACAATATGCCGCCACAGCCGCGACAGCATAACCCATCATGCTTTTAACAAGCATCTTCTCTAATATAAATGTGCTTGCAAATGCACTTAATACAAGAAAACTTGTGCTAACTGGCACACCTATTCTTGTAAGTATTAACAATAGGCCTGGTGCCATTGCGTGATACCATTGTATTTCTTGGAAAGGTATTTTGTTTAGTCGTCCATAACTGATGTCTCCACCGTTAGTATACCAACCATACCACAAAGTATAAAGGAGAACTGCCGAAGCCGCTCCCCACATAATTTTCCAATTGACTTTTTCGTTGTTTGATGCGATCCATGTTCCAAGTGTTTGAACTGAATCATTTGCTATTACTGAATAGCCGGCAAATAGAAATCCTATTGCCATCCATATAGTGAGTGCGTCCATTATTATCTCCTTTGCTTGACAGCTTTACCCTGTCGCTCACAAAGTCAGCTGAATTGCTGACAAAAATATTTAGTACCAGTGTAACTCGTCTGGCATCCAATGGTTATCCATTCGTTCAGGATGCCACAGTACACAACCTATATGTTCAAGCATCCAAGATTCTGGATTGCCTTGTGCGTCTGTTGCTAGTACTGTTGCTCCTGCTGGAACAGATCCTAAAACTTCATTATGTCTACTTCTAACTGTTATGTTAGAATCTTTATATTTTACTATGTGATCTTCTTTATGATTTGGATCAGCTTTAATTGATCCACCAAAACTTACTGTAAGGAATTGTGTTCCTCTACTAATACCCAGTATTTTTGTTTTATAGGAAAGGGCTAAGTCCAATACATGTTTTTCGACTTTTAGTCGCTCATGATTAAACTGCCAATCATCTGATACCATACTATTGCCACCACTGAACACGACTAAGTCTGCATCAGTGATTGCTGTTGATCTGAAATGTTTAAGTTGATTTGGAATTGGGATTAGTTCGTGTCCTTTAAACATGGAATAAAATCCATGATCAAGAGCATCATACGGCCCATTCTTGTAATCAATCACTCGTTGCGTGATTGCTATTTTCATTTATGATTCTTCTATTGTTACTTCTAGTGGGAAGTTATGTCGTCTTGCGACTGTGACTGTCTCTGTGCATTTTTGTTCAGCTACTTCGTAACTAAATGCGCCTGCTACACCACGCCCTTTTTCATGAATTTCTATCATGACTTCTTTCGCTTGCTCTGGTGATTTATTATAAATCTGAACTAAAATATTAATAACAAAATCCATAGGCGTTGCATCATCGTTCAACATAATTACATGGAACTTATTAGGTGCCCTAAGTTTTACTATTTGCGATTTTTCAGTAGTGGTTACTTGTGTCATGTATGTATTTACCTTTTGGTTGGGGGAGTGAATTTCACTCCCCCTCGATTATGCTTACTTGATGTCAATCGATTTTGGCTTTTTGCTTTCTGGAACGATACGCTCTAAATCAATATAAAGCATTCCGTCTTCAAGTTTTGCGCCATTAACTACAACATCTTCTGCGAGTGTAAACACTCTACGGAATTTACGTGTTGCAATTCCCCTATGTAGCCAGGAAGTATTTTCACTCTCTACTTCAGCTTCATCTGGATTGTGTTCAATAACTAAGTTATTTTCCTCCGTGTTAACGTCTAGGTCAGACTTCTTAACGCCTGCTAATGCTAGTTCAATCTGATAATGATTGCCTTCGCTCCTAATGTTATATGGGGGATATCCAGTACTGTTGGAAGAGTTATCTACGTAGCGGAACATATCATCAAAGATTCTATCGAATCCTACTGCGTATGGGGTCAACTTATTCAAGTCGAGGGTTGTTAAATATTTTTGCATTTTTTTCTCCTATTAAGCAAGATATAAATTCTATCCCTTTCGGCAATAAAACTTATATGTATATTATACGACAAACAACGTGTTTGTCAAGTGTATTTATCTAATTATTTTAACTTAATTAGATTAGGGCTTTTATGTGAGTTTTTTAAGCTATACCACTTATGGCCATGATCCTCTAAAATGACTCTTGAGTCATGCTTTACGCCATACCCAAATCCAACAGTTAATGATGGATCTAGTTCTAACTCTTTTAGTTCAGGAAAAGTATCACTTAAAAGTTTACAATACTCTAAACGTTTTTTGTTTATGTTTTCTTGTAAACCTTCAGTACATCCTATAACTGTGCTATCAAGCCCTGAATGCACAATTTCACCAATAATGGCGCCTGCACTAAAAAATGAGTTCCGTAATTGGAAATCAAATTCTTTTTCTGTTTTTGTTACTGTATTATACGCACAATGTAGTACATAAGGTGCGTCGATTAGATGAGCAAAATGTTCTTCTTCTATATCACCATTTTCTTCAATGTTATGATAGTGAACATTGTCTACTAACCATTGTTTAATATGTTTATGCTCTGGTTCAAGCAATACCCAAAAATGATCATTGTCTGCTATCTGTGAAGGTATGTAATTTACACAATCAGCAATAGTATCAACTACTTCTCGTGGCGGTAACTCTGATGTAAAATCTCTTACAAAGTATCTATTTTTCCAAGTCATTTTAATTTTCCACTTATTCTTCCGCCACTATTGTGTACGGTTTCTAATGTTGTTCCACACATTTCTGCAAACTTTGCTAGTAGCTGTCTGGCAACATCTTGCCTTCCTCTTTCTCTACCTTTTAATGTAACAGTTACCTGTACTGTAGAGTTCTTTTCTAAAAACTTACGTGCATTACGTGTTTTTGTTTCTAGATCATGTTGTTCAATATTGAGAGTCATACGAATTTCTTTAGCATCTTTAAAGTTTTCACGTTGCTTTTTCTTTTGCTCTTTTTCTTTCTGCTTTTGTTCATATAAAAATTTATTAAGACTTGTAATCTTACACACTGGAGGATCTGCTTTTTCTGCAATTAATACTAAATCCAATCCTCTGCTAGTTGCTAAACGTTGTGCCTCTTGTATAGTTAGTAATAATGATTCACCATCTACATCTGTGACTCTTACATTGGGGAATCTAATATCTCCGTTGTGTGGATGAACTGACTTTCCTGGTCGTCTTCTATCGTTCCTCTGATTACGCAATTCCACCCTCCTTAATTTTCCAGGGAGAGTTCTGGGTGTCAATTGTTTCTTTAGTGATTACCACTTTAGTAATCCCTTTCATTGTATATTCTGGTAGTTCATATTGTGTCTCCAATAAACTTTCTTCTAAAATTTTGCGAAGCCCTCTGGCTCCTATTTTTTGTTTTATACACTTGTCTGCAATAGCTTCAAGTGCATCTTTCCTAAATTCTAAATCAACTCCATCAATCTTAAAAAGAGACTGATATTGTTTTATAACACTAAATTTGGGTTTTGTCAAGACTTGTATTAGATCAGATCTGGATAAATCGTGTAATATATTAACACTTGGCAATCTTCCTACAAATTCTGGTATTAATCCATATGCGATTAGGTCTTTTGTTTCCACATTATTCACCCAATCAAATTCTTCTTTTTTCTGTTCACCAAATCCAATTTTTGTTTTACCCATGCGTTCTCTTACGATATCATCCATACCAACAAATGCACCACTTAAAACAAATAGTATATTGTCAGTTTTAATTGTTAATTGTTCTGGAACTCTTTTGGGTAAGTTAGGTACTCTTACTTCTGAACCTTCTAATAGTTTAAGCAAACTCTGTTGTACACCTTCACCAGAAACATCTCTGCTTAATGAAACCATATCATTACGTTTTGCTTTTTTATCTATTTCATCTATATAGATAATACCTACTTCAGCTTTTGCTATATCATAGTCTGCTTTTTGTACTAATCTGTGTATTAATACTTCAACATCATCACCAATATATCCTTGTTCAGTTAATGATGTTGCATCTGATATAATGAAAGGTACATTAAGATAGTTAGCCACTGTTTGTGCTATAAGAGTTTTACCAACACCTGTTGGGCCTAAAAATAGCATATTGCTTTTCTGTATTGGAATATCTGACGTATTGATTACTCTTTTGTAATGATTGTAAGCCGCGACAGCAATACCTTTTTTTGCTTTATCCTGTCCTATTACATGTATGTCTAAATGTTGCTTAATTGCAGATGGTGCAGGTATTTTAAATGTTTTTCTAACAACTCTACGTTGTCCATCAACATCTATCTTTTCACGTTCTTTTCGAAGTAAGTTTTCACTAAGGTCTACACATGAGTCACAAATATGTACTCCGTCAATTCCTTCTAACAGTTTAAATACTTCCTTCTGTGATTTGCCACAAAAATGGCACTTTTGCATTATTCTATTCCTTGTATCTCGGTTTGTATAAACAATTCTATATCCTCAAGGTTCCTAAACTGAAAGTATTTACCTTCAGCACTAATTACTCTTAGTGCATCACGTTTAGATCCTTTTTGGTTAACGAATATTGTCCACTTTCCTGTTGGAATGGGTCTCGTAATTGCTACTAGTAAATCTGCATATTCACATGAATCCATGTCAACAATCATTAAATCTGCTTGTTTACTTACAAAATATTCCCAAGCTACATTTTGTTCTGTAGTTGGTTTTGCATTTTCAAAAAAGACGATGCTAGAAATAATATACTTCTCCATCATTGTTTTTACTTTGGTTACAAATTCCGCATTCTGCGAAATAATAAGTACTCCAATGCCATCGTCTGTTAGGTATAGATCGGGGGCAGTTACTGTGAAACTGCTGTTATCGTTTATCATTTGTTTATTCACTTTTTCGATTTGGCTGAATTTTCATATCTGATAAGATTGCCTGGTATACTTGTGCTAGTGTATCATCATCTGCTTTATCTAATAATTTTTCTAGCTCACCACTCTTGTCGCTTTCCAGGATTTGGTCTAGTGAAGGACGCTCTGTTGGTGTTGGTGGATTTGGCCACCTACCTTCTTCCTTCATTCTTGTCACAACTTTATCAATTTGTTTTTGTGTTTGTTGTATCTGTTTTGCTTTTCTGTTTAACTTCTCTTGATCTGGATCAATACTATAATTACGAGCTCCTGATGCATCTACTGTATAGAAGCCTTGTGTATCTTCGTATAATCCTTCGTAATCTGTTTTGTCTTCTTCCTTGATCTCAGGAACTTTTTCCTCTTTCTTTGGCTTTATCTTTTTAGCCTTTTTTTTGACTGGTACTGGCCTTACTTCTACCTTTTCTTCCTCTACAGGTTCTTTTACTTCTGGAGTAATTACTACTGCTTCTTCCTCTGTAGTTTCTTTTGCAAATTCCAAGTCTATAACTTCTTGATCTACATCTTCAAAAAGTAATTCTTCCGTAGGTGGTGGAGGAGGTGTTTCATCTCCCTCTTTTTTCCATTTAATTAATGTAATACCACCTAGTACTAAAACAACAGCCAATGGATCAAACACTAATACAAGTATTAGTATAACCCAACGTACTGCTTCTTCTAATATGTTTTTATCTGCTTCACCATATACAAATTCTGCAATGTATTTCACAGGGCCAACTTCTGCTTCTAACTTACGAAATTCTGCTTGTAACGCATATTTCTCTTCTGTTAGGTTATCAATTTCATCATTGCTTTCTTTTATTTTTGTATTAAGTTTAGCAATTTCACCATCAATTACTTCAGTATTTCCTACGTCTCCCAATTGGCTACGTAGTTGATTGATTAATGTTTGGCTGTTAGCAACGGCTGTTTCTGCACTTGTGCGTAGACGTTGTATTTCATCTCTTGCAGTTTGTATAACAGGTGATTCTGTTTGACGTACTTCGTCAATCTTACCTAACATTACAAGTTCACGTTCTTTGAGTGCAGGTATCTGTACTTCACGTATATCTTTAACAACACCCGCTAAACGAAAACGTTCCATCTTAACAGTTTTAGTTGCATCTGCACGTACTGTTGCTACTTCACCTTGTATTTGTGTAATTCTATCACGTTGTGCTGATACCCATTTGGCAAGAGCAGTTCTAGTATTACCACCAAATAAGCCATCACTAGTAACACCAATAATTGCTTGTCCTGCTCTAACTTGTCCTTGCTCTGTTGATTGTAGTTGATTAGTTACACGAATAATCTCATCTTCTAATGCAGTTATTTGTGCCAGTAAAGGTTCTACTCCACTATTATCAGTACCTAATGTTGAGATTTTTCCTTCGTATTCCTTTGCACTAGTTTCCAGTCTTAATATTTCTGCTTGTATACTTGTAAGCTGATCTTCGTATGGTTTTGTTCTTGTATTATCTGTTGCTCTAGCATCTGTAATAATTTTGTTTTGCTGTTCTACTGCGGGTTTAATACGATCAAATGCTTTGTCAATACGTACTTGTTCTTTATCTATTTGTGCTTGAATATTAGCATCTTGGTTGTTATCAGTATTATCAAGTTTCTCAACTTTAATTTCTGATCTTGCAATAATAGCTTCTAACCTGGCAATCTCAGTTATAACTCTTGAAGTCTGTTCTACACTTTCCTCAGTAGCTGATGTTTGTTCAATATGTGCTTTAGATAGAAAACCAAAAATACCCATTGAAGTAATGAACATTAATACTACAAGTGCGAAACTCAAATAGTATTTCATTCCCCAATGTGCTCTATCCCAGAACGTATGAAGCCAAACGGCTGTGGTTAATTTACCAACTTCAAGTGCGGCACCCATTATAATAATAGGTACTGCGGCCGCGGCAAAAATTGCCACTAATCCAATAATACTATAATATGCCGCAACCCCTGAAATAATCAGAGCGACAAGAATTGTCCAAAATCCAAATATTCTTAATGCCATGTGCCTCCTAGCGAGATCCGCCGAAATATTCTACTGCGTGTCCCTCTTCAACAAGTTGTTTGTTAATGTTAACTGATTCTGTGCCTGTCTCTTCATTGGCAATGGTATGTAGCGTTCCTAAAATTCTTCCGAACTTGCCACGTTTGTTTAGGATTGTTTCAATAACGAACTCTTTCCCAAGTATCTCTGTGAGTCTTGCCTTGGCGGCTAAGCCTCTTTCTTTTTCTTCTAAATCTCTTGTTCGTGATTCAGGAGTATTAATTCCATATAGGCGAATTCGTTGTTTCATAAAAACACCAAAACCTAAATCGATCTCCGCATCAACTGTATCACCATCTACTATTCTCAATAGTTTTGCTTTGTAAGTATACATTTTATCATTCCTTCATTTATAATTGTTGCTTAACAACTTTCTTATACATATTTACCTTATTTCTTAGATAATATTACAGAAGTATTAGTCTCACCTGTTACTTTTAGCACAACAGAAGCATTATCTTCTGTCATTCCGTAACTAATGTTGCAACCTTCAAAAATGTTTGGAACTACTATTTCATTAAGTATCTTTTTATATAGTTCGTCAGTACTCGCATATTGTACGTTGCTTGCCCAATTGGACAACCATTCATTTGTTTCTGTCATAATTTAATTTTTTCCAAATTGATTAAGCCAGGCTTTTGCCTTTGGATTTGTTGGTGCAGAGCTTGCCCATGCTGATATCTGTTTGTATGCTTGCGTGGTGTCTGCCTTGATATTTGCACCCTCACTGTTGTCAACAATGATCATGCCATCTTTAAATAACCTTTGGAATTTACCAATATTATCTTGAACTTCTTTCCACATACGTTTAACCATATTTGGAGGTAAAGTTCTGTCTCTTTTTTCATTACGTGCTAATGCTGTTTCTAAATTTGTATTCACAAATATCATTGCACATTCATATCCAGCAGACTTTGCCTTTTGCACTTGCCTAGCTATTTTCACATAGTCTTTACCAGTGCCATCAATAACTAATCCTAGCTTACCTGTTTGATACAGATCTTGCTGTCTCTTAGTTACATCTTTTGCTTTATTACGAATCTCTTGTCCTTGTGGACTTGCGATATTATCAGGAGTGCTATCTATACCCATTAATTGCATAGATTTCTCAAATGCGGAATCACTATTGATAATTTTAAATCCTATTGCTTCAAGAGCTGAGTGTCTAACTACAAAACTCTTACCAGCACCAGGGCCACCCGCAGTCCATATTGCTTTGAAAATTGCTGGATCATTTGGTCCTTCTTCAATTGGATTTATTACTTCTAATATCTTCATGTATGTATTTATACAGGTTTGCGTTCTATTACTGTGTCAGCAAGCCCGTATGCAACCGCATCTTCAGCAGTCATAAATTTATCAC
>Ga0213869_10000482_pt1 | contig 32819 bp, 7 predicted proteins | sample PICome_10_FD_160083 | JGI IMG/M metagenome (GOLD analysis project Ga0213869, IMG submission 160083) | Coastal seawater microbial communities near Pivers Island, North Carolina, United States - PICO132 | ecosystem: Environmental > Aquatic > Marine > Coastal | place: USA: North Carolina...
TTCCTACTCCGCTAATTTTCTGTAATTCATCAATGTTTATAGGATATTGCATCGTCATTTCTTCAATTGAAGGATCTTGAAAAATAACAAACGGAGGAATACCTTTTTTAACTGCAATACTTTTTCTTAGATCCTTTAACATTTTGAATAGTTTTTCATCTAAAGCACCACCTCCACTATTCTGATTAAGAATAATATCGGAATCATCTGTATCACTAAAATCATGCTCTTTAATAAGATCAATGCTATATGGAGATTTAATAAAATCTTCACCTTTTTGAGTTAATAGTAGAGTGCCGTAAGACTCGACTTCTTTTTTTAAATAACCCATCACCACAATTTGTCTAAATACTGCATGCCAAAAATGCTCGTCTTCATGAGAACCTTTACTAAAAAAAGGAGATTCTGTTCCCTTATAAGTAGTCATCTCAGCATTTTTTATTCCGACTAACAAATTTGCAAAATATTTCACCTTGTGTTTTCCAGTAACTGATTTTACGCATTCTAATGCTAATTTTACATAATCTAACCCTTGTATTTTTTCTTTAGGATTTTGAGAGTTATCGCACATATTTGCACCAGGGCCATTAATTTCATCAAATTCCTCACCAAAATAGTGAAGTAAAAACTTTCGTCTATTTATACTGGTTTCAGAATATGCTACAACTTCTTGAAGTAATTGATGACCAACTTCTTGTTCTGCTAACGGTTTTCCATGTAAAAAATTTTCTAGTTTTTCTATATCTTTATAACTGTAGAATGCTAAACAATATCCCTCTCCACCATCTCTTCCGGCTCTACCTGTTTCTTGATAATAACTTTCTAATGATTTGGGAATGTCGTGGTGAATGACAAATCTTACATCTGGCTTGTCAATTCCCATTCCAAATGCTATTGTTGCAACTATGACATCAGTTTCTTCCATAAGAAACATATCTTGATGTTTAGCTCTTGTAACAGGATCTAAACCTGCATGATAGGGCAAGGAAGATATCCCGTTAACTTGTAAAAGCTGAGAAATTTCCTCAACTTTTTTCCTGCTTAAACAATAAATTATACCAGATTTTCCAATTCTTGATTTGATAAATCTAATAATTTCTTTTTGTACATTTTTCTTTGGTTTAACTTCATAAAACAAGTTATTTCTGTTGAAAGAGGCTTTAAAAAGCTTAGCATCTGTCATCCCAAGGTTTTTTTGAATATCTACTTGAACTTTTGAAGTGGCAGTTGCTGTTAGGGCAATAATAGGGACGTCATCAATTGATTTTATTATTGGTTTTAGTCTTCTATATTCAGGTCTAAAATCATGCCCCCACTCTGAAATACAATGGGCTTCATCAATTGCAAAAAAAGAGATAGTAATTGTTTTTAAAAAATCAATATTTTCTTTTTTAGTAAGTGACTCTGGAGCTACATATAATAGCTTAGTAGTGCCATCTGACACATCACTTTTAACTTTTTTGATTTCACCTTTATTTAAAGAGGAATTTAAAAAATGGGCAATTCCATCATTATCACTTACTTGTCTAATAGCATCAACTTGATTTTTCATTAATGCAATAAGAGGAGAAACTACAATAGCTGTACCATCGCAAATTAAAGCAGGAAGCTGGTAACAAAGTGACTTTCCTCCGCCAGTTGGCATTATTACAAATGTATTATTACCTGAGAGAAGATTTGAAATGACTTCCTTCTGTTCTCCCTTGAAAGAATCAAATCCAAAGTACTTTAATAACGAAGCTTTTAAATCAGTTTGTACCCTATTCATTTTTTAAATAATCTATTATTCTAATATAGAGCATTTAAATTTATTATTCACTCTAGTTTATGTAAATTATTTACTAATTTTTTCAAGAGCAATATAGGCCATTAAACCAGAAGAAATTGTAAATATTTTTTCATCAATGTCAAATTTAGATGTATGAAGTCTTTTAACTGAATTGCCATCACCAGTCCCAATTCTATAAAAACAAGACGGACTAGCTTGACTAACGTATGCAAAATCTTCAGAAGTCATTCTAAGATCAAGATTAATTATATTCGCCCCCCCTAAATACCTTTCCGCTGACGCTTTTGCATCTTCTGTAACTTTATCATTGTTAATCAAGGAAGGATAACCGACTTTAATATCAAATTTACACGACCCTCCAGCACTTTCGCATATTGCATTAGCAATTTTTTTCATTTTTTCATGTGCAGTAAATCTCCATTTTTCATCAAATGTTCTAAAAGTACCTCTAAGCTTTACAAAATCTGGAATTATATTGGTTTCTCCAGCTGCATTTACATATCCAAATGAAAGAACTGATGGATTATTTGGTTTATTATTTCTGCTTATAATTTGTTGAAGACTTGTTATTATTTGAGAACACATTAAAATAGGATCATTTAATAGATGAGGTAGTGCTGCGTGACCACCTTTCCCTTTTATGGTTACATGTAATTCGTCGGCAGAAGCCATATATAAACCAGATCTAAAGCCAACTTTTCCAACAGGAAGTTCTGGATAAACATGCTGAGCAATACATGCTATGGGCTTGTTTTTCAAGAGTCCATCTTCAATCATTAATTTTGCACCGCCAGGAAGTTTTTCCTCTCCAGGCTGAAAAACTAATTTTATAGTTCCTTCAAATTCGTCTTTTAATTCATTTAAAATTAATGCCGTTCCTATAAGTGATGCACTATGAACGTCATGCCCACATGCATGCATTAATCCATCATTTTTAGATTTATAGTCTAAATTATTTTCTTCTTGAATTGGGAGAGCATCCATATCTGCCCTTAAGATAATTTCTTTTATGCTAGGGTTATTACCCTTAATTGTAGCAATAATTCCAGTTTTAATATGGTTATTAGTAAATGGAATTTTATTCTCTTTAAGAATGGACTGAATAAATTTTGATGTTTGGTATTCTTTAAAAGAAAGTTCTGGATTAGCATGTAAATACCTTCTTGCATTAATTACTTTTTCTACATGTTTTTTAGCAATATTTTTAACTTTATTTATCATTTAATATAATACTGAATTCCGTTAATTATCATTTTAATCGATGCGTAAAGCATAAACAGACCGAAAAGTAATTGAACAATATGAATTGGGGTTTTAAATGCAAATTTCGCACCAATCCAACCGCCAAAAACAAAGAAAAATGCCATAACTAGTGCATAATATATTAATAGATTCTTATGATCAACACCTTCAATTACTAAATTAAATGCTCCAGCTTGGAAATAACTATAAAATGCTAGAATTCCTATTGGAGGCAGCATTAAAGCAAGAGAAACCCCTTGAGCTTGGTATTGGTCTAATTTTAAAAAATAAATCAGAGCTGGAATTATTATTATTCCACCACCAATACCAATGTATCCACTAGCAATTCCAGCTGTTAAACCAATTAGTAAAAGGGTAATAAAGGTTGATACATCCATAATAATCTAAAAATCTAAGGATAAAGATAATTGTTTAATTGAAGGCATTAAAATCTTGTCATCTACTCCGTAACCCCAGTCTAAGCGGACATAATATCCAAAAACTCTTGTTCTTATACCAAATCCATAGCTATATATGATTGGTTCTTTTTGACTTTTTAGATTAATATTATAATTATGTCCATTAATTAAAGAACTATTAAAAGAGTTTTCAGCAGAATATGGAGTTTTTCCTGTCCAAGAAGCTCCTATATCACTAAATCCAATGATCATAAAATTTTCCAAAAAATCAGAACTTAGTGGTTTTTTAGACCAATAACTAAATAAAGGAATTCTTAGCTCATTACTAATTGCAACAAAAGAATTTCCATTTCTTGCATTTTGAAAAAATCCTCTTATTGGAGTAGCAATCGTCTGATATTGAAAATTAACGTCTGGATCAGGTAAAATAGTAGGGTCGAACTTTGCCCAAAGATAACCATCTACCCCGCCTAAATAATATAGTAATCTTTGAGAGCCTAGCGAAGTACTTGCAGCAAATCTTGATGCAAACACAATATTTCTATGAACTTTTTGATAATTTCTAACATCAAAACCTAAAACAAAAAAATCAGTTTTAGACTTAAATAACTCATTATAGCCCTCAACCCAGACTTTAAACTTAAAACCATTATTTATATTAATAGCCACAGGTCTTGAAATATCAAATACATATTCTAACAATCCCCCCGAAAGAATAAAATTTTCATCAGGCACTTCTAATGATGTTGGAGAAGTACTTAGTGTTGACACTTTATCAAATCTTAAGTTTGAGGTAAATCTCAAGCTACTTACCTCGCTGAAAGGATATGAAAATTGGTGTTTAATATCATTTACTATTGTTTTTTTAATTGTGTTTTCACTAAAGACATCTTCAAAAGATTGTCTTGATAATTGTATTTTTTTATCTACTCTATTTTTTAAATTTTCATAGATTCCTATCATGCCAATATTATTTAATTGAACAGGGCCTTTAATACCACCACTTATTTTATAATCTTCAAAAACATCTTTAGCTTCAATTAAAGTAAAACCGTCAAATCCCGCATTTTTAAATCCAGTCCCACTGTAACGTTGATATGCTTGGTTATTAAAGGTTGGATTTAATTGCATAATAAACTCCCCAATTGTAAAATTCACATCATAAACTTTTTGGGTAGGCAATTTTATTTTAGAATTTTTTTCATTTATTTGATTTTTTGAACTAGTCTTTAAAATTTGAGATATTTCGTCTTCAAATTTATAATTATGAATATTTATTCGACTGTCATATAAGATTTCTTGACTTGTGTTTTTATTACCAAGGTTTTTATTACTAATGTTTTTGAAATATGTATTATCACTTTCATTTTCAAACATTGTGAAATTGTTGTTTTTACCTTGATAAAACACGTATTTATTATTAATATAACCCAGCAAATTGTAGTGAGATAAGTTGGAACTAAAATCTAGTTCTAGATAATTTCTACTACAATTTGAAAGCTGATGAGTATTACTGATATATCGGTAGTGAATAATGGTATCAATATAACTTATGGTACTGTCTACAGTTGTTCGGTAATGATTGAAAATCCCGTTTTTATCACTTAAAAAATGATAATCATATTTACTAGTGGATTGTGGTTTGATTTCGCTATAATTTTCAGTAAATGTTAATTGAAGTAATTTTTTATTGCTTGTATTTATTTTAAATAAATCGAATTCAGATTCTATAAAGATTTTATTTTTTGAATTTGAAGGCCTGTTAGAGCTAAAAATAATTCCATCGGAGTTTGGGATATAATTGGGGTCTAAATCATCGTAAATATCATTGGTTAATTGCTTATTACTATTACCCAATACTGAATATTGAAATATATCAGTATAACTATTTTTAACAGCAGATAAAACTATTCTATTTCCTTTATTATTGTAAGATGCACTTAGTATTTTTTCTAGCCCTATTAAATTTTTTATGTTTTTCTGCTTATTTTTAATGTCATAAAGATTTAGTACTATATCGCCTTTTTTTTCTTCAAATATTGCCAATACATTCCCATTAGGATGCCAAGCTAAAATAGGATGAGATAAATCTGGAATTCTATTTAATTTATGATCACCTTTTATGATAGTTTTATATTCATTTTTTTCAATGTCAAATATTTTCACTTTGTATTGACCTAAGTAATGTTCACAATATGCAATTTTTGTTCCTTCAGGACTTATTTTAGATTGTCTATATTTTCTATGTTTTTTGGACCTAATATTTATTTTATTTTCATTTGGATTTAAAGTATTTAAGATGTCATTAGAGTATTGAATTTTGAAGTGGTCTTTAAAATCTTTTTGAATAATATCTGAAGATAATCCAAGTACATACGTAAATCCACTTTCAACACTTTTACTAACTTTCATCATATACATAAGATTAGGAATCATATTTTTTCCAAAAACCAAATCTATATATCGCCAAAGCCCATGTCCGTAAAGAGCGGACTCTTCCTTAGATAAAGACTGAAAACGATCAGTTTTTCCGCTAAGAATTAAATCTTTTAAACGTGAGTCAAGATTAGTATTCCAATCAATAGAAAGATAATTTATAAGCCCCTGTTTTAACCAATAAGGTAAATTTATAAATGCTGTATTTTTAATAGTTTGTTTCCAATCAGTTCCATAGAGAATTTTATTTACTAAAATTTCAGCGACTCCTTGTTTTATTTGACTTTTGAAATTCTCATGATTTCCATTGAAGTATAGAAATATTTTTTGCCCATCAATATTCGAAGTCCCTCCAATATTCGATGAAAGGTTATTATTTAATCCAATATTACTTTGTCTATATTTACTTTGACTGTTATAAACTAATAGATGTATCTTTTCTTCGTTAGAAAAGTCTAAAAATTTTTCGGTTTCGTTCTGAAATTCATAAGCTATTTTTGCAGCATATTTTGCATGTTCTCTTCCTCCTTTGGAAAAATAAATTTTAGATCTTTGAAAATCAAAAGATTGCCAAAAAAAAGTGTTGTACTGAACTCTGTTTTGTCCAAAAGGAATGTTAGATCCTGTGTAGTACTGAGATATGACAGAGGAATTATTTATTAAAATTAATATGACTAATAACTTTCTCAATTTTTTCAATTTAAAGATAGCTAATTTCATGCCATAGTTTAATTTTACTTTAAAACTTCAACATGTTAACAGTAAAAAAGTTCACTTTCAACCCATTTTCTGAAAATACTTATATAATTTCCAGTGAGTTAAAAAATTCTATTATAATAGATCCAGGTTGTTACTATGATCATGAAAAAAAGGAACTAGACACATATATTAGTAATAATAATTTACAGTTAAAATGTGTTTTACACACTCACAGCCATTTAGATCATATGTTTGGAACGAGTTATATTTCAAAAAATTATAATATTAATGTTTGGATTCATAATGCAGATAAAATTACATATGATTCTTTTCATAAAGTTTGTGATTTGTATAGTATTCCAATTTCTAATAGATCTAATCCAAATCCTAAATATTTTAGTTTAAATGATACTTTTCAATATGGAGATATAAATTTTAAAATTTTATTTGTTCCTGGGCACTCTCCTGGCCATGTTGCATTTTATAATAAGGAAAATAATTTTGTAATAAATGGTGATTGTTTATTTGAAAATAGCATAGGGAGAACTGATTTACCCGGTGGAGATCATAGTTCATTAATCAGATCCATAAAAGAAAAGCTCTTTCAATTACCAGATAATACTTTAGTTTATTGCGGCCATGGAAATGAAACAACTATTAAAAAAGAAAAATCAGGGAATTCTTTTTTACGTTAAAAATATTAGACAATATCAATTTATAATTAAAACTTTAGCTATAAAATGATATCTATTATTAATGGATAACAACTGTTTTAATATTCATTCCATTCTTAGTAAGAATATTAACTAAATACATTCCTTTTTCAAGATTATATAATTCAACATCTAAACTATTTACATTTAAATTTTTATTAGTATAAACACTCTTTCCTTGAAGGTCTGTAATAAAAATTTCATTTATTGGTTCCGAATTGGTAATAATAAATTGTCCATTATTTGGGTTTGGATATATATTCAATATATCCTCTATATTACTAATTAAATCTGTGGTATTAAAGATAAAATTATAAGTAGCAGTATTTGATATACAACCATTAGCGTCTTTTATAAACACTGAGTATAAGCCGTTACTAATTGGTGTTATATTCGAGTTAGTATCGCCATTGTTCCAAAAATAATTATACGGCCCCATTCCACCTGAAATATTAGTAACTAAATTTAATTGTGATGTGTCTATTGAAACAATTAATTCTGTTACTATAAGATCAAGTGTAGATATACTATCACAACCTATGCCTGATTGCAATGTGTCTGAATATAACCCTGCTATTGAGTAGGTGCCAGAACCAAATTTTATACTATCACCTTCACAAATTGTTTGTGTGGTCAAACTTGACGATGTATAGTTTAAAGTAAGACTAAGTTTAACAACACTGTCACAAGTATTAACTGCCTGTAAAGTGTCTAGGTATATTCCCGAGGAATATAATGGGTTACCATTCCAAATAAATACACTATCACAAGAAACCTCAACATCTTGAATGATTACAGGGTTGTTTATAGTTAAGTTTAACGTTACAACACTGTCGCAACCATTATTTGCTTGAAGTGTATCTATATAAACACCACTTGAATCATATGAATTATTATTCCATAGATATGTATTACAACTTGATATTGATTGAGAAGTTCCAGGTGCACACGAAGTTACAAATGTGAAAGGACCAGCCCAAGAACTAGAATCTCCAGGAGCACAAATACCTTTAATATATACATCATAAGATGTTGAAGGAGATAGTCCTGTTAAAGAATAAGGATTAGAGCTTACAGAATCTATAGTTCCGTTACCTAGTACAAATCCTGAATTCCCGTATTGTAAATCCCAAGCAGTTTCAGTTCCTCCAGCAGTCCATGATAAGTCAGCAGAACTAGCACTTGTAGTTGTAGCACTTAATCCGTTAGGTTCAGGACAACTTATCAAAGTTGTGAATGTGATAGGCCCAGCCCAAGAGCTAGAATCTCCAGGTGCACATATTGCTTTCACATAATAATCATAACTTGAAGACCCGGAGAGCCCAGTTAAAGAATAAGGGTTAGAATTTACTGAATCTATAGTTCCGTTACCTAGTACAAATCCTGAAATACCGTATTGTATTTCCCAATCTGTTTCATTTCCGCCTGCAGTCCAAAACAAGTCTGCAGAGCTTGCAGTTATATTTGAAGCACCTAAAGCAGTAGGCTGTTGGCATGGAATAATCACAATTTCAAAATTGTCTATCATCACATCAACATCTTGAATAGTAGAAGCTTGCGTTCCTTCTGATGCCCAAATTGCAAATTGAACAATTCCAGTATCGTTATTTAAAGTAATTGTTTCATGGTTCCCTCCAGCAGCAGTTACGTAACTACTATCATATACCTTTAACACGTTCCATGATGAACCATTATCTCTAGATATCAATACTTCAACTACATCATCAGGACCTAAAGTTTTAGGCAAAGAACCATTATTGTTTGTTGTATATTGAAACACTCCAAAGTCAAATTCTATTTGGTATGGTCCTCCCGTTGAAAGATCATATTGAGGTGTTAAAATCCAGTCGTTAATTCCAGTAGTGAAAAGATTTATTTTAACTGCTCCAGTTGTTCCAACATTACCAAACCCATCGGTTATCCATGAGCTAGTTCCTAAACTAGTTGGACCAGTTAGTGGAGTTCCATCATCGGCTTGATCCCAGCATGTATTTGGAGGAAATCCTGAAGCAAAGTCTTCTAGCTGTGGTGGTATTAAAGCTGCACATGGAGTTGTGAAAGTAAAAGGCCCAGCCCAAGAGCTGGAATCACCAGGTGCACAAATTGCTTTTATGTAATAGTCATAAGTTGTTAAAGGATTTAGTCCTGTTAAAGAATAAGGGTTAGCAGTTACTCCAACTGTATTTCCACTACCAGGAGCGAATCCTGAACTACCATATTGTATATCCCAAGCAGTTTCAGTACCGCCAGCAGTCCAAGAAAAATCAACAGAAGTTCCAGTAATATTTGATGCGTATAAAGAGCTAGGAGATGGACAAGATATACATGAACTAATTTCAATTAAATCTATGGCTATGTCACCGGTGTAAGAACTACCGCTAATATAATCAAATTGCAAATAAATTTGTTGTCCTAAGTAGCTAGATAAATCAATTCCAACATTTTGGTATGGGTCGTTGCTGCCAGTTTGTAATTGTCCTGAATTGGAAAACACATTTGTAAAAGGACCAGTAGCGCTATTACCAATACCTAGGTTCAAGTTTCCCATAGTTGCTCCAAAAGCATGAATCCAAAAAGAGAGCTCTGCATCATCTAAAGCACCACTTAAATCAATTACAGGTGATACAATAGCTCCATTCATTGGCCAGACAGATCCTGAAGACTCAAAATAAAAATAACTAGTTCCGTTGTGGGAAGAGCTTGGGCCAGTATTAAAAGAGGAAGTACCTCCCGTACCAATAGTCCATGTGCTATTTCCAGTACCTAATCCTGTCCAACTACCTGAAGCTTCTAAATCGTCAGAAAATACAATACTAGAAATTCCACCAGAAACACAATTAACGCCTACAGGGCCTTGAATAAGAGTATTAAATGTGAGAGGCCCAGTCCAAGAGCTAGAATCGCCAGGAGCACAAATTGCTTTTATGTAATAGTCATAAGTTGATGAAGCAGATAAACCAATTAATGAATAAGGGTTTGTAGTTACTCCAACTGTGGTTCCACTACCAGGAGCAAATCCCGAAGTACCATATTGTATGTCCCAAGCAGTTTCCGTTCCTCCAGCAGTCCAAGAAAGATCAGCAGAATTTGCAGTAATATTTGATACAGTTAAATTGGAAGGTGGAGGACAAGTTGCCGCAACACCGTAATATGCAATAACCATCCATGTTCCATCATCAATTTTATTGTATTGGGTATTACAACCTGTACCTCCCCAAGTCCTACCTGCATGGATTTCAATATCAACAGTTCCATTTACATTTAAGCCAATTGGAAAACTTGTTGTTCTCGCATAACTTTCTGTGCCAGCTGAAGTTCCTCCTGTTCCTGCGGCTGCGTTAGGTTCTCCAATTCCTATTGAAGGTAAATATAGTAATGATCTTTGTTCACTCATCCACGCACCACCTTGAGCTGTAAAGTCATACATTGTTGCAATACTATCAATAACAAAACCAGCAGGTATAACAACTTGTAAAGTTCCAGGACAAGTAGAAGTTTGTCCGTTTAATACAAAATCACGATCAGATGGAATGTCACCAGTATTATATGGTCCTGCACAAATAGCATTTGGAGGACATTGGAATGCTGTGGTAAAAGTAAAAGGTCCTGCCCAAGAGCTAGAATCTCCAGGAGCACAAATCGCTTTCACATAATAATCATAAGTCGTAGATGCAGATAAACCAGTTAATGAGTAAAGGTTAGTAGTTACTCCAACTGTAGTTCCACTTCCAAGAGTAAATCCCGAAGGACCATATTGTATATCCCAAGCAGTTTCCGTTCCACCAGCAACCCAAGAAAGGTCAGCAGAAAATCCAGTTATATTTGTTGCACTAAGAGTTGAGGGTTCGGGACAAACTGAAATAGTAGCAACTTCAAAATTATCAAACATCACATCATTATCTTCAGGGTCATTTACTGAACCTTCTGTAGCCCAAATTGCAAATTGAACCACTCCACTATCGTTAGGTAAAGTAACTATTTCATGGTTACCTCCTGGAGCGGTTGTGTAATTATTATCAAAACTTTTTAAATTAGACCAAGTAGTTCCATTATTTCTAGAGATTAATAATTCAACTCTATCGTCAGATCCTAATATTCCGGGAGTGGTAGTAGGCCAATCAAAAACTCCAAAATCAAATTCTACTTGAAATCTTCCCCCAATCGATAAATCGTATTGTGGAGTAAGAACCCACTCATTTTTTCCTGTAGTATAGAGATTGATTTTAACAGCACCGGTTGTGCCTACGTTTCCAAAGCCATCAGTAAACCATGAACTATTTCCAAAAGCAGATGGACCAGTTAATGGAGTCCCATCACCAGCTTGTTCCCAGCATTGGTTTGGAGTAAAACCTGCTGTAAAGTCTTCTAATTGTGGTGGTAGTAACGCACCACAAGGAGTTGTAAAACTTAATGGCCCTGCCCATATACTAGAATCTCCAGGTGAACAAACCGCTTGAATGTAAACATCATATGTCGTCGAAGAAGATAATCCAGTTAAAGAGTAAGGGTTTGTATTGACAGAAATAAAATTACCGCTACCTAAAGTAAATCCAGAAACTCCCCATTCAATATTCCATGAAGTTTCAGTTCCACCAGCAGTCCAAGAAAAATCAGCAGATGTCCCTGATACATTAGATGTCGAAAGATTAGTTGGTTTTAAGCAACTTGGCGCTTCACCTATAAATAAGTCATCAACTAAAATATCATTATAAAAATCTTGAGTAGAACCACCAGACTCTCCTCTTAATCTTATAGAAACAACTCCATTTACATCAAATCCAACTAAAGAGAAGCTATAAGAATTCCAACCAAGTAAAGTATTTATTTGAATTGAGTTAACCGTCACCCAATTAGTTCCATCAAAAGCCTCAATGTATAAAAAATTTGTAGGAGATACGTTCACAGTATGATAACAGAAGTAATCAAATTCTATTAAAGCAGCAGTTAAAGAAGAAACATCAACCGGGACAACTTCCATAATAGTACCCTGATCATTTCCAGAGAAATCTATCCAAGCATAAGTTCCAGCAGTTCTTCCATTGGTTCCTGCGCTGTAACCAGGGGTTCCTATAAATCGCCATCCATCTCCACCTATTGCACTTTGATTCCAGCAGAGTGGTAAAGCACCATTATTAAAATTCTGACTATAAGGAGCTACAGCAGTTAAACATGGAGTTGTAAAAGTAAAAGGTCCAGCCCAAGAGCTAGAATCTCCAGGTGCACAAATTGCTTTAATATAATAATCATAAGCTATGGAAGAAGACAGTCCCGTTAAAAAGTAAGGATTAGTAGTTACACCAACTGTAGTTCCACTTCCAAGAGCAAATCCCGAATTGCCATACTGTATGTCCCAAGCAGTTTCCGTTCCACCAGCAACCCAAGAAAGGTCAGCAGAATTTGCAGTAATATTAGAAGCAGATAATGCAGATGGAGATGGGCAAGATATACATGAACTAACCTCGATTAAATCAATGGCAATATCACCTGTAAAAGAAGTCCCACTAGTGTAATCAAGTTGCAAATAAATTTGTTGTCCCAAGTAACTGGACAAATTAATTCCAACATTTTGGTACGGGTCGTTGTTACCAGTTTGAATTTGACCTGTATTGGTAAATATTGTTGTAAAAGGGCCAGTAGAGGTATTTCCAACACCTATATTTAAAGTCCCCATAGTAGCTCCATAAGCATGAATCCAGAAGGATAATTCAGCTTCATCAGTACCAGAACTTAAATCAATTAGGGGAGATGTAATACTATTATTGGAGGGGTTAACACCACTGGTTTCATAATAGAAATAATTATTTCCACTATGGGCACCAGAAGGTCCAGTTCCAGTTGAACCAGTTGGTCCAGTTCTAACATTCCAAGAACCAGCTGTTGTACCAGTTCCAAAAGAACCAGTCCAACCATTAGAGGTTTCTAAGTCATCAGAATAAATTATACTAGGATTTCCGCCAGAAACACAATTAACACCTACAGGGCCTTGGATAGGAGTATTAAATGTGAGAGGACCAGCCCAAAAGCTAAGATTATTTGTAGAGCAAAAAGATTGAATGTAAACATCATATGTTGTTGAAGAAGACAGCCCTGTTAATGAATAAGAGTTTGTTGTTACACTATCATTAGTTCCTGTTCCTTGTACAAAACCAGATACTCCCCACTCAATATACCATGAAGTTTCGCTTCCGCCTGGTGTCCAAGATATATTAGCATTATTTGCAGTTACAGCAGAGGCAATTAAACTGGTTGGTTCAGGACATGCAGGCATTGGAATAATTTCAAAATTATCAAACATTACATCATTAGTAACTGGGTCATTCACTGTGCCTTCAGAAGCCCAAAAAGCAAACTGTACTACTGTACTATCGTTAGGTAATCCGACTATCTCATGATTTCCATTAGGATTAGTGGTGTAATTATTATTAAAATTCTTTAAAACAGACCACGATCCACCACCATCTCTTGAAATCAACACTTCAACTCTATCATCCGAACCTAGTGTTCCTGGATTTGAAGAATTTTGTGTAAATACGCCAAAATCAAATTCTATTTGGAATGGACCTCCGCTACTAAAATCATACTGAGGTGTTAGAATCCATTCATTATCGCCTGTAATATTCAAGTTACATCTTACAGCTCCAGTTGTACCTATATTTCCAAAACCATCTGAACTCCATAAACTGTTTCCAATCCCAGATGGTCCAATTGATGGATTTCCATTACCTGCTTGATCCCAACATACATTTGGAGGAAATGGCCTAGAAAAATCTTCTAATTGTGGGGGTATTAATGCCCCGCAAGGGGTAGTGAAAGAAAAAGGCCCTGACCATACGCTAGTGTCTCCCGGTGCGCAAATAGCTTGAATATAAAATTCATACGTTGTTGTTGCAGTAAGACCAGAAATAGGATAGGCAAAAAATAAATTGGTTGTATTAAAATTACCACTTCCTAAAGTAAATCCTGCTGGCCCCCATTCGACACCCCAAAACAATTCATTCCCACCTGCTAACCAATTTAGATCAGCACTAGTTGCCAAAAGATTAGAAACTCCAAATGATGAAGCTGGTGGTCTTGGGCAACTCGGAGCTTCTCTAATGAACAAGTCATCTACCAAAATATCATTATAAAAATCAGTAGTCGCTCCACCAGATTCTCCTCTTAACCTTACAGAAACAACTCCAGCAACGTCATAACCAGCCAATGAGAAATTGTATGAGTTCCATCCTGGGATAGAATTTACTTGAATAGAGTTGACAGTAACCCAATTAGTTCCATCAAAAGCCTCTACATATAAAATATTTGTAGGTGAGGGATTGGTTGTATTGAAACAGAAATAATCAAATTCTATTTGAGCAGTTGATAAAGATGAAACATCAACAGGTATAACTTCCATAACTGTACCTACATCAGTCCCAGAGAAATCTATCCAAGCATAAGACCCTGCAGGACGACCATTATTTGCAGCGTCGTAACCCGGATTTCCGACGAAACGCCATCCATCACCAGATGTTGCACTAATCGACCAGCAGTTTGGCAATGCACCAGTATTAAAATTCTGACTGTAAGGTGCTACTGCAATTCCACAAGCAGTTGTTAAATTAATTGGTCCAAGTGAATCACTGACACCATTTGTATTTCCACAATCAGCCTGAACATATATATCATAAGATGCTGCTGGACTTAACCCCGTTAGTGTAAAGGGGGAGCTTGTTGCAGTTTGACTGAGTCCTGCACCATAAAATATTGTAAAGCTATTGGCTCCACCTGCATGACTCCAAGTAATATCGGCTGATGTAGTAAGAACACTAGAAACAGCTAAATTTGTTGGTGGAGCACAAAGTCTAGTTGTACTAAACTGGTAAGGGCTAGCCGAATAAATTGAGTCTGCTCCAGAGTTACAAATTTCTCCAATATAATAATCATAATTTGTATTAACTGCTAATCCAGTTAAATTTACTGGTGGCTGAGTACCGGGGTAAGTTCCAGAAATCATTGTTCCTGTTCCGGGGGTGAAACCAGTTAATCCATATTCTAACCAAAAAGATGAATTTGTAGATCCTGGTGTCCAATTAACTTGGGCACTTGTACCTAAAACACTATCAGTTGTTACATTGGTAAATGAATTTACACAATTACCAATTAAATCTAGTTCTACAACAATACTTCCTACAAATCCCCTCGGATTAAAATTTAAGCTAGGGACTACTCCGCCAAAACCATTTGAAATTCCACCGGCATTTAATTGAGCAAAATTGCTTGGAAAAGTGGTAACGGCAGAAATTGGTGAAGTTCCTGTACCAAAATAACCCATACTTCCTGTTATTAGAATTCCAACGGTATTACCTGCTGCAACATTAATTGGATTCATCCCTGAAACCCAAGAAGGGCTGTTTGCATTAGCACCATTTACTGTAACGCTTGCTTGGTGGAGAGTCCACCCATTAGCCGCATTAATAGCTAAGGGGGCGCTACCATTAATAACCCCTTGTTTAATCCAAATATCAGTAGAACTAGTTACTGCATTCCATAAGTTTGAAATACTTGTTATTTTTATTGCAGAGCTGGCAACAACCTCAAAAGAAACTGCACTTGAACCATTATTTCTAGTAAAAGTGGGTATTGTTGTAATAGTATCTTGGGCAATTCCTCTTATTCCTATTATAAAGACAGTGGCAATTAATAACAGTTTTTTCATAGTTCTATTTTAAAATTTGTAATTTCTTTGTGGATATTTTACCATTTTGAATGACATTAACTAAATAAATTCCATTGTTAAATTTATTAAGATTTATTTTGTTAACCTTATTTGTAACAGTTTTTTTATAGATTTTTTTTCCAGTCAGATCAAATATTTCAATTTTTGAGTTTAAAGATGGATTAGTGAAATTAATTTCAAAGCATCCATTATTAGGATTTGGATAAATATTAAAATTAGAGTAATTAATTTTTTCTATACCAACACATTGGTCAATATAAACCACAGCCTCGCTTTTTTCACTGCTACAACTTATGGTTGAAATATCCCAGTTGTAGAAATAGAAATAGGAGTCTGTTGATCCATTAGTTGAGCTTATAATAGATGCAATATTACTGTAATTATAAGGGTAAGAAGCGTTTAAAGTATTTCTGTATAAGGACAAATTACCTAAGCTAACAAACGAAACTTCTATTATATATCCATTTCCAGCTGTAATATTCTGTCCTATTGGAACTTTGAGTTTACTTCCTGGATTAATATTCTGTCCTATTGTATAAAAGTTGGAGTAAATAGTTGCCCCAATTATATTAACAATTTTTATTTGTATAGTCCCAGGTCCGTCGGGATAAATAGTAACAGAATCCAAAGTAAGGTCACTATATACATTAAACATCAGACCGTTGGGAAATAAATTATCAAAACCACCACTTCCAGCTCCAAAGTTATTGGTTGGAGGTCCCATATTTCCAGGAGCTAGTTCTTTTGTGGATACAAAATAGCTAGTAATAGTATTAATGGTATCTGTAAATAGAGTATCACCTGAAGCTAAATAATTTCCAGTTGAATCAAACCATTCAAAATTTGCAGTTGCATTTCCTGATGCTATAAGTGTAGCAGAAGTTCCGTTAGGAGTTAATGAATTTACACATACAGTGTCATTGCTGACGTTTGGAGGAACTGGTGTAAAATAATTTTCAAAAGTAAGAGTTGACCCAAAAGCATCATTATTAGTATTATCGTCATTTGGTAAATTGGTAGTAAAATCAAAGCTATAACTCCCATCTTGGGTAAGATCAACAGGAACAGAGAAAGTGTGAATTAAAGAATCTCCAGGCTGTAAAGTATTAGAAATAGTTTCAATAACTGGGACCCCGTTTAGTGTGTATTGAATCGTAAAACCAGATTGAGGTTGATAACCAAAATTAACAATGGTTACAGTAACAAAAGAGCTGTCACCCTCACAACCTGTAGAGGCAGATGGCAAATCAGCCAGGACAACACCTAAATCGTTTTGAGGGCCTTCTCTAACTTCAAAGTTGTCAATGGCAATATCACCAGTAAAAGAACTTCCAACAGTTCCAGTAATTTTAAAAAACACAGTCCCAGAATATCCTGCTATAGGGACAATTTCTTCCACCCAAACATCTCCTTGGTCACCAGACTTTGCAAAAATATTATTGTAGGAAAGACCTCCATTATCACTTATTTCAATAGTTAAATCTGCAATTGTTGCACCAAACATGTGGGAGAAGAACCGAAGCTCAGGTGCTAAGATTGTATTAATATCAATATTTTCAGAATACATTACCGCTTGATCCCCCGCAACTCTAGGGGAAGAGGTTTCAATAAAAATATAGTTTCCACCACCTGTTACATCATCTGATGGGCCGGTGAGTGTAGATGATGTTGATCCACTATTGATTGACCAATCAAAAATATCAGTGGAAGCTTCTTGTCTCCAACATATTGGAAATACAGCATCAAAGTTATTAAAATAGGGTGCTGTGGTTGACAAACATGGAGTTGTGAAAGTAATAGGACCAGAAATAATACTGGTGTCTCCTGCACCGCAAATAGATTGAACATAAAAATTGTAAATAGTTGAATGATTTACTGAAATATTAACAGAATCACTATTTAAAACAATTGGATTTGTAGCGGCTAATGTATTGCTATCAACAACTAAATATCCTAGCCATGAAGTATGATTAGTAATAGATGTCCAACTAATATTAGCACTATCAGTTGAAACGCTATTTAATGAAATTGTAGTAGGTAAAGGGCTAAGACAAGAGGGAATGTCTTCATAGTAGAAATCATCCAGCCATATATAATCAAAAGTGAAATTTTGGCCATGTTTAAATGCAATATGGTTGTCATTGCCGCTGTAGTTATTAAAATTAACCATTAACCGGTTCCAATTAGGCGAATTAAATTCACTATTAAAAATAGTATCGTAGGGGCTGAATGTAGTTGCATCGTTAGGATCTGACATTGTTCCAACAATTAAGTCTGACAAATATCCAGCATTACCATTATTTTGAAGATAAAATCTTATTCTTTTAGTGCTGTCTAAATCCGAAATAAATGGACTTATAAAATATAGATCACCACTACTAGAATTATACATTGATATTGAGTTTGGAGCAGATCTTTGAGGATTTAATGCACTATTATCTGCTTGAATAGTTCCAGCTCCAGTTGAAAGCACACTCCAGCATTGGTCAATAGATGGAGCAATAGTATTGTCAAAACTTTGATAATATGGAGAACTAATTGGCAAACAATTGGTTAATACTGAAAAAGGACCACTTAAAAAACTAGTGTCTCCTATGGTACAGACTCCTTTTACATAAAAGTTATAGTAAGTGTTTGAATTTAGTCCAGAAAAGGTAACAGTATCATTATTTACAATAGTTAGGTGGCTTGAATCGGGAGTTATGCCTACTGGTGTTAAATAAACCATCCAAATAGAATCAGAGGCAAATGAAGCCCAAGTTAAAGACGCACTATCTGATGTAATTCCAAAAGAACTTATAGCTTGGGGTTGTGGACAACTTGGGACAGGGATAACTCTAAAATTATCAAACATTACATCATTACTTTGAAGGTCATTTGTTCTTCCGTCGGTTGCCCAAAAAGCAAACTGAATAGTACCGTTTATATTGAAATTATTAGTGTCAATGTTCAAAGTACTTAGAAAAGAATTAGTTAAGGCAATTATCTCATAATTTCCGTTAGTATTTGTAACATAATTATTATCATATTTAACGATTTCTTCCCAAGAGGTCCCGCCATCATCAGAAATTAATACCGAAATGTAATCATCAGAGCCTAGCGTACCTGGGGTAGAAGAAAATGCTGTAAATATTCCGAAATCAAATTCTATTTGAAATGGGCCTCCATTACTAAAATCATATTGAGGACTAAGCACCCATTCTTTATTTAAAGTGTTAGCTAAGTAACATCGAACCGCACCAGTAGTTCCAACATTTGCAAATCCGTCTGTAATCCACGAACTAGTTCCAATATTAGTTGGTCCACTAAATTGATCTCCATCTCCAGCTTGATCCCAACAAGTGTTAGGTGGAAATGAATTAGTAAAGTCTTCTAATTGCGGAGGGATTAAGGTTGCACAAGGAGTTACAAATGTGAACGGACCAGCCCAATAACTGGTGTCACCTGCACCACAAATGGCTTTAACATAAAAATCATAAGAAGTTATTGGAGATAATCCAGTAACTGGATAAGAAAAAAAATTAGTGGTAGTGTCGTAATTTCCAGAACCAAAATTAAATCCAGATACTCCCCATTCAACGCTCCACAAAAGCTCATTTCCACCAGCAAGCCAAGAAATTTCAGCACTATCTGCAGTAAGATTTGAAACACCAAATGAAGAAACTAATGGGCTAGGGCAAGTAGGAGCTTGTCTAATAAATAAATTATCTACCAATATATCGTTATAAAAGTCATTAGTTGCTCCACCAGATTCTGCTCTTAATCTTAGGGACACAATTCCTGAAACGTCGTAACCCACTAAAGAAAAATAGTATGGATTCCAACCTTGAAGAGTGTTTATTTGAATAGAACTTATTAAAACCCAATTAGTTCCATCAAATGCCTCTACATTAAGTATGTTTGCTGGTGTTGGATTAGTAGAATTGTAGCAGAAATAATCAAATTCTATTTGAGGAGCCGATAAAGAAGAAACATCAACATCTACTAATTCCATTATGACTCCTTGATCATCAGATGAAAAATCTATCCAAGCATAAGTTCCAGCGGTACGACCATTATTAGCGGCATCGTATCCTGGAGTTCCTGTAAATTGCCATCCATCACCAGTTATTACACTTTGAGACCAACAAGTTGGAAGAGTTCCGGATCCAAAATTTTCTCCATAGGGGGAATTAACAGCTGGACATTGACTATAGTTCAAATTCACTACTAAAAAAGTAAGAATAAGTGAAATAATATTTTTCATGTTTATAGTTTATTGAATAATTATTTTTTTGTAAACAGACCCCTTTGAAGTTATGATATTACAAAAATAAATTCCTTTTTGAAGCATTTCCAAATCAATTTCAGCATTTAAAGAATTAAAGGTTTTTCTAATTACTATTTTCCCTTGAAAATCTATAATTTCTATATTTTTTATTTTAGAACTAGCTGTAAAATTTATTACACCACTGGTTGGATTAGGGAATAGCTGAATATCAGAGCTTATTTGTTCAGAAATGGATAGACAAGGCTCTACGAAAATTGTTAGTGCAGTTAATGAGCTAAAGCAATCATCATCCGAAATCACATACCATTCCATATCGTCAATATAGTAAGCATCTCCGGGAGTTGTGGTAAAGTTTACCAATCCAATTTGATTAGCTCCAGGAATAAATGAACCAGTAGCAAAAACACCATCGATGTAAATATTCCATGTAGAAGAATTAAGATCACCTTCTAATTTTAGGTTAAACCAATTACTATTTCCAGGATATGAAGAGGTCAAAATTGCTGCTCCTATATCAAATTCAAGAGTACCAGAATTCATTCTTAATTCGAAGATTTCTGGAGAACCAGGGATTATTGAGTTTTGAAAATTAATGTTAGCACTAGTTTCTACCCTTAAATTCATATTAATTTCAACTATGCCCTCATTTATATCTTGATTAAAAAGTAAAAATAAGTTGTCATCATTTATCTCGTTTAAATAGACAGAGTTAATTCCTGAAGAACTTTGAGAGCTAGAAATTCTTGCATCTTCTTGGTCTTGAATACCTCCATTTCCAGAAATTGTAGTCCAATTAGATGAAGACTGGGCTATGAAATCACCAAAATTATAACTTTCAAAATCATCTTTATAAAATTCGGAACCTTGTACTTCTGCATAATAAGTAGTAGTAGTAGTAGGAGGGGGGATTACGATATTTCCATTCAAAGGCATCATCCCAGCAGCATCGCTATACCAATTTATTAATCCTTGGTTAGAAGTTGCTTGAAGAGACAAAGGTTCACCTTTACATATAGTATCGTTGACAGTAAGTGCAGCAGCAGGACTTGTGAAATTTTCTTCATCTTTAGTAAATATATTGTTAGATGGAACTTGATCATTATTTAGTTGGGTCTCAAATTCAAAATTGTAAACACCATCTACACTCAAATCAGCTGTTGTGTTAAAAGTATAATTTAGAGTGTCTCCGAAGCTAATAGTTGTAGTTACTATTTCAGAAACTGGAGCTCCACCATTTATTTTATAGCTTATACTAAAGTTAGTTTGAGGACTAATTCCTTTGTTTACAATGATTACTGATACTTGCTCGCTAGACGACAAACTACATCCAGAAGTAGAGTAACCTTTATAAAGCTCCAAATCCGACGAAATAGCTTCAAAAACACGAAATTCATCAATCGCAATATCTCCCGGCCATGTATCTCCATCTGAATCAACACTTAGAATTCCAGTTATTCTAAATTTAGCAGAAGACAAAGTTGGGTCAATTAGAATATTTTCTTCCTCCCAAAAATCTCCTTTTTCTCCAACTTTGTTAAAAATAGGGATATAGTTATTTCCATCAAAAACATCAATTTGTAATTCACCAATTGCCGAGCCATACATATGAGTATGAAACTGTAACATTGGATTTGTTAAATTTGTTAAATCAATATTTTCACTGTACATAATAGCAAAATCTCCATCGTCTCTTGGGTTTGAAGCTTCTGTGTACATATAACTACCACCACCAGTTACGTCATCAGATGGGCCAGTATCAGCTGAATTAGTTCCACCGTCATTTAGAGTCCAGTCAAAATCATCTGACACATCTTCCTGAGACCAGCAAACAGGAAAAATAGTGTCAAAAGTTTCTATAAACGGAGCAATTCTAGCGGGACAGCCAGTTGTAAAAGTTATTGGAGCTGAATTATAACTAGTATCATTGTTAGGACATATAGAAGTTACAAAAACACTATAATTAGTACTTGGAGTTAGATTATTAACCACTGTAGGGTTAGAATTAGTATTGATGATATTCCCGTTGTAGTTTATTATCCATGAATTTGCATTTACACTTGATTGCCAAGATATTTCTACTGATGTTGAAGTTAAATTATTAAATGACAAGCTTGTAGGGGCAGGGCATGTGGGAGCTTCTCTAACTTCAAAGTTATCAATAGCCATATCACTTGACCAGCCATCCCCAATGGTTCCAGTTATTCTAAATTTAATAATGGTTGATGAAGTTGTAATAGGAATACTCACTTGAAACCATTGATTTCCTTGATCTCCACTTAAAGTAAATATATTAGCGTAACTAGCTCCATCATAAATCTCGATATCTAAATCCCCCATATCGTCACCATACATATGATAATAAAAATTAAGTTCAGGATTGGTTAAACTACTTATATCAATGGAATTGGTAAATAAAATTGCTTCATCTCCTAAGTCTCTGGGATTAGAGGCTTCAGTATAGATATAATTTCCTCCACCAGTTACATCATCTAATGGTCCAGTTTGAAATCCGTTTTGAAGTGTAGGGGGAGGACCAGAATTTAGTGACCAATCAAATTCATCGCTTATTTCTTGAACCCAACATATAGGAAAAGCTACATCAAAATTTTCAAAATAGGGTGCTGTATTTAGAGCACAAATAGTTGAAAATGTATAAGGAGCAGACCAGAAACTTGAATCGTTTGCACTACAAACAGCTTGAATATAAACATCATAAGTCGTTGAAGAGCTTAATCCATTTATCGTATAGGGATTAGAAGAAGCGGAGATCATAGTTCCAGTATTTTGGGTAAACCCAGAAGGACCATATTCAATATTCCAAGCAGTTTCATTCCCGCCTGCAGTCCATGAAATTTCTACACCCGAAGAACTAATATTTGACGCGTTTACAGAAGAAAGTAGAATTTTGGGACATGTAGGTGTTTCTCTAACTTCAAAATTATCAATGGCAATATCCCCTGAATAATCACCACCAATTGTACCTTTTAATCTAAAAATCACTATGTTCGAGGTACTATTAATAGGAAGATTTTGTTCATACCATTGATCTCCCTGGTCTCCGCTCAAAGTAAATATATTAGTGTAACTAGTTCCATCAAATATTTCAATATCTAGATCTCCCATATCATCACCATACATGTGGTAGTAAAAACTTAATTCAGGATTAGTTAAACTACTTATATCGATTGAGTCGGTATATAAAATGGCTTCATCACCTTGATCTCTAGGGTCAGAGGCTTCAGTATAGATATAATTTCCACCACCAGTTATATCATCAGTTGGGCCAGTCCCAAATTGATTTGAAGGGGTAGGTCCAGTATTTAGCGACCAATCAAATTCATCTGTTGAATCTTGCAACCAACAGACAGGAAAAGAAGTATTAAAATCTTGAAGATATGGAGCCGAAATTGTACCACATGAAGTCGAAAAAGAGTAAGGTCCTGACCATAAACTTAGGTTGCCAACTCCGCAAAGTGATTGAATGTAAAATTCATAGCTTGATGAAGAATTAAGTCCATTTAATGTATATGGATTATTTGTAATAAAAGAAAGAGTTGTTCCAGTTCCTTGTGTGAATCCTAATGGTCCGTATTCAATATTCCAAGCAGTTTCACTACCTCCAGCTGTCCAGTCAATATCTATACTAGAAATTGTGGAGTTAGAAGTATTTACAGTTTGATAAAGAACTTCAGGACAACTAGGACTTTCTCTAACCTCAAAGTTGTCCATGGATATATCACCAGGCCATGTGTCTCCATCAGAATTTTCACTTAGTGTAGCTGTAATTCTAAATTTAATAATTGTTAAAGAAGTTCCACCAATTGATAAATCTATTCGTTTTTGAAACCACTGATTACCCTGGTCTCCAGATAATGTAAATATATTGGCATAGTTATTCCCATTATATAAATCGATATCTAAATCACCAATAGCAGATCCATACATGTGATAATAAAAAACTAACTCTGGAGTTGTTAAATTACTAACATTAATAGAACCAGAATATACTATAGCTTTATCTCCATCAACTCTAGGGTTGGAGGCTTCAGTGTAAATATAATTACCTCCACCAGTTACATCATCTGATGGTCCAGTATCAGCTGAATTAGTTCCACCGTTGTTGAAGGTCCAATCAAATTCATCTGTTGTATCTTGCACCCAGCAAACAGGGAAAAAGTTATCAAAATTTTCAATAAATGGAGCAGAAATACTAGAGCATGAAGTATTTATACCAACAGTGAAATCAACTACTGACCCATATTGGAATGACGCACACGGGTCTATAGGTAATGAACCTCCTTCGAGTTGAATGACTCTAATGCGAGAATATCCACTAACAGAGTTTAGAGGAACCGTAAAAGTAAAGTTAGATATTGAGACAGGTGGAGTGCCAGACCATGAGCCGATAGATTCAGAAGTATCAAAAATTGCATCTTGGTTAAAATCTATCCACACTTCACCAACGCTAGCGTAATTATCATCACAAGTTCCAAACTGAACATCTATAGTGTATGAAGATCCTGAATTTAAATCAACATAAAGAGATGTTTGATCTTCAACTCCAAGAACGGCTGGACAACCAACATAGTTTATGATTGTATTATTTTCACCAATAATTTCTACGCTTTCAACGTTAGAGTCCTCGTCGTTTGTAGGGCCCCCAATGATACAGTACTGGCTGTGGAGACAGTTAAATAAGGTAATTGAGGTTATTAAGAGTATAAATTTTTTCATATGTATTTTTATTTGGAATAATAATTATTGATCAACTTCATAGATTATTCTTAACATAAAGATAAATCATTTTTAGATGATTATAAAATCATCAAAAAAAACGGGGGTCATAGACCCCCGTTATAATTAGTATATGAAAACTTAGGGATTTAGTTTACGATTATTGATTTTGTTATTATTTCATTTTCAGAAATAATATTAATCATATACATTCCTCTGTCAAGATTTTCTAAATTAACATTTAAGTTGTAAAGATTTAAATTGCTATTTCTATAAACAACCTTCCCTTGTAAGTCCATAATTACAACGCTATTAATAAGCTCTGAGTTAGCTATTGTAAAAGAACCATTATTAGGATTAGGATAGATCTTTAAGTTTTCAAAAGAGACTTCACTAACACTAGTCGTGTTACAACTGTCTAATACAACAACTGCTTCAGTTCTAGAAAGTGATCTACAAGCTTCGCCTCCCCAAGCACCCCATTTAACATTATCTATATAATAGTCGTTTCCAGTACTTGCCCAGAAATTAACAGAAGATATTTCATCATTCATAGCGAAACTACCTAGTGAGACGCCATCTTTAAACATTTTCCATTGTCCATTATCCAAATCAGCTTGTAAACTAAAATTAAACCATACTGGTGCACCTAAGGGATTATTTGGGTTATATGCTACCGTTAAAACAGTTGAGTCATCAATTTCTACATTAATAGTAGTATCATTAAAGTATATATCAAATGCCCATGCTTGCCCATTTACAACGCCCTCTTGGAAATTTAAATATGCATTTGTTTCTATATACATATCAGTTTCAAAATTGAAAGTTCCTGATGAATATGTATTTCCTAACGGAAGAACTATATCATCATCATAATCATCATTTAAGTAAAGTGAATTAGAACCTCCAGCAGATACAAAATCTGTTACTTCTGCATCATCATCTGCTCCACCATTAGGGTCAGACCATGTATTCCAATCGTTAGATGTCTGTGCAATTAAATCACCAGGACTGTAAGATTCAAAATCTTCTTCAAAACCATCATAAACAGAAACTTCTGCAAAGTAAGAAGTTGTTGCTGATGGCGTAACAGATAGTGTGTCATTTTCACCAACTAAACTACCTCCAACAAGTGAATCATACCAATATATCCATCCATCACCTAGTGCTGAAACTTGACCAAAATCACCCACAAAGCAAATAGTGTCACCTTCTGTAACAGCATCTGCAGGAGTGGTATAATTTTCAGCAACAAAATTCAGAACATTATCAGTTGCGTCAGCATCTATAGCTAATATACATTCAAAGTCTATATCATATATCCCATCCATACTCATGTCCGCAGTAGCGGTAAAGGTATGTCTTAGAGTATCACCAATATTTACAAATTGGATAATAGAGTCAAGAACTGGAGCTCCACCATTTATAGAATAGCTAAGTTTAAAATTGGCTTGATCAACTAAACCATTATTTACAACCCATAATTCAATTGGTTCTGTAGTTGTTAGTTCACAATCAGAATTAACAGCAGCAGCAATTATTGCAAGGTCATTAGGAACAGCTTCCCTTACACCAAACTCATCAATTGCCATATCACCAGCCCATACCGCACCTAGAGAGTTAGAGTCTAATATTCCAGTAATTTTGAATTTGACACGGTTTGATGTAGAGCTAAATGTTACTCTTTCTTGAACCCATAAGTCACCATGATCTCCAGACTTCGAGAATATAGTTGTAGGTACTGTATCATTCTCACCTTGTATTTCAACTGTTAAAGATCCTGTTGACTCACCATACATGTGACTGAAGAACCTTAATTCAGGATTGGTTAATGAGCTTATGTCAATAAAATTAGAATACATTATTGCATTATCACCATGTTGTCCAGGTAAAGAAGATTCAATATACATGTAGTGACCGCCGCCAATTACATCATCTGAAGGACCAGTTCCTGGAGAAAAAGTTGCAAAACTGTTTCTAGTCCAATCTAAATCATCTTCCCCGTCAGCAGAATCAGGCTGTGACCAACAATTAGGGAAATTAATATCAAATCCTTCAGTAAATGGAGCAGCAGTTGTTCCTAGAGTAAGAACTAGAGTAACAGTACTATCGCAGCCACTTGCTGATGTGTAATTATTTGTGTAATCACCACTTGAAGTGTAACTAACACCATCCCATACATACTCATCACAACTAAATACTGTAACTGATTGGTTGCTTGAAGAATTGATAGTTAAAACAAGGTTTACAGTACTATCACACCCAGTACTAGATTGGAATACATTAGAGTAAACACCACTTGAAGTATATGTATTTCCGCCCCAATTATATGAATCACATTCAGAAACTGTTACTGAATTCGTTGCAGAATTACCCACAGTTAAATTCAAGGTTGCTGTACTATCGCAACCTGTAGCATTTGTTGTAAATACATTGTATGTCCCAGATGTGAAATATGTTATTCCATTCCAAACGGATGAATCACATGCCGCAACGGTAGAACTGCTAGAACTTGATGCATTAACAGTAAGATACAGTGTATCTACACATGCACTACTAGAATAATAAGTTCCACTAGTTGTGTAAGTATTTCCATTCCAACTGTAAGAATCACAAGCGGTTTGAGTATCAGAAGTTGCAATTGTGGTAATTGTTAAATCCAATGAATCGACTTGCGGACATCCAGAAAAATTGGTTCCAACTGGAGCTACATATATACCTGAAGATGTAAAAGTAGATCCTTTCCATGTAAATGTATTACAAGCAGTTGTAGTTAATAAAGAACTACTTGAAGAGTTTACTATTAAAACAAGGTTTATAGTACTATCACACCCATTAACTGTTGTATCGGAATAAGAATAGTTTCCAGATGTAGTGTAAGTATTACCTTGCCAATCATATGTATCACAAACAGTATTAGTTTCTGACGTCAGAGAACTGTTGTTAATAGTTAAATTAAGAGTAACTATACTATCACATCCGCTAGAAGTTAGTAATGATGCGGTTGCTGTAGAATCACTAGCGAAATATGTATTTCCATTCCAAGATAAACTATCACAAGCTGTAATTGTTTCAGTAATAGATATACTACTATTAACAGTAAGATTTAAAATAAAAGTACTATCAGCATCTGTAACATCAACAGCAGGACTAAATACAGTCAAGCTCGTATCTGATGTGTAAGAAGTTCCATTAACTGACCAAGTATAGCTGTCACACGCAGTTTCACTTTGAATAATTGTTTTGCTTATAAATTCATCAATAGTTACATCGTCTACAAACAAATAGTATTGATTTGTTGAAGTTGAGTGAATAGAAACATAAACATCTTGACCGATGTATGAAGATAAATCATACTGGTAGTAAGAATATCCTCCACTAGCAACTTCGCTTGAAATAGTATCTGTAAAATCAGCAGCAGCTTTTCCAGTTGTAGAAACTAAAACATCAAATGATTCAGGGTAATTAAAGAAGTCCGTAGCATTAAAACTGAACCTAGACGAATTAGAAGTTACTGAAAATTTAGGAGAAATTAGGTGATCGTCATGAGCACTAGATTGGTACTGTATACCAGCAGCAATAGTTCCACCAAGACCTTGTGCTGTAAATGCTCCCCAACTGTTACCACCATTAACATCAACTGTTGACCAACAACCAAATCCATTTTCAAAACCCATTGTGTAAGGGAATGTAGTTACTATGGCACACGCTGTAGTGAACATAAATGGTCCAGTGGTGTCACTTAATCCGGAAGTAGTACCACAATTAGATTGTACATAAATATCGTATTGAGTGTTTGCTGTTAATCCAGTTAGTGAAGTAACCAAACCAGTATCAGAAAAAGAAGTACCAGTACCTGGTGTAAATCCAGCTATTCCATATTCAATATTATAAGAAACAGCAGAAGCTGTACCTGTCCATGAAATATTAGCCGTAGTATCTGTCAAGTTTGATGCAGTTAATAAAGTTGGATCTGCACATGCAGGAGGAGCAACACAAGATGCTGAGAAAACAAATGGAGTTCCAGTAACAGAACCATCTGAAATAACGTAAAAAGAAATTTCACCAGTAGTAGACTCAAAAACACCTCCGTTAACAGAGGCAATAGAACCATCACCAGTTGCAATTGTATTTCCATTTCCGTTAGCAGCATCATTAATATACCAATAGTCATAACCCGATTCAGTCGAACCTGCTGTAAATGTCAAAGTGATGTAATCACCTGGTGTATTTGCAACAAACCCTTTTAAACTAGATGCAAGTGTACTGTTGTTAGAATAGCTGTAAGTTACACTTGAAGAACAGTCGCCCGGACCTGGAATTGTAAAAGAATAAGGACCATTCCATGTACTAGTTAAACCTCTTCCACAGTCTGCTTGTACGTAAAAATCGTATTCTGTTAATGCAGTTAACCCTGTTAGAGAGGCTGTAGTTGCAGATAAAGGTAAAGAAGTACCAGAACCTTGCGTAAATCCATCAGGACCGTATTCAATATTCCAAGCAGTTTCAGTTCCACCAGCAGTCCAAGAAATATCTACTGAACTATTAGTAAGATTAGCTGTAGTAAGTGAAGTTGGAGCAACACAAGTAGGAGCTTCTCTAATTTCAAAATTATCAATTGCAATATCTCCAGAGAAAGAAGTCCCTCTTGAAGCAGTTATTCTAAACAAAACTGTTCCACTGTAGCTTGAAAGATCGACAAATTCTTCATTCCATTGATTTCCTTGATCTCCAGATTTAGTAAATACTTGCGTGAAAGTTACACCTGCATCTGTAGAAATATCAACATTTAAAGTGTTAATTGTTCCACCATACATGTGAGAGTAAAATCTTAGCTGAGGAACTGTAAGAGCTGACAAATCAATTGCTTGTGATAATAACACCGCTGAATCGCCATTTGCACCTGAAGAAGTTTCAATAAACATATAGTTTCCACCTGATGTAATATCATCTGATGGTCCAGTACCAGAAGACGGAGTACCACTAGCGTCTAATGTCCAGTTAAAATTATCTGTTGTAGATTGAGACCAACATACAGGAAAACTTGCATCAAAGTTTTCTAAATATGGTGCAGCAGCAGCTGCACAAGATGTTGTAAAAGTAAGAGGACCCACCCAAGAAGAAGTAGAACCACTTCCACAATCTGCTCTTACATAAACATCGTACTGTGTCTGTGCTGTTAACCCAGTTAATGAAGTATTAGCTGAAGAAATAGCAGAAGTAGTACCAGACCCTTGAGTAAAACCTAAAGGACCATATTCAACTTCCCAAGCGGTTTCAGTACCATTCACAGTCCATGAAAGATTAGCACTTGTAGCTGTTATGGCAGAAGATGTTAAAGCAGTTGGTGCTAAACAATTAGGTGCAGAAATACATATATTATCTATTAAGGCTCGGTCACCAGGGTAAGCAGTACTGTAAGCAGGAGAATATTTACCAGCATGCTCTAATTTTAGATCAAAACTAGTTCCAGCATAAGCGCTTAAATCATAAGATTGATTTACAAAAGGATCTGTATTTGATATTGGATTTATTGATGCTCCAATTTGAGTTCCGTTTACAGTTACTCTAAACCATGAATATTTAGGCCCAAATGTATATGTTTGTCTTAAATCAAATGTTAAAATCACAACACTTTCCGCTGTTGCATCAACATTAAATGCAACATTAGAATGGTAAGTAGTATTTGTTCCCCAAGCTTGAGCTTCAGTTGTACTAACAGAACCACCACTCCAAGCTGGTGATCCAAAAGCATCGGGACCAGTTAACTGAACACCGTATGCTGAAGAATTAGCAGCAGCACCTGCAATAACTGTAGCACTTGCATTAGCAGCAGCATTTAAAGCTGTAGAGGCACCTGGCGAACCAGTTTCAAAATCTTCACAAGATGGAATACTTGTGGGTGAAGCAGATGTTGTAAATGAAGAAGGTGCAGACCATGTAGCAGTTCCTTGTGTACCACAATCGTTTTGTACATAGAAATCATATTGTGTATTTGGGCTTAGCCCTGTTAATGAAGTGTTAGAAGATGAATAAACTGAAATTCCATTTATGGAAATTGCATCAAATTCAAAAGTGTTATTTTGAAATTGAGCTTTTACATATCTATTCCATGTAGATGCAGGAGCAGTAAGTGTATTTACACCCAAAACTAGTGGTTGACCTACTGAACCAAGAGGAACAAAACTAGCTCCAGTGGTTTGATTTTGTTTAATTAGCCTCCAATTAGTTCCACCTGCAGGAAGACTTGTAACATTTATTGTAAAAGTTTGGTCAGGCTGAGAAGAAGCACCGTCGGCAGTTAGAGCAAGATTAGATACATGTGGCCAAGCAGCTGGACCAGCAAGAAATAATGAATTAGGATTATCCGCAATGGTCACTGAAGCGCTAACTACAGCAGTAGTTCCAGAACCTTGAGAAAAACCAGAGGGACCATATTCGACATTAAAATTAGAGGAATTAGTAGCTGTCCAAGAAAGATCTGCAGTTGTAGCTGTTAAATTAGAAGACGACAAACCTGAAGCAGCAAAACAGCTTGGTGTTTCGTGAACATCTATGTCATCAATAGCAATATCATCATAAAAAGCTGAACCTATAGATTGCTCAGAGAAACCAAATCTTAATTGAACTGTAGAAGTGTAAGCAGATAAATCAATAGTTTTTTGCTCCCAACCAGCAGTATTGCCAGTGTAAGAACCAACAGTATCCCAACTAGAACCTCCATTTACTTCTACAGTTAATGTAGAAGAATACCCAGTACCTTCTTCATTACTTATTAGGTAAAAAGTTAATTCAGGACTAGTTAAAGAAGAAACATCAATTATTGGGGACTCAAGTAAAGCACTTCCGTTAGCACCTGAATAACCCGATGCATCAATTACAGCATAGTGTCCACCACTAAAGGTAGAACCTGACAAGTTCCCCGCATTACCAACATGGTTAGGACCTGAAGTATTAAAAAGCCAATTTTCACCACCAGACATTGACCAACAGCTAGGGAGTGTAGAACTAAATCCCTCAGAAAAAGGTACGGGAAGTGAACCACAAGGAGTTGTAAATGAGAATGGGCCAACCCAACTACTAACATCGTTTCCACAATCTGCTTGCACATAAGCATCGTAGGTAGTGTTTGAAGTTAATCCTGACAACGAAGCTGATGTAGCAGAAACAGAGGAACCACTCGTGTAAACTGAAGTTCCGTTTACATCAATTGAATTAAATTCAAATTGATCGTTATCAAATTGAATTTTAACATATCTATTAAATGAAACTGCTGATGCAGTAAACGTGTTTGCCCCTAAAACCAATGCTTGACCAGTTGCTGAAGGTGTGAAAGCAGCGCCTCCGTTCGAAGTAGACTTTATTAATCTTGCTTTGGCTCCCGATGCTGGAAGAGATGTTACATTTATAGTGTATGTTTGAGCTGCTTGTGAAGCAGCACCATCAGTTGTAATTACAAGTGGATGAATATATGACCAAGTTGCGTTGGCTCCACCAACAAATAATGAGTTTGGATTGGCTGCAATTGTTGAAGAACCTTGTCCTTGAGTGTAACCAGCTGGACCATAATCAAAGTTCCAAGAAGTTTCTGTGCCACCTGCAGTCCAAGAAATATCTGCACTGCTAGTAGTTACATTTGACGCAGTGAAACTAGTTGGAGGTGAACAAGATTCTGAAAGAAAAGTAATATTTGGATATGAGGTTCTCCCATTATTAACTCCTGCAAAAACTGTATGAGCGGTAGCAGGATTTGGGTTAGTACCATCACTACGATAAGCTACAGCCCTGTAGTCACCATTAC
>Ga0213869_10000483_pt1 | contig 32815 bp, 52 predicted proteins | sample PICome_10_FD_160083 | JGI IMG/M metagenome (GOLD analysis project Ga0213869, IMG submission 160083) | Coastal seawater microbial communities near Pivers Island, North Carolina, United States - PICO132 | ecosystem: Environmental > Aquatic > Marine > Coastal | place: USA: North Carolina...
GCACTGGTACTGGAACTGGAACTGGAACTGGCACTGGAACTGGCACTGGTACTGGAACTGGCACTGGTACTGGAACTGGAACTGGCACTGGAACTGGCACTGGTACTGGTACAGGTACAGGAACGGGAACGGGGACGGGCACAGGAACTGGAACCGGAACTGGAACCGGAACTGGAACCGGAACAGGAACCGGAACGGGAACCGGAACAGGTACGGGCACAGGGACAGGAACTGGTACAGGAAGAAACGGATTGATTATTGGTTTAGCTCAACAAGCACCAATTACCGAACAAATGTTTTCAAGAGAGTTATTTGAGCCAAAGTTTACAGAGCTAGATAACGTAGCTAAGGCTTTGGGAATGCTTCAATCTATAGGAAGAAGATTCTAATGACATACTTAGATTTAATTAATAGCGTTCTACGAAGATTACGAGAGGACACTGTAGATACAGCTAATGGTACTGACTATTCTCATCTTATAGGTGATTTGGTTAATGACGCTAAAAAGATTGTAGAAAACTCTTTTGACTGGACTTCTTTGCGAGACTCTATAACTATTAACACTGTAAGTGGAACAGATACCTACTCACTTACTAACAGTGGTGATTTAGCTGTAATTAAAGATGTAATGAACACTACGTCTAAAAGGTTCATGAATTTAAGAAGTAAAGAATATTTTAACAACGTAACTTACAACACCACGCCACAATCAGGCTCTCCTGATTATTTTACATTTGTGGGTACGGATGCTAATAGAGATTTAGAAGTTCAAGTCTATCCAAAGCCTGATGCGGCATACGCTTTAAGGTTTGATGTTGTTAAACCACAGACTGACTTGACAACTGACTCAGATAGTTTGTTAGTACCTACTAACCCTGTAATACAACTAGCTTACGCTATGGCTTTAAGAGAAAGGGGTGAGACTGGCGGTCAAAGTGCAGCAGAACAATTTGCTGTAGCTTCTACTGCTTTATCTGATGCTATTGCATTTGATGCTAACAGATACCCTTCTGAGTTAACTTTTCAGGTACGATAATGGCCCAGAAACTACAAAGCATAACTATTACGGCTCCAGGGTTTGCGGGTATAAACACCCAAGATGCCCCGTTAGCACAAGACCCTACCTTTGCGTCAGTTGCAGATAACTGCATTATTGACAAAGAGGGACGAGTAGCTGCGCGTAAGGGTTACGATATGGTATCTACCAATGGCCCTGCTGTACTAGGAAGCTCTGACGGAATAGAGGCTATACATCAATATAGGGATTCAGGGGGTAACACTAAAATATTTTCTGCTGGTAACAACAAGATATTTTACGGTACGTCTACTTTAACAGACGATACTCCTGGCAGTTATACAATTAGTGCCAATAACTGGAAGATAATTAACTTTAATGACCATGCTTACTTTTTTCAAAGAGCGCATGAGCCATTGTTATATACAAATTCTGTCGCTGATGTTGAAACAATGTCTTCTCATACTCACGCCACAGGCACACCACCACAGGGCAATGAAGTTTTAGCCGCATTTGGTAGGTTGTTTGTTGCAGACTTTGCAACGGATAAGTCTACTATATATTGGAGCGACCTATTAAACGGTCATGCTTGGAGTGGTGGCTCTACAGGTTCTATAGACATATCTAAGGTATGGCCTAATGGATATGATGAGATTGTAGCTCTGGCAGCTCATAACGGGTTTCTCGTTATTTTTGGCAAAGACTCTATAGTTGTTTATGAGGGTGCTGACTCTCCTGCTTCTATGTCTCTAGCTGATACCATATCAAATATAGGATGTGTCTCTAGGGACGCGGTTGTATCTACGGGTAAGGATTTAATCTTTTTAGACCGTTCAGGCGTAAGAAGTCTGGCAAGAACAATTCAAGAAAAGTCCTCACCCATTGGTGACATCTCTAAGAATGTTAACAATGACATTAAAAATCTGACAGCCAGTGAAACAGGCAATATTTCATTGCATTATTCGCCTAAAGAGGCTTTTGTCCTTGTTAATTTTCCTGTCCTTCAGACGGTGTATGTCTTTGATACCAGGTTTCCTCTCCAAGATGGTTCATACAGAGCTACCACTTGGTCTAGTATCTCGCCATTACGTTTTACTAATTTGGTGGATGACACTATTTATATTGGAAACGCAACTGGCATTGCTGAGTATGATAGCTATACAGACGGGACAGGCTCGTATCAACTAAGTTACTTCTCGCATCCTCTGGCATTTGGGGATAGCTCTATTCTTAAATTTTTAAAGAAGGTTAACTTAACTACTTTTGATGGCTCTGAAGCCACAGTTGTGTTGAACTGGGCTTACGATTATTCAAATGCTTATAAAAAACAAGCATACGTTTTACCTGCTAATAACGCAGCACAATATAATATATCTGAATTTAACACTACGGCTGAATACTCTAGCTCATTAAGTTTAATTAACAGACAGAAAATTAATACTTCTGGTTCTGGAGCTGTCGTGTCCGTAGGAGTAGAAACAACTGTGAACGGCAAATCTATTGCTATTCAACAATTTAACATTCATGCACTACTTGGAAGGATTGTCTAATGACTGACTATACAAAGACAACAAACTTTGCTGCCAAGGATTCTCTGGTGTCAGGAAATCCTGCCAAAGTGGTAAAGGGAACCGAAGTGAACACGGAATTTGATAACATAGCAACAGCCGTATCTACTAAGGCTAATCTAGCTGCCCCAACATTTACTGGGACAACAACTGCTGCAAACCTCACGGTGTCAGGAACATTTACTGGCACTATTGATGGAGGTACTTACTAATGTCTCATGAATGGTGGCATCCAAAATGGATGGAAGATTTAAATGACGCTGCTGGAGATTTTTTTGGCAGTCCTACTGCTGGACTTATAGGAGCCATAGGTCAAGGTGTCTTAACCGAACGTGGCATTAAAGACATAGACAAGGCCCGTGAAACAGCCAACATATTTTTTGGTGGTCAGTCTCAGTTACCTACTGCCGAAGGCGGTTTACTAGGTGAAGTATCAAGGCAGTCTCAGTTTAAACCATTTACGGTTACTGGCACTAACGTCTATGGTCAGCCTTCTGCTGCGAGTATATCTCAAACAGGTACTGAGTTAGCTTTAAGCCCTGAAGAAGCCGCATTGCAAAGGTCTTTAACTGGTTTTGGGCAACAGGCTTTTGATTTTTTAGGCGACCCTGCTGAAAGAGAGCAAGAACAGTCTGCTTTGATAGGTATGTTGACTCAAGACCCTTCTCAAAGAGCTAGTAGAGAAGCTGACATATTCCAAAGGCTAGAGGCTATGCAAGCTCCTGAAAGAGAAAGAGCTGGCCTTCAGTTAGAAGAAAGGCTGTTTAATCAAGGTAGAGGTGGTGTCCGTACTTCTATGTTTGGAGGTACTCCTGAACAACTAGCACTTAATAAAGCCATTCAGGAACAACGCGCTGGGTCTGCTATATCTGCTATGGAACAGGCCAGGGCTGAACAAGCTCTACAGTCTCAACAGACTCTACAGGGTTTGGGTGAGTTTAGAGGCAGAATGGGTTTAGCAGGAGAGCTGGGATTAAGGGCTATACCTACAGCTTACACCCCGCAGCAAGAGCTTTTAAGGACGTTAACTCCACAACTAGAGGCTTCACGCCTAGCATCCACTTTACAGTCCACTGGGCTAGGTTTAGGGGCTGGTTTGGCAGAATCTGCAATAGAGTCCCAGTTGGGATTTGAAGGGCTTAGAAACGCCCTAAGACAGCAGCAGTACCAAGGTCTGTTTGACTTATTAAAGTCTGAAAAATCGGGTCAATCCGAGCCTAAAGGAACTCGTGTTGTAATGAGTGACGGAACTGTAGTTTATTTATAGGAGCTAGTAATGGCAATTAACATACAATCTTTATTCAGCGACATTATTGAGACTCCTGCTCAACGTCAAGAACGTATGCTTGGTGAGGGAATACTCAGGGGACGAGAGTTAACTGGAGGTCTTACAGGACTGGCTAGGACTCAGGCTCCTCTAGTATCTGCCCTATCTATGCAGATGCCCCAAAGACAAGAAGCACTCCGTAGGGGTGTGGGTGGAATGTTGGGACTAGACGTTAGAACTGAGTCTGAGAAGGTTCAGGAAGCCCTTCAGGGTGTAGACCCCAATGACCCCCAAAGTCTCCTCCAGGCTGCACAAGCTGTAGGTAATCTAGGATTAGGGGCTCAATCTGCTCAAATGAGAGCTATGGCTGCTGATGCAACCAGACAAAAACAAGCAGACTTGATGGCTCAACAAGACTTTGCAATGAGTCAGGCAAGAGATATTCAGAATATTTCTGAGTCCCAACAAAGAGAGCTGTCGGCTGTTCAGAATAGATTGTTAGCGCAACAAAGAATAGGCCAAGAGTTAACGTCTTTTGAATTTGAGCAAAGACTTAACGACATAAATCTTGAAGAGGCTGAAATTAAATTAAAGCAGCTTAAAGAAGGTGGCTCAGTAGACGAGATATTTGGAGGGCAAAAAATACTTCCTAATGGAACTATTTACTATGCTTCTAAATCTGGAGACACGATAGTAAAAGACATAAATGGAAATGTTCTTACAGGAGAAGAGGCCAGAGTTTCTTTGGATGAAGGCCATGAATTGGAAACAGAGCAGCAAAGAAAAATTTATCAAGCAAGAAGACTTGGTACTGAGTCAGGAATAATTGCTGCAAATTCGTTTGAACAAATTGGCACTCAGAGGGCTATGTTATCTAGTCTTAGAGATGCCGCAAGACTTGTTGAAGAGGGTGCAGCCACTACAGACCTAGAGGCTTTTTTGAAACCATTAAATCAAGCTACAAACTTCTTAAAACAGATTACTGGACAGCTTACTTTAGACCAGCTTAGTCAAGTTACCATGGGAGCTTTAAGCGAGAAAGAGCTTGAACTTCTTCAAGCAACTGCGGCTCCAAGTGGATTTGATAAGCCTGCAATTATCCAATGGTATAAAGATAAAGCTGCCGTTACAGAAAAAGCTCTTGGTGTTTTGGAGGAACAAGCTGTTTATTTTAGTCAGCCTGGAGCAACTCCTGGAGAGTGGATTCAAATTCAAAAACAAGTAAGAGAAAGCCAAATTCAAGCTGCTCCAGGGCCGAATGATGATGACGCAAGAAATTCAGTACTAGCTAAGGTATTAGGAACAGAAACATCTTCAGAAACAAAACCAGTAGACACTGACGAAGCGGCTTTAGAAGCGGCAAGACAAGAAATTCTTAGAGGTAGATAAGATGTCTGATAATTTACTGCAAGTAGCTAGAGACATACCAGAAAGGTATGTTCGTGAGCTTTCTACTGAGGATTTGAACGCTATATCGGATGGGAGAGATAATGATGTCTCTATGTCTGGTCTTCAAATACTTATGAAGGGCAAAGAAGATTTAGGCATTGGTGAGCTTCTTGATATTGGCGGGGCTGTTGCTGGTGCTGGTACTGGTGCAGCCATAGGTTCTGCTTTTGGCCCTGTTGGAACAGTTGTTGGTGGAGTTATTGGTGGAGCAGTTGGGACTTTTGCGGGAGAAGCTGCTGAAGACGTAATAGCCGACAGAGAAGTTAAGTTGGGATTTCAAGAAGGCGGTGCTGCAAGAGAGGCCGCTATTGGTGCTGTATTTGATACTGTTACTTTAGGCGTAGGTAGGGGCATAAGAGCATATCGTGGATACAGAGCAGCAAATCCTAGTTTATCTGAGATGGGCAAAGAGTTTAAGCCCGTTTTAGATGTTATGGATGCTGCGCCAGATAGCCCAGCAGCACTAGCGCAAGCCCAAGAGTTTTCGTTGAGGTCTGGCGGCCCCTCATTGTCTCCTATAGCTACAGAGTCTGCTTCAATGCTAACTCAAATTGGTAGAGAGCTTGGAGAGATGGGTATCTTTTCTTCAAAATATTACGATGAAGATATAGCAAAACAAAAAGATGCTGTTTTAGATGCTTTTACTTCTTTTTCAAATCAGGGTGTAGCAAGAACGCAAACAGAACTTGGGAAAGAGTTTATAACCCTAAAGTCTGCTGCTGACAAAGCAATGCACACTGTTTACGGTAGTCAGCTAGATACTCTTAAAAACTTAAAATCAGCAAGAAACTGGGTAAGCGTTGAGCCTATTGTTAAGAATTTAAGAGAGTTTTCTAAAAAATACGAATCTACCCTCGTTGTCCCATTTGAGGGTCAAGTTGTTACTTCTAGCTTAGATGAAGGCGCAGTATCTTTAATAAATAATCTTGTCTCTGAACTTTCTGGCTCTGTTACTGGGCGATTTGCCAAATCAAGGTTGGAAGACGTTATTAATTTAGAGAAGCGTATAAATCAAGAAATATCAAAGATGGCTCCTGGTTCAGCTTATGGTAATGGAGTTGCTAGAGGGCAGCTCAAAGAGCTTCATAGCGAAATAAGAAAAACAACTATAGGCATGATTAGGAAAGTAGACCCCTCAATGGCTAAGATTTACCAGAGGATGCAGAAAGAGTACAAGAATGGCTTGGACTTTCTTGATGAAAGAGGGATTGAAAACCTTATAAAAAATGGAGTCAATAAAGAGGCTTATCAGGCGATAGGCAGGGACTTGCTTGGCAAGAACCCAGAAAAAGCAAAAAAGCTTATGACTTTAGCTGAAAGAAGCATCGCCATGAAGGCAAAGACAAAGCCTAAAATGGATGTACGCTCTGAGATTAATAAGTTTAGAGAGAGCGTAAGAGCTTCTTATCTGAAAGAAAGCAATATGGTAGAGACAAAAACTACTGGCAGGGCAGACCCAATTAGAAACATTTTCTCTGAAGATTCTGGAGCAGTAACTTTATTAAGAGGCGCAGATTCTGCTAAACAAATTTTTGGCGAGAGATGGCCTGAGCTTAAAAAGCTATTAAATCATGTCGTTACTATGTCAAAAACAAGAAACAGAAAGACTTTTTCTTTGGCTCTTAGCTCTGCTGAAATTGCGGCTGGTATTGGGGTTATAGGAGGTCTGGGTGCGGTTGGTGGTGGTTTAGTTGGAGCTGGCGTTGGCAGTCTGGCCGCCTCCGCATTAATACTAACATCCCCAATTTTTCTTTATAAACTGACATCAAGACCTTCTCTGGTTAACAAGTATATTGCTTTAGATAATCAGCTTGAGAAAGCTGCAAAAACAATGTCTTCTGAGCAAATGCCAGAGATACTAATTTCTAACGTGTCCAAGTTGTTGTCAGAGCTTCCAGAGGAAGACGTATTAGATATTAGGCAGGCGGTTTCTGACCCTAATTACAACTTCGGTCAATAGTTTTGAGGCAGTGCGGCATCCTGGGTTCCTCCACCCCCGCCTTTGGGTGTCGTACTGACCTCTCCTAACTTTCTATAAACTTATCACACAGCGTTGACACAGGAAGATTTGTGTCGCGCCACTTTTTCTTATATCTATACTTAGTGGCTACACAGTCTCCAACCATTATATCTCCCTTTCCATCATGTGAGGCTATGATTAAGATAGCCTTCTTCTGATTACCTACAACATCAACCAGCCTTTCTAATGCTATCCTCTGGCCCGTAGGGAGTTCAGAGTCTTTATATTTACACTCAATGAATATAAACTTTTCATTTCCTATCTCTATAAAGCCATCAATGTCTGTAGGAGATATTTTGCCCCATCTGAGACTGCCAAAGTCTTTAATCTTAGCAGCGTTTTCTCTGTTCTTAATTAGAGGGGCGTACTCATCAACCACTAATGCAGCTCCTTGTCCATCAGCTCTTTGTACCGCATAGAGATGAACATACTGAATAACTCATCTACAGTGCTATTCTCCTCCATGAAGTCTGAGTAATCCCTCACCATCATTGCCAGAGTCCCTATCGCCCTCTGCTCCGTCCCCTCCAGAAGGGGTAAATTGTCGTTCACCCATCTCGCCAGTTCCTCTGGCTCCATGGGGTCCACCTCTACACTCTGGGTTTCCTGTTTCAAGCCAGCATACTCCGCATAGTTTATAGTTCTGATTCAAATTCTTTGTTCTTCTTTCTTAGGTCTTTAACCATATCTTCTAGGTCTGCCCTTAAATACTTCTTGGGCTTTCTAGAGCTAGTCAGCATCTCATCACAGAAGTCATCCCCATACATACTCCTCATGTACTTAGAGTAACCTTCTCTAACGTGAGTCCTGTGCCGCATACCGTACTGGTTACAGCCAGCACACTGAGGATGTATGTTCTCCTCCATAATCTTGGTGGCTTGCTTACCCCTTTCTATCCAATGTCCACCCTGCATATCTTTCCAGTGATACCACTTATTACATGATACACACTCTATAAAGCCATCCTTCTTAGCAGCTACAGCCGCCTTTAATCTAACGTGTTTTTGTAATAACTTAGCTACATCATCTATCAAAGCTCTAAGTGTTTTCTTCCGCATATCACTCTCTTAAATATTCTAAGTTAGGCTCTATAACCTCACTCTCCATGAGCAGGTCTATGTAGTGTTTGGCTTTTTTCAAGTCCTCAATACCATTCTTGCTCCTCCACCTAGTAACATACTTAACCACGTTGGCTTCGCAGTAACTTAAATTGTTAGCCTGGATATACTCTATGGGCTGAATTTTAAAATCCTTATAATGATTCCCACCTACTTGTATGTCTTTTGCTTTCATAAGTAATCTAGGTTATCAGTAACCTCTCCGCTCCTCTTCTTCTGTTGGTGTTCCGTAGCCCTCTTCATGGCTAGTATCTTGTTGGACTCGTCATAGGTATTCCAGTCAATCACATCTTTGTAATACCTGCCACAACCAACACACCAGATACTCCCCACGGTAGAGGTAGAACATATACCTCTACAGGGATTCCTAACCTTAGCTACACCTTCGGTAAAGGGCATAGGATTGGAAAGTGTTTGTTCACACATATCTCTACGGGCCTCCCGTATCTTTCCTCTAACTTTCCGCAGTAAGTGCGAAAAGAATTAATTTCATCTTTTTTGTGATGGATACACTGCTCACAGTGTTCAAGGATATTTAGCTCGTCAAGTTGTCTCATGGTGTTACCGTTACTCTACTAATCTCGCCTTTTTCTTTATCATAAGTGATTGCCAATGCGCCTCTTTGAGAATGCTCAAATCCTCTAGCACCGTAGGCATCTCTAGCGTTTAATGTGGGGTGTCTCTCTATCACCACTCCAGACACCTCTACTACTTCTTTGGTGTGGTAGTGTCCTGTACTAATGTAGATATGCTCAGTGTTAGCCATCTGACCACGGAACCTTGGCTCAGAAAAGAACTTCCCAGCCAGCCCCCTAATCTTAGTTAGGTGTCCATGATGCCATCCCAAGAAGACATTGCCCCAAGTAAATGAGTAGTATGGGAACACACTATCATCTACAGTGACCCTCTTGTTCTTTTTAAATGCCATCTTCATTATGGCTTGCAACCAGACAGACCCAGTCAAATCGTGATTACCCTCGCACATTACTACATGAACGTGCTTATGCTTATGTAATAGCATTTCTACCGCCCTTACACAGGTTTCTACGGCAACTTGGACTAACTTAGGGTATCTACCATCTGAATCAAGAACGTGCCTATTTAGGGGCGTTACAGAGGTCAAACCGTCCCAGTGGAGAAAGTCTCCCATTTGAACGAATACTGCCTGTTCAGAGTCTGGGGTTCCGTTAATCATATCCCCAAATGCTTTGTATAGAGTATCCTCTGCTATCTTAATATCCCAGTCAGCACCAGTCTCTTCGTTCCAAGAATATGCGCCTATGTGATAATCAGTGATTGTGTAAACTGAGCATAAATCTGCATTAACTTTTTTAGGAGCTTTGACTACGGGCCAGGGTTTTATATTCTCTTTGAGGTTGTCACATAACTCCCTCATCATTTCTTCTTGTCTTTCTTTATCTACCTCTGTCTTGACCCATTGAATTTTGGCATTTCCGTCAGAGTCAAGAAGTGTAGACTTGCCTTTTAATTTATATCCGTCAGGTATGTGATTGTCTGATTTTTGCCAGCCTTTCTTAGCTGCGTTACTTTCTACTAATTTCTTACAGGCTCTTACATTATAATCGTTACATCCAAGTTCCTTTGCAGCAGCAGCAGAAGTTCCAAATTCTATCCATGCTGAAATGTATTCTTTTTGCTTATCTGATTCGCAATACTCTAATAGTTGCGGGTCTGGAGTTGCCCTAGCATTTACATTATCCCATTTATTGCCCATATCTATTCCTTAATTGGCTTCAATGTGTCGAAGTAAAGGCCATTCATTAAGCAGTCCCTTGTCCTCAATGACCTAACTCTTAAATCTTGTGCTGTATCAACATTTTTCCCTATGAACATGGTTTGGTAAAAAGCAAATCTTCTGGAAAGAAGCTCAATACTAAATTCCTTGGACATCAAAGGAAAACCACTGTTAATAATTTCTCTTATGTCTTCTTTTTGATTAGACGCAAGAAGGTATGGCTTGTTCTTTTCTATGTATGATATTTCTTTATTAGTAAACGCCTTCCTGCTCTGATTAAGATTCTTAATCTCGTATGGGGTTAGCTCATCAGTCAAGGATTCTTTAACCTTTTGTCTGTCAAATATTCTGAGCTTTGGTATTTTCAAGGTATTCTCCTTTTGCCTCTAAAATAAGTCCATCCTTGGCGCAAAAGTTTTGCATCCAGTCCAGGAAAAAAGTCATCTCCCCTACTGTCCAGTTAGCAGAACTTGTAACCTCTGCCTTCTCGCCTCCCTCTGGGTTTTTAATAAACCTTAGAAGGAACTTCTCTTTAGTGTCAGTGTAACACTTAGTTTTAAGCCACCGATTCATGCCCTCATACATGGCATCATCAATGTCTTCTGTCTTCCAGTTATGCTTTGCAGCCTCTCTTATCCAAATGGCTTTAAGGGCTTTCTGAGACAGGGAAGAGAGGGTGAAGTCCTCCACCTTCATCCCCCCGTCAGAGTAAGCTATGTTAGCAAAACCAGTCTTTTTGATTAGCTTATCAATGTCCTTAAAGATTTTCTTTAAATCTGAAAGGTCACTAGCTACCGCAGATACTGGCATATATCCTCCGCTTTATAACCCATTGCCTCACAAACACTAAAGAATGTAGAGCACCTCATATCTTTCCTATTCAGCATAGCATTGTAGTTAGATGAAGCCATTCCAATATCTTTAGCGATTTTGTATTGTGAGACTCCAGAAGATTCGTGGAGACTCCTTAGCACATTCCCAAAATGGTCTACCACGGAACATCCTCGAAGCTATCAGTAGATTCAGGGGCTTTAGCTTTAGCTTGCTTCTTTTCAAAAGAAAAACTAAGCACTGGTCTTTTGGGATTATCTGAAGTGTCGTTCTTCCAGGCACTCACTAGATAGTCAGTCCCTCCTATGTTGCACTCGCCTTTTAGTGCTGGTGCTTTAGGGTTATCGGTTTCATTCTTCCAAACTGCACCTCTGTTAGTGTTATCGTATTGCATTTATTCCTCCGAATATTTATTGACTAATTTTTCAATTTCATCCACTACTTTTCTTAGAGTTTCATCAAGGCAAGATATAAAATATTCGTCTCTATCCACTCTAACTATCAAGGGCTTCATGTCTGGATGGTATGCCATGAAGTCCCACCACTTCCTACCAGTGATATACATACAGCCTTGAACCTGCTGAAAGTATTTACTGGGCAATTTACCACCTCTTAAATAAGATACCATAGTACCTCCCAAGGGTGACTTGATTTCTAAACCTCCATCGTCACCAATCAAACCATCTGGGCTTGCACCAGCTTGATAATCATCATGAAGACAGAAGCCTACTTCCTGAACTTGGTTCCCAGTCTCTATGATGTACCTGTCTCTAGCGTAGGGTTCCAACTCAGTGCCACGTTGCATAGCATCAGTTACCTTTACATAAGTAGATTCACCTGTAATAGCCTCTGCTACCAGCGCATCAACATAAGCCTTGGCCTGAGTTGACGGTGTTCCGTTTATTTTTAAAACTTTAGAGAAGTTAGAGGCAGACGGTACTCCCAATCTAGCTTTTAACCACTCCTCACTACCCTGTTCGCAATCTATTAGTCTCATTGACTCGCCCCCCTCAGTGAAATTCGTTTACTCTCTCGTACTGCCTCCAAACAACAGTTAGAGACATATTCGCCAGTGCAAATTCCTGCCCTTCCATAAGCTCGGTTTGTTCCGGTGTAGTTTAATAGCTCTGGAACCGCACGACATTCGCCTCCACATTGGCGGCAGGTTGTGATTTTTTTAACATAAATCATCTCCCCATTGCCCTTTCGCCATCATCGTCATCATAGGCCCGTAATCCACAAATGGACTGCAAACCATACCGCCTCGCGTAAGTAATCGCAGCAGCACCTTCTTGTGGCTTAGGACTCGCTATAGGCAAGGTGTAAGACTCTTGTATCCACTCACCCGAATCGTGCATCAGGATGGTTGTAACGCCTACCCCTCGCTCCGTAGACACCGGATGCTGTGAAAAGGACAGGTAATTTTTATTCAGAATTGGCGTAACACAGTCAATAATTGACTCAATATTTGCGTATTTAGATTTAAAAAATGGATTGGATTGGTCTTTTTTAACCGCCTCCATCTCGCTTTGCGCCTTTCTAAAAGCTGGCGCAAAATGTTTTAGTGATTCGCTAGTTTTCATTTTTCCTCCTAAATTAAATACGACTCATCTCTGTCAGATAGTCTATTCTTTGCTCTTCGGCATACTCTTTTGAGTAGTTATCTTGCCACTCCTCCAGAAGCCCTTCAAAAGCCAAGTCATCTAGAAGATAAGCTAAGTATGACTTCATGCCTTTTTTTACCATGCCTAAATATTTTAGGTTTGCCTCAAAGTCACCGTTCACTGCCTTAGTAAGCAGTATCTGGGCTTCTGCGGCATCATCAATGTGATGATTCACCTCGTCCAGGAAGCTCTCATCGTGACTGAGAATGGTTAGCTCCTCTTCCACATTTTTGTCTTTGATGTCTGCGTAGCCGTTTTTGATAACATAATCTGCAATATTTTTTTCTATGTAGTCAGTTAATTTACTCATTGTTTTTCCTCCTATGGAATTTAAATTATTATGGATAATACTATTTTTGTCAACAGCTAAAACTCAATTTGGTGAATTATTTTCTCTTCAGTGTTTTCTTCTTTAATATCAAACACTTGGTCTATTTTGTAGTCTATTGGCTTGCCCTCCCTGGACACAAATTGCAGACTTTGATGATGATAAAGTCCTACTTTACCCTCCCATCTACCATGCCTTTGCTTGGCTATGATAAGTAGCTGGTCAAAAGTTTTATCGAAATACTCCTGCTCTTTTTCGTCTAATTGACCTAGTTCTTTCAGTGACTCCCGCTTCTTATTAGCCCAACAGATAACTAGGTTATCAACTAAGTCAACTAGGGCACTTGAGCCTTTGACATCAAACTTTGTAGGGATATATTCCTCACCCAGGCTCTGGGGCTTTCGCACGTGAGAGACTAAATGGATGTGAGTATTTAAGTGTTTAGCAGACCAAGCCAGCCGATTGATAATGTCTGCCTCACCATCCCTATTTTCTTGTCCTATCCCACATTTAGCCAGGGAATCAATCATGATATGGTCACACTCCAAAACCTTTCCGCAGTAGTTCACAAAGCCTAATATTTTCTCAGTCTTCACAGAATCTAACTGGTCATAGATAACAAGATATTCATCAGCTAAGTCCATGAAAGTATTAATAAATTCCTGACTTGGTTGACCTACTGTAAGCCCTGCTGCTTGCTGGCACATCCTCCAAAGTGTTTCCTCTGGCTTCATTTCAAGAGAGGCAATAGCAATCTTCTTGCCTTGGCACATTAAAGACAAAGCGACTTGGCCGGTAAGAATCATTGATTTTCGATGACCGGACATACCACACCACAGCGAAATCTCGTTGGGCCTTAGCTTGAAACCCGTTACTTTAGCCCAGGGCAAAAGGTCACCTGACAGCTCAAGGTTCTTTGACCTTTCATGTATCTGCTCCCTCCAATGCCCTGCATGGTGTATCTCCTGGGCCTCAGATTCCGCAATAATTGAGATGTAGTCGGCGAACGAAACATTATGGGGGATATTCATATGATAATCTCCCTCGGCTTAAATTCTTTATCTTCTCTGCGGTTTCTTTTCCACGTTCTAACCGCAGCTTTCCAACTTTTCATTGGCCCTGTATTTAGCTGCCAGCCTCTGGCTTCGTAGTAATCGCAGAAATAATTACCATCAATCGAGAATCCTATTTGTTGTGCATAGTTCTCAACTTCATTAGGGTTGGGCTTAATAAAACCTTTGGTCTTGGTCTTGGTATTGGTATTGGTATTGGTAGCATTGCCTTCGCATTGCGTTCGCATTGCGTTCGCATTACCACCCGATTGCCAACGCTTGTTTGCTGATTCTCTGGCCTTTATTGACTTCTCTTGGTACTTGGCAATCTCTGCATCGGCGCGTGAACTGTGCCAATGCTTGTCAATTAGCGTGAAAAACTCAGCAAGCACATATTGGATGGCTTGGATGTCGTCTAGCCTAATTCGCTTAGATAGAAAATCGGCATCATCTGGCAATGGCTTTTCATGAAGATAGTAGTAATCCAGCAATCGCCGGTAGGTTATATCTTCAATTGGGGACAGGTGGTCTGTATGCGATTTAAAATCGCCAATATGGAACGGATAGAAGTTCATAAATCTCTCCAAGTAAGTCTCCCCAATTAGAATGCGCCAGCAGGGAGAGTGGCTGTTTTCACTACGGGAGCTACCCGCAGCTAGGCGCATACAAATAATATCATGTCAAGGACACAAATTTATATTTTTTGTCCGAATTATCCTATTGCCCTTAGCTTTGCTTGAATTAGGGCTTGTTTATCAACTTCATTTAACCTTTCGCCCTTGTCACGCCTAGCCTGAGCAATGGCGATTATCATGTCATCAATGGCTTTCTGCTCAGTATTAGACCGCCACATAGGGCGATAGCTCTCTTGTTCATCTGGATATAGCGCAGACCAATCTAGCGAAATAGACTGAAGCACGTCCAATGCCCCGCATCCCCCATGACAATGGATTAAAACTCGGTTCCCGTTTTCAATCTCAGTTACTGACAGGCTAGGCGTCCCGTCATCATGGGCAGGACAGCGAGCAATCCACTTGTTACTGCCAGTTTTTCTCACCATCTCTAGCCGCTCCAGAATGGTTTCTGCTTTACTCATTTAAAATTCCCCAATATGTACCCCTTGGCAGGGTTTCAAGCACTAATGTCTTATGCTTACCCTTCGGCGTGGTGATTATATGCCTGTCAGAGCCTCCCAGGCGTATGCAGGAGCGATTTTCTGCATGTACCCCTACCCTATGTATATCAAATGCTTTTATCCCTGAAAATGCCTCTCCGCAGGTTGGACACTTGCAGATTCTCCCGCCTGGTTTTAGTTTGTAATTAGTTTTCGGCATATAACCCCCTATATATTAATGAAAATTAATGTAGTAATAACTAGTGCAATAACGCAACACAAAAAAGCGTAAATCCCCTCTTCTATTTGCTCTTTTCTTTTCTTATTCATTGTTAATTATCCTCTTTAAATTTTCTAATACTTCCATTTGCCTGCTTAGAACATATGCTCCGGTATCTGATAACTCCATATTGTCTAAGTCGGTGTGTAAATTATTATGCGCAACTAAGATAAGCGCGTGTAGTGTCTTGTATTCGGACTCAGTAACGCTAAATGATAGATTCATGGTACAATTCCCCTTTCCCCTTGGATTTAGCCCCCGTATTTGGGGGCGCTCTTTTACAATTAAGCAGTCAAGCCGTGAAAGAATGACTCTGGCTTTTCCTCTACATCGGCAGAGACACCACAGAGCCACTTATTGATATGCTTTGTGGTTGTTTGGCTGTACCAGTTAGAGGTTCTGACATATCTTCCAGAAGGCAGTAATGCGGCAACCGGCGTCTGGTATGAGAACAGAATGACAGTCCCCGCCGTTGTTGTGAGCTCAGTTTGGTTTGATGCAATTGGTCTAATGTTCATTTATTTACCCTCTTTTTATTGATTGTATTCATGGTATCCTCACAGTATTGGTTGCTGGTTCATTCTAACAACCACGTTATCCGGTTCTAAGTCCCATTGCTTGGCTAATTGCATTTTGATAGACGCTAATTCTGGAGTGCTTGGTTGGTATAGTTTAGCCCCTGCAAACTCGCATAGCTTTGCCCATGTAAGGTATTTGGTTTCCCCGTTATCTGTTATCTCGAAATCAATCATGGTTTCCTCCTAGTTATTCCGATAGGTCTGGTAATTTCTGATTCTGCTTTGTCGGTTTTCGCAGTGCCTTTCCCGAAACTTAAACTGTATCCCGCTATCTGCTAGTGCTTTGCATAGTATGCTCGCGTCGTAATCTTCCTCTAGGTAAGCATAGTCGCCTATCATATAGCTATAAGTACTTATCCTTTCGGCTATGCCTAGACTGCTTAGAAGACTTTTCTGGCATTTAATCCATCCATGCCCAGAGTCACTAATAAAATCGAATGTTTTCATGCGTTTATCCCCTCGCTATTATGTTATTGACAATTTTCGCCATGCTTTTTCCGTGTGCCGGGTAAGCAATAACTTTCGTTGATTTATCCCAGCATTGCCTACAAGTGCCGCATTTGCCGTCATTGTCATAGGCTTTGCATAGCGTCATTGAATCGCTGGCATGTTCCGGTGTCGGGACAATGGTGCTAGTGGTTTCGCCAGCTATTGTTTCACCCGTTACAGAGTCGCTGGAATATCTTACTACTGCATTAGGTAATGCCTGTATATCGGCTAATACTTTGTGAAACTTTTTAAATTTGTGAGAGCGGGTTGGCAACCAATGGTTAACCCATGGAGTCTTTTCCATTACAAGCTTTATCTTTTCGGCAAGCTTGACAGAGTATAGGTCACCTGAATCGAACCATCTGAAATAACGGCTATTATCTAAGGCTTGCACCATATCTGAAACCCAATCTTCACGTTTCCAGTCTTCTTTGTTATGCACTCTGGGTGCTTTGACATTAGGGAATCTGTAGTTACCTCCAGCTGCATAGCATCCCGCACAAGCTGGTACTAATTCACCATTTTCTATGGAGCCAGGGCAAGTATCGCGAGCTACCAACGACCATGAATAACACGGCATTTTTGATGGTTTTGAAAGCTTAATCATTATTTAATCCTCCATATATAACGCTTGCCATTGTGTCGAATTGTTTGGCGATTGTGCAGAATGTTATGCTTAGAGCCGGCTAAAGGTATATCATCTACTGATGATAGTCTGAGCATCGGATTCAAGTTATTAAGCAGTATTTTAATGGTGAACATTTTTCTATCCCCTTTTGTTAGTGGCCTGCCTAAGTAGTGATAACCATATTATGATAAACAATAGCTATTGTCCAGAATTATTTTGATTATTTTTACTGTGTTTTTATACAGTAGTTTATTGGTGGGAATTGCTTATAGATGTATATGGTTTTCGGGTGATGTGAGCGATGTATTAGGTACGGTATTGGTAGCCATATAAACCCTCACACTACTACTGTGTATCCATCCAGGCTGTGCGTTTATACAGTGCTTCCGTAGAACGAACGCTCGTTCGGTGAGCTGGGGTGCTGAAATGGAGGCGGGGAGGGGGCTGGCGTGCCGTAATTATTATAGTACCCACCCAAATTTGCAAAAGGCCAATTTCAAAAAAGCGACAAAATAGTATTTTTATCAATAAGTTATACTTTTTGGTATTTTTCGCTAAATATTGGTATTATTCGCTAATGAGTGATTTAAATACATTAGATGGTATTAGCAGTGAAGAAGAACCTAAACGGAAGAGGGGTAGACCCCGTAAACCTGATAGGTTGTTAACTAGGCAACAATGGGAAGATGAGGGTAAGAAGGCTAAAGGTAGACCTAAAGGTATGAGGACTGCCATTAAGAAGCTTGAGGAACGCCTCCTATCCGCTAATAGGATAGAACACGTTATAGATGCCATTGTTAAAGCTGCCGAAGACCCAGAACACAAGAATCAGGCCGCAGCATGGAAACTTATTATGGATAGAATGGCTCCTCTAAGCCATTATGATAAAACAAAAGGGAATGAAAAGCCAGTAATTCAAATTAACGTATCCTCTATAGACCGCATAGAATCTAGCGTTCGGGACATTGAGGGTGAAATTGTAGACTAACTAGGAGTTAAAACCCTATGAGTAAAATTGAGCATTATCAAGAAGAGTTGTTACAAGCAATTATTTCTGAAGCAGCATTCATTGAATCCTGTGTAACTGATGGGCCAGAGTCAATGCAGCGTTCTCAAGCTGTTTTAAACTTGGCTCACGCTTTGCAAATTATAAAGTCAATACATAATGAATAGATTAGCTGACCAAATAGCCAAACATGAAGGGGTTAAGAAATTTGCTTATAAATGCCCCGCTGGTAAGTGGACTATAGGAATAGGGCGTAATATAGACGAGGATGGAGGTATAGGACTTTCTGATTCTGAAATTTACACCCTATTGACTAATGACATCCAAAGAACTGATGAAGAATTAACCAATGCCTTTCGTTTCTATGATGATTTAGATAGAGTCCGTAAAGACGCAATGATTAATATTTGCTTCAATATTGGCTTACCCCGTCTCAGAGGCTTTAAAATGGCCCTTAAGCTGATGGAAACAAAAGACTACCCAGAGGCCTCAATGGAGTTTTTAAACTCTCTGTGGGCCTCTCAGGTGGGTCAGAGGGCGTTAGACATAGCACACATGATTCAACATGGAGAATATCCCGATGAAAGGCGTTAATCACTACAAAAAAGATGGAAGTCTCCATAAAGGTGGTTCTCACAAAATGCCCAATGGCGAGTTACATTCTGGGGCTAAACACACAAGTTCTAGTGTTAAGCTCTTTCATTACGGTGAGCTAAACAAAAAAGCTCAAAACAAAGCACGTTCAAACTGGAGATAATTATGCCTGGTTACGGTGGTTCTTACGGCGGTATGAAGAAAAAGGCTAAAAAGAAAAAAGTAAAGAAGCCTAAGTAATGGCTGGTAAGTTTAAAAAAGTTCCCAAAACTAAACGGGGCACTCCTGTTAAGTATGTTCGTGGGTCTAAAAACAAAAAGGCTACGGAAGACGAGATAAAGTCTACGTCTCGTAAATACAAAAAAGGAACCCTCACTAAAGCTGAGATGGACGCTATAGTTAAGAGGAGGTCTAAAAGTGCCAAAAAAAGCAAAAAGTAGCACAGCCACTACGCTGAAGAATATGTCTGAAAAATACAATGTGCCCGTAGGTATATTGAGACAGGTTGTAAAGCGTGGACAAGGCGCGTATTTCTCTTCTGGCTCTCGCCCTGGTCAAACTCCTACATCATGGGGTGTTGCTAGGGCCAGGTCTTTTGCTTCTGGCTCTGGCGGTGCAAGGAAGGCTGATGCTGACCTTTGGAAGAAAGTTAAAGCCAGGCGCAAATGAACCTAGATATAAACCTATTAAATTGGCAGCAAGAAGTCTGGAATGACTCTACCCGCTTTAAAGTGGTCGCAGCAGGCCGTAGGACAGGTAAGTCCCGTCTTGCGGCTTACTTGCTTCTAGTCAATGCCTTACAAGCTACTAAAGGCCACATATTCTATGTAGCACCCACTCAAGGCCAAGCCAGAGATATCATGTGGAACCTCCTTCTAGAGTTGGGAGGAGACATGGTTGAAGGCTCCCACGTTAATAATTTACAGATTAAGTTAATTAACGGGATTACTATTTCTCTAAAGGGAGCTGATAGACCCGAAACAATGCGTGGTGTCTCCCTAGCCTACCTTGTACTAGATGAATACGCAGACATGAAGCCTGACGTATGGGAGTTGATTTTACGCCCAGCTCTGTCAGACTTACAGGCAAGTGCTTTGTTTATTGGAACCCCAATGGGTAGAAACCATTTTTATGACTTCTACAAACAAGCCGAGTTAGGTGGCGACCCAAACTTCAAAGCATGGCATTACACCAGTTATGATAATAATCTTTTAGAAAAAAGCGAGATTGACCAAGCTAAAATGTCTATGTCCTCCTATGCCTTTAGGCAGGAGTTCATGGCATCCTTTGAGGCCCGTGGCTCCGAGATGTTCAAGGAGTCTTGGGTTAAGTTTTCAGAGGAAGAGCCTGATGGCGATTACTATATAGCCATTGACTTAGCTGGCTTTGAGGAAGTTGGGAAGAAAAACAAAACTAAAAATCTTGACAACACATCTATCGCCGTGGTAAAGGTGGGTAGCCAAGGATGGTGGGTTAAGGATATAATTACGGGTAGATGGTCTTTAGACCAAACTGCTCAGAAGATATTTCAAGCTGTTAGAGACTATCAACCCATCTCTGTAGGAATAGAGAAGGGTATAGCTCGTCAAGCTGTAATGTCTCCATTAACTGACTTAATGAAGAAGTATTCTCGTTTCTTTAGGGTTGAAGAACTAACCCACGGAAACAAGAAGAAAACCGATAGAGTTATGTGGGCGTTACAAGGAAGATTTGAGAACGGTCTTATTAACCTTAGCAAAGGTGAATGGAATATTCAATTTATGGATGAACTATTTCAATTTCCTGACGCTCTAACACACGATGACATGGTAGATGCCTTGGCCTACATAGACCAGTTGGCTAACGTCTCTTATTCGTATGACTTTGAAGAAGACCACTTTGATGTGGTCGATATGGTAGCTGGTTACTAATATGCTTAATAAAGAAGAGTTTACAATTCTACAAAGCGTTGAAGATTGGGTTATGGAGCAATGCAACTCATGGCGTAACCACTTTGACAATAACTACCAGGATAGGTTTGAAGAATATAACCGTCTGTGGAGGGGGCAATTTTCCGCAGAAGATAAGACTCGTGACTCAGAAAGAAGCCAAATTATATCTCCCGCACTACAACAGGCGGTTGAATCCTCAGTAGCTGAAATTGAAGAAGCTACATTTGGAAGAGGACGATTCTTTGATATTAAGGATGATTTGAGGGATGGTGAGCCTCAAGATGTTGTATTTCTTAGAGAACAGCTTTATAGAGACTTTCAGCAAAACAAAGCTAGAAAAAGTGTTGCTGAGTGCTTAATAAACGCCGCAGTCTATGGAACTGGCGTTGCAGAAATAGTTCTGCAAGAAGAAAAAGAAATGAAACCTGCATCCCAACCAATAATGGAAGGACAGATGCAAGCAGTAGGAGTAAACATAGCAGACAGAACAGTCTGTAAACTTCGTCCAATCCTCCCACAAAACTTCTTGATTGACCCCGTAGCAACTTCTATTGAAGAGGCTCTTGGTGTTGCTGTTGATGAATTTGTCCCATATCACCAAGTAGAGCTTCTACAGGAAAGTGGTGTTTACAAGGACGTGGACATCACTCTAGCTTATAATGATACCGACCTTGACCCTGACCCTGAGTTAATTGACCAGCCTGATGATAAGGTTCGTCTTACTAAATACTACGGTCTAGTTCCTAAATATCTTGTAGAAGATGAAGAAGACTTTGAGATTGAAGAGGAAGATGGTCATTACATTGAGTGTATTATTGTTATTGCTAATGGGGGAACTCTACTTAAAGTAGAAAGAAACCCCTACATGATGGGCGATAGACCTGTCGTAGCCTTCCCTTGGGATATAGTGCCAGGAAGATTCTGGGGTAGAGGTGTATGTGAGAAAGGATACAACTCACAAAAAGCACTAGATGCTGAATTAAGGGCTAGAATAGACGCTCTAGCGTTAACTGTACATCCTATGATGGCAATGGACGCTACCCGTCTACCAAGAGGCGCAAAGCCAGAAGTTCGTCCTGGCAAGATACTATTGACTAACGGCGACCCCAGAGAAGTATTGCAGCCGTTTAACTTTGGACAAGTCTCTCAAATTACCTTTGCCCAAGCTGAACAACTTCAAAAGATGGTACAAACAGCTACTGGAGCTATAGATTCTGCTGGAATACCTGGCTCTATTAACGGTGAGGCTACCGCTGCTGGTATCTCAATGTCCCTTGGAGCAATTATTAAGAGACACAAAAGAACTCTTATTAACTTCCAAGAGTCTTTTTTGATACCATTCGTAACAAAAGTAGCACACAGGTATATGCAGTTTGAACCTGAGATGTATCCTGTTAACGATTATAAGTTTGAAGTTACCTCCTCCTTGGGAATTATTGCAAGAGAATACGAAGTAACTCAGTTAGTTCAATTATTACAAACTATGGGTTCAGACTCTCCTTTGTATGCAGTTTTAATACAATCAATTATAGATAACATGAACATCTCCAATAGAGAGCAATTGATTCAAGTTATCCAACAAGCCTCACAACCTAATCCACAGGCTCAAGAAGCAGCTCAAGCAGCACAACAAGTACAGTTACAGTTTCAGCAGTCTCAGACTAACGCTCTTAATGGTCAAGCTATGGAGTCTCAGGCCAGAGCCGAGAAGATTGCTCAAGAAACTAAGGCTATTCCTGTTGAACTTGAGAACGATAGGATTAAGGCCGTTGCTACTAACTTAAAGGCTGGTAATGAGGATGATAAAGAGTTTGAAAGGCGAATGAAGGTAACTGACAAACTATTGGAGGAAAGAAGGCTTAACCTAGAAACGGCTAAGGCTTTGTCATAATGATTACTAATACTGAGATGCAAAACATTCTAAATCAGATTAATGGAATCGTTAAAGGTTTAGAAGAAAGAATCCAAAAGCTAGAGGAAGCTAATAAGGAGTCAAAGGGTGGAAAGAGAGGAAGAAAAACATTACCAAGCTCTTAAAGATACGTTTCGTACAGAGGGCTGGAAAGTATTAATGGAAGAGCTAAAAAATAATGCTCTCCAAATAAATTCTGTAGAAGTAACAAAGGACAACGAGGATTTATATTTCCGTAAAGGACAATTAAATATCCTCGCCTTTATGCTTAATATGGAGTCTACCGTTGAACATTATGTAAACGAGGGTAGCGATGATTCTGTTTGATTTTTTGTGCAAGTGTGGTCATGTAAATGAAAAACTTGTTCCACGTGAAACAAAACAGATTGATTGTCCTCAATGTGATGAGGTAGCAAAGCGAGTCATCTCTGCTGTTAGGTGTAGTCTCGACCCCGCTTCTGGACATTTTCCAGGTGCAACAGACAAGTGGGTTCGTTCCAGACAGCAAAAGATGGAATTAGAACGTAAGGCAGCCGAACAATAGTCCAGAAGGGTAGCTAGAATCGGTCTTAACGGAGTTTAATAATGGCAACACTAATTGACCAAGTAGAGGTAGATGAAGTAAGTAGCGTGGAAGAACCTGTCCAAGAAGAAGTCACTTCGGAAGGGGAAGCAGAGCTTTCACCAATGTACCAAGGTAAAACAATAGCTGAAGTAGCCAAAATGCACCAAGAAGCCGAAAGCAGATTGGGAAGTCAAGGAGCTGAAGTTGGCGAATTACGAAAGGTGGTAGATAACTTCATTCTCAAACAGTCGGAAACAACAGCACCTGAACCTGCTGAAGAAATAGATTTTTTTGCTGACCCTGACAAAGCTATGGAAAGTAAGATTGCGAACCATCCTGTTATTAAGGAGGCTCAACAAAATACTTTGCGTATTAGACAGGACCAGGCCAAGCAGGAGTTGATTAACAAACATCCAGACGCGCAAGAAATTATTCAAAGCTCAGATTTTATTAATTGGGTAAAAAGTGATGAAATTCGCGTTGAGCTTCTAACTCGCGCTGACCAACAGTATGACAGTAGAGCTGCTGACAATTTGTTTTCTCAATGGAAACAGATTAGGCAGATGTCACAAACTGCTGTTCAAGACGAGAAAGATGCTAGAAAGGATGCTGTTAAAAAGGCTTCTACTGGCGGGGCTAAAGGTAGTTCTGAAACCCCATCTAAAAAGATTTATCGAAGGGCAGATATTATTGAACTTATGAAGACTAACCCTAAGCGTTATCAAAGCATGGAACCTGAAATTCGTCGGGCGTATGCGGAGAAGCGCGTAAGATAAAGGAAATTAAACATGGCTAATGAAACTTCTGGTGCGTTTTTTACCGCAAACGCAACCGTAGACAAAACCGCAGCGGGAACTTTTGTACCTGAAATATGGTCGGACGAAGTTATTGCTGCATATCAAAAATCTTTAAAAATGGCTCCTCTTGTTAAGACAATGACAATGTCTGGTAACAAGGGTGATGTTATCCACCTTCCTAAGCCTACTCGCGGCTCCGCTAATGCTAAGGCAGAAGCTGTTGCTGTAACTATGCAGGCTAACCTGGAAAGTGAAACTACTGTTACTATTAACCGTCACTACGAGTATTCTCGTCTGATTGAAGACATTGTTGAAGTACAGGCTCTTGCCTCGCTTCGTCAGTTCTACACTGAAGATGCTGGTTACGCTCTAGCCAAACAGGTCGATGATGACTTGTTCCGCGCTGGTACTGGTTTTGGTAGTGGTACTTTTGACCTGACTGTTCCTGTTACTGGTACTTGTACTGGTACAGCATGGGAAGGTGCAAATACGTTCTTTGTTGATGCTTCTAGTGGTCTGACTGCTTATACTGATGACACTGTTGTAGCTGCTGACGTATTTACAGATGCTGGTTTTCGTGCGTTGATTAAGCTTATGGACGATGCTGATGTCCCTATGAGTGACCGCGCATTTATTATTCCACCTGCGCTGCGTTCTGCAATCATGGGTACTGAGCGTTATGTATCTGCTGATTTCCGTGAAGGCTCAACTGTCCAGTCTGGTTTGATTGGTTCAGTTTATGGAATTGACATTTATGTCTCTTCTAACTGCCCTCTCATTGAAGACGCAACTTCCAACGGTACTGGTACTGCTGATGTTCGCGGTGCTTATCTTATTCACAAAGATGCCCTTGTTTTGGCAGAGCAAATGAGCGTTCGCTCACAAACTCAGTACAAGCAAGAGTATTTGTCAACTCTGTACACTGCTGACACACTTTATGGTGTTCAAGCACATCGTCCAGAGGCTGGCTTCATCCTTTGTGTCCCTGACGTATAAGTTAAGATAAGTTAGGATAGGTTAGGGGGCTTCGGCCCCCTGACATTAAAGGATAAATTCTGTTAGGTGACTGGAATCTTAATCAAGTTTCGGTGCAAAAGTAGCTAAAGTTAAACATTTGATGGGTAAGAGAATACTCAGACGTTCTTTCTTCTGCATCTAACAGGATTTTTATTATGAAAAAGAAAGACTCAAGATTAGAAAGAGCAGGTGTCTCTGGTTTTAATAAACCTAAGAGGACTCCTAACCACCCTACTAAAAGCCACGTTGTTGTAGCTAAATGTAAGGATGGTAGTATTAAGACAATTCGCTTTGGTCAGCAGGGCGTTCAAGGTGCTGGCAAGAATCCTAAAACCGCATCAGAAAAGGCTAGAAAAAAGTCTTTTAAAGCGCGTCACGCAAAAAACATTGCTAAAGGTAAATGTTCCGCAGCTTACTGGGCAGATAAAGTTAAGTGGTGAAATAAATGGCAACAATTATTACTAAGTTTTCCTCAACCGCGTCAGCCACACCTTTGGCTTCAGATTTAGTTCAAGGTGAGCTTGCTGTAAATACCTCAGACAAAAGACTCTTTACAGAAAATAACAGCGCAACAATTATTGAAATTGGCACTAACCCATCCGTAATTACAACTGGAGATATTACGGCTACTGGTACTGTTGTTGCTAACTCAAGTTTTAGTTCTTCTAATGCTGTGCTAACGGGCGGTACATTAAACGGCATGGTAATTGGTGGCTCTACGCCCCAGGCCATAACTGGCACATTAATTACTGCCAATACTAATTTTGCTGGAGCTTTAACAGGTAATGTAACTGGTAACGTGACAGGTAATGTTACGGGAAATATTACAGGTGACGTAACTGGTAATCTTACTGCCTCAAGTGGTACTACCACTGTTAACGATTTGGTAGTTAATGGAACTGTAGACTTTACAGATACTGTCTTAACTAATTTAGCAGCTCCGTCTTCTGATACTGATGCTGCAACTAAGGGTTATGTAGATACTCAAGTAACTAACGTAATTGACTCTGCTCCTGCTGCATTAGATACCTTGAATGAGTTAGCCGCCGCTTTAGGTGATGACGCTAACTTTTCAACCACTATTACTAATTCCATAGCAACTAAGCTACCTCTTGCTGGTGGCACTATGTCTGGTGCTATTGCTATGGGCACTAACAAAATTACAGGTCTTGGTACTCCTGCTGCGGGTACAGATGCTTCTACTAAAGCCTATGTTGACACCATGCTTCCTTTAGCTGGTGGTACGATGACAGGCAATATTGTTCTAGGCTCTAACAAAGCTACGTCAACTGCTACACCTTCTGCTAATGATGACTTAACCAGGAAAGGTTATGTAGACGGTATTTTAGGCAGCGCGACTTCTGCTGCTACAAGTGCAGCAAATGCTGCAACTTCTGAATCAAATGCTGCAACTTCAGCTTCAAATGCGGCGACTTCTGAAAGCAATGCTTCAACTTCTGCAACCAACGCAGCAGCTAGTTATGATAATTTTGATGACCGTTACTTAGGTGACAAATCATCTGACCCTACTGTAGACAATGATGGCAATGCTTTACTAACAGGTGCTTTGTACTTCAATACTGGGTCTAATGCTATAAAAGTTTATTCAGGCTCTGCATGGGCAGCAGTAGCTCCTACGGCTACTTCTATAAATCTTGCCTCTCAAGTTACAGGCACACTCCCTGTCGCTAACGGCGGTACAGGAGTTACATCAAAAACTGGAACAGGCGCGGTTGTCTTAGGGACAGCCCCAACGATTACAGGAATGACGCTTGCCGGCGAGGTAACAGGCGCAGACCAAACAGTCTCAGCAATTAACTTAAAAGACTACGGCGAAATTACTAACGCGCTAGGAAATGCTACAGGCGCAACAACTATTGACCTGACACTGGGTAACTCAGTAACAGCCACAACCACTGGCGCAACTACTTGGACGTTCTCTAATCCGACTGCGAGTGATGAGCTTTGCAGCTTTAGTCTTAAATTAGTCAATGGTGGCTCGGCAGCACAGACATGGCCCGCCAGTGTTGATTGGCCTGCCGCAACTGCTCCTACACTCACCGCTTCTGGTACTGATGTTTTAGTTTTCATTACCTGTGATGGTGGTACTACTTGGTACGGCTTTGTTGCGGGACTCGCTCTAGCGTAGAGGATTTAAAATGCCAAGTAATAAGAAATTACTTCAAGCAGCGGCAGGTAATGCAGGTGGTGAGTCTCTGTACGTTGAGGATGTCTTCTCGACTTATTTGTATACTGGTAACGACACAGATACAAATATTGTAAATGGAATAAATCTTGCTGATGAAGGCGGTTTAGTTTGGATTAAAAGCAGGCAAGCGGCAGAAGGCCACCGATTAATTGATTCAGAATGGTCTTTGTCTGCAAATAAATACTTAGACAGTTCAAGTACAACTGCGCCATTTAGCGGCCCAGTAGTAAATACGTTCAATACAGATGGCTTTCAGCTTGATTCAAATTGGTATGGAAACTCTTCTGACCCTCAATATGGCGGCGATTTTGCCTCTTGGACATTCCGCAAGGCTGAGAAGTTCTTTGATGTTGTGACTTATACTGGGGATGACGTATCAGGACGCGAGATAGCGCATAATCTTGGAAGCACTCCCGGTTTTATGATTGTTAAAAAAACAAGCGGCACATATAACTGGCAGATATATCATAGCTCGATTGGCGCAACTAAATTTCTAGAATTTACTGATTACTTTGCTCAAACAAGTAGTGCTGTTTGGAATGACACTGCGCCAACTGATTCTGTTTTTACAGTCGGAAACGAGTACGGCGTTAATCAAAGTGGAGACACCTACGTAGCCTACCTATTCGCCTCAGACGCAGGAGGCTTTGGAGACGATGGCAGCGAGAATATTATTAAGTGTGGGAGTTTTACAACAGACGGAAACGCGACTCCTCAAGATATAAATTTAGGATTTGAACCTCAGTTTTTTATGTACAAACGCACTGACGCAGCTAGTAATTGGTTTATGGTTGATACTATGCGTGGATGGACAGCACAAAATACTTCAGGAGAGTCAGCAGAAACTTATTTATACGCTAATCTTTCTGTTGCTGAAGCTTCACCTAATCCTTGGGGTTCATCTCCTAATGCAACTGGTATTAATTGGAGAGCAACGGGTTTAACCTCTAATTCAACCTACATCTACATAGCCATACGCCGCCCAATGAAAACTCCTGAGTCTGGGACTGAGGTTTTTGCTCCTATTTCTTTAGGCACAACTACAGAGCCGGGTTTTGTTAGTGGGTTTGTTACTGACTTTTCTATACATAGAACAGTAAATGAAACAGGAAGTAGACAAGTTTCTTCGCGCATGACCGGAAACAAATATATGTTTTCAGATGCTACAAATGCGGAAGGAAGTATTAGCGCAATTCAGTGGGACTTTATGGATGGGTCGCGTGTTGGCAACGGAACAGCTAATGCTAACGAAATACAGTGGATGCTAAAACGCGCCACAGGCTGTTTTGATGTGGTTGCCTATAGCGGTTCGGGTTCTGCTCATAATGAAGCGCATAACTTGGGCGTAGTGCCTGAGATGATGATTGTTAAAGCTAGAAGCGGTGCAAGAGCTTGGAGAGTCTATACTGATGTTGTTGGAAATACGGGCAGTTTACGCTTAAACGCAGATGCTGCGGCAGACTCAGGAGTAACTGCTTACTGGAACAACACAACGCCAACAAATAGTGTTTTTACCGTAGGTACTGATAACGACACAAACTCAGCAAGTTACACCTACATAGCCTACCTCTTCGCCACACTAGCAGGAGTAAGCAAAGTAGGCAGCTACACAGGAACAGGCAGTAACGTAGATGTAGACTGTGGATTCTCGGCAGGTGCTAGATTCATCCTAATCAAGCGTACAGACTCTAGTGGCGATTGGTACTTATGGGACAGTTTAAGAGGCATAGTCGCAGGTAACGACCCATACTTGCTCTTGAACACCACAGCCGCTGAAGTAACTAACACAGATTACGTAGACCCACTTAACGCAGGTTTTACAGTAACATCATCTGCTCCTGCTGCGCTTAATGCCAGTGGCGGTAGCTATATCTTCCTTGCCATTTCATGATATACTATCTAGCTATAACCTAACAGGAGATAGCTATGATTGACACAAAGGACGCAAGGAAGAAGTACAATACTCAAAAGAACAATGCAAAGAGCCGGAATATTAAGTTTTGTATTACATTTGAAGAATGGCTAAAAATATGGGAAACGTCAGGTAAGTGGCATTTACGCGGAAGAGGGGCAGATAAATACTGTATGTGTCGTATTGGAGACACAGGCTCTTACTGCGTAGAAAATGTCTTTATTGGTCAAGGTAAACAAAACGTCAGAGATGGCAATTTAGGTAAAGTGCTATCTGATGAGACAAAACAAAAAATGAGTGCTGCGCAAGCAGGAAAGCCAAAGCCTTGGGTGGCAGGAGAAAACAACCCAATGCATCGTCCAGAGGTTAAAGCAAAAATGTCTATTGCAGTTGGCGGCAGTAATAATTACAAAGCAAAAACGGTCATATGTCCTTTTGGCAAGTTCGGCTCTACAACAGATGCTTCAAAAGAGCTTGGAATCCCTGCTGTTACCATCCAGTGGAGATGCAGGCATAATTTTAATAATGAATGGTCATACGCATAGGAATATCAACTATGGAATACAGAGTGCAATCAAGCGGCGAAGTCTTAACTCAAGGACAAATCCGCAAACTCAACAGCAACACATCACTGCCGCGAGTATGGGATGCAGACACTTGCGAGTTCTTAGGCATTGACCCTGTACTCGCAGCACCCAAGCCCGAAGCAAGCGCAGCCTACAAGCAAGTAGGTCGCAACGGCGCAGTGCAGGACGCTAACGGTAACTGGGTAGAGGCTTACATAGAAACAGATATGTTTGCCGACACCACAGAGGACGGCGTAACCACTACCAAGGCAGAGCATGAGGCAGCGTACCAAGCACGACTAGACGCTGACGCTGCGGCATCCGTGAGGTCTGCAAGAGATGCTAAACTAGCCGAGACGGATTGGATGGGTATGTCTGACGTTACTATGTCTACCGAGATGGCTACCTATAGACAGGCTCTTAGGGACATCACGGCTCACGCAGACTTCCCTAATCTTGCAGACGATGATTGGCCTGTAGAGCCAGAGTAGAATGAGTGATTCACGTTTTCGTTTTAATCATGACCATAGGTGGCCTAGAGGTAGCTAACGATAACTGCTCTGAGGCTATGTGCTTTCGTAGCGTTGACACTTGTAACAGTTTTGCTGCTAAGTTAAGACGTAGAGGAAGTCCAAGCACTTTAGTAATAACGACATATTGTAAGCCAATATTAATTAATCCAAATGAGGATGGAATAAAGGTGTATTAAAATGCCAGCAGAAATAATAGCAGCGGTTGCAGCAGCTAACCAGGCATTTAACTTTATTAAAAAGGCTGTCCACAAAGGAAAAGAAGTACAAGACTTAACAAAAGCAATTAGTAAGTTTTGGGACGCTAGGGAACAAGTTAGCGTTTTAGAACAAAAATCAAAGACTACAAGTAAGATAAGCAAGTTACTAGGTAGTAGTTCAATAGAAAGCCAAGCACTAGAAGCTACCCTTCAAAAACAGAAGGCACAACAACTAGAAAAAGAATTGAAGGATATATTCTATTGGACAGGTAACGCAAACCTTTGGCACGATATGTTAAGGGAGCGTTCAAGGATAAGGAATTTAAGGATAGCGGAGGCAAAGAAAGCGGCAGAAACTAGAGCAGCCATAATAGATATATCAGTATTATTTGGTTGTTTTTTAACAGTTATGTTTGTTTTCTATTTGGTAAGTTTAATTGGAAAATAGAATAGACAGAATAGAAAGCAAGATAGATGACCTACAAGAAGCTGTTGTTTCTTTAGCGCGTGTAGAGGAAAGGATTTCTACTATATTTAATCGTCAAACTTTGATTGAAAATAAAATTAGTACAATGGATGAAAAGTTACAGAATATATCTCCGTCTGTTATGTTTGGAGAAAGAGTGTTTTGGATAATCATTGTTGCGACTGCAACTGTAATAGGAAGAATGCTATGAAAAAAATAGGCAAGTGGGTAAGAAATCTGGTTCAAACTGCTACTGAAAAGCAGGTGGGCATAGCAGTGGTAGTTCTTGTCATTGTTCTAATAGGGCTTGGCGCGGCATGATTAGTGCGTTAATAGGCCCAGTTAGTGCCATACTAGACAAGGTTATTCCTGATACAAACTTGAAAGAAAAGTTGTCTCATGAAATAGCTACGATGGCTGAACGTCATACCCAAGAACAGGTTATGGCGCAGATTGAGGTTAATAAAATTGAAGCAGCTCATAATAGTATGTTTGTTGCTGGCTGGCGACCTGCTATTGGTTGGATATGCGCTTTGGGCATGGCTGGCAACTTTTTAATTATACCTTTTGTAAACATGGCTCTTGAGTTATTTGAAACGGGTGTAGAGATACCGTTAATAGCACTAAGTGAGATGATGCCTGTTCTAATGGGCATGTTGGGTTTAGGCGCAATGAGAACCTTTGAGAAAACTAAAGGTGTTTCGAGAGAAAAATAATGAGTATTAAATTCTTTAACACTGGCAAACCAATTAAATTCACAACAGGAGCCACAAAAACCTTTTGGAATCCTGCCGTGGGTTGGAAATCTGAAAAAGATAGCGGTTCTGATATGGACTATGCTTTTTGGGATGAGCTTAAGGATTTTTATTCTAAAGAAACGACTGAAGGCTCTGAATCAGAAATAGCCAACATCTTGGCTGACCAGGCTAGAGGTCAGCTAGATTTATTATATGGCTCCGAATTGCCCGAAAGCGAAAAAGCAGCAGCTCTGGCGGATTATTTGCAAAGGTCTGGATTTAGTGCAGACATTGTTCCGCAACTAAGTGGTGGTCAGTTTACTAAAGAAGACGTAGTTTCAACTTTAGCAAAATATGGCTACGGTTCTAGCGGTCAGCAGTTACCAAGCACAGAAGAAAGAGGGGCAATTTTAGGAGAGGATTATCCATTTGCTAATCAGGCTCTCGGAACTACAGAAGTTACTCAGGATACCGTTAATGAAATTCTTGCTGGAGCTATAGCAGCCCGTCAAGAAATTATGGGAGACACTGCTTTCCCTACAAGAGAACAAGAGTTAGCTGTACAAGCAGCGGTTGCTGATTTGTTTTCTAATGCTGGTATTGGAGTAGACCAAAGCACAATTAACCCGTACAGTTTAGAGGGAGATTCTCTTGGTCGGTTTGTAGACCGCATTACAGTTGTAGATGAAACTGCTGAATCTACGGCCTCATTAAATAACGAGCTTTTAGAAGCAGATTCTGCTCTAAAAAATACTACACTATCAGACAATTCTTCAACAATTGATGGCGTAACAACTACAAGCACTGCAACAGATTCTGAATCTGCGTCTTCTTATGGATGGATATACGAAAAAGGTGAGTTTGTTTACGCTCCTTTTGATATTAATGGCAAGAGACTTCCTGGTGGAGAAAAAGTTTCTGTAGGAGATGTTAGTGGCACTGAAGGAAAAGTTTTTACAGAAGGAGAAACTGTAAGTATTTTAGACTTGGGAGAAGGATTTAAATTAGAGCATGGAGGAACTGCAAAAGATACAAATGGTGTAGCCACAAGCACAGGTACTGGGACAGGTACTGGGACAGGAACCGGAACTGGTACTGGAACCGGAACTGGAACTGGCACTGGAACTGGCACTGGTACTGGAACTGGCACTGGAACTGGCACTGGTACTGGAACTGGCACTGGTACTGGAACTGGAACTGGAACTGGAACTGGAAC